>ERZ772872.605-NODE-605-length-36045-cov-3.653098_pt1 | contig 36045 bp, 26 predicted proteins | sample MGYA00512132_ERZ772872 | MGnify/ENA primary metagenome ERZ772872 (study PRJEB29015, sample SAMEA2737724) | human gut metagenome | biome: human gut; feature: human-associated habitat; material: faeces | place: China | collected 2012 ...
CTCGCCGACCCAACGGAGCAGGTCGACCGAGGTGATGCCATAGCGTTTCTCACGCACGGTTACAAAGCCGGCAGGATGTGCGCCCACGTCGGCGGCAGCATGCTCAAACAGAGCATAGGCGCCCGGGGTGAGCAAACCCTGCTGGGCCAGGTTCTGCAGCAGCTCATCGACCGGCTCGGCACCAAAAGCATAGGGCGGGTCGAGCAAGACCAGATCAAAGGGGCCGCCCGGCACGCGGCCGCGCGAAGCGCTCGCAAGGACATCGCCCGTCACCACACGCCAACGCGCGCGATCGCGGCAGAGCGACTCGATATTCTTGGTAATGAGCCTCGCGGCATTGCGATCGATCTCGAACGTCGTGAGCGAACGGGCTCCCCGCGAGAGCATCTCAATGCCTAGGGCACCGGAGCCGCCAAAGGCATCCAGTACGCGGACCTCGTCCAAATCAAAGTCAAAGGCCGATAGGACCATGGATGCGCACGCTTCGCGCACGCGGTCGGTCGTCGGACGCGTAACATCGCGACCGCGCGGCTCTTCGATTTTGCGACCGCGCCATTCACCGCCGATGATTCTCATCCTCCGCTGACCTCCTTAAAAATGTGTCGATATCGCATGGCGACCGCATCGCGCAGGGGGCGCGTCGCCACGGAGTCAAGGGTGCAAGCATACCGCAAGAGCTCGACCGCGTCCAAATGGGCCCATTCGATAAGGTCCTCATCGGCGTCCAGGTCCACAAAGCGCAAGGTCACGCCGCCGTGCTGACGGTAACCCAGGATTTCGCCCTCGTGACGCAGACGCAGGTCCATCTGGGCAAGCGTAAAACCATCCGAAGTTTTTTCGAGCGATTGCAGGCGATCTTGTGCTGGCGACGCGCCGCCGTTGCCCTTGGAGTGCGTCATGACCAGGCACGTGCCCGACACACTGCCGCGGCCCACGCGACCGCGCAGCTGGTGCAGGGCAGCCAAACCAAAGCGCTCGCCGTTCTCGATGACCATGACGGTGGCGTTAGGCACGTCGACGCCCACCTCGACCACCGTAGTCGAGACGAGCACGTCAATCTCGCCACGCTTAAAGGCATCAATAACCTGGTCCTTCTCCCCCGCTGGCATACGGCCGTGAAGGCGCTCGATGGCAAGGCCCGGCAACGCCAGACGCAGGCGATCGAGCTCGGTCGCCGTATCGTGCAGCGGCACGGGAACCGTCACGCGGCCCTCATCGTCGCGGGCAATACCGGGCACGTCTTCCAGCTCATCGGCCGAGTCGCTCGGCTCCACGAGCGGGCAAATCACGTAGGCCTGCTGACCCTTTTCATGCGCCTCACGGATGGCGCCATAGGCCAGGTCGCGACTCGACTCGGTGAGGACGCGCGTCGTCACGCCGGCACCCGGAATTGGACGATGGCGGATGATGCTCGTATCCAGGTCGCCATAGACCGAGAGCGCCAACGTGCGCGGGATAGGCGTGGCCGTCATAACGAGCAGGTCCGCACCGGGGCCCTTCGCGCGTAGGGCGTTGCGTTGGCCGACGCCAAACCGGTGCTGCTCGTCGATGACGACAAGCGACAGATGCTTGAACGCAACGTTATCCGAAAGCACCGCATGGGTGCCAAAGAGCACGTCAAGCTCGCCCGATTCCAGCTGCGCATGGATGCGCTCGCGCTCTGCGGCCGGCGTGGCACCCGTCAGAAGTGCCCAGGACATGCCGGCCTGCGAGAGCAGAGGGCCGGTCTTATCGGCATATTGGCGCGCCAGCACGCCCGTGGGCGCCATAACGCAGGCCTGCGTACCGCCATCGGCAGCCACAGCCAGCGCGCAGGCGGCAACGGCGGTCTTACCGGTACCGACATCGCCCAGCAGCAGGCGGTTCATCACGCGCCCGCCATCGCACATATCGCGCAGGATATCCTGGAACGCGGCCTCCTGCTCGTTGCTCAGCGAAAACGGCAGGGCCTGCTTGAGCGCGACCAGGTGCTCGCCCGCGGTGTGGGCATAGGGCACCACATCGACCAGGCCGCCGTCGTTGCGCAGACGCAGCGCCAGCTGCAGGTAGAGACACTCCTCGTAGGCAAGACGCCGGCGTGCGATGTCGCGCTCAGCCATGCTCGAGGGAAAGTGGATCGATCGAAGCGCACGAGCATTGCTCATCAGGCGACGCTTAACGCGTAAGCGCGCCGGAATGGGATCAAAGGGATTGCCGACGACCTCGAGCGCGCCGCTTACGATGCGGCGCATCCACGCCTGGCTCACGCCATCACTGACGTAATGGACCGGCAGGATAGTGCCTGCGGCACGCCCTTCCTCGAGCTTTTCAAAGTGCGGCGAGGCCATCTGCTTAAAACCGTAGGCAAACTCAACCTTGCCCATCACGGCCAGGCGGTCGCCCTGCTTAAGCTGCTGGGCAATCCAGGGCTGGCGGAAAAAGGCGACCTGTAGCACGCCCGTCTCGTCAACGAGTGAGACCTCGGTCACCTGCATGCGCGGACGCGGCTGCTTTTGGACGATGCGGTCGACCGTGGCGATGATAGTGCACACGGTACCGATGGGCGCCATCTCGATGGACCACGAACGAGTAAAGTCGAGGTAACGATGAGGGATATGGAGAAGGAGGTCCCCCACCGTCCGAATTCCCAGACGGCGAAGGGCCTCCTCACGTTTACCTGAAACATATTTGAGTCGCGCGATATCTTCGTCGAGCGCATTGCTCTGGGCAAAGCGCTCCGAGACGCGCGGCACGGAGCACAGCTCGGACATGGGCAGAGCCTACTCGATCGAGAAGATCACGGGATAGAGCGGCTGCTCGCCACGATGGGCGTCGATCTCCAAATCGGGCTGAGCCTCCTCAATGGCGTCTACGATCTCCTGGAAGGCCTCATCGGACAGTTCCTCGCCGGCCAGAATCGTCAGCGCGTCGCCCTCCTCTTCCTCCTGCATACGGTTGATGCAATCGAGCGTGACCTGCTTCACGTCGGAGCCGACCACGTCGATGGAGCCGGCGATGATACCCATGACGTCACCGGAGTGAATCGGCGAGCCGTCGGAGGCGCTGGAATCGCGCACGGCACGGGTGACCTCGCCATCGCGAACCTCGCTGATGGCGTCGACCATAGCGGCGACGGCATCCTCGAGCTCGGAATCGGGCAGGACCGCGAACAGCGCGGAGAAGGCCTGCGGGACGGTCTTGGTGGGAACGACGGCTACCTTCTTGTCGGTGCAGGCTGAGGCAGCGGCCTCGGCAGCCATGCGGATGTTGCCGTTGTTGGGCAGGATGATGACCGAGGTCGCGTTGACCTGGTCAACGGCGCCCAGCAAGTCTGCAGTCGAGGGGTTCATGGTCTGACCACCCGACACGATCACGTCGACGCCGAGGGACTTGAGGATGTCTGCCTCGCCGGAACCGGCGGCAACGGCGACAAAGCCCAGCGCCTTGGCGGGCTCGGCGGCCTTTTCCTGGTCCTCGTGGATCTTGGCGGTACGGTCGTGGGCCTCCATCTCCATGTTGTGGATAAAGACCTCGTAAATCTGACCAAGCTGCAGCATATGCTCGAGCACCAGGTTGGGGGTGTTGGAGTGCACGTGAATCTTGTAATCGGGGTAAGCACCCACGAGCAGCTCGCAGTCGCCCATGGAACCCAGGAACTTGAGGCACTCGTCCTCGTCAAAGGGAGCGTCGGCCTTAAAGAGGAACTCGTTGCAGTAGCGGAATTCCGAGCCCTCCCAGTCGTCGTTGGCCTCGATCTCAACACGACCAAGGGCCGCGTCGCGGGCAGAGCCAGCGGAGTCAAACGTGGCGGAGAAATCCTCGACAACGGTGCTGCGGCCAAGAGCGGCGGCAACAAAGTTCTCAAGGAAAATGGCAAAGCCAAAGGCGCCGGAGTCGACCACGCCGTTCTCCTTCAGAACGGGCAGCAGGTCGGGCGTGCGGGCGACGGACTGGTAGGCCTCGACGACGATGGCGTCGAGCGCGTCCTCGGCCGAGAACTTCTTCTTTTCGCACTCGTCGGCCTTGGTCGAGACATCGCGCAACACCGTGAGGATCGTACCCTCGATGGGCTTACGGACGGCCTGGAAGGCAACCTTGACGGCACGACGGAAGGCGAAGGCGATGTTGGCGGACGTAATGGGCTCGTCGGCGGAGACAAGGCCCTCGGCCACGCCGCGCAAGATCTGCGAGGTGATGACGCCGGAGTTGCCGCGGGCGCCCATCAGGGAGCCGTGGGTGATGGCGCCGGCGATGGCCTCCATGTCGGCGTCGGCAGGAAGGGCGGAGAGCTCCTTGGTCACCGAGGCGAGCGTGAGCGACATGTTGGTGCCGGTGTCACCGTCGGGCACGGGAAAGACGTTGAGCTTGTTGATCTCCTCGGCCTTGTCGGAAACGGCAGCCGCAGCGATCGGAAAACAGGTGCGAATGGTCTTTGCAATCATGGGTATTTAAATCTCCGTTTTCGGATGCTAGTTCAGACGGCTCTTGAGCGCGTCGATATGGATGCCGATCTTAAGGCTGGCGGGATCGATCTGGGCGATCTCCTGCAGGGTGAAGGCAACGGAGCTCGAAAGATTGTGGCAGACGGATTTCATGTTGACGCCGTTCTCGAGCACGACGTGAAGATCGACCGTAAGGCCGTTCTCGTCGGCGGAGACAAGCACGCCCTTGCGGAGGCGCTGACCGGCAAGCAGGCGCACGCTCTCGGCGCCTTGGAGCTGCTCAGCCATACCGACGACGCCATAGCACGTCATCGCGGCATAACCGGCAATATCGGCAATAACGTCGTTCGAGACGCTCAGGCTGCCGTTAATGGTCTCAGACACAAGAATCTCCTTATCTGGTGCTCGCGGCACCATGTCGTGGGAGCAATCATTGCAATATTCTACAACGACCGCGCCATGTTGAGGTGGTGGGTCGCGGGATTACATCCTCGACACGAAATGTTGATATGGCAACGTTCGAGTCAAGTGGTCGCGGCATGAAAAAACCCGCCGCATAAGCGACGGGTTTTACAACCTGGCTCCCCGGGTAGGACTCGAACCTACAACAGCGCGGTTAACAGCCGCGTGCTCTACCATTGAGCTACCGAGGAATAGGTGCATGCTCTCAAGCAACGAAGTTTATTATACGGACGAATCAGCTTAGGGCAAGAACTTTTTTGAGATTTTTTCCGACCTAGTCATTGAGGACGTCCCCAATGACTACATGAAAGCGCCCCCAGGCGGATGTGCTTGAGGGCGCTTCTTGCTTGACTAGCTTTCGATATAGTCCTTCAGCTTGCTCGAACGGCTGGGGTGGCGGAGCTTGGCCAAGGTCTTGGACTCGATCTGGCGGATACGCTCGCGCGTGACGCCAAACTCGCGGCCGACTTCCTCGAGCGTGCGGGGATGCCCGTCGACAAGGCCAAAGCGCAGCTCGATAACCTTGCGCTCACGATCGGCAAGCGAGTCGAGCACCTGGGTGAGCTGCTCCTGCAGCATGGAGAAGCTGGCGGCATCGGGCGGAACGATTGCCTGGGAGTCCTCGATGAAGTCGCCCAGCTGGGAATCCTCTTCCTCGCCGATCGGGGTCTCGAGCGACACGGGCTCCTGCGAGATCTTCTGGATCTCGCGGACGCGGTCGGCGCTCATGTCCATCTCGGCACCGATCTCCTCGGGGGTCGGGTCGCGACCCAGGTCCTGGAGAAGCTGGCGCTGCACGCGGACGAGCTTGTTGATGGTCTCGACCATATGCACGGGAATACGGATGGTACGGGCCTGGTCGGCGATAGCGCGCGTAATGGCCTGACGGATCCACCACGTGGCGTACGTGGAGAACTTGAAGCCCTTCTGGTAGTCGAACTTCTCGACGGCGCGAATCAGACCGAGGTTGCCCTCCTGGATCAGATCCAGGAACAGCATGCCGCGGCCGACATAGCGCTTGGCGATGGAGACAACCAGACGCAGGTTTGCGCTGATGAGTGCCTGCTTGGCTTCGAGGCCAACGTTCTCAATGCGCGTAAGACGACGCATCTCGGCACGCGTGAGCTCGAGCTCGCCGGCATCGGCAGCCTCGAGCTTCTCGGTGGCCTCGAGACCGGCCTCGATCTTCATGGCCAGATCGACCTCTTCGGAGGCGGTCAGCAGGTCGACCTTGCCGATCTCCTTGAGGTACATACGAACAGGATCGCCAGTCAGCATCACCGTGGAGGCATCGATGCCACGCACGCGGGAGCGTGAACGGGACGTGCGCACGGTGCGCTTCTTCTTGCTCTTGGAAGAACCCATCTCGGCGTCGGCCTGACGGGCCATCTTGAGCTCGTGATCGTCGAGCGAGCCGGAATCGTGCTCGTCGTCGTCATCGAAATCGTCGGTATCGGTATCGTTATCGTCATCGTCGACGTCCATGGGGGCGTCGTCGTTACCGCTCGCGGAGATAATCTGGATGCCGCTGTTGCGCAGCGCGGAATACACCGCGGTGAGCTGCTCGTCAGAAACATCGATATCCTTCAGGGCGACCTGAATCTCGTCCTCGGTTACCGAAGTCCTGTTTGAGCCGTTGCCCATGAGCTTTGCAACGTAGGATTCCAGCCCAGTACCCGTGCTCTCAGTCTTTTTTGGCACAGATTCTCCCTTCATAGTCCACAGGACTCAATACTTTAGCACACACATTGACATCTATACCCAAAAAGAGGACTGGATATAGGCGAGAATACGCTGCTTGACCACAACATCTAGGCCTGTTCGGTGCCCGCGGCCTCCAGACCGATCAAACGGAACGGGTCCGCCACGCCGCCGATAGACTTTTGCAGCTCGCGTTGACGCTGCGAATCCTGCGCGGCCTGCACGGTCAGCGCGCGACGGGCCTCATCATCGAGCGAACGGTCCTGGCGCAGCTTGGCCTGTGCGGCACGCATGCGGCGCTTGATGGTGTAGAGCTCGAGGGTGTCGAGCATAAACACGATGTTCGTCTCGGTGGGATGCTTGCTCGTCGCCGAGATGCGCCCGGCACTCACAAGCGTTGCCGCCTCGGGACACACCGCACGCGCCGCATCCATACAGGCCGCAGGATCGGTACCCGGGGGCGTCGCCAGTACGGCCCATGCGATGGACTCGTGGCGCGGGTCGACCCACTCGATGGAGCAGATGCGGTCGGCATACGTGCGGAACAGGTCGGGGTAGCTCGTGAGCATCGTCAACAGCTCGCGCTCCCCTGCCAAGGACTTGCGTTCCAGATCGGTCAAAACCATAGTGGCCGAGGCGTCTGTCGGGGAACCGGCGGGCGCAGAGCCCATACCATCAGGCACGTCGATCGGCGGCAGGTCGTCGACGACCTCCACAGGCGCGGCACCGTAAACATCGAGCGGGACATAGTCGTACGGCTCTTCCTCGACCGGCGCCGCTACTGCCGGCGTCGCGCCCGACGCCCAAGCACCACGAGATGTCCCCTGCGAACCAGACGACCGACCGCCCGCGCTATCAGATCGCTCGGCTTGCGCCCGCTGGCGTTCATAGTTCTGCTCACGACGTCGTTCCGCATCTTCGCGCTTGGCGACATCGCGAAACACGCGACCCGAACTCGCGCGAACCGTCTCCAGATCCAAGCCCAGCAGATCGGCAATCTGGATAAAGTATGTGTCGATCATATAGCTATCGCGCAGCGGATAGATAAGCGTCAGCGCATCTTCCAGCGCCTTGGCACGACCGCCCGGCGTGGTGATGTCACTCGACTCCTGCAGCGAACGGTAGACAAAGTCCATGAGCGGCTCGGCAGCGTCGATGCGCGCCTGAAGCTCCTGTCCACCATGCGCCGTGATGAACTCCATGGGGTCGTTGCCGTCGGGCAGCACCACGCAGCGCAGGTCCATAGAATCCTGCTCGATAAACTGAATCGCACGGCGAGCGGCCTTTTGACCGGCGGCATCGCCGTCAAACATATACACGATGCGCTTAGCAAAGCGGGTGAGCGTCTTGACGTGATGCTCCGTGAGCGCGGTGCCCAGCGTGGCGACAACGTTTTTAATCCCCGCCTCCCAACAGGCGATGCAGTCGGTATAGCCCTCTACCACGATGGCGGTATCCTGCGCGACGATAAACTCCTTGGCCCAATTAAAGCCGTAGAGGTTTCGCTTTTTATGAAACACGCTCGTCTCGGCGGTATTGAGGTACTTGGGTTGGCCGTCACCCATGATGCGACCACCAAAGGCAATGTTGTGACCCTGCTCGTCAAAGATGGGGAACATCACGCGGTCGTAGAAGCGGTCGGCAAGCTGCCCGCGCCCGCGGCTCACGGCAACGTTGGCATCGATCATCTCCTGCGGGGTAAAACCCGCCTGGGACAGGTGCGACACCAGCGCGTTGCGGCCAGGCGCAAAGCCCAGGCAGTAGCGGCGGCAGACGTCGCCACCCATGCCGCGGCTGGCAAAGTACTCGCGCGGACGGCCGTCCTTACCGCGCATAAGCATGGTGTGGTAGAACTGGGCGGCCTCGGCGCACAGATCGTAGATGCGGGCACGCTTGGTACCGCGCTCGCGGCGATCTCCGGTGTCATGCAGCTCAATACCCGCGCGATCGGCCAAATATCGGATTGACTCGGGAAAGCTCAGGTTCTCGCGCTTCATGATATAGGTGAAGACATCGCCGCCTTCGCCGCAGCCAAAGCAATGCCACACCTGCGTGGCAGGGATTATGTGGAAGGACGGCGTCTTTTCGCCATGGAAGGGGCAGCAACCCCAAAACTCATGGCCGCGGGGCTTGAGCTCAACCGTTTCCTGCACGATGGCAACTAGGTCGGACGCAGCGCGTACCTGGTCTTTTTCCTCATCACTAATCACGGACACTCACCCCCTGCTCGCCCAAGTTGTGACGAATATCTTCGATATTACCCTCGACGGTCGCGATCAACTCATCCAGCGAATCGAACACGCGCGACGGACGCAGCCAGCGCGTAAACGCCAGCGAAACGGAAGCGCCGTACAGGTCGCCCGTATAACCAATTAAATTGGCCTCGAGATGCGCAGATGCCGCATCGTCGGCATACGTCGGCGGCAGTCCGACGTTAACGGCAGCGGGCCACACGATGTCGTTAACCAGCACCAGGCCCTCATACACGCCATCGGCAGGCACCTGAATACCGTTGGGAACCTGCAGGTTTGCCGTGGGAAAGCCCATGCCAGAACCCTCGTGACGGCCGCGAATAACACCGCCGCGCACCATATACGGGCGGCCGAGTAACTCAGCAGCAAGCTCCACATGGCCCTGTCCCAGCTCATGACGGATGCGGGTGGCGCAAATGGCCTCACCGCCCTCGCAAAGCAAGTCGTGCCCGTATACGTCAACGCCGCGCTCGGCACCCCAGGCGCGCATCTCGGCAACACCAGAAGCACCGCCACGACCCAGCCTAAAGTCGCTGCCAACGCGAATCGAACGAATGTCGACCACGCGTGACAACAGTGCGAGAAAACCGACATGGTCGAGCGCCGCAACCTCAGGCGTAAAGGGAACGGCCACCACCGCATCGACCCCGGTTTGAGCCAGGGCATGCAGACGGTCGGCCGTCGTCATCAATTTTTGAGCGGGCGAAGGGCTCACCACGACGTCCGGGTCGGGATCGAAGGTAACTACGACCGCCTTACAGCCATGGGCACGGGCGTCACGGACAAGCGCCGCAATGAGCTCCTGGTGTCCACGGTGCACGCCATCGAACACGCCAATGGCGATCGAGGCAGCACCCAGGTGCTCACACTTATCAAACGCATCGGCAGTAACGATGTGAGCCTCGTCCGACTCGACCGCGAAAAAGATACGCGCGAGCTCGCGAGCGGCCAGCATCATCGAACACCGCCGATAGCCTGCGGAAACACGGGTTCCGTGACAAAGCGGCCGCCCTCGATACGGGCGAGCGCCTTGAGTCCCCCATCGAGCACGAGCGCGAACGGTGCCTTCACCGTATCGAAGTCCGCAAGCGCGCGTTCAACGGGAATGCGGCGACCACAAAGCAGGTCGTCTGCAAGATTTCCCGGCAAATCGACACGCGTGGCACCAAGGGCGGCGATGGGATCCAAGGCGAAGCCGGCCGCAGACTCGGGAGAAAGCTCCTCGACCGCATGACAAGCGCCAATGGAAACAACACCGGAGGCCGTGCGGCGCAGCGCGGAAATGTGCGCGGCGCTCTCGCAGGCGCGGCCCAAGTCGCGAGCGAGCGCACGGATATAGGTACCCTTGCTCACTGAGAACGCCACGGTCCACACACACGTATCACCTTCGCCTCCCACAGCGATCAGGTCGGCGGCATAGACCTCGACGGGGCGCGGAGGTAGGTCCACCGCATTGCCCTCGCGAGCAGACTTGTAGGCGCGAACGCCATTGACCGAGATGGCCGAAAACGCCGGCGGCACCTGCATCTGCGAACCCAGCATGGCGGCCAAGCGCTCACGGGCATAGGCAGGATCGCGGAGCTCGTTGGCAACAGCCACGGTGCGGACGGCCTCGCCCTCCGCATCATCGGTATTGGTCTCGGCGCCAAACGAAATGTCGGCGACGTAGCTTTTGGTATCGAGTGTGAGCATACCCAGCAGACGGGTGGCCTGACCCACGCCCACCACCATGACACCCGATGCCATGGGGTCGAGCGTGCCGGCATGGCCGACGCGACGCTCATGGAGGGCGCGCCGACATTGCGAGACCACATCGTGGGACGTGCAGCCCACCGGCTTATCGACGGCGAGCAGCATATTCAGTTGAGAAGGCGTACGACGAGCCATGTACCATCCAAAAAGTTAAAGCTCGACGGTCACCGAAGCGGGATCCTCCCCTACCAGCTCGGCCAGCATGGGAAGTGCCACGGTGAGCGTCTCGAGAATCGTTCCGTTGTTGGAGAAACCGGCGGCAGCGGGATGTCCGCCTCCGCCAAAGGCAGCAGCGATCTCGGACACGTTGAGGTCGCCCTTGGAGCGCAGGTTGCCGCGCACCTTGGTATCGCCCTCAATGCCCTTCAGGAACAGGCAGACTTCGACGCCCATCACCGAGCGCACCACGTCAACCAGACCGTCGCACTCATCCGAGGTGACACCGCAGGCCTCAAGGTCACTCTGGTACGCGTAGCTATACGCGACGCGCCCGTGGGCCACCGTCTTGATACGGCCCATAACGATGGACTTGAGGTGCAAAAACTCAACGCGCATGCTCTGGTAAACCTCGAGTGCCACACGCGCCGGATCGGCACCGTGGGCAACCAGACGCGAGGCTGCATGGAACGCGGCTGCATCGGCGTTTTGGTACTGAAAACGGCCGGTATCGGTAACCAAGCCACACAGCAGGCAGGTCGCAACGCCATCACGTGCGACAATGCCGCAATTGTCCAAGAAGCGGTCGATGATCATGGCGCAGGCTGCAGCTTCGACGCGCCTCAGGCTGAGCTCGGCAAACTCCTCGCGCGCCGGATGGTGATCGAAGCACACCACATGCTTGGAGCGACGAAGCACCTCGGCGGAATTATTGAGACGCTCGACGACCGGCACGTCCACCGAGATGAACAGGTCCGGATTGCCGGTGTACGCAGATGCCGGCGTCAGGCGATCGGAGCCTTCCATAAAGCGGTAAATGCGCGGAACTGGGTCATCATCTGCCAGCAGCAGCGCAATGTCCTTGTTGGGGAAAAACTTCATGAGCGAAAGGCCCAGACCCAAAACGGAGCCCAAGGCATCGCCATCGGGAGAAGTGTGTCCCGAAATCGCAATGGAGGACGCACCCTCGATGAGCTCGAGGATGCGTCGCTGAATATCTGCAGACTCGCACGAGGCGAGGTCGGCGGAATTAGTCATCTAAAGCTGCCTCCTGGGCGGCATCCGCTATCGGATAGCCGTCCTCGTCCTTTTCGATCGCAAGCGTGGCGGGAACGTTTTCCAGCGCACGCGTGATGCGCTCGGCCTCGTCGGTCGAGCGATCGATGCGAAAATCGAGCTCGGGCGTGACGCGCCAATCGAGCGAGCGAGCCAACAGGCTGCGAATACGGCCCTTGGCGCTTGCGAGCGCCTCCATGACCTCGTCGTAGCGGCTCGCATCGCACGACACGTACACGCGCGCGAACGAACGGTCCACCGCGACCTCGACCGCGGTCAAAGTAACCAGGTCGAGACGCGGATCGGAAACCTCAAAGAGCAGGATATAACCAAGCTTCTCGCGAAGCTGCTCGCCCAGACGGCGGGTTGCCTGCGTTTGCTTCATAGCGCTACCCCCTACTCGGTACGGGCAACCTGGTCGATGCGGTAACCCTCGATCTGGTCGCCGGGCTTGATGTCCTGGAAGTTCTCCAGGCCAATGCCGCCCTCGGAACCGCTCTTGAGGCTCTTGGCCTCGTCCTTGTAGTGGCGCATCGAGGCGATCTTGCCGTTGAAGACCACGATGCCGTCGCGCACCAGACGCACGGAATCGGTCGCGGCGATCTCGCCCTCTTCGACGCGGACACCGGCGGCGATACCGACTTTGGGCACCTTGAAGGTGTCCAGGACGGTCGCGGTACCCGTGGAGACCTCGACCTCGGTGGGCTTGAGCATGCCGATACGGGCAGCGTCGAGCTCCTCGAGGCACTTGTAGATGACGTCGTAGCAACGGATCTCGACGCCCTCGCGCTCGGCGGCGGAACGCGCCTTACCGTCGGGGCGGACACCAAAGCCGATGATGATGGCGTTGGAGGCGTCGGCCAGGACGACGTCGGTCTCGTTGATGGCGCCAACGGCGGAGTGGATCGTGTTGATGCGAACCTCGGACTGATCCATCTTGTCGAGCGAGTCCTGAAGGGCCTCGATGGAACCCTGGACGTCGGCCTTGATGATGAGGTTGAGCTCCTTGACCTCGGCGTCGGCAATGGTCTCGAAGAGGTTCTCGAGCGTGACGTGCTTGACGCGGCTCTGCTCCTCGATACGGGCCTTGAGCGAACGCTCGTCGGCCAGCGCACGAGCCTCGCGCTCGTCCTCGAACACGCGGAACTCGTCACCGGCGTTGGGTACGGACTGCAGACCCAGGATCTCGACGGCGTCGGAGGGACCGGCCTCGGTGACGGCGCGGCCCTTGGGGTCGAGCATGGCGCGGACGCGGCCGTAGGTGAGGCCGGCGACCAGCGTATCGCCCACGTGCAGGGTACCGCGGGTCACGAGCACGGTAGCGACCGAGCCACGGCCCTTGTCGAGCTTGGCCTCGAGGACATTGCCGGAGGCAAAGGTGTCCGGGTTGGCCTTGAGCTCGAGCACGTCGGCCTGGAGCAGCACGGTCTCCAGAAGGTCGTCGATACCGATCTTCTGCTTGGCCGAGATGTTGACGAACATGTTCTGTCCGCCCCACTCCTCGGGGATGACGCCGTACTCGGTGAGCTCCTGGCGCACGCGGTCGGGGTTGGCACCCGGCTTATCGATCTTGTTGACGGCGACGACGATGGGTACGCCGGCGGCCTTGGCGTGGTTGATCGACTCGACGGTCTGGGGCATGACGCCGTCGTCGGCGGCCACGATCAGAATGACGATGTCGGTCACCTTGGCGCCGCGGGCACGCATGGCCGTAAAGGTGGCATGGCCCGGGGTATCGATGAAGGTGATCTTGCGGTCGTTGATCATAACCTGCGAAGCACCGATTGCCTGGGTAATGCCGCCTGCCTCGCCGGCAGCGACGCCGGTGTGACGGATGGCGTCGAGCAGCGAAGTCTTGCCGTGGTCGACGTGGCCCATGACGGTGACGACCGGGGCACGCGGCTTAAGGTCGGCGGGATCGTCGTAGAACGAGAAGGTGTTCTCCTCTTCGGGGGTGATGATCTTGATCTGGCGGCCCAGGTCGTCGGCAACGAGCTCGACGAGGTCGTCAGACATGGACTGTGTCATGGTGAGCGGCGTGCCCAACAGGAACAGGCGCTTGATGATGTCGTTGGCCGGAACGTCAAGTGCCTCGGCGAGTTCCTGGACGGTAACGCCCTGGGAGACCTTGATGGCGTCGAGCTCCTCGGGGTTCACGCCCTGGGCCAGCGCCTCCTCTATCTTGCGCTCCTCCTGAGCCTTGGCAGCCTCGCGCTCGCGCTTCTCCTTGCGCTTCTTGCGGCGACCGGTGGACTCGCGAGAGGCCTCCTCGACGGCGGCACGGGCCTCCTCGAGCACCTTCTCGCGGCTGTACTCCTCGGCCTCGCGAGCCATACGGCTGTAGTGGTCCTCTTCGTTGTTGTGACCGCCCTTGCGCTTCTTGCCCTTGCCCTGCTTATCAGGGTTGGGGAAGTCCATGCCAGCAGCGACGTTGTTGCTGGCGTTGGTGCGATGGCTGTGCGGACGGCTCTCGGAGGCGTTGCGCTCGGAGTTGCTGTCGGAGGCGTTACGATCGTTGCGACGGCCACCGCGGCGGTCGTTGTTGCCGCCACGACGGTTACCGCGCTCGGCGGCGCGCTCGGCCTTGGCCTTGTCCTCGGCGTCCTTCTTCTCCTTGAGCACGGTCTCCTGTGCGGCGATCTGGTCGAGCAGCGAACGGAAGCGCGAACCGGAGTCGGAAGCGGGAACGGCGCGGCGCTGGGCCTCGCGGGCAGCCTCCTCCTTCTCGCGGGCAAGGCGCTCCTGCTCGGCCTTCTTCTTGGCCTCGGCCTCGGCGCGGGCAGCCTCCTCGGCAGCCTGGGCTGCGGCAAACTGGCGGCGCTCCTCCTCGCGGGCCTTCTCGGCGGCGATGCGCTCGCGCTCGGCCTCGGCAGCGCGTGCGGCTTCCTCGGCGGCAGCCGCCTGCTCCTCGGCCTGCTTGGCGGCCTCGACTTCCTGAGCGCGGGCCTCGATCACCGAGGCGAGCTGCTTGCGGACCATGGCGACATAGGCGTCCTCCAAGGTGGAGGAAGCGGACTTAGCGGGAATCTTCATATCGGCGAGATGACCCATCAGTTCCTTGGAGGTCATGCCGAACTCTTTGGCCAAGGTGGACACACGGACTTTTGCCATATGACTTCACCTACCCTTTCTGGCACCTTGGGTGCCTAGAGACTGAACGAGCGTGGGAGACGCGCCGGGGCCCGCCCGGCGCGACCGCGCGCTAGATCAGGTCCTCCGCATCATCGAAGGCGTCGGTGTCGTGGACACCGCAGAAACGGGAGCCGGGACGAGCCTGGTTGCGGCACTGGATGCCGTCCTCGGACACATACTCGCAGCGGCGGACATCCTCGTCCTCCTCGTCACCGATCAGGTCGGCGGCGGGCTCCTCGTGAACGGGAACGTTCTTGAGGATGTCGGCGGCAAGCGTCTCGGACTTGATGTCGATGTGCCAGCCGGTCAGGCGCGCGGCGAGGCGGGCGTTCTGGCCCTCCTTGCCGATGGCGAGGGACAGCTGGTCGTCGGGGACGATGACGCCGGCGTAGGCCTTCTCCTCGTCGATGAGGACGCGGGTGACCTTAGCGGGCGACAGGGCGTTGGCGACGTAGACGGCAGGATCGGCATCCCACAGGATGACGTCGACGCGCTCGCCACGGAGCTCGCCCACGACAGCGCGAACACGGCTGCCCTTGGGGCCGACGCAGGCACCCACGGGATCCAGACGGTCGTCGAGCGAGTGGACGGCAACCTTGGAACGCTGGCCGGGCTCGCGGGCGATTGACTTGATCTGGACGGTGCCCTCATAGATCTCGGGCACCTCCTGCTCAAACAGACGACGCATGAGCTCGGGGTGGGTACGGGAGATGACAATCGGCGGACGGCTGTGCTCGCCACGAACCGGCTGCAGGTTGGAGTTGGGGTCGCGAACGTCGATGATCACGGCCTTGATGTGCTGATTGTGCAGGTAGCGCTCGCCCATCGGACGCTCGTTGCGCTCGTTCTCGTAACGACGCTGATCGAAGTGCGGCAGCTCGGCCTCGACGCCTTCGCGAATCTTGACGATCGTGAAGTCGGGCGTGGACTGCAGCACGGTACCGCTGATGAGGTCACCGATGCGGCCGGAGAACTCCTCGTAGATCTGCTCGCGGGCGGAGTTACGCACGATGGCGTTGATCTCGGCCTTGGCGTGCTGGGCAGCGATGCGGCTCGTGTTCTTGGGGGTGACGTCGATCTCCTCGAACTCGGTGAAGTTGCCCTCCTCGTCCATGGAATCGTCGATCGGCTCCAGGCGGTAGACGTAGATCTTGCCGGTGGTGCGGTCGATGGTCACCTTAGCGCCCCACTCAAGATGCAGGATCTCGGCATAGCTCTTGGCGAGCGACTGCTCCAGGCGGTCGATCAGGTAGAGCTGGTCGATGTGCTTCTCCTGGCAAAGCTCCATCAGGGCGGACATCATGTCGGATGCTGCCATCTTACTTTCCTTCCTTCGCGGGCTTGAAGTCGTAGGTGGGCTTCAACTTGCACTTTTTAACATCAGAAAAATCGAGGGTAACGGACTCGCCGTCCTCGAGCTCGAGGGTCACGTTCGTCTCGGTGGCGGCGGCAATCTTGCCGGCGTACTTGCGACGGCCCTCGGTGGCGGTGGAGGTGAGCTCGCAGTCCTCGCCCACAAAGCGGGCAAAGTCGCGCGGACGGCGCAGCGGGCGCGCCATACCCGGGCTCGATACCTCGAGCGTATAGCTCGAAGAGATGGGGTCGAGCTCCTCAATCACGTCGCCGATCCACTTGGTATTGGCCGTGACGTCGTTGAGCGACAGGCTCTGACCCTCGGCACCCTCGATACGTACGCGCACGCAGGGGGCCTTGGTGGCACCCACGAGCTCGACGTCGACGATGTCGACATCGTGCTGGGGAGCGACGGCCTCGAGCGCGTCGATGATCGCCTGCTCGGTCTTGGTCTTGACCATTGCGGCACCTCCATCCATACAAAAAAGAAGCGGGGCCGAAACCCCACTTCTTTCAATTACAACTTCATTTACAAGCAAACTATACCAATAGCTGCGGAAACGTGCAAGCACAGTACGAATCTGCAGGTCAGCGTGCGCACAGCTTCTCCACAAGAATAGGACAATTGACCGCAGGCGCTTTGGGCAGACAAAACAAAACGGGGGGGCAACCCAGCTGAACTGCACCCCAAAACTTGGACGGCTTAAATAAGAACTACGCCGCAAGGGGCTGGTTCCGGAACTCCTCCGGGGTCAGCCCCTTCAGTTTAACCTGCCTTCGCCTCGTGTTCCAATGGACCACGAAGTCGTCGAGGTCCGCCTTGAAGGACTCGAAGTCCGGCCACGTCCTTCCACGGAAGAACTCGTCCTTGATGTGGCCGAAGACCTGCTCGGTGGCGGCGTTGTCGATGCAGTTGCCCTTTCTGGACATGCTCTGGACGATCCCGGCGTCCCTCAGCCTCCCGCACCATGCGGCGTGCTGGTACTGCCAGCCCATGTCGCTGTGAAGCACCGGCGTCGCGCCCTCGGGCATCTTCGCCAGCAGCCGGTCGAGCAGCTCGGCCTGCTGCGCCATGTCCGGGCTGGTCGACGTCGACCACGCGACTATCTCCTTGCTGCCGAAGTCGTACACCGGCGCGAAGTAGGCCTTGCCCCAGGGCTGCTTGAACTCGGTGACGTCGGTGCCCATCTTCTGCCACGGCCCGTCGGCGGCGAAGTCGCGCCCGATGACGTTCTCGAACGTCTCGCCCACGACGCCCCTGTACGAGTTGTACCTATGGTAGTCGGTCTCGCGGCGGATGCCGCAGCGGACCCCCATCTCCCGCATCATCTTGAGCACGGTCTTGTAGGCTATGCGCGCCCAGCTCGGCGCGCAGGCACATGGCGACCTGGCGGTGGCCGCACCCGTTGGCCGTGCGCGAGAAGATCTCCGCCACCGCGTCCCGCAGCTCCGGGCGCGTCGGCCTGGCCGGGTGCGACAGCGCGTAGTAGTAGCTGGACCGGGCCATGCCGGCGCACTCCAGCAGGCGCCCCAGCTCGTATCCCTCCGCGCGCAGGGCGCTCACGGCCTCGACCTTCGCCCTGGTCAGAGCCCGTCCCTCTCGACCAGGGCACGCAATTTTTTTAGGTAGGCCACCTCGGTCTCGAGCCTTCGGCAGCGCTCCTCGAGCTCCTGCTCCCGGGTGCGCTCGCGCGCCCTGGGGCCGGACCCCTTCGGCCTGCCCCTGGGCTTGGGCCTGAGCGCCTCGGCGCCGCCCTCGCGGTAGAGCGCGCACCATCTCTTGAGTGGTGCCAAGGACATGACCCCGAACGCCTTCATGGCGTCCCGCTTGGCCATGCCGCCGTCGACCACGGCCGAGGCGGCGGCGACCTTCTGCTCGTATGTGTACCTGGTCTGCTTGCCGTCCATGGATAGCAGCACCTCGCTTCCGAACGACCGGTATACGTAGAGCCATTGTCTCACGGTGTTGCGCGGGACCGACAGCGCCTTCGCCGCCGACTCGAAGCCGTGCCCTCGCTCGAAGAGCCCGATCGCCGCCTTCCTGGCCTCGATGTCGTGTTTCACTCTCAAGTCGACACGCATAAAAAGCCTCCCATTTCTCGTGTCCAAGAAATGGGAGGCAGTTCAAGCCGGATCGCCCCCCGTCTTTTATGCGTCAGTTAAGCGCGCAGTGCTTACTTGACCACCAGGTTGACCAGCTTGCCGGGCACGCAGATGGCCTTGACGACCGTCTTACCCTCGAGCCAATTGGCAACGGCCTCCTCGGCGGCAGCCTGCATCTCCTCGTTGGAAGCATCGCGGGCCACGTCGATGCGGCCACGGACCTTGCCGAGCACCTGGACGACGATCTGCACAGTGTCCTCGATGGACTCGGCCAGGTCGAACTCGGGCCAGGCGGCGGTATAGGCGTTGCCCTCGCAGCCGAGTGCCTCGTGCCACAGCTCATCGGCCCAGAACGGGCAAATGGGGGCAAGGACACTCACGATGTCCTTGGCCACGCCGTAGCACAGCGCCTTGTCGCGCGACGTGCCCTCGGTGGCGTTGAGGTAGGCGCTCGCCGCGTTGACGAGCTCCATGACGGCCGAGATCGCGGTATTGAACTGGCCGCGATCGAAGTCCTCGGTGCACTTGGCGATGGTGCGGTGACGCTCGCGATAGAGCTTCATCGCAACCTCGTCGAGCGCGGACTTGTCAAAGGCCACGTTGGCGTCGCCGGACTGGACGAGCTGCCACACGATACGCCAGGCGCGCTTGATGAAGCGATTGGCACCCTCAACGGCCTTGGGATCCCAGTCGAAGTCTTTCTCGGGCGGGGCGATAAACAGGATCGCCAGACGCATGGTGTCGGCGCCGTAGGGCTCGATGACCGAGCTCGGGGGCACGACGTTGCCCTTGGACTTGGACATGGTGTCGCCGTTCTCGTCCTTGACCATGCCCTGGCACAGCAGGTTGGTGAAGGGCTCGTCCACGCTCAGCAGACCCAGGTCGCGCAGGGCCTTGGTAAAGAAGCGGCTGTAGAGCAGGTGCAGGATGGCGTGCTCGATGCCGCCGATGTAGTTATCGACGGGCATCCAACGGTCGGCGGCTTCGCGGGAGAAAGGCAGCTCGGTGTTGTGCGGGTCGGTATAGCGCAGGTAATACCAACTGGAGCAGGTAAAGGTGTCCATGGTATCGGTCTCGCGCTTGGCCGGGCGGCCGCAGACCGGGCAGGTGGTCTCGTAGAACTCCTTGCACTCGGCAAGGGTCTCGCCGGCGCCCAGGTCAAGGTTCTCGGGCAGTGTCACCGGCAGTTGATCCTCGGGCACGGGCACGATGCCGCAGTGCTCGCAGTGGATGGCCGGGATGGGATTGCCCCAATAGCGCTGACGGCTGATGAGCCAGTCGCGCAGGCGGAACTCGACCTTGCGACGACCACAACCCATGGCCTCGAGGTCGGCCACGATGGCAGCTTCGCCCTCGGAGTGCTTGCCGCCGCGCATGCCGGTGTACTTGCCGGACTGGACGAGCGTGCCCTCCGCAGCGTGGGCGCAATCCCAGTCGACGGTCTCGGCGTGGAAGGTATCGATGGTCTCGCCGCTGGCCTCGACGGCAGCGCGATCCTCATCGTCCAGGATGATCGGCACGATCGGCAGGTCGTACTTGCGGGCGAACTCAAAGTCGCGCTGGTCGCCGCAGGGAACGGCCATGACGGCACCGGTGCCGTAATCGGCTACGACGTAGTCGGCAACCCACACGGGGATCTTCTCGCCGTTGACGGGGTTCACCACGTAGCGGCCCGTAAAGGCGCCGTGCTTCTCGAGGGTGCCCTGGGCACGCTCGACGGCGGAGATATGCTTGGAGTCCTCGACGATCTTGGTCACGGCCTCCTCGTACTCCGTGCCCTCGACGAGCTCGTGCAGACGAGCGTACTCGGGAGCCAGGACAAAGAAGGAGACGCCAAAGAGCGTATCGGCACGTGTGGTGAAGACGGTGATCTTGCCCTCGTCGCCCTCGATGGGCTCGCCATCGGCATCGCACAGGGTAAAGTCGACCTCGGCGCCCTCGGAGCGGCCGATCCAGTTGGCCTGCATCTGCTTGACGCGCTCGGGCCAGCCAGGGAGCTTCTCAAGGTCATCGAGCAGCTCCTGGGAGTACTCGGTAATCTTGTAGTACCACTGCTCGAGGTCGCGCTTCTCGGGCTCGGTGCCGCAGCGCCAGCACTTACCCTCGGTGACCTGCTCGTTGGCCAGAACGGTCTTGCAGGTGGGACACCAGTTGACCGGGTTCTTCTTGCGGTAGACCAGGCCCTTTTCCCACATCTTCTCAAAGATCCACTGACCCCAGCGATAGTAGTCGGGGCTGCAGGTCTTAACGGTGCGATCCAGGTCGTAGGAGAAGCCCATGCGCCTCATCGTGGCGAGTGCCTGGTCCATGTTCTTATACGTCCAGGCGGCAGCCTGCGTGTTGTGCTTGATGGCGGCGTTCTCAGCGGGCAGGCCAAAGGCGTCAAAGCCGATGGGGTGCAGCACGTCAAAGCCGCGCATGCGGGCCTGACGGGCCATGGCATCGCCGATGGTGTAGTTGCGCGCGTGGCCCATGTGTAGGTCGCCCGACGGATACGGGAACATCTCGAGCACGTACTTCTTGGGCTTGCTGGCGTCGGTGTCGACGGCAAAGAGGTTCTCGTCGTCCCACGCCTTCATCCACTTGGACTCAATGGCCTGCGCGTCGTAAGCAGGGATCTCATCCTTATGATCTGTGCAATCGCACATATCAGCTCCTTTAATCTTGCTGGGGTCGGACGGCTTAGCTTTATTCGCTACTGCGGACAGTCCTGCGCAAGACGAAGAGCACATTAAGTGCTCTTCTTTGCGTGCGGAACTTGTAGCGAACAAAGCTAAGCCGCCCGACCCTAAGGTTGACTCGACTGATAATAGCAAATACGACAAGCGAGATGCCTGCGACTTGCAGGCATCTCGCTTTATCTAAATAACGTGGTTGAGGCTCAACCTTTATGTGCAGGTCTTATCTTATCGATACGTTACGCTCTGCTGGGAATCTTTGACTACAACGTCGTGGGCTCCGCCTTCGACGATGGAGGTGGAGCTTACCAGGGTCAGGCGTGCCTTTTCCTGGAGCTCGGGGATCGAGAGGGCACCGCAGTTGCACATCGTGGACTTGACCTTGTAGAGCGTGCCGCCCACGCCGTCCTTGAGGGAGCCGGCGTAGGGAACGTAGGAGTCGACGCCCTCGACGAAGCTGAGCTTCGCGGCGCCACCCAGGTCGTAGCGCTGCCAGTTGCGGGCACGCGCGGAACCCTCGCCCCAGTACTCCTTCATGTACTGGCCGTTGACGTTGACGCGCTCGGTCGGGCTCTCGTCGAAGCGAGCAAAGTAGCGGCCCAGCATCATAAAGTCGGCACCCATGGCAAGGGCGAGCGTCATGTGGTAGTCGTAGACGATGCCGCCGTCGGAGCACACGGGCACGTAGATGCCGGTCTCCTCGTAGTACTCGTCACGGGCGCGGCAGACATCGATCAGCGCGGTGGCCTGGCCACGGCCGATGCCCTTGGTCTCGCGGGTGATGCAGATAGAACCGCCGCCGATACCGACCTTGATGAAGTCGGCACCGCAGTCGGCCAGGAAGCGGAAGCCCTCAGCGTCGACGACGTTGCCGGCACCGACCTTGACGTCCTCGCCGTAGTTGGCGCGGATCCACTCGATGGTGCGCTTCTGCCATTCGCTGAAGCCCTCGGAAGAGTCGATGCACAGGACATCGGCACCGGCCTCGATGAGCAGCGGCACGCGCTCGGCATAGTCGCGGGTGTTGATACCGGCGCCGACCATGTAGCGCTTGTCGTTATCGAGCAGCTCGTTGGGGTTGGTCTTGTGGCTGTCGTAGTCCTTGCGGAAGACGATGCCCATAAGGTGATCGTTGTCGTCGACGATAGGCAGGGCGTTGAGCTTGTTGTCCCAGATGACGTCGTTGGCAACCTTGAGGCTGATGTTCTTGTCGCCCACGATGAGCTGCTCGCGCGGGGTCATGAACTCGGAGACCTTCTTCTGGTGGTCATCGCGGCTGGGACGATAGTCACGGCTGGTGACAATGCCCAGGAGCTTGCCCTTGGGAGTGCCGTCGTCGGTGACCGGCATGGTGGAGTGGCCGGTCTTCTCCTTGAGCTCGATGACCTGCTCCATGGTCATGTCGGGTGTCAGCGTGGAATCGGACTGAACGAAACCAGCCTTGTGATCCTTAACGGCCTTGACCATAGCAGCCTCGGACTCGGGGGTCTGAGAACCGTAAATGAAGGACAGGCCACCCTCGGTAGCGAGCGCGACACCCATGTCGACGCCCGAGACGGACTGCATGATGGCGGAAACCATGGGGATGTTCAGGGTGATTGCCGGCTTCTCACCACGCTTGAAGCGGGTTAGCGGCGTCTTAAGAGAGACGTTGTTGGGGATGCACTGCGAGGACGAGTAACCAGGGACCAGCAGATACTCCGAAAACGTGTGGGACTCACCGGGAAAGAACGTAGCCATGTTTCTCCTTTTTCCATGCGACCGGTCGGCTGCAGGCCTCGTAGGACCCAGCCCAACCTTGGGCGCCCAATACTGGGGAAGTATCTTAACGCACTTTGACTGCTACAATGCATGGTTTAGAAAGAGCACACGAGGGTTTGACGCAGGCTTTGCGTTTGCCCAGCAAACACTTTAGCGGGGAGACGTGGAGCGTATGAAGTACAAGACGACGGCAAAGTTGGTCATTCAAGCGTGCGACAAGGATTTGCCGGGCGTGTTCGGCCATGGCTGCGTCTTGCTGCTGCAGGGTATTGCCCGGGAGCACTCACTCAACCGCGCCGCCAAAAGCATGGGCATGGCGTATTCCAAGGCCTGGCGCATCGTGAACGAGGCCGAAGGACAGCTGGGCTGCAAGCTCATCGAGCGCGACGGCGCCCGCGGATCCACTCTCACCCCCGCAGGCGAGCGAGCCATAGCGGTGTACGAGGAGCTGCAGGCTGACATCAACCAGGCCATAGCCGCCAAAGCCGACGTCCTCATCGCCAGCATCAACGCGGAGTAGTCCTTTTAGGCGGTTTTTAGCCCACAGCGCCCTCGGGTTGAGGCTCGCGCCACAAAACGGGCCCATCTACTACGTTTAGTTGAATACCCACGACCATACCGGACATTATGAAATTAAAACCGCTGGTAAACAGCTTGGTAATTTTCAAAATAGGCGGGTGTGGTCGACCCCTATTGCTTAAACGTAGTAAATAGGCCGTTTTCGTGACACAGACCCCGATTAGCTACTTGCGAAGGGCGTTATCGAGAGTGGCAGCCACCTGCAGGGGGTCGTCGGTGCCGGCGAAGAGGCGGATGGTTCCCCTCTGCTTGCCGCGTGGGGCCGAAAGGCGTGTCGTTGCGCCGCCGGCGGGCGACGTGCGGAACTCCCCCGGCAATGTGTCGAACAGCTCACCCGCACTTCGCTCGATAAGGTCAAACTCAACTGCCGGGCCAAAGCCGTGCTCGAGGATTCCCGTTGCAACCGCATGGTCGGGATGCGGGCTCAGCCCGGGATAGCGCACGTTTCGCACCATCTCGTTGGCAGCCAGATACTCGGCAAGTGCACGGGCGCGATCGAAGTGCGCCTGCATGCGAGCATCGAGCGAGGACAGCCCACGTTCTAGCACGTCGGTCTCCTCGGCAGACAGGTCAAGCGCAGACGCACCACTGTCCGCAAGCAACGCGTGTGCGCACTCAGCGGCGGCATCCACGCGATGGCGCTTGAGCTGCGAGCGCGCCACCGAGACGGCGACGAGCTTGCGCGGAGCTTCGCCGGCACACACACGGTCGAGTGCCTCGAGCAACAGCGCGGCACCCAGCCGCAGCGAATCGCAGCCAAAAGCCGACGCCACGGTGTTGTCCACAACCAGCAGCGCATGAGCCTCACGCGCCGCCCGACCCAGCGCGCGCAAATCGGGAACACGCAGGCCAAAGCCGCCGATTGAATTCACAAACCACCACAGGTGCGGTACCTCGGCATCAAACGCGGTGGCAAAACCCTCGGACGCGGCGGCAAACGCCGCAACCGACGGCTCCCCCACGAGCACAACGTCGCAGGCATCAAAGCCGCGCGCAAACGCATCGGCAAAGTCATCGGCAAACACGACCAGGCGATCGCTGGGACGCACAATCCCCAGCAGCGACAGCGCCGCCGGCACGTGCGAGGCCGCAACAAGACGCGCCTCACGCGCGCCGGCCCTTGCAGCCCAGGACTCTTCTAGCTGTTGCACGTCCACGCGGCACCATCCCTTACATAAAACCAAACCAAGACCAGCCCACCCAGGTCGAGAAAACGTCAGCGCAAGCAGCGTCGAGCGGTCCGGCGTTCGTTAGAACGCCGGAACAAAATTAGCCGTGATATTCGCCGTTGTACTGGATGAGCGTCAGGTCCTCAACGCCGTCGAGCGAGCGGATGGCGTCGGCATAGGGCATATCCACACCGTCCGAGAACACCTCGACGGCCATCTCGACCTTGTCACCGCGCATCGTCTTGGATTTGACGGTGAACTTGGTGCGGCCAAATGCACGCACGATATCGTCGCCGGTGGTCAGGCCCGTGTAGTGGATGACCATCATGTAAACGCGCGACTTGTCCTGGTGGCTCGCAAAGCCGGCGATCATCACCACGATCACCACTGCCGTGAGTCCTACGAGCGCATACATGCCGGCGCCCGCCGTAATGCCCGTGGTAATGGCCCAAAACAGATACAACAGGTCGAGCGGGTCCTTGACCGCCGTGCGGTAGCGGACAATAGACAGAGCACCGACCATACCGAGCGAGATGACCACATTCGTCGAGATCGCGAGCGTGACCATGCAGGTGAGCACGCACATGCCCACGAGCGTTACGGCAAAACTGCGCGAATACACCACGCCGGTAAAAAAGCGCTTGTACACGTAATAGATCAGGATGCCCACGGCGAGCGCCACGAGCAGCGACAGGCCAATCTTGGCAGGGTCGACCTGACCAAACGCCTCCAAGACGGAGTTCTTAAAAAAGTCCCTGGTGCTCATGGTCTAAATATCCCCTCGGTTCTCAAAATCCGATTCCCAGTAATTAAATCCGCGCATGTAGGCGGTCTTTTCGTAACACAGGCAGTACTTGGAGACCGCCGTAAGCTCGGCCGCACCTGGCGGCACCATATCGCGCACCAGCTGCGGGCAAAACTCGGTAAACTTGACCTCCATCACCAGCTTGCCGGGCTCCAGCACGGGCAACGCGGGCAACGTCGCGTCAAAGATGTCAAAGCTCCCCACCGCCGCACGCACGTTGCTATCAAAGGTAATGCGCACGGTGCCCTCGTCCATCACCCACGGCTCGCGCTCGTAGTCCACGATGGTCCGCGGGCGCATCATATTACAGATGCACTCGATGTAGAACTCGCGACAGAGCGGATAGGGGCTCCTCAGCAAAAAGTCGTAGTCGCCAGCCAGAATCTGCTCAAACTCGCCACGCGTGAGCGGCGCATCTTCCTTGTAGATCCAGCTGCCGTACTTCTTTTTGCGCTCGAGCTTAATCACCTTGTCGCTGCCGTTATAGATGCGCACGCGATACTTTTTGCGCATGAGAATACCAGCGTCTTTTTCCTCGTAGGCCGAGTTGCAGTAGTCGTCAAAGTACAGGCTGCGAATGGTGTAGCCACCCGCCCGCGCATGCTTGTCCAGCTTAAACACCGGCGCCATGCGGCAAGACAGCGCGGCATGCTCACCCTCGTTGATCAGGTATTTGAGTTCATGGCGGTAACGCTCCTGCGTGGCACGCACAGGCGGAGCCACCAAGCGCTCAAGCAGCGCGCTAGCCCTCCTCATACGTGTCCTCCACGACCTTACCGCCGTCTTGCACGTAAAAACACTTCATGCCGTAGTGCTTGCCGTCGTCGGTCACATAGTAGTCAAACGCATCTTGTGTATAGCCGCCTGAGTTGGTGGCGCGCACGCGAACAAAATACTGGCCGGCATCGGGCGCATCACAGGTCACCTCGGGAAGCAGCACGTCCTCGGCCTTAAAAAGCACGTCGCTTATGGCATAGTCGCGCGCCAGCTCCACGGTATAGCGAATGTCACGCGCCTTAAAGTCGTAGGACGCATCCCAGTTAATGCGCAGCTTACCGTTATCAATCTGCGGCACGCCAATGTAGAACGGCATGGGCTTTTTATAGCTCTCGCGAAAGCTCTTATAGTTCTCCTCGATCTCGGAGGGAATCGCCGCGGCAATCTGCTCGTATTCGTCCTTGGTGATAGGCAGATTGTCGATATCGGGCGAAGCAAAGACCAGCGATTCGGTAACCTCGCGATAATGTTTGATCATCTTGCTCAGACGCGCCTCGGTCATATACGAGCGCAGGTCCTTTACGGCGCGGTCCAGTTCGCTGCGGAACGATTTGCTACGCAGTGCACGATTGAATAGCACGTTGCCCCAGTAGTTGCTTACGCCGCGCTCCCAGCTCGCATAGTCCGAAAACCCGGTAAGAGAAAGCTCCATCTTACGCAGCATGCCATCGTTGTCCCAATCGAGGATGTACCACGTATTGGAGTTGAGCGGGCTGTACAGATAGCAGTTACGGTTCTGAGTATCGCAGTTGCCCGTCAGGATCTGAAACGCCAGCCAATAGACCAGATTCTCGGTATCAAAGTAGGTGTCGAGCACCTCATCGATCTTTTGCGATTCGTCGTTGAGCGCATCGAGCATCTCGATGAGCTTGGTGTGGTCCGAATCACCCTTAATCTCGAGCATGTCCTCAAAGCTTGCCTTGTTGTAGTTGGGATCGTCGGCAAGTTTAATGGCGTCCTCGTAGCGATGGAAATCAAAGCTGTTCACCTTATACAGGTGCCCGCTCTTATCCAGGCCATGTGCCTTAAGCGCCGTCTTGTTGAGCTGCTCCACCTGCGTAAACAGGCCGTAGTCCTCAAAGGTATCGTTGGACTTTTCGGTCTGGTCGCACACCCACAGATGCACAAACTGCGTGCGCAGGCCCATCATCTGGGGAATTCCGCGGATAAGGTCGTAGGCCATCTTGTTGCGAAAACGCATACCCTCGCCCATGTGCTTGTTGAGCGCAATCGCGCGCTGTTGGCGCCAGGTGCCCTTGCCTTTTTTGAGCTCCACCTTGTAATTCTTTTGCGAGTTCATGCTCGATGTCTGACCGCGCACCTGCACGGTGGCATTGGGCGCTTCCTCGCCATAGCCAACCTCGCCGGCCACCGGGCCGTCTTCGTCGCCCGGCTGCAGCAGGCCCATAACCTGATAGCGCGTCACGCCCATGTCGGCATAGTCATACACCGAGTACGTATTGATCTCGGCCCAGCTATGGTCCGTGTTCTCAGAGCTGTTACCGCGAGAGACCGTCAGATACATGGTCACAATGCCCGAGTCGTCGTAGACCTCGTACAGCTCATCCTTATCGCGCAGATGCTTGGTCCCGTCCGTAACCTCGGCCTTTTTAATCTTGTCCTGCTTTTTTACCTTATTTGTCGAGGATTCGTCCTGAGATGAGCAGCCCGAAAGCAGCAGCGCGCCGGCAGCCGCCTCGATCAGGCAGCGGCGAGACATCAACTTATCGATCATCAGAACCTCCCCAATGGTTACGGTACACGCGAACTGCTGCGCGCTCAAACGCGCTGTGCGGCTCTCCCTTACGGCGGCACTCCTCATAGCGCTGCTCGGCACGGTCGAGCAAGCGGCCCAGCTGTGTAAAGCATCCCGTTTTGTCGGTCACCACAATGGGCTGCTGGCTCAGGATACGATACGGCAAGTTGGCGGTATAGGTATCGAGCCGCAGCAGGGCCACGATAAAAAACACCACCGCACCCAACAAAAAGCCAAAGCCGTAAAACTGCTGCGGCAAAAGCAACGACACGGCGGTCGCCAGCCCTGCCACACCGGCAAACAGGCCCGAGGCCAGAACGGCTCCCTTGTAGTCGGTAAAGTACAGCAAGATAAGCAGGATCGTGTTGCCCACGACATACAGGCCGTAGCCAACGCACAATGTACGGAAATACCCGTGCATCAGATTGTTAAAGCCCAACGGTAGGGCCGAGAGCACCGTGGTCTCGAGCGAGATGACCGCCGCGGTCACAAACAGCTGCTTGAGCGCACAAAAGCGCAGTTCGCTGTTAAGCGTGGAGAGCATCTCCTCCTCGGCCACCACAATGTCGCCTACCACGCCGCCATCGTTGAACAGGCTGTAGTAGTCGCGATAGCGCGGATAGAAATTAACTTCGACCGAGACCACAAAGTTGACGGTCGTGACGAGTGTGGTCAAAAACGCGATAAGCGCCGGCACGTCGTGGTAGGGCGCGCCATAAAACAAGCCCTTGACCTGCACGCCGATGGGTCCCGCCCAAATAATCACCAGGTGCGCAAAGAGCCCCAGGTTGGTAAACAGGCCCGTGAGCGCCAGCGGCATAAACTGATCGAGCCATTGCAAAAAGAGCCAGGGGCTGCGGTCACTCTGCGGAAAATACCGGTACAGCAGCACCACGTCCCAAACGAGCATGACGCCGTAGCCCAGAGCAACTGATGCCAACAGGCCCTCGACCGGCGGCAGCCCCAGTGCCAGCGCGGCCAGGGCGCACAGGCACGCCACGCCAATGGCGGCCCCAAAGCTGCACAGGATGCCTCGATAGTCCTTGATGGCCGTGAGATAGCTCATGCCGTTCCAGTTGACGATCATAATGTTGAACAGCCACAGGCATAGCAGCCCCTGCAGCAGCGTGGCGCCCGAGAACAGCAAAAAAACGCCGTAGAGCACCGTGCCCGCAACGAGCATGATGGCGTTGGAGCCCCAAAACGAGGGCAGAATCTCATCCTCGCGCTCGGCAAAGAGCATATCGGCCAAAAAGCGCGTGACGGGCATTGAGATAAAGCTCGTGAGCGTGAGCGAGGCCAGCAGCGTATAAGTCACCATGCACACCAGCAAGTCCTGGTTGGCGCGACCGACGCCCCACAGACCGCACAGCACCAAAATACCTACCTGCAGCAGCACGCCCAGCAGCATGGGGCCCGTGCACACAATGCCGGCGTAGCCATAGGCGCGCATCGTGGCAAACAGGCCCTTGCGCCTAAACAGGCGCTTGAGCTCAAAACCAATTCCGGCCACCGGCTACACCCCCTCTCTTGGCAGGTTAAACGCACACGCCGTCTCGTCGTACAGCGCGCGATAGTTGGCGAGCATCTGCTCGTGCAAAAAGTACGTGGCGACGCGACGCTGACCGCGCTCCCCCATCTCGATACGGCAGGCACGGCTCGCGCACATGCGCTCCATGGCATCGGCCAAGCCCTTGCGATACATAGGCGGCGTCACAAATCCTGCCACGCCAAAGTCGTCACCCGGAGCGCCTTCGAGCAGCTCGCGGCAGCAGCCCACCTCGGTCGTCACGCAGGGACGACGCGCTGCAAGCGACTCCAGCACGCTGAGCGGCTGGCCCTCGGAGATGCTCGTCAAAATGGTAAAGTCGAGCTTTTCCATGTACTCGACCACGTTGACGCGGCCGGTAAAGATCAGGTCGCGCACGCCCAGGGTATCGACCAGCGCGTGGCACTCAGCGCCGTACTCCTCGTCGTCCACGCCGCCCATAATGTGCAGGCGCACCTTGGGCAGGCGCTCGTGCAGCTCAAAGAACGCATAGATCATGGTCTTGACGTCCTTGATGGGCGCCAGGCGCACCACCGCGCCAATGTCCACCCAGCCGTCATCGGGCTTTAAGGGAATGTCCTTAAAGCGGTCGAACTGGATGCCGTTGGGAATGACCAGGCATTTACCCGCATCGCAGCCCATATCGATCTGCGTCTTGCGGGCGTTATGGAACAAACTCGTCACGCGGAAGGCGCGGCGGTAGATCTCCTCCGAAAGCAGGTAGAAAAAGCGAATCCAGCGATCCTTAAACGACGGCACCACCCAGTCAGCGCGAATGATCTCTTCCTCGCGCTCGCGGGTATAGATGCCATGCTCGGTCAGCAGCACCGGCGCATGGTGAACGCTTGAGCCCAGGCAGGCGAGCAGGCCACCGTAGCCGGTCGAGATGGCATGGTACACATCGGCCACCGGCACCTCGCTGCCCAACAGGTAGAGCACGGGAAGCAACATGGAGCGCATGGTGTGGAATGCATCGGCAAAGGGCGTGTAGGGGTACTCGGCCAGGCACACGTCGCGGAAGATGTCCATAAACGTTCGGCTCTGCAAAAACGAGAGCGGATGCACGCGACGGCGCTGAAAGATATCGAACAGCACGTCCCAGTCCGGATTGGAGAGCGACACCAGGCGGCGTAGCGCCTCGCGCTCGCGGTCGTTAAAACTGGCTTCATGTTGCTCGCCCGAAAGCCGCAGAGCATCGTCCAGGAACACCTCGTGCACCTCGACCACGTTGCCGGGCAGCTCGTAGACAAACTTGCCGCGGTCGGCAGCATGCGCGCCGATCACCCACAGCACAAACTCGTGCTCGGGCATGGCCTGGATATAGCCATGCATCCAGGTAGATACGCCGCCGTGCACATAGGGGTAGCAACCCTCGAGTACCAAGCAGATTCTCATTTGTCGCCACCCTCCTTGCGTGCAATGGTCACCGTCTTGTCCGTGGCTTTGACCAGGTACAGGTCGCCCGTCAAATGCGTAATCTCGCCACCCGTGACCGTCCCCGGCTCGCCGTTGTTGGCGCGGAACATCAGCCACGCCTCGTCGTGGAAATTGCCTAAGCTGAGCGTCCAGGCATCCGCACTGGTATCCATGCTCACCGTCACGGACGAAAAACGCTGGATAGCGCCCGAGCATTCCGAACCGGTTTGTTTGCGCAGGTCGGGCGCAGCCTTAGTAAGCCAATCCAGGTAGTCGGTCAAGCCGCCCTTGTAGACCTCCCAGCCCTCCTTAGCGCCGCGATCGGGATCCAGTAGGTCGTCCGGATGCATAAAGTGCGTGCTCACGTAGTGCATGTTGAGCTCGGACACCGCGGCCAGACGCATGTAGGAATCGTCGACCATGCCGCCCGAGACAATACGCGGCTGCTCCACAATGCCATCGCTCGCCACGCCAAACTCCTGCACGTACGGCAGGTCGGTGCCATCCTCAAAATACGTACTGGCGATGGTCTTAATGCGCGGAACGTCGGTGCCGATAAGCTTGCGCGCACGGGCCGAAAGGATATTTGACGGCGGCACGTAAACCGAGCCGTGCGCGTTGGGCAACACCTCATCTTGGAAGGCGATAAGCTCGTTGAGCGATGCGACGAGCGTTTCCTTGTTCTTCCAGGTCTTGTAGTCATACAGCGTGCCGTAATCGGTATCCCAGAGCACCAGAGGCTGATGGTTGTAGCCGTGAAAGCCCAGCTCTCCGCCCATCTGCAGCAGCATGCCGCCAAAGTAGCGAAACTGCGTGGTATCGGCCTGGCGCGCAGGCTTGGTCTGGTTGACCGCGTCCTCGTAGTTTTCGATCATCACGCCGGTATAGCGAATGCCGTATTTTTGCGCGAGCTTTTGCAGATCGGGCCACCAGACCTTGGTGTAAAAATCCGCAATGGAAAGGCCGTAGTCACGCTTGATATAAGTACCATCGCCCGAGGGCACGGGGCTAGGAAAGTCGTCCAAATAGAACACGGCGCTGTTGATGACGGGATAGGCCGTGGCATCACCCAGCAAGCTTATGGCCGAAGCATAGAACCCACGCATGACCCTGTCGTAGATGCCAATGTTGCACACCACGGTGTGACCACTGCCGCAATCGTTAGACCAAATGAGCGGCGTGCCCGCGTCACCGGTCTTTGCCCATACGTGCGCCGTTTCGCGCAATGAAACCGAAAGCGAAGAATCGAAGGGATCCGAGAACTCGTAGCGCTCTCCTCCGCCCAACATAAAGTCATCGCTCGGAACGATACTTTCGGCTGTCGCATAGTCATATCCGGCCGATTCGATACCAAGCTTGGAAGCAATAGCCTGCAGGTAGTTCGAGTTATCTGGAGTCATGCCCAGCATAAGCGAACCGCCGGCACTCACCCAACTCATAATGTCGGTCAGATGCGTACCAAGTCCGTCAAGCGAGGGCATGAGCAAAATCACGCGATCGTAGGAGGTCAGCGAGGGAATGGCATCTGCGCCATCCACGGCAAGGTCCACGTCGCGGTGCGCGATCTTCATGTCAAGCAAGATCTGGTCGAACTGCTCTTTGACGTCCTCGACGCCATCTTGGTCCGAGTCGGTAATAACCAAGCACGTGGGCTTTTGGCCAAATATTGCCGAGGAAGCCGGCGCCGCATCGTTGGCGGCAAGCATCCCCAGCTTATGCTGGCCCGCACTGTACTGTACGCCGGCGCGCTCCACCAGCAGCACGGCCGCCATGGCAATAAAGACCGCCCACACCACAAGCAGGCCCATCCAGCGAAAATGGCCCGCACGGTCGCGGATGCGCAGCACAACGCTCATCGGGCCTCCTCTCCATCGCGCCAAAACGCCAGCTTTTCGCGGTTGGCGGCGCTCAAGTACACATGCTGTTTGTCGATCGCATCGATCACACGGTGGACCTCGTCACCGTCGCGGCGCATCACGGCCAGGCGCAGGCAAAGCATCCAAACCTCCTGCTCCTCGGGCACGTCGAGCACCAGCTGGTCGGTCACGGCCTGCGCCTCGTCGATCTGTCCGACATCGGCCAGCGCCGTCGCGTATCGAATGCGCAGCTCAAGGGTGTCCTCGCGCTCGCGGCGGCGCGCAAGCAAGCGAGCATACTGCTGACGCTGAATCTGAGCCACGCGTCCCTCGGCCAAGCCCGAGTTCAAGTATTCACCAAGAAAATCGCAATATTCGTTGAGGTTTTGCGCGCTCGGGTCTGTCTTAAAGGCACGCTCCAGCTGCTGCAGTTTAAGGTCGGACTCCTTGGAGATCTGCGCCACCGCCGTCGCGGCATAGTGCGCCACCTCAACGTCGTCGTTAAGCTTAGCCGCCTGCAGCTGCGCCAGGTACGCGTCGGGCTCCTCGGTGAGCATGGAGAGCATGAGGCGGCGCCGGTATGCCGGGTCGTTGACGATGAGCGCCTCCTCGAGCGGCACTACGCCTGCATCATCCTCACCACTCGGTACCGGCATACTGCGATGCAGGTCGTCGTTGAAGCGCAGCGACTCCAGCGCAGACTCTTTCAGTCCCTCGCCAAACACCGCGCTGCGGACCGATAGCAGAGCCACCAGCAATGGGCCCCACAGCGGCACCAGCACTATCACAGGCAACATGTGCCCGCGCACCGGCAGCAGGCCCAGCTTCATGAGCGTCCACAGCACCAGGCAAACCAGCGCATGAATCAGCAGCAAGACGGCAGCAACGACAAGCGAGATCAAGCGGCACCCCCCTCACCGTCACCGGTGTAAGAGATGTGCTGCAACAGCGCCACGATGTCCTCGCCGTCGACGGGCTCCACCGCAATCTGCTTTGTGCTGAGGCGCTCGCGGATAATGGGCAGATCGCACGCCTTTGCCTGACGCATAAGCAGGTAGAGCACGTCGCCGTCGACCAAGCCCGCCGCATCGTTCTCGCGGATAGCCGAACCAATCGCGCCCACCAGCTCGCCGACAGGCTCCATGCCCGGCACCACGCGCAGGAGCAAAAAGCTCCCCATCTTGCTATCTGCCAACGCCTGCTCCGCCGCGAGCTCTTGGCCAAAGGCCGCCTGCTTGAGCACGCAAGTGCCGTCAACGCAGCGCTTATCCTGCGCCACCGCCTCATAGTCAAAGGCGCGCCCCAGCGCGCTTTCGACCAAGCCGCACAAGATGCGGAACAGGTTTTGGTAATAGAGCGTCATTTGGTTTTCGGCCGCACGACGCACAAAAATCAACACGGCGGGTGCCCCGTCGCGCTCGATCGTGTATCCAAACATGGGAAGCCCCGGCGTCAGCTCGCGGTTCACCCACAGATTCGAACGACCCCCGTCGCCCAAAAGAGGTGCAAGCTGCTCAAGCGTGAGCGAGCGTGCAGCATCTTCCGCAATCGCGGGACTTGCTGCCACCAGGCGTGCAAATGCCCCGCCCGAAACATGGTAGATCGCCACCGAATCGTTCTCGAGGATCTCGCCCAGAAGCTCGCAGCACTTGCGATAGATGTCGCGTGGGTTGAGCACGTCAAGCTCCTGCGTCACGGCAAAGATCTTGCCAAAGCTGTCGTGGCGACCCACGATCTGGCGCCTGTACGCGCGCTTGTCCTCGATCGCGTCGTGGTAGAGCTGCGTAAGGAACGTATTGCGGTTGCGCGCGAGCTCGTTTTGATCGCGCTCCGCCCTAATGGCTTCGCTATTGCGCAGCTGCACATAGCCGCACACGGCACCCACAACAAAGTACGCAATAAACGGCAGCCAGTTGGACGGCTCGTAGAACAGGCCCTGGAAGGTATAGCCGTACAGAGTAAAGTAACTCGCGGCCAAACCCACCGACGCCAGCAGCGCCGCAACCAGGCCAAAGTCCAAGCCATACAGCGTGCCGATGAGCACCACGTAGAGCAGGCGATAATCGAGCACGTTGAGCTGGGTCGATTGAGAGAACAAGCGCTCCAGCACTTCAAAGAGCACCCAGGCGACTGCCGTCTCCAGGCATTTGACAGGCAGCGTGCGCATTTGAATGCGGTCGATGGCCGCGCGCAAGGGGTTGACCTTCTTTGCACGACCAGCATCCCAGCGAGCCTGAATGGTCGAGAGGTCGCGTAGCAAGTCGTAGCGCTGAAACCAGCCATAGCGCACGCGAGCGACGTCGCTGGCAGGCAGGGCGTAGCCGGCAGAATCGCCATAGGCAACTGAGAGTCCTGGGAACAGTGCCTGAAGGGCCTCGCCCACCTCACCCACCGTGTGATGGAAGGTATCGACTACGTCGAGCGTCTCAAAGTTACCATTCCAGCTGTCGAAGATACGGCGTACCAGCACCGAAAGCTCCTCGGCACACAGCAGGGGAAACGCCGCATCCTGCGCGCCCTGCAGAGCGGCCGATCCGGTTGAGCACGCGTCGAACAGCGGCACCAAAAACGGGTCTTCCAGCGCGGCAGACGCGGTATACAGGAACGGCACGCGCAGGATCTTAGTCTGAACGCCCTCGCGAGCAGCGTAGTAGCGGCACAGGTCGTTGGCTGCGTGCGCGATAATGCCCTTGCCCGTTCGCCCCGCGGCATCGGCGGCACCCTCGGCACCCGCGGGACCTGCTATATACAACAGCTGGATCCGGCGACCCGCGCACGTACGAAAGACCGAGCGCAGCAGCTCGATATCGCCCACGGTATCGGTATGCGGGGTTAGGTAATTAGACAGGTAGACCACGCGGTCGAACTCGTAGGCCTGCTCCAAGTGCTGGAGCAGCTCTTTCCACGAGGCATGGGGCGACGACTCATCGCGGCGCGCTTCCTGCGCGGCTACAACCTTAACGTGGTCCCCAGGGAATGCCTTGGCGCAAAAGTCATCGTCAACATATGCGGTGTTGCCAACAACCAGCACCTCCATGGCGCACTCCTCCCCTAAAATCCACTTCTGTCATAGTCAAACATGCGTATTTTACGCTGTCAACGCGAGTTGGAACGCCTTTAAGGCTGTTTTAAGAACTTTTTTAGAGGATGTGGGGACATCAAGAGTGCTAAATGAGCGACCAATTCGGAAGTATGCGGCAAATTCTAGACATGCCGACCATACCGTATAGCGACATCGCTTCTACCTGCGGTTTCTTTTCATAAAAAGGACAGCGTACCCGAGGGTTCCGAAATTTACCGCATACTTCCGG
>ERZ772872.617-NODE-617-length-35771-cov-53.345615_pt1 | contig 35771 bp, 28 predicted proteins | sample MGYA00512132_ERZ772872 | MGnify/ENA primary metagenome ERZ772872 (study PRJEB29015, sample SAMEA2737724) | human gut metagenome | biome: human gut; feature: human-associated habitat; material: faeces | place: China | collected 2012 ...
AAATACCGACCTCCAAAGTTAGATTTTTTAGGTCTAACTTTTGGGGGTCGGGTCACTCCGATTGGGGCGGTTTTTGTTTTGTCAATTTTTTTGTCTTGAAATTAAGACAAGGTCACGGTTATCTGCTTCGCCGTCAAGGTTAAAATCGGCGGCTTTGAGATATGCACCGTCTAATTCTGCATTATCACAGAGGTGTTTTTGCAAAAGCGTGACATCCTTTGAATTTACATTGCCCTCGCCCGTCACATCTCCGCAAACTGCAATGACATAAGTCTTTGAATCTATAACGGCAGTAAAGCCTGTTTTCAGCTTTCCGCTCTTTGCAATCGTACCGTCCGCCTTATATACATTTTCGGCAGAAGTTTTGTTTTTAAAATCGACAACGGTTTCTCCGCTGTAAATCCCGTAAACTATCCCGTCAGAAAACAGGTATTCTGAATTATCCGGTTGAATATCTGATTTAGAAGAATTGTGATCGTCATTACTGCCGTCATTGCCACTTGTTTTCTTTTCTTCAAAATCACCCGAGCCAAATACCTGAACCGTTCCGTTATCAAGCAAAACAGCACATTGATTTTTGTAAGATACAACAGCAGTTGCTCTATCGGGAATTGACACGCTTTTTGTTTTTTCGGATGTTTTCAGATTAAGTCGATAATTCACGGCAGAATATATTTTTCCGTCAGATACCGAAACATTTTCGGCTGTGGCATTTGAAACATAATTCCTTGAATTATCTGACAGCGAAACAATAAACCCGTCTTCGTTTATAACTCTGTTTATTCCTGCGTTATAAATATTTTTAAATTCACCTGTATCGGCAACATAGGTTGATGACGATTGCGAGAGCTTGTAAATTGAACCGTCACAAAGTCTTGCGTATGACTTTCCGTTATTATTAAAAACCTCGTTTACATTGTCTGAAAAAGTTATTTTCGACTTTTTATCAGATGAAAAATCCCTACACGCAACATAAGATTTCAGGCTGTCGGTCTTGATATAGTAAATGCGATTATCGGTTACCGAAAAGGAACTGGTCATAAAATTTTCGTCAACAAAAGTGTTCTTTGAAACATTTCCGTTATTAAGATTAAGAGAATACACTGAATATTTGTTAGTGAAAGCATCGTCAAAAACAAGTGCATAAGTGTAGTTTCCGCTCTGTGACACACTTCTTATCCGACCGCCGACAGAAAAATTGTATGCAGAAAAATCGGGCACAAGCCTTGCTGAAAACACTGTATTTCCCGAAAATGCGCACACAAATCCTCCCTTGCCGTTGCTGTCACTTTTTACAGACGAACAAGCGGCAAGGTCAGTCAGATTGTATTCATCATACGCACGGCTTCTGCACACACCGAGAAGTGTGATAAGCATAACAGCCACAGCAAGGGAAATCAGTCGTTTCATAGCCTGTACCCGATTAAATTAATTTAAAACAAAAGGGCATCCTTTCGGATGCCCACAAAAGTTCTGATTATTCAGCAGCTTCTTCAGACTTAGCAGGTGCCTGCTCGTCTTCAGGAAGAAGTGCACGCATTGAAAGGCTTACACGCTTCTTGTCAAAGTCGATTGCAGTAATCTTAGCTTCAACAACATCGCCAACCTTGAGTACATCAGCGGGCTTTTCAATTCTCTTGTTTGCAATCTGAGAAATATGGATAAGACCGTCAATGCCGGGGATGATGTTTGCGAATGCACCGAATGTTGTAAGACCAACGATTGTAGCCTTAACAACTGTTCCCTCGGGATAGTTGTTCTTGAGGATTTCCCACGGATTGTCTTCGGCATTCTTGAAGCCGAGAGAAATCTTCTTTGTTTCCTCATTGATATCCTTTATGTAAACATCAACTGTATCGCCTACATTAACAACCTCGCTCGGATGCTTAATGTGTGTCCATGAAAGCTCTGAAATGTGAATCATGCCGAACACGCCGCCGAGGTCAACAAATGCACCGTAGCTTGTAAGTGACTTAACAACGCCCTTGTAACGCTTGCCAACTTCGCAGGTTTTCCAGAATTCTTCACGCTGAGCAGCTCTCTGCTCCTTGAGTACGCTGCGGATTGAACCGATAGCTCTTCTGCGTCTGCCGTTCTGTGAAACTTCGATAAGTCTGAAATCAACATCCTGACCTACGAGATCTTCAAGGCTCTCTTCACGAGTTGCTGTTGCCTGTGATGCAGGGATAAAGATTCTTGAGCCGTTGTAAAGAACGATTACGCCGCCCTTAACTGCCTCAGTAACCTTGCCGGAGAGAACCTCCTGTGACTCTGCCTTTTCTTTGAGCTCTTCCCAACCCTTCTGTGCATCTACTCTGCGCTTTGAAAGCATGATAGTGCCTTCCTGATCATTGGTCTTCATAATAAGAAGCTCAATAACATCGCCTACTTTAACTACATCTTCGGGTCTTGCATTAGGATCGTTTGAAAGCTCTGAAGCAGGAATAAAGCCTGTCTGCTTTCTGCCGACATCTACCTGAACTTCGTTGGGAGCTATGCTCAGAACTGTGCCCATTACCCTCTCGTTTGTATTAAAGTTTTTGAGGGACTCCTCAAGCATCTCCTCAAAAGATGGTTCCAAATTTGTTTCACCGGATTTTACTTCACTCATTGTATCCAGTACCTCCTTTATTATCCTTGCAGGCGTTGAAGCACCCGCAGTTACGCCGATTGATTCGGCAACCGAAACCTTGTTTAAATCAAGCTCAGCAGCGGTTTCAATGAGAACCGTGTTCTCACACTGTCTTTTGCATATATCAAAAAGCTTTCCCGTATTGGAGCTGTGCCTGTCACCGATTACAACCATAAAGTCGGATTCGGCGGCAATCTGAGAAGCTTCGGTTTGCCTAACTTGCGTAGCATTACATATTGTATCAAATATTTTTGCATTTGTACATAGCTTTTTTATCTTTTTTACACATTTTTTCCATTCTTGTGTGTCAAATGTTGTCTGTGCGACAATTTGCACCTGTTTATTATTCTCTTTTAGAATATTTGGCAATAAATCATCAAGCTCTTCCTCGTTATTAAATGTGTAACAATCACTTGCACAATGACCTATTATACCGCAAACCTCGGGATGATTTTTATTTCCTGCAATCAAAACAACATCATTTTCAGGGTTTGTGTTTGATACAATCTTGTGAATTTTTTTAACAAAAGGACACGTTGCGTCCTCAAAGTTAATTCCTCTTTTTACAAGAGAATCAATAACGCTTTTTTCAACTCCGTGTGAACGGATTACAAGCGTTGTATCGTCAGTAAGCTCGTCAACTGCTTTAACGGGAGTGCATCCTCTTTCTTCAAGCTCGTGAACCATTTCCATATTGTGGATAATAGGTCCGAGGGTTGCAACCTTTATTCCTTTTTCAAGCAGTTCATTTACGATATTGATTGCACGGTTGACGCCAAAGCAGAATCCTGCAGAATCAGCCTTTTTTATACTCAATTAAATCCTGCTCCCTCATTCTTTTGATTTCGTCCATGATCATGGTTGTTGCACCTTTAAGTTCCCGTCTTCCGCTGTCCGGAGTAAGTCCGAGCTTTTCGGGTGTAAGAGGTTTGCCGAAGTGGATAACTCTCTTTGCAAATGTATGCTTTTTGTTGCCTACAATTGTGATGCAGGCGGGCACAACAGGGACCTGCATCTGCTGTGCAACAAGAGCGCATCCGCTGCGGGGACGCATAAGTTCGCCTGTTTTGGAACGACCGCCCTCAATAAAGATTGTCATAATCTCGCCGTCACGGATAAGATCTTCGCCTGTCTTGATAGCCTTGCCGTCACCTGCACCCCTTTCAACGGGGAATGCACCGAGCGCACGGATTAACGCACCGAAGAATTTATTTTTAAAAAGTTCAATTTTTGCCATAAAAAACAGTCTGCGCTTTTTCTGTGACAAACCGAGAAGAACCGGATCTGAATTTGATATATGGTTACTTGCAATAATCACGCCCCCCACAAGCGGAAGCGGCTCTTCAATTATAGTTTTATATCTGTACAAAAGTTTGAAAACAGGCTTGCAGACAGCTTTGCCGACTGCATAAAGTACCTTTGACTGACCCATCAGATATTCTCCTTTATAACGGAAATTATTTTTTCAACCGACTGCTCAAAATCAAGCTCTGTTGTGTCAACGGTAACGCAACCCTCGGCAGGCTTGAGCGGAGCTGTTTTGCGGTGAGTATCGTTGTAGTCACGGGTTATTACATCGTTTAAAATGTCGTCGTACTTTACATCCATACCCTTTTCAACAAGCTCCTTATATCTTCTTTCGGCTCTTGCCTCTGGTGACGCTGTAAGAAAAATTTTAACCTGTGCATCGGGCAGCACAACAGTGCCGATATCTCTGCCGTCCATAATTACATCATGCGTTTTTGCCATATTTCTCTGCAAATCAAGAAGATATGCTCTTACAATCGGTACGGCAGAAATTTTTGACGCCATCATTGATGCCTCCGGAGTTCTGATGAGTCCGGACACATCTTCGTTGTCAAGCAGAACAATCTGCTCGCCCTTTTCATTGAATGTTAGGTCAACTGTGATTTTTGAAAGCAAATTCTTTACCGCATTTTCATCTTCGGGAGCTACGGAATTTCTTGTTGCCGACAGACCGATTGTGCGATAAAGCGCTCCTGTATCAACATAAATACAGTCAAGTGCCTTTGCAACTCTTTTTGCAATTGAGGATTTACCTGCTCCTGCAGGACCGTCCAAAGCGATTGCTATTGACATAAATTACATCCTTTCAATCAAATATATTATGTATAATCAAATCAGATATATGCACTGTTTTCTCCGGCAAGCCATCCTGTACTCCATGCAATCTGGAGATTAAAACCGCCTGTGTAGGCGTCGCAGTCGATTACTTCACCTGCAAAATACAGACCGCTTACAAGCTTGCTTTCCATGGTTTTCGGGTTGATTTCGGAAGTTTTTACACCGCCTGAGGTTATGATTGCCTCCTCAATCGGTCTGAAACCGCTGATTTCAACCGTAAAGCATTTGAGAATTTCACAAAGAGCGTGTCGCTCCTCTTTTGTAATTGAATTACACTTTTTGTCAAAGGGAACTCCCCAGCGTTTGAGAACGGGAACTATGATTTTTCTCGGCAAAAGCTTTGAAAATGCGTTTGAAACATCACGGTTTGAATTCTCTTTGAAATCGTTCTGAATACGCCTGTCGAGGTGTTCAAAATCAAGTGCCGGCTTGAGGTCAATTTCCGCAATATAACGGTCGGGCTGAATATCACGGATGTGCGAGCTTGCCGATAAAATCATCGGACCGCTCATTCCGAAATGTGTAAAAAGCATTTCGCCGAAGTCGCTGTAAACAGTCTTTTTACTGTTCTTATCAACTATTCTGAGCGCAACATTTTTGAGGGCAAGTCCCTGCATATCCTTGCATTGTTTATCACCGGAAGTAAACGGCACGAGCGACGGCTTGAGCGGAACGATTGTGTGTCCTGCCTGTTTTGCAAGTGTATAGCCGTCACCTGTTGAGCCCGTAAGCGGATAGCTTTTACCGCCGCAACAGATAATTACGCTGTCGGCATAGTAGGTGTTTCCTTCACACTTAACACCTATAACGGCACCATCCTCCAGAATAAGAGCGTTTGCCGTATCACACACGATTTTACAACCCGATTCAACGGCATAATCATGCATTGTATCAACAACATCAACCGATTTGTCGGATGCGGGGAACACACGATTTCCCCTTTCGGTCTTTGTTTTAAGTCCTTTGGATTCAAAAAATTCGATTGTATCCTCGGGAGTAAATGCATTGATTGCAGAATAGAGAAATCTTCCGTTTACGGGAACATTATTGATAAAAGTCTGCACATCGCAGTTATTGGCAAGGTTACACCTTCCTTTGCCCGTTATCATAATTTTCCTGCCGACACGCTTGTTCTTTTCGATTATCGTAACTGATGCACCATAGAGCGCCGCAGTTGCACCCGCCATAAGACCTGCCGCACCAGCTCCGATTACCACAACTTTTTTACTTATCATCATCTTCTATATTACCCATTATTTCTCTGTCACGGTTGGTGTAAACTCCGTCACGGTTCCACACAAGCTCAAGTCTGCGGAATGTGTCGGAAACTTCATCTTTCTTTTTAAGCACGGTTGCAACAATAAGAGCGTTAATAAGACTTAACGGTGCAACAAGTGAGTCTACAATTGACGCCATATCGCTTCTTGCAATAAGCACGGAATCGGCACTCTGAACAAGAGGAGAAACCATACTGTCAGTGATTGCAATTGCGTGAGCGCCTCTTGAACGGGCAAAGTCCATTGCCTCAACCGACATTGAACTGTAACGGGGAAATGAAATACCGATCATAACATCTTTGTCGGTGATTCTGAAAATCTGTTCAAAGGTTTCGGTTTGACTGCCGCTTGTGATAACACGCACATTGTCAAAAATCATTTCAAAATAGTACGCAAGGAAGTTTGCGATTGCGGCTGTTGAACGCACACCGAATATGTAAATACGCTCTGCCTTGCAAATTTCATCAACTGCACGGGCAAAATCCTCATGAGATGTTTCTTCAATTGTTCTGCGGATTTTATCGATATCCTGATTAAGAACGCTGTCAAGCACATTGTCGTTGCCGATACGGTTGGAGGTAACTTCAATACGCTGAACAGATGTGAGCTTGTTGCGAATCATCTCCTGCATTGCTTTTTGAAGCTTAGGGTAGCCGTCATAGCCGAGCTCGGTTGCAAAACGAACAACCGTACTCTCGCTGACTCCAACAGTTTCACCAAGCTTTGATGCGGTCATAAATGCCGCCTTATCGTAATGCTCTTCAATAAAAAGAGCAATTCTTTTTTGTCCCTTTGAGAGGGAATTCATCATTAAATCTATTCTTGTGAGCAAATGAGTAATCATTTTTTTAATATCTCCCGTTATAAATAGTAAGAACAGACACACTGTCTTAACCAATTCATTTTAACACAAGAACTTGCAATTTACAATAAGATATAAATTAAATTATTGTAAATTTTACGAAATTATGAAATATGCGTCGGTTTATGTTGCAATAATAAATGTTGTATGGTAAAATTGTTTAACAGAAAGCAAATGACGGAGTTGATAAAAATGATAGCAGTTATTGATTACGGCGCAGGCAATATCCGCAGTGTTTACAAAGCGTTAAAGCATATCGGCTGTGAATGTGTGATTACAAGAGATAAAGACGAAATTATGAATGCAGACGGTGCTGTTTTGCCGGGTGTCGGTTCGTTTGGCGATACAATGGACACAATGAATTCATACGGCATTAAAGACACGGTTATTGAGTACATAAACAGTGAAAAACCGTTTTTAGGCATTTGTCTTGGACTTCAGCTCCTCTTTCCCGAAAGTGAAGAAAGTCCGAATGTAAAAGGTCTTTCGGTTTTTGACGGTACAATCACAAAGATTCCGTCAGGCGAAGGCTTAAAGATTCCGCACATCGGTTGGAACAGCCTTAAAATCAATGAAAAGAGCAGACTTTTCAAAGGCATAGAACAGAATGCATACGTTTATTTTGTTCACTCATATTTTTTGAACGCAAGCGACAGGAGCATTGTTTCGGCTCAGACGGAATACGGTGTTACGATTGACGCCGCTGTTGAAAAAGGCAATGTTTTTGCAACTCAGTTTCACCCCGAAAAAAGCGGCAAAACGGGACTTAAAATTCTCAGAAATTTTGCTGACATTGTAAAAGGCAGGGAGGAATAAATATGTACGCAAAAAGAATAATTCCATGTCTTGATGTAAAAAACGGCAGAGTTGTAAAAGGTATGAGTTTTGTAAATCTTGTTGACGCAGGCGATCCCGTTGAATCTGCAATGCAGTATGACAAACAGGGTGCTGACGAGCTTGTATTTCTCGACATTACCGCATCAAGCGATTCAAGAAACATCACCATTGACATGGTTGAAAAGGTTGCAAATTCAATTTTCATTCCGTTCACGGTCGGCGGCGGTATCAGAAGCGTTGAAGATTTCAATGTTCTGCTCAGAGCCGGCGCAGACAAGGTGTCCGTAAATTCAGCCGCTGTTCATCGTCCCGAACTCATCAGCGAGGCGGCATATAAATTCGGCAGTCAGTGCGTTGTCGCCGCTATAGATGCCAAGAGAAACGGCGACAGCTGGGAAGTTTATGTGAACGGCGGAAGAACTCCTGTCGGTATGGATGCAATTGAATGGGCTGTAAAATGCGAAAAACTCGGTGCGGGAGAAATTCTCCTTACAAGCATGGACGAGGACGGTCAGAAAAAAGGCTATGACATTGCACTTACAAGGGCAGTTTCCGAAAAGGTGAACATTCCCGTAATTGCAAGCGGCGGTGCGGGCGCACTTGAGCATTTTTATGATGCTTTTACAGAAGGCAAGGCTGACGCAGTTCTTGCGGCATCACTTTTTCACTTTGGTGAAATTCCGATTCCCGAGCTTAAAAAATATCTCAACGAAAAAGGAATTCCCGTAAGGCTTTAATTTACATACAAGGTTTATACAAAAGGCGGTTATGCAGAATATGCACAACCGCCTTAAAAGTTTTTAAGATTAAATTTTATCGTTTAAGCAAGATTAACTATGATTTTCTGAATCAATGTTGCATCTGTAATCTCAATAATGCCGTTACCGTTTACATCGGCAATCTTCATTGTTTCTGCGTCAAAATCTTCAAGCTTTACGATGTATTTCTGAACAAGTGTTGCATCAGCAACAGTTACACTGCCGTCACGGTTAACATCGCCCTTGAGAGTTTCATCCGATGAAGACGAACCTACAACGAATGTCTTTGTTGACTCTGCCTTGTTGCCGTTTGCATCAACTGCAACCACACCGATTGAATATGTGCCGTCAGCCGACGGAGTCCATACACATGAATCTGTGTTTGAGTTCTGAACTGTTTCACCGTTAACTGTGAATGAATAAGTTACATCACCTGTAGCGTGATAGCTTTCTGCCAAAAGGGTGACAGGTGTGCCTGCACTCTGTCCCGAATTGAGGTTTGCACCGAAGTTAACTTCAAACGGAGCTTCGTTTACTTCTGTGTCGGGAAGAAGCGCACCGATTCTTGCAAGCGGAACTGTGATATTGTCAATATCTTCTTTCTCGTGTGAGGTTGAAGGATCGTAGCTGTACTCAAGATTTGCCTGATCAAGCATTGAGGGATCATGCGGAAGTGTATCCATACCCGATGTGCCGTATGTGAGAATCTGCATTGCACCGATACCCTGTGTTTCAATGTAGCTGCGGTCAATACCTAAAGTATTGAGCGGAACTGCAACTTCGTAAACATAGCCGTATGAGTTCTTGTAACCTTCATCGAAGAAGTCAACCCAGTTTGAGTTCATATCGAGGTTATCTCCTGATACTCTTGAACCCTTTGGAGCGTTGATACCGAAGAGTGATGTACTCTTTGTTCCGTTAGCATATTTGATTTTAAATCCGTTTTTATTGTCCTGAGCCTGAAAGCTTGTTACACCGATCGGAATTCTTGTGTCATAGTTAAACATATATGTTCCGTCCGTGTCCTGAGTATCCGCCTTGAAGATTGAAGCGCCGCCGTTTGAGTTGTTGGAGTCAAATGCAACAAGTGTGTCTATATGAGTTGTAAAGCCTGTGCCTCCGTCTTTTGCAGTGCCGTTTGTGCAACCCCATACGAACGGATTGGTATACACAGAACCGTCCTTGTTTGTACCTACTGCCTTGCCTGTTGCCTGCTTTGCAGGGTCAATTGACAAAGCAAGATACATAGGAATACTGTTTCTCCAAGGACGAGCCTCATTTGATGCGGCAAAGTTGTCCTCGGGAGAAGTTATGTATGTTGTGTTAGCCAGTTCAAGCAGGAAATAAAGATTATCGTCGTCCCATGCACTGTAGAGAGCATAAGCATCCCACGGCTGTTCATGCATTGAAGAAGGCATATAAACTCGGGGATCATCGTTTGCAACACCCTGAGCAATAATCATTGAGCTGTCCCAGTCGCTTAAATCACCGTCAACAGAGATTGTCTTATGCTTGCCGAGCTGCATTTCAGGGTTTGTGCCGTAATAGCCGCTCTCAGGCTCTGTTGTGTGGCCGTCTGATTTAGCGGAGAAAGTTGTCTTTGACGCTGTAAAAGTCTTTTTGAAGGTATATGTCTGCTCCGTTTCAACCCCGTCTGCACCTGTTGCATAAAGTGTAAGCGTAACTTTTGAATTGCCGATTTTGCCCTCACCGACTTTTACCGAATCACCGTTTGCAAACTCTTTCTTAGCTGAACCGTCAACTGAGTAATAGCCCTTGTCGGCATTCTTTAACGCAAGCTTTACATCAAGTGATTCTGTTGAAAAAGACGTATTGTTTGCTGTAAGTGTGTAACCGTAAGCGTGATCATCAGGCTTGCCGTAATCAATCCACTGCTTTTCGGCTGTGAGCATTTTACATTCGCCGGCTTTAAGTGAAAGACCTGCTGCCTCAGGATACTGCTCCTTGCCATTGCCTTTTTCAAGACCGTTGTTGAAGATGATTTTTTCCGATTTAAAAGAAGACGCAAAGCTTGCCTTATAAAGACCGCTGTCCTCTTTTGTCATAAGCTCTCCCGGCCATTCGGCATTTTCCTTTGTGCCGTATGCGTAAACATAAACATCCTTCCATCCGTACTTTGAGTTGTCAAAGTACACCTCTGAACCTGACGATGTTGCTGCCGAAACACCACCTGCCGACACGACAAGTGCTGAAATCACCATGAGTGCGGCAAGAACAATGCTCGTGATTTTTCTTGTTCTTTTCATTTTGATTCCTCCATTTCATAATCGTGGTAATGCGATTGCTTTTATTATAGCATTTTGCACTTGTTTTTTCAATTCATTATCACATTTTTGTTTCTTTGTACAAGTTATTGTGCAGAGTTTTGTAGACTTAATTAAATAAAGCTTATTTTTGACTATATCGCAACATATTTTAACCATAAAAAATCCGCTGACATAAACTGTCAGCGGATTTAATGTTTTGCAAAAACAATATTTAAATAATCAGTTTTCTTTTCTGTAGAAAGGTTCGACACCCTTTACTGCATTTTTTGCAAAATCCATTGAATACGGCATCATTGAAAGCTGGATTTCATCGTCAAGGAACGGATTTGCAACCTTGCTGATTGCATCGAATGTGCTTTCCATATCACCGAAGAAATCAACCACAATGAAGTAGCTCTTTTGACCGTTCTGCTCAATCAAGCGAAGATATGCGGCATTTACTGTCGGCTCTGTGCTGAAATGATTAATAAGAGCAGCCATAAGATCAATCGGGTATTCTTTAGGCTCGCCGAGACTGATTGGTGAACCCGGTTCGATTGTCTGATTTTTGAGTTTCATATAGTCCTTCTGCTGTTTGAAAGAATGAACCATCTGTTTCGGGAATGTTACGCTCTTTCCGAAAGGATTGATTACAAAGCCCTTTACATCAGCCTGAGGATCCATTACCATCTGGGCAATACTGTCAAAGTCTGTAACAACCTTCTGTGCATTTTGAGTGTCTTTCCACTTGAAAAGTTCGTCTGTGTCCGTAAATACACCGAAAAACTTTTCTTTGTTGCCGTTTTCAAGAAGTCTGAACTGAACCTGAGTTGACTGCTGCATAACAGTCTGACCGTTGGTTGTCTTAGCCTCTGTCTTTGGTGTTACCTTTGCAGGGAGAATGAATTTCGCCTTCATAACCTCATCAATCATCTTGTTGATGTTTTCGGTTGTGTTGTCATCCTGCATCTTTTCAATAGCGGCTACGAGGTCTGGATTCTTGATTTCCTCTGCCGGCACCTTGCTTCCTTCCATTTTTGCGCCTTTAAGTTCGCTCATGCTTTGTTACCTCCGTTATTCTGCTGTATGATTTTTGTAGGGAAATACTGCAAATCGTTGGATATTCACCGTCAAAGAAAATAATATTCGGTGAATTCAAATCTCTTTTGATTATGCAGTCGTAAGTTCCGTCTTTTTCTTTTTGTTTCTGCACCGATGTGTGGTTTTGCATTACAGACATCGGTGCAAGCATAGCATAAAATTCATCTTTTACATATAAGTGAATTCAAGTCTTTCGTAAGTTTTGACGCCTTCGGCATTTTCCGCACGAAGCTCAAGCTTTGAAACATCGCTGTCACCGTGCTTGATTGTTACTTTGTCACCGTCTTTGTACGAAACAGCCTTTCCGCCGTCAAGGGAATATGTGGCATTATCTGTGTTTGAACAGGTGAGAGTTACCTCGTATGTATCATCGCTGTATGTAAACTCTGTTTTTGAGTCAACACCCACGCTTGCAGGTCTTGCATATTCAGTGTATCCCTCATTATAAAGAACTACAACTGAATTTTCAGGGATATCCGTATCACAGGTAATCTTACCGTTTTTAACAGTATATTCGGTTTTGCGGTCAACACGGTCAACATATGTTCCGTCAGCAAGATTTGTTTCAAAATCAACCTTGAGAGCATCATTGGTATTGACAATTACAGCTCCCTTTGTACCTCTTTCAATCATAAGAGCAGTTGAGTCAAGGTTAGGATTAACGAGATTTTCGTCTTCACCTTTCATTGCTGTTCTGAAGAAATTCACTGCGGAAACACGGTTATCCTTGTACATATCGTCACCCTGTGTGCCGATTCGGTTCATGCCCCATGAATTGTCGATTGAGCTGTTATACGGACGGTCAAAGAAGAGCGGTGTTCCGTCTTTTCTTGCCGTGATTATTGCCCAGCCGAGGACAACCTGTTCACTGTCGATATTGTTATATGTGCAGTCATTGATGTAGTTATCGTGGGATTCAACCCATGTTACGATATTCGGGTCTGCATTGCCAATCCAATAATCAGACACAACTGCCGTGTCGATATTGCCGCTTGCAATTCCCGAACGAATTTTACTGCCGTAGGTGCTTGATGTGGTTCTGCCGATTTCCTTTATATAGTCGGCAAGTCTGTCATTGTCGCCCTGAAGCACTTCGCCGTAGATAAAAAGATTTTCTGCGTTATCAACTTCTTTTGTTGCTTTTTCCCAGAAGTTATTTTTAAAGTCGTCATCTTCTTTTGGATCATCGGAAAGTCCGATATGCTTTGCCGTGTCATATCTGAAACCGTCGGCACCGCAGGCAATACAATCGTTAATGTAATTAAAGAAATACTTTTGAAACGAAGGTCTTTCCGTGTTGATGTCAGGAAGTCCTCCCATCTCATGCGTGGTGCAGGCAAGTCTGTCGCCGAAATCATTAAGGGGCGTTCTGCCCTCCTTGTGATAAAGGGTTTCAAGACTTCCGCCGCCGGCCTCAATAAGATCTTCGCTTACCTCATCGGTTGCCGGAGTAGTGTGGTTTGCAATTACATCGACAATAACCTTTATACCATACTTATGGGCCTCATCGCACATTGCCTTAAATTCATCACGAGTACCGAGCTGATAATTACCGATTTTGAAATCAGTCGGCTGATAGTGATAGTACCACTTTCCGTTGCCGTAAAGATCCATACCGCCGTCTTCGCCCTCAAGACACTCGTTAATCGGAGATGTCTGCACAGCCGAAAAACCTGCTGCGGCAATATCCCCCATTGACTCCTTTATTGTGTTGAAATCCCAACAAAATGCTTGAAGAATCGCACCGTCAGCCACCTTGTCGGCTGTTTTGTAGTCAATTGACGCCGGCTGAGTTTGTGAGCAGCCCGTACCCGATACTGCAACGGCAGTAATCATAAGAGCCGAAAGAATTCCTGCTGATATTTTTTTAAACATATTTCACCGTCTTTCTGTTTTTAACTTACTTGAGATACAGTATAACATAAATGATATGATTTTTAAATAGTTTTTGGCATTTTTGCCATATTTTTTTATTAAAACGCCAATAATGACACAAACTATGTTTTTGAGCAAAAAATAGTTACGATGTTTACAATAGAAAAAAATTGAATATTGTCACAAAAGAAAAATTGTTGTATACTAAAAATATAAAAATGAAAGGAACAGCTGCATGAGTCACGCGATAATTATTCCTATTTATTGTGAAAATAGAAACACAATCAACCTCTGCAATGAATTACAGAATTTTGGAGCTGAGCATATTGTTGTTGTCAATGACGGTCTTAATCCCGAATCGGAATATTTTAACGAATTGACAAGTATTGGCTGTCATCTTGTTCACCTGAAAAATAACAACGGCAAAGGTGCAAGCCTTAAAGCAGGCATCAAATACGCTCACGATAACCTTTATAATATCACGGGCTACATTACCTGTGACGCTGACGGGCAACATACTGCAAATGATGTTATGAAAATCAGCCGTATGCTTGACCTTAGAAACGGCAGTCTGATTCTTGGCAAAAGAGATTACAAAAAGTCTAAAATGCCGATTAATATACGAATCGGAAACAGACTGTCCTCGGCATATTTCAAGGTTATTACGGGCAAAAGCTGCAGGGACACTCAAACAGGACTGCGAGGTATTCCTGCATTTCTGTATGACACGGTGATGAAAACAAAGGGCAGTCGTTTTGATTTTGAAATGAATTTTCTCACAAAATGTGCCGACATGAGAGTCCCGTTTTACTTTGTGAACATTATAGCCGATTGCTCAAACTGCAGCAGCAATTTTCGTCTTATTAAGGACACCTACCTTATCTACAGAACTCCGTTGAGATTTGCGACAGCATCAATCGGCTGTACGATAATCGACCTTGTTTTATTCACGATATTTGCGTATATTCTGCCGTCACATATGTTCTTTAACATTATGCTGGCAACGCTTATGGCACGAGTTGTTTCGGGCGGAATTAATTTTCTCATCAACAGAAAAGTCATCTTCGGCAATACGGATAACGGAGCAAAACAGGCACTCAGATTTTTTATTCTGTTTTTCTGCATAATGTGTGCAAGCTCACTTATTGTATCGGCACTTTGGTTTTTACCGATTCCCGTTACACTCACAAAGGCGATTGTCGATCTTTTGTTGTGGACGGTCAATTACAAAATGCAGAGAATATGGGTTTTCAAGGACAGCAACAGACTTAAAAGAACTCCCAAAAGTAAAAGAAAATAAAGCAAACGAAAACGGTGACACGAAAATGTCACCGTTATTTTTGTATAATTTTCAGTTGCTGTCAATATTTACAAAACCTCTGCCCTTTATTGCGCCTGCAGTCGTTACGATAATAAAGGCATTGGGATCAACATTTTTGATTCCCGATGTGATTTTGTAAGCCTCTTGAGGACGGACTGCGCACATAATAACTTTCTTATCCTTACCGCTGTATGCACCCTCGCCGTTGAGGTATGTTACACCTCTCTTTAGGTTTTTCATAATATTGGCACTCACTTCTTCATAATTATCCGAAATTACAAACATGAGCTTGCCGTTACCTCTTGAAGTACCGTAGCTTACAGCATCAATTACCTTTATGCTGATAAAAATTACAAGCAAAGCATAGAGTACATTTTCAATGCTGTGATAAACAAAGAACACCATTAATAGCACAAGAATATCGGACACAAGGATTATCGTACCCGTTGAAATAAACGGAAAATGCTTGTGAAGATTCAGTGCGATGATGTCTGTACCGCCTGTTGAACCGCCTCGGTAAAAGATAAGACCGAGTCCGAGACCGTTAAGCACTCCGCCGAATCCTGCGGCAAGAATTGTATCGCCCGTATATGCAGGCAAAATCGGTGTAAGAACATCAATCATAACCGAAACAAGTGCCGTTGCAACAAGGGTTCTTGTAAGAAAGCCCTTTCCGTTCTCGATAAATCCCCAGATGAAAAGCGGAATGTTCATCACAAAAATCATAATACCTATCGGCAACGAGAACATATAGTTGAGCATTGTGGCAACACCCGTAAGTCCGCCCGGGGCAACATTGTTAGGTGATGTAAACATTGCTACCGATATGCCGTAAAGAACTGCTCCGGCGAAAATTACAAGATAATCAAAAAATAGTGTTCCTGCCTTTGCAAGACAGGAATTCGGTTTTAAATTCATTTGCATAAAATCACTCCCCGAAACGAGTATGTATAATTATTTCAAAAAGCTGATTTATTCTGTCAAATTCTTTATTAATCTGCAAGTATCCGAAAAGTGCTTCAAGTCCCGTTGCACTGTGATAATCGGCAACAGAACCGTTTTTTGGAGTACATTTCGGTGCGGCATTTCTGCCTCGCTTATAAACGGCAAGCTCCTTTTCGGTTAGAGTCGGCATAAGAATTTTTGCAAATTCAGCCTGACTTTTGCAGTTTACAAGCGAAACCTTTATTTTATTGAGTTCTCCGACACTGCGGTTAGCCTTGCGAACAAGGTATTCACGCACAAGCAGGTCATAGACGCCGTCACCCACAAAGGCAAGTGTAAGCGGAGAAATTTCATCGGCTAATGAATGAACAGATGTATTTTCCATATTAACTCCGTATCACGCAATATTAATCCATAAAGTCAAATTCAAGCTCATAAATTGAAACAGTGTCGCCGTCGGAACAGCCCTTTTTGCGGAGTGCGTCAATTACACCGCCGTTTATGAGAACCTTTTGGAAGTAGTTAAGGCTTTCGTAATCGTCAAAATTGATGCCCTTCATAACCTGCAACAGCCAGTCAGCCTCAACGGTATAGATTCCGTTGACATTCTTAATTGTGACAGAATGGTCATCAAAATCATCAACGGTCACAATCGGAGCAGGCTCTGCCTCGTAGTGAGTAATTGGAGGAAGTTTTGAAAGCATTTCCTGAATCTTTTTGAGGAGCGGGTCAACATCATAGCGGATCGCCGCCATAATCGGGAAGAAATCATAACCTTGATCTTCGACAAACTTCTTGAAGTCTGCAATTTGCTCATCGGTTGCCATATCGCACTTGTTGCCTGCAACAACCATCGGACGCTCTGCAAGCTCGGGATTGAACTTTGCAAGCTCATTGTTGATTGTTATGAAATCCTCTTTCGGATCTCTGCCTTCACTGCCCGAAACATCGACAATGTGAACGAGCATACGGCAACGCTCAACATGGCGGAGGAACTGATGTCCAAGACCTGTACCCTGCCATGCACCCTCGATAAGACCGGGAATATCAGCCATAACAAATGATGAGCCCTCGCCCATTGACACAACTCCGAGAACGGGAGTGATTGTTGTGAAGTGGTAGTTCGCAATCTCAGGCTTTGCCTGTGAAACTACGGAAACAAGGGTACTTTTTCCGACATTCGGGAAACCTACAAGACCTACATCGGCAAGAAGCTTGAGTTCAAGAACAACATCAAACTCTTCACCCGGAAGTCCCGGTTTTGCAAAACGGGGAACCTGACGGACAGGAGTTGCAAAATGTGGATTACCCCAACCGCCTTTACCGCCTTTTGCAACGATATAAGGTTCATCACCCGAAACATCGGCAAGGATTCTTCCGCTGTTCTCCTCTTTTACAACAGTTCCGACAGGAACACGGATAACAAGGTCTTCGGCATTTTTACCACGGCATCTGCCGCCTCTGCCGTTTTCGCCTTTTTTTGCGGCATATTTTCTTTTATAACGGAAATCGGCAAGTGTTGAAAGGTTGGAATCGGCAACAAAAACAATGTTACCGCCTCTGCCGCCGTCACCGCCGTCGGGACCGCCTGCCGCTACATATTTTTCACGGTGAAACGAAACGGCACCGTCACCGCCGTCTCCTGCTTTTATTTTAATTTTCGCTGTATCTACAAACATATTTTTCTCCGTAACAGTTTTGCTGTTTAATTATCAGTACAAATGTAAAGAATCTCAGACCTGTTTGTTATTAGTATAAACAGAAATGTAAAAAATAAGGGTGGATATAAAATCCACCCTCATAAATTTTGAGATTACTGCTCAACAGGATAAACGCTTGCACGCTTTCTGTCTTTGCCGACACGCTCAAATCTTACAACACCGTCAATCTTTGCGAACAGTGTATCGTCAGAGCCTTTGCCTACATTTTCACCAGGGTGAATATGTGTGCCTCTCTGCTTTACAAGGATGTTGCCTGCGAGAACCTTCTGACCGTCTGCACGCTTAACGCCAAGACGCTTTGATTCACTGTCACGGCCGTTCTTTGTAGAACCCATACCTTTTTTATGAGCGAATAACTGAATGTTTATTTTAAGCATTACCTTACACCTCCGAAAATTTAACTTTAATAAAATTTTTGTATTGCTCCGAAAGAGCAGTTAAGTGAAGCTTTAAGCCTGAGAGTATATCACAAGCCTTTAAAGCATCATTCGGTGACATTCTTACTTTCATAAGACCGTCATCCTCGGTAACCTGTGCATTAATATGCAAAATCTCGGTGACAGTGTTTGCAGTCATATATGCGGCAGAACTGATTGCCGCACATACAATATCGTTGCCCTCTTCGGCAAAGTCGGAGTGCCCCGATATTTCAAAACCGCAAATTATATCATCTGATTTAAAAAATGTTACCGTAGTCATTTTTAGGCTTCGATTGAAGTAATCTTAACCTGTGTGTAAGGCTGTCTGTGACCTTTTGCTCTCTTTTCGCCCTTCTTAGGCTTGTAAGTGCAAACTCTGATTTTTTTGCCTTTACCGTTCTTTACAACTTCACCTGTAACCTTAGCACCCTCAACGAGCGGTGTGCCAACCTTGATGCCGTCGTCTGTGCCGACTGCCACAACATCAAATGTTACTGTGTCGTTTGCTTCTGCGTCAAGCTTCTCGATGAAGATAACCTCATCGTTAGTTACCTTGTACTGCTTGCCGCCTGTCTGAATAACTGCGTACATTTTAGTACCATCCTTTACATTGGGCTCGCTATGTGCAGGTGGAACGAATCACTTACAACCCACAATATGCGGCTTATATACTATACCACAAAGAAAACTTTCTGTCAACAATTTTCCCGATATTTTTTGAGTATATCAAATGTTATTCTGTATTTTGCAAGCCTTGAGAGTATTTTTCATAAGAGTTGAAATTGTCATAGGACCTACACCGCCCGGCACGGGTGTGATAAACGAGCATTTATCCTTGACATTTTCAAAATCAACATCACCGCAGAGCTTGCCGTTTTCATCCCTGTCCATACCGACATCAATCACAACCGCACCCTCTTTTACCATATCGGCAGTAACAAACTTCGGTCTGCCGACTGCAGCTACGAGTATATCTGCCTGTGAACAGATTTCAGCAAGATTCTTTGTTCTGCTGTGACAGATTGTTACCGTGCCGTTTTCGTGGAGCAAAAGCATTGCCATAGGCTTGCCTACGATATTACTTCTGCCGATTACAACGCAGTTTTTACCGCTTACTTCAATGTTGTAGGAATGGAGCATCTCCATTACGCCTGCAGGCGTGCATGGAAGAAAATCATACTCGCCGAGCATAATTTTGCCGACATTTACGGCATGGAATGCGTCAACATCTTTAAGCGGGCTGATTGCCTCAATAACAGCCTTGTCATCAAGGTGTTTCGGCAACGGAAGCTGAACAAGAATGCCGTTGATATCCTTCTTATTGTTGAGAGTTTCAACAAGGTTTAAAAGTTCTTCCTGTGTTGTTTCGGCAGGAAGTGCGTACTCCTCAGACTTAAAGCCTACAAATTCACAAGCCTTTTTCTTGTTGTTTACATATACTCTTGATGCCGGATCGTCACCTACGATTACTACCGCAAGACCGGGGATTATTTTGTGAGTTTCCTTTAACTCAAGCGTCTGCCTCTTTACCTCTTCCTTTACCTGTGCCGATACCTTTTTTCCGTCGATAATCTGCATAGAAAGAATCCTCCTTTTTTCTGTTTATAATTAAGAATACAATACCTGTTATAAAAATTACTGCCGAAAGAACCTGTGACACCCTTATGTCTGCTCCGAAAACTTGGAACGGAAGATAAAGGCTGTCTGTTCTCAGTCCTTCAACAACTGTTCTTTCAAATCCGTACCACACAAGGTACATAAAGAAAATCTGTCCCGAATATTTCTGCTTATATTTTCCGTAGAAATGGAGAAGTACAAATCCGAGCAGACACCACATTGATTCATAGAAGAAACACGGGTGAACTCCTATGTTGTCTGTTCCCTCGCTCATCATTCTCCAGGGCAAATCCGTAGGAGAGCCGTATGCCTCCTGATTCATAAAATTGCCCCATCTGCCTATTCCCTGTCCGATAAGGAAACCAACCATTGCAATGTCAAGAACAGGCATAATTTCCATTTTCTGTATTTTGGCAACAGTCAGACCGCCGAGCAACGCACCGATTATTCCGCCGTAAATAGCAAGTCCGCCGTTGTTGATATAGAGAATTTCAATCGGGTTCTGTCCGTAATAATCCCATTTAAAGAAACAGAAGTACAGTCTTGCACCGATAATTCCCGTAATCATTCCTGCAAAAACACAGTTGACAAGCTTTGAACCGTCAACCTTGTAACGGGGAGCACTTTTCCACGCATAAAGTACGGCAAGCAAAAGTCCGCAGGCGATGATTATTCCGTACCAATAGACCTTGTAATCACCGATTGAAAATGCAATCGGGTTAATATCAAATTCCCAGCCAAATCCGGGAAACTGCACATGATACGGCATAATTACACCTCTTCAGGCTGTTTTACAACAGACAAAGTACAGTTGTCAACATCGAGCATCTCGGCAAGCCTTGCGTTGATATCCTCAAGCTTTGCATTTGCAACCGCATCAATGTAGGCAAAAATTTCGTTACCCTGCATTGCGTAGTCGATGATTGAATTTGAAATTGCGCTTACTGAGTTGAGCGATGAAACCGAATCACCATAAACAGACTTTCTTGCAATTTCAAAGTCCTCTTTGTCAATACCGTTTTTCTTAATATCTGAGATATACTGCTTAATCATCTCAGCAGCCTGTTTCGGCGCTCTTGATTCACCGCCGAAAATTACCGAGCAATAACCCGGACCTTCAAAGAGTTCATAAGAAAAGCTTGAATTGATGAGGTTTGAATCCATAAGATTTCTGTAGAGTATGCTCGTGTTTGATGCAAGTGCCGAAAGAAGAATATCTGTGCATGCAAGCTGCTTTTCGTTAAGAGGCTTGTCTGCTTTCTCTTTGAAGCCGAGATTGAACAAAGGCATTGAAACAGGGAAAGTCTGCTCAACATAAGGTTCTTTGATTTCATAAGGCTCTGTTTCAAAATAGTTTTTGATTTCCTTTTTCTCACAAGGCTTGAGCATTTTGTCGGCAACTTTAAGCACACCATCAACCGTTACATTACCCGCAACGCAGAGAATCATATTATTGAGGTTGTAGAACACATTGTAAACTTCATAAAGCTTTTCGGCTGTAATTTCCGCAATTGTTTCAACCGTACCCGCAATATCAATTTTTACAGGGTGATTGTGGTACATACCCTCAAGCATATTGAACATTACTCGCCAATCGGGAGAGTCATCGTACATTTTGATTTCCTGACCGATAATACCCTGTTCCTTTGCAACTGTCTGAGCCGTAAAGTAGGGGTCCTGAACAAAATCAAGAAGAATTTCAAGACTTTCGTCAAACTTGTCCGTACATGAGAAAAGATAGCAGGTTTTTTCAAAGCTTGTATATGCATTTGCATTTGCACCTGTTTTTGCGTATCTTACAAACGCATCACCTTCTTCACTTTCAAAAAGCTTGTGTTCAAGGTAATGGGCGATACCGTCGGGAACTGTAATTATATCGCCGCCGTTAACGGAAAACTTTGTGTTAATACTGCCGTAGCGTGTGCCGAAAATTGCATATGAAGAAGTGTAACCCTCTTTTGGATAAACAAAAATTGTAAGTCCCGATGGATGTTCAACTTTATAATAGCTGTCGCCTGCAATTTCCGATTTAATTTCTGTAATATTCATTCTGTCCGCCTCCCTTACTTATTTTTGAGAACATAAACCGTATCGAGCAAGAGCTTGTTTGCGGCATTTACAATCTGCTCTTTTGTAACGGCATTAACCTCAGCGGAAACTTCTTCAACAGTTTCAAGGTCGCCGTTAAAGATTCTCCCTGTGTACCAGTTTTCAATACCGCTTACGCTGTCGCTGCTTGACTTGAATGAATTAACAACAGCAAGCTTTGTTGCCTCAATTTCAAAATCTGTAATTTCGCCGTTCTTCATATCCTCAATTTCTTTGAGAATAGCTTTTTCGGCTTTTTCAAGATTTTCGCCCTCAACACCGCTGTTGATGTACATTATGCCCTTGATTGAATCATAGGAGGACGAGCAGTAATAGCAAAGGCTCTGCTTTTCACGAACATTGTTAAAGAGTTTTGAGCTTGCAGTACCGCCGAGAACAGCGCACATAAGTCTTTCGGCAACCGCCTCTTCATCACCTGCGGAAATCTGTGTCCTGAATCCCATGACAAGTTTTGACTGTGAGAGCTCCATTTCCTCTGTAATATGTTTTTCTTTTGAAACATTCTTAACAACATCAGTAGATGAAGTCACAACATTTCTTTCGATATTTGCAAAGGCTTTCGCAAAAACCTCCTTCGCCTTATCGGCAGGGCTGTCGCCTATATAGAGAATCTCAAATTTTGCGGTTTTGAGAAGATTCTGCCATGCCTTGCAGAGTGATTCGGCAGTTGCGGCCTTGATTTTTTCGGCTGTACCGTAACGCTTGATTCCGAAAACCTCATCCTTGCACATATGCTTTATAAGCTGTCCCATTGCATAGATTCGCTTTTCGTTGAATTCCGAATCAATCACATCAAGAAGTTGTCTGCGTTCCTGTTCAAGTTCACTTTCAATAAAAGCGTTATTCTTGACATTCGGCTCAAAAATTACGCTGCACAAAAGCTCCGAAAGTTCTTTGGCAATGCTGACATCATCAAGAGAATATCTGTCATCAAGACCTGATACGGAAATTTTAATTACCTGGCTTTCACCGTGTTTTGAAAGCGATGAAGTGAGGTCTGCACCGTAAAGTGAACTGAGTTTTTTGCTGAGAACAGTAAAATCGGGATATTTTTTGCATGAACGAACAAGCAATCCGCCCACAAGCGCATTCTCCGACGCTGTTTCGACAGAAAGCGGAACAACAATATTCACGCTGATTTTCATAGTTTTAAAACGGCTGTCCTTAATGTTTGTAAAGTAAACACCGTTTGCAATTTCATTTCTGTTGATGAAATTCATTTAATCAACTCCGTTTTCATATTATCAGTCATATTGTATCACATTTTGATTTATTATAAAAGAGATATAAGAAAAAATCACAAAAGTGCAATAGCAATTTGAAACAATTTTACTTTTTCGTGCAAGGCTATCGGCATATTTTCCGAATTTCACCGCAATTTTATCTGCATAAGAATCTGTTAAGTTTATTGCTTTTAATTGTATCATAAATAAAAACAAATGCAACTATACGAATTTATTGACAAACTTGTCTGCCGATTTTTGGAAGTATTGGCATTAAATTCCGGATTGCGGATTTATTCTTTGTCTTTGCTTATCGCATGATGAACGAGAAAGTGCCTGTTTTTCAAAAGCAGTCATTCTGAAAGAAATACGGCACAGCGGTTTCTATACCTACTGTGCCGTATTCACTATATTTCCATGACAGAGCGTAAAATATTACTTATCTTTAATTTTGGCAGAATGTTTTTTACTCTTACCGAATGCCGTTACTCCTTTCATAACGCCGCCGCTGATAATCAGCAATGCAATCCACAAAATAAGGTTGCTGTTGTCGCCTGTCTGAGGAGACTTTGAATCATCAGGCAATTTAGCCGTTACGGTGTCAGCCTTTTTGATTTCTTCGGTTGTCGCATCTTCATGAGCAGAGATTGTCTTTTTGCAATAATCGCAGATATGGTTTTCATCCTTATCTACATGCTCAGAGATTGTCTTTTTGCAATAATCGCAGATATGGTCTTTATCTGCGTCATTATGCAGACATACATATCCGCATTCTCGGCACACACCGTCTTTCCACTCGTGCGCTTCACTTGCCACAATCACAGCACCACAGCAGTTCCATTTTTGTTCATGATTAAAAGCGGTTCTTGTCGTCCACTCCTGTACACCGCCCTTGTGGTTTGTTCCGTCCAATTCTCCGTAGGCTTTACCGCAGACATCACATACCGCCTTTTCGGTACAGGTGGCATTGCCGCCTGAGCAATTTTCGGTTTCAAACGCATCGCATCCGTCCACGGTACATTTTCTGGTATGCTTACCGTTATTGTCAGATACCCATTCACCAAAGGTATGACCGTTGTTGACTGTTACGGTCATCTCTGCATTATTGCCCGCTTTGTCGGTGACAACTATCTTCTGCTCGCCGTTTGTCGGTGGGAGAACAAAACCTCCGTCTGCATCAAGCGTAACCGCCGTACCGTTTACGGTAACGGTATCAACATACTTCTCATCAACAGTAACGGTTTGTGCCTCACAATAGGTCTTGCCGTTCTCAATACCGCTGATTACAGGCTGAATATTATCAAGCGTTATACGGTCGGAGCGAAGGTATGTTATGTTAATATTTTCATCAACAAGCATTACATAAACAATATATTCTCCGTTGGGGTCTATGCTAAACGGTTCTTCATACGCACGGAATACAAGAGAGTTTAGTTCAGACTCGGAAAGCTCCTTATCTGTTACCAAATAGGATACAAACACAACTCCGCTGTTATCTACGGCATTTATAGTTACCTCCTGTGTATCCTTAAAGAATATGCCAAAGGTAAGCTCGTTTAAGAATTGATTCCATTTATTTGTGCCTATGATAATTTCGCCCGTCGGCTTTTCGGTATCTTTCCACCGTGCCGTGATTGTAATGTTTTCGGCAGGCATGGTTTTGGGGATTTCCTTATCCCATCCCTTAAAGGTATAACCTTTTCTTGTAGGATTGTCAGGGGCGTTAATTTCCGTACCGTAGTCCTGTGTAATTGGTGCAATCTCACTTCCGCCGTTGGTATCAAAGGTTATTGTGTACTGATTGATTTCCCATTGTGCTTTAACCGTTATATTCTCCGCCGGCATGGTTTCGGGGATTTCCTTATCCCAGCCCTTAAAGGTATAACCTTTTCTTGTCGGATTGTCAGGGGCGGTAATTTCTGTACCGTAATCCTGTGTAATGGGTGCAATCTCACTTCCGCCGTTGGTATCAAAGGTTATTGTGTACTGATTGATTTTCCATTGTGCTTTAACCGTTATATTCTCCGCCGGCATGGTTTCGGGGATTTCCTTATCCCAGCCCTTAAAGGTATAACCTTTTCTTGTCGGATTGTCAGGGGCGGTAATTTCTGTACCGTAATCCTGTGTAATGGGTGCAATCTCACTTCCGCCGTTGGTATCAAAGGTTATTGTGTACTGATTGATTTTCCATTGTGCTTTAACCGTTATATTCCCCGCCGGCATGGTTTCGGGGATTTCCTTATCCCAACCCTTAAAGGTGTAACCTTTTCTTGTCGGGTTGTCAGGGGCGGTAATTTCCGTACCGTAATCCTGTGTAATGGGTGCAATGTCACTTCCGCCGTTGGTATCAAAGGCTATTGTATACTGATTGATTTCCCATTGTGCTTTAACCGTTATATTCTCCGCCGGCATGGTTTCGGGGATTTCCTTATCCCAACCCTTGAAGGTATAACCTTTTCTTGTCGGGTTGTCAGGGGTGGTAATTTTCGTACCATAGTCCTGTGTAATTGGTGCAATCTCACTTCCGCCGTTGGTGTCAAAGGCTATTGTGTATTTATTCGTATTCCACACGGGATAGAGCGTCAGTGCCTCGTTTTTGGTATAAATATCTTTAAAGTCATATACCTTTTCGCCTCCGTCAACGGTTGACCAGCCTACTTGCGTGTAGCCCACGCGGGTGAACAAAGCGCCGCGCAGGGTAAGAATATTGTTGTGGGGTTTCATATCCGTCACCGCACTGCCGGCGCCGTATGTGCCGGGGAGGTAAATCACCTCATAGTCTCCAGTGATCGAAAGCATGGAAACATCGGCAGGTACGGTATCGCCGGGTTTATAGCAGTTCCCATTTTCATCCGACCAATACAGCTGCGCGTCTTCCGAAATGCCGTCCGGGCGGGGCAGTCCTTCGGCAGAGGGTGCAGTAAAGCTCTCGCCGTTTTTCACAATGATTTGAATATCCTCGGAGCTGCCGCCGAGCGTTCCGCCGCCAAGGTCAAGGGTAACGACCTTCAGCCCGTCAGAATCCAGTGTGTCAGGGTTCAGGACTTCAAGGACGGGGCGGAAACCGACGTACGGGCCGGAGTTCGTAGCAGTGAGGTAGAGCCAGAAGCGGGCCGAACTGTACCCGCGAACCGCACGGTGCGACGAGTTGTATCTTGTTGTGTCCTGCCCCCACGAATATATGCCATTCCAGTTTTTGATGTAGCCGCTGTTCTTGTCCAGCACCGCGTCCCACTCATTGCTTTGGGGCGTGCCGCGTTCTATATCGCCCCCGCCTATATGATCACTTCCCACAGATGGGGCACGCAGCGTATAGTTTACGCCGCCGCCAGCATAGTCCTTGCCGAAAAGCAGACCCGCGGTATTCAGGTCATTCCAGCTTACCGTATGCGTTACATTGTAGTTCGCAATAAACAAGCTATGTTCGTAAGAGGTGGTATCCTTGTCGGCTTCATTTTTCAATGAATATGCACCCACCGTGCCCACATAAGTAAAGGGCACATAGTGCAGGGTGCTGTCAGGCAGATTGCTGTTTGCCGTTCCGGGGATGTTCATCGCCGACAGGTCAAAATAGTATCTGCCGCCGGGGGTAAGGGAAAACTGTTCTGATAAAGCAAACTGCGCCGTGAGCTTGGTAACGTCCGCCGGAACACTGGCACCGGGCGCGTAGAGCTTACCGTTGCTTCCGAGCCACATGAAGTAGCTGCCTGTATTTCCGTCCGGGCGGGTCATGCCGTCGGACGCAGGCGCGGTAAACTCGCTGCCGTTTTTCACGATGATTTGAATAGCATCGGAGCTGCCGCCGAGCGTTCCGCCGCCAAGGTCAAGGGTAACGACCTTCAGTCCGTCAGAACCCAGTGTATCAGGGTTCAGGACTTCAAGCACGGGGCGGAAACTGACGAGCGGGAGGAAGTCCGTAGCATCGTCGTCGTTCCAGCGTCGGCCCGAATCGTACCCGCGAATCGCACGGAGCGACGAGTTGTATCTTGTTGTGTCCTGCCCCCACGAAAATATGCCATTCCAGTTTTTGATGTAGCCGCTGTCCTTGTCCAGTATCCTGTCCCATTCGTTGCTTTGGGGCGTACCGCGTTCTGAATCACCCGAGCCTCTGTTATCACTTCCCACGGACGGCGCACGCAGGGTATAGTCCACGCCGCCGCTGGCATAATTTTTGCCGAAAATCAGATCTGCGGTATTCAGGTCATCCCAGCTTACCGTATGCGTTACGGCATAGTCCGCAATGAATAGGCTGTGGGGATATTTATTCTTCTGAGCATACTCCTCGGTGGTTGCCATTTCCGATGTGAGCTTATAAGCGTTGACCGTACCCACATAGGTAAAAGGCACATAATGCAGGGTGCTGTCAGGCAAATTGCTGTTTACCGTTCCGGGGATGTTCATCGCCGAAAGGTCAAAATAGTATCTGCCACCAGGGGCGAGGGTAAACTGCTCGTCAGGCTGACTTTCCACCGTCAGCGTGACATCCGCAAAAGCACTTGCAAGGTCGGTCTTGCAGTCACCGTTATACTGCTCGCTGAATACCTTCATGGTATAGTCGCCTGGTGCAATGTCAGACGGGATTTTGATTTCAACCGTTCCGCTTTTGGCAGTAGGTTGTGCTACTCTGCCGTAATACTGTGCGCCGTTGTTATCCGCCAGGATGACAGAGATATATTCATTTTTCCCTGTGGTCGCCCCTTTGTAATTCAGCGTAACGGTATCGTCGGGGGCGGCGCTGACAGTTTTTTCCGTTACAGCAAAATTGCGTCTACTATCTAAAAGCGTCAATTTCCACTCGTTTCCGCTGTATTTGGAAACTTCTGCCAATCCTCCGTCAGGCTTTCCGCCCACGGCGGCAGATGCAAAAAGGACAGAGTTCAGATTTAAGTTAAAAGCGGGACGAACAGTCCGATGATTATTGAAAATGAGGACAGAGAACCCAGAGTATTGGACAGAACCCTCACTACGCACGACGGCGAGACGATATTTATCGGAGCCGGGGGAGCGCAGCCACCAACCGCTTGTCACCCAATTCGGATGTGCAGGCTCCAAGGCACGCAGATCGTTGTTTACAACAATAGCCTCTTTTGCGGAAAGTGGCCAGAATACAGCGTTATCCACCTGCCCTCCCGCTACACAGTCGGTATTCTCTCCGTCGTAACTTCCGCTTGTCAGCGTCCGTTTCTTTACGGCAGCATTTTCTTCTGTCGTCAGCTTTTCCGCAAGCGCATCTATCGCGGTTTTCAAATTACTCGGTGCGTATTCGTTGTTTAATATGGTATCGACAAATGGTATAACCCCCATAGCGCCTGCCGCAAGCAGGGTAATATCCCCCTTTGAGCTTGTAACACCGCTTCCGTCATAGCCGATAACTCGCCATGCAGCGGGATTATTTTCATGGTTTTGCCCGAAATACACAGTCGGTGCGGTCGCTGTGTTTACATTTTTACTTAACACACTTAGTGCATCTGCACCAAGCTGTATCGCAGCAGAGCCCTCCGTCCCAACCTCCTCGGCAAATACGCTTATCGGCGTAAGGCAGAACAGCATACAAATTGTGAGCAGGATACTAAGTATTCGTTTTTTCATTTTTCGCCACCTCCGTTATATAAATTTAATCAAGAGCAGTTATTGTAATAGTACCTCTGAAGCCACCGAGATAAGTATTGTATGCCGAATTTTCAAACCACAACTGCAATGTAATGTCTTTATTTGACGCATCATACATTCTGTTGAAATTAAAGGAATGTTGATCATTGGTATACGGTATTTTTGCCCCGTCCCTTTTTATTCGTGTAAGCTCCCTGCACAGATCGTTATCATAACCGTCCGTCATCTGAATAGAGTAATTGCCGCTGTTGTTAAATTCGTTTGAACCGACTTCGAGAGAACCGCTTAAGCAGACATTGTAAATATGTCCTTTTTTGAGGGTAATATTATTCATGTAGGATGAAATCAAGCCGCCCTTGTTTATTTTTTGGTAGACAGAAATATTGACACGACTGTTATTCAGTACTGTCCTCGGAGCGTTTGCCTCTCCGTAAAAATATCCCGAACAACTGCCGTTCTGACCTGCGTCACCTTTGTCGCCTTTATCTCCTTTGTCACCCTTTTCGCCTTTTTCACCGGTGTCTCCTTTGTCTCCTTTTTCACCGTCAGCACCTGTGGCTTTCACTCCCGTATCGGTCGTTCCAATCCACCAGTTGCCGTTTTCGCCGATGAACGGGGTGTTACCGTCTTTGCCGTCAGCGCCGTTTTGTCCGTTTGTTCCGTCCTTACCGTCAACACCGTCTTTTCCGTTAAGACCATCTTTGCCGTCAACACCGTCTATGCCGTTTATACCGTCCTTACCGTCTGCGCCGTCAAGACCTTTCAAAATTGAAAGATCGTAAAGGTTAAGCCATATTTCATCGCCGACATAACGCCACTGTAGGTTATTTTCATTTACACGGAACTCAGGTGTTTTTCCGTTTGCTCCGTCCTTACCGTTCTCTCCGGCATCTCCTTTATCTCCCTTGTCGCCTTTTTCACCGTCAACACCTGCGGCTTTCACGCCAATGTCGGTCACTCCGAGCCACCAGTTTCCGTTTTCACCGATGAACGGCGTATCACCGTTTTTGCCGTCAATACCATCGACACCGTTCTTTCCGTCGATTCCGTCTTTTCCGTCAAGACCTTTCAAATTTGAAAGATCGTAAAGATTTAGCCATATTTCATCGCTGACATAACGCCATTGAAGATTGTTTTCATTTACACGGAACTCCGGTGTTTTTCCGTTTGCTCCGTCTTTACCGTTCTGCCCTGTGGGTCCTTTTATATCGGAAATGGCAACAAGGTTTTGCCAGTCTTCTCCCTCATAGCGCCACTGTATATATTCTGTTGTTCTTTGTACCTCTATGTTTTTGCCGTCAGTACCGTCTTTACCGTCAATGCCGTCTTTTCCGTCAGTACCGTCTTTACCGTCAGCACCGTCTTTACCGTCAGCACCGTCTTTGCCGTCAATGCCGTTTTTACCGTCAATACCGTCTTTGCCGTCAGTACCGTTTTTACCATCAGTACCGTCTTTTCCGTCAAGACCGTTCTTTCCGTCAGTACCGTCTTTACCGTCAGCACCGTCTTTGCCGTCAATGCCGTTTTTACCGTCAATACCGTCTTTGCCGTCAAGACCGTTCTTTCCGTCAGTACCGTCTTTGCCGTCAATGCCGTTTTCTCCGACAGCGCCTCTGAGCGTGTTAAGAGCTACAAGATCGTGCCATTCCTCTTCGGCGGTATCTCTCCATTGGATTGCTGTGCCATTGTTTCGCACCTCCGGCAACAGGGCTTTGCTATTTTCCGCTTTGCTGCATACGGCAGCAAATGCAATGCAAAGTACGATGCAAAGCACAAGACAGAGTGCGGTGGTAATACAGTATATTCGTTTTTTCATTTATCATTGCCTCCTCTCAAATATTGTGAACGGTATTTATCAGCAAACAGGGCAACACCCTGTTTTAAGACCTCCATTTGGGTTTTTAAATAATATTCATCCTCAAACATAGCATAGTGTACACAGGCACGGACAAATATAAAAATGAGCGGTGTAATCACCGTGTACGGAATGCCGATTTTCGGCTCAAGCCGCTTTGCATACTCGGTATAGCGCTCATTTACCCCCTCAAAGAATTTCTTGCCGTGCTCAATATATTTCGGATGGGTATAGACCTGATACATCAGCCGATATTTCTTGCCGTGCTTCTTTGCGGTCCAATACGGAACCTCTTTCACAAATCGAACAACATCATTCGGGTCGGTGGGAGCTTTTTCCATAAAATCATCCTCGACCTTTTCCATACAGTATGCAGTTGATTCAATAATCAGTTCATCAACACTGTTGAAATAGGAATACAGATTTCCCGTTGTACAGCCACACGCTGCCGCCAAAGCCTTGATGCCCGTACCGGTCAATCCGTTTTCAGCATAGCATTCAAAGCATTTTTCCATTATTTCCCTCTTACGCTCGTTGTGCTGTTCCTCTGTTGTTCTCATAATATTCGCTTCCTTTTGATAACTAATCGATTAATTAATTATAGTATAGCACAGAGCTACGGTAATTTCAACAATTAATTAAGAAAAAATCGCAAAATATTAAATTTTTATCGCATCTGTCGGAAACTTTACTACTATAGCAGTACCCTTTTCCGAACTTTCTTCCACACGAACCTTACCATTGTGCAGTGCAACGATTTCCCACACCAAAGAAAGTCCCAATCCAACTCCGCCGTATTCTCTGCTTCGGGATTTATCCACACGAAAGAAGGGCTGAAAAATACTTTCTCTGTATTGTTCGGGGATGCCGTAGCCGGTATCCGCAACCGTAATAACAAGCTGATTGTCTTTGTGCATTACGGTAATATTCACTGTACCGTCAAAACGGTTGTAGCGTATAGCGTTTTCGGTCAGATTGTATAACAAACGGTAAATCAGCGTGTCACTGCCTGTCATAACAGCATCGCCCGTGCTTTCAAGTGTAACATTGTTTTTCTCTGCAAGGGGTGCAAGGTCAGTGAAAATCTCTTCTACCATAGGTCCTATCTCTATGCGGTCGGTACACGATACTGTGCGCAGCTCGCTCATTTCCAACAGGGTTTTTGTCATTTGTGTCATTCGTTCGGTCTGCTCACGCAACAATCGGAGGAACTCCGCCGTTTCAGGCAATACCTCGGAATGCTCTGCCGAAAAAAGTTCAAGCTGTGCCTGCATAAGCGAAAGCGGCGTACGCAACTCGTGTGCGGCGTTTCCCGTGAACTGTCGTTGAGCGGTAAATCCCTCATCAAGACGGTCAAGCATCCGATTGAACGACTTGACAAACTGTCTCAGTTCAGGTGGAACTTCTTCGGTTATCTTCATATCCGTCAAATTGTTAGGTTGAACCTTTTCAACCCGAGCGGTAAAAGTACGCAGAGGCTTCAGTGCATGCCCGCTTAAAAAATACGCAAGCACACCGCCTAACAATGTTGCCGCCGCCGTAATATACCAATTGGTAACGATAAAGGATTCCTGTGCTCCGTTAATTACGATAGTCAATTCACGATCAAGCTTTTCGTGTTCGGGATCGAAAAAGTCAGGTTCTCCTTTGTCCGTATCACCGTAACCTGTAACATAAGAGCCTATGGAATCCATATAATGGCTGCCGGAATAGCCGATAAGAACATTCATAAAAATGCAGGTAGCTCCGATAAGAAGTGCAGTCATCAGAGTTATGCGCCATTGCAAGGATAACTTTTTCATACTTTTTCTTCCTCCATAACATATCCTTCACCAATGCGATTGCGAATCGGGTCATAGCCGAGTGCCGCACGCAGTTTCTTTCGTAATGCAGAAATATGTACTCTTATTGAATTGCTGAAATTGTCAACACTGTTATCCCAAACATGTTCGAGCAGTTCTTCCTGACTGACGGGGCGACCTTGATTAAGAAGTAAATATTCAAGTATTCCGATTTCTTTTCGGGTAAGTGACAGCTCCTGACCGTCAGCAACGGCAACACGGGCTTTGGTGTCAAAAGCAACCTTTCCACAGTTCAAAACAACATTGTTTTGTGTAAACCGCCGGCGAGTCAGACTGCGTATTCTTGCCTCAAGCTCCTCCAAATGAAAAGGCTTTGTCAGGTAATCGTTTGCTCCGGCATCCAGCCCCTCCACCTTGTCGGCAACCTCACAGCGTGCCGAAAGAATTAACACTCCGGTATCTCTGTCGGTTTGTCGCAGAGTTCGCAGTACCGTCATCCCGTCTGCACCGGGTAAATTCAAATCAAGTAAAACAAGATCGTACTTTTCTATTCCGAGCAACTCATTTGCTTTGTTTCCGTCATAACAAAAATCAACGCTGTATGCCAATCTTTTAAGGCTGCGAACAATTGTCTCGCACAGCGCACGCTCGTCTTCAATTACTAAAATACGCATAGAAACTCTCCTTGTTGTGTTTTCATATTTCTTTGATAATTTAATTATATCATTATATCGCTCAGACATAAAGTTTTTGTTAAGTTTTCGTTCTTAACAGGGATTTTACATCCTCTGTGCTACAATAGGAGCACAAAAGAAAGGAGTGACCGAATTGACTCGAAAGAAAAAAGCCGTATTTCAGATCGTACTGATTATCTGCGGAATTACGATGCTGTGTTACGGAGCTCTGCGTGGAGAGGCAGAAACCGTGTTAAGCAAGGCAATCCGGCTGTGTTTGGAGTGTGTGGGAATTGGATAACAAAGAACCGAAGAAAAAAAGAGGCGGTGTATCGCAGTTTCTCTCACGCTTTCGATGGCTTATTCAAGCAGGAGCAACTTTGCTGAGTAATATTCATCTACCGAATTTATTGAAGGGCAGAATTTATCAAGGCAAAGGAAAGGCTGTTTGCGTTCCGGGACTGAATTGCTATTCCTGCCCTGCGGCATCGGGTGCATGCCCAATCGGCTCGTTTCAGGCTGTGGTGGGTTCGTCAAAATTCAGTTTTTCATATTATATCACAGGATTCCTCATATTGATAGGAGTTCTGCTCGGGCGTTTTATCTGCGGTTTTTTGTGTCCGTTCGGATGGCTTCAGGAACTGTTACATAAGATACCGACAAAAAAGCTTTCCACTAAAAAGCTGAAGCCGCTGACATACATAAAATATGCAATTTTGCTTTTTGCTGTAGGTTTGCTGCCAATGCTCATTACAAACGATGTGGGTATGGGAGATCCTTTTTTCTGTAAGTATCTTTGTCCTCAAGGAGTACTCGAGGGGGCAATCCCTCTTGCCGCCGTCGATTCGGGAATCCGCGCCGCACTGGGTACGCTCTTTTCGTGGAAGCTGGGCATATTGATTACGGTAATCGTACTGAGTGTACTTTTCTACAGACCGTTCTGCAAGTGGCTGTGTCCTCTCGGTGCATTTTATGCATTGCTTAACAAGGTGTCGCTTTTCGGAATGAAAGTAGACAAACACAAATGCATTTCCTGCGGAAAGTGTGCCCAAGTATGCAAGATGGATGTAGATGTAACCAAAACTCCCGACCACACCGAATGCATACGCTGCGGTAAGTGTATCCGTGCCTGTCCTGCCAAGGCGGTCAGTTTTCGCTACGGCTTTGGCAAAGGAAAAGAAAATGATTGTCCCGCTGAAAAAGCGGAAACAGCAAAACAAAAAATTGAAACAGAAATTGAAACAGAAATTGAAACAGAAATTGAAACAGAAAAGGAGTAAACACTATGAAAACGACTAAAATTTTAACCTTACTGACTGCCTTGGTGATGTTGTTAAGCTTTGCCGCCTGTGGCACAGCCAAAGGCAATACGACGAATACTACTGCAAATAAGAAAAGCGAAACGGCTATGCTGACAGCTGTGAATCCGAAAACAAAAGACGAGGCCGCCGACCTGCATCAAAAACTGATGGCACAGGAAAATGCTATTCTTTCCGAAAACAGCGAACTTTGGGAAAAGGTATTTATTTCAGCCGATAAGGGTATGGCGATGATTGAGGACGGCGGAAACTACGGTGATTTTCTTCTGAAAACGATTGACGGTATCAAGGATCAATTCAGTGCAGATGAGTTGAAGCTGCTTAATGAAGGCGCCGAAGAGATTAAGGAAATTGAAGGAAAACTGACGATTTTGGAACAAAAATTTCCCGGATGCGGAGAAAAACCGTCTGATGGAGATATGAGCGTTCCGGCTGAAAACGGTAAGCCCATCGAAAAGGATAATCTGATGAAATTCCCGACATTTGACGGCAAGGATCTTGACGGAAATGAAGTTAAGAGCAGTACGCTTTTTGCAAAAAATACCGTTACCGTAGTAAACTTCTGGTTTACCACCTGCAATCCCTGCGTGGAAGAACTTGCCGACCTGGAAGCTCTGAATAAACAGCTTGAAAAAAAAGGCGGAGCAGTAGTCGGAATCAATTCATTTACACTTGACGGTGACAAAACGGCTATCTCTGACGCAAAGAATATTCTGGCAAAAAAGGGTGTGACCTACAAAAACATTTGGTTTGATTCAAAAAGTAAAGCCGGAGAATTCACATCCGGATTGTACTCCTACCCCACAACTTATGTTGTCGATAAAAACGGTAATATTGTGGGAGAGCCGATTGTCGGTGCAATAACCTCAGAAAAGCAGTCTGAAAAGCTGCAAAAGTTGATTGATCAGGCAATTGCAAACAGCAAGAACTGATGTGTGCCCTGTCCCGACAAAGTATCAATAATGCATATTTTCAGGTTCTTTTTACATATAGATCCCAACAAATATGCCAATAATTAAGCCCATATAATTTTTCGTACAACAAAACCTCCTGCAACGGATTTTACTCTGTGCAGGAGGTTTATTCTTATTTCGATATTTTTTATTTCATCATTATATCTCTATAAAAATTTTTACATAGCTGTAAATTGGTTTGTCATCACAATAAATTTGTATTCTGTTCAAGCATTAAAAAGGAGGCTCTTTCGAGCCTCCTTACAGCAGTTGTTCTACCCTATTTTATTGTAGAGTTTGTTACTGTCAAAATGCAAATATCAAAACTGCCGATGCGAGAAAAAGTGCAAAAGTAATCGGCTGAATTTTTATGTATTTCTCCACTTTTGCAATTCGTTCTTCCGAAAAAGCATTTGATTGTACTGCTTTTTTGTAATCTCTATAAGACA
>ERZ772872.619-NODE-619-length-35737-cov-10.239813_pt1 | contig 35737 bp, 28 predicted proteins | sample MGYA00512132_ERZ772872 | MGnify/ENA primary metagenome ERZ772872 (study PRJEB29015, sample SAMEA2737724) | human gut metagenome | biome: human gut; feature: human-associated habitat; material: faeces | place: China | collected 2012 ...
TTTCATCCACCTATGAGCAAGCTCATGTGGGCTTAGACCTTTTGACCCTGGCATCTTCTTATTGTTGATAATACTCATTTACACCAGACACAATTCCCTCAACCATCTTTTGACGGTATGCACTGTCTGCCATATTCAGATCATCCTGCTGATTGGTCATAAATCCCATTTCCAATATGATTACCGGAATTTTGCTCCAGTTAATCCCGGTCATTGTATCATTCACCTGAATTCCCTGGTTTGCCATTCCGGTCGCTGCACAATAATTGTCCAGAACATCCTGTGCTAATCGATTACTTTCATCATACAGATTTCCAACATAAGGATTCCCTGCAGATCCGATTAAAACCAATGCTCCATTTGCCGAACTATTTTCACTTCCATTCGCATGAATCCGGATTGCAATATCTGCACCCGCATCATTTGCCATGGTTGCTCTCTCCGCATTGCTGATTGCAGTTTCATTATCTTCTCTTGTCATGATCACATCATATCCTTCGTTCTGCAATGCCTCCCGAAGCATTAATGATATAGCAAGATTCAATTCGTATTCCGCTATGCCGGAATATCTTCCGCTTGTTCCTCCGGTAGCCTTTGCTTTCATAACATTGCTCCCAGGAGCATTAGGCTCTTTCGCACTCATATCCACATCCGGAGCCTGATGCCCTGGGTCAATCGCAATCAAAATTCCTTTCTTTTCCGGAATGTCTTCATTTTGAGTCGCCTCATCCATTCCAGAAACCGTCTCTTCTGAATCGGACGCTGAATTTTCTTTTTCCTTGGGCAATTCCAGCACCAGATCCGGTGCAGCTTCTTTTGCTTTTTCCTTTTTTCCACATGCACACATACCAAAAATCAGCATGAATACCATACAGCCACACACTAGCTTTTTACATTTCATAATAGACCCTACTCATATTTTTTTATCGTCTCAATATTCGCTTTTTCTGTCTCTGACAACATTGATTCACTGAAATCTTCCGGACGAATCGTTCCTCTGTACCAGGATTTTGAATTAAAATAATCCTGAAGTTCCTGATCATCAAACATTCTTCCATGACGGGCAAAAATTTCATTTCTCGCCAGTCGAAGTTCACTTTTTGACAATCCACTTACTTCACTGTCTGCCAAGATTCTTTTACTGCTATCCGGAAGTATATAATTATCTGTCTTTTCTTCTGCTTCCGCCTCTTCTTTCGTCTCCTCTTCTTTCTCGGAGTCCTCTTTTTTTGCTTTATCAGCGTCTTCTTTCTTTTTCTTACTTTCTTTTTCTTCTTTAATTTTTTTATTCGTACTTTCATTTAATTCTGTCTTCAATTCATTACTGACAGAATTATCTGACGATGTATCTGTTCTATGATTCAAAAGAAACCATGCTGCAACTCCTGCCGTAATCAGAAGACATACTGCAATAATTATTGCAATAATCACCGGCACAGAACTGGAAGAAGATTTTCCTTTTCGTTCTTCTTCCATATCAAAATCGTCTTCATATAATGACATTTTCGGCATTTCTGTCGTATGCTGATAGGTATTTCCTCTTGGCTCTATCTTTCGTCCACATGAAGCACAGAACATAGAATCGTCATCCGTTATATGATTACAATACGGGCATCTCATCTCTTACATTCCTTTCATCCGCTTCTTAACTTTTATGCAACCGGCGTTCCGCATTTCGTACAGAATTTTTGTCCTTCTTCTAATACAGCCCCACAGCTACGGCATGTCAAACTCTGCATATGCTGTACCGGAGCTGCCGGTTCTTCCCCTACTTTTGTACCACATACTGTACAGAATTTTTGTCCTTCTTCTAATACAGCTCCACATTTCACACAGGTCGGCACGGTCACTTCCGGAATATGTACTTCTTCATATGCCGGGGCGGTTGGTTCTTCATATGCCGGAGCGGCCGGTTCTTCATTCGCCGGAGTGGCCGGTTCTTCATTCGCCGGAGTTACCGGTTCTTCATATGCCGGAGCGGCCGGTTCTTCATATGCCGGGGCGGCTGGTTCTTCATATGCCGGAGCGGCCGGTTCTTCATTCGCCGGGGTGGCCGGTTCTTCATACGCCGGAGCGGCCGGTTCTTCATATGCCGGGGCGGCCGGCTGTGCTTCAAATTGATTTCCACAGAATGTACAGAACAGTGCATCTGCCTCTACCGTCTTCTGACACTTCGGACAAATCTTTCCTGCTCCCGGCTGCGGTGCTGGTGAAACCTGCTTTTCAATCTTTGATCCACATACATTGCAAAATCCAGAGTTGGCAGAAATCTGTGCTCCGCAATTCGGACAACTGACCATTCCTTTTAATACATTCTGCTGTTGCTTATACTGGCTTGTCAGTTCCATACTGGCTACAATCTGATCGCAAAGTACCTTTAACTGTCCCTCTGCATTTGCCGCACAATTTTCAAAATAGTATTTTCCGACTTCTCTGTAAAGATTATTCTGCTTTTCCTCTTCCGCTTTAATCGCACTTGAAAGCCTCATTCCTTCCGAAACTTCACGGGATTTGTTCGATACACTTTGTCCAAACTGTGATAATTTTCTGTCCATTTCATCAAAAAAAGCCATTTTTTCATCCTCCGTTCTTACAACCTAATCTTTTCTTTTATTTTAATATAAATTTCCTTTTTTTGCATCATTTATTTAAAGATGCCAGGGGCAAAAGGTCTGAAACCACGTGTGCTTGCACACTGGTGGTAGAATGACCTTGAGACCCTCCCCGATATGAGCATAAAAGTGGGATGATAATCCCACGATATGCGAATATTTGGTAGGATTGTGGGAGTGCGTAGCACGAAGCAATCCGTAGGCATCAAAGTCGGGGGCTTTTGACCCCGACATCATTTAAATCGTATCCGCATCCACCACAAAATCTGTCTTGACCATCAATTAATTTTCCACAGGAAGGACAATATCTCTGTGCAGGAACATCGTCCCTTTTCTGCTGAACCCCTCCTGCAGACAAGCCTTTTATTTTTGTAATTTTATCAAATAAAGGTAATAACTGCGGTAATGGATCTTCAAATGCTTCCTCATAATAGGCTTTCCCTAATTTTCTGTATAGTTCATCTAAAGTATCTCCTTCATCCAATCCTAATTTGTCTGGATTTACAAAAACTGTCTCATCGTAATTCATGATTCTGCCTTCTTTCTTTTATGCAAGTTCAAATCTCATTGGTTCCATATTATTGCTGTAGCTTACCTGAATGATCGTTCCACGCGGAATATAATACTCTCTTTTTTCACCTAACGGTTGTCCGCTTTCAAGAAAAACCATTCTTTTTTTCTCCGGTGTCAGCCAGTATTCTTCATATTCTGCGACATAAAACACCTCTGCAAGCAATTCATGTTCTATACTCTGATCAGCCTTCGTCATAAAGATATGTACACCATCTGAACAGATCCATACAGCTTCTCCCACACTCATTGGATAGACCTTTTTTTCATACATTCTCTGCAGGCCACGGATCGCACCTGAAAAGGTACTCCGTCCCTGCATTCTGCTCCTTTGTTGATCCATCCCCCAATCCTTTTTGATTCTATTTTCATTTCTTCTTTGGGGAACATATTCTGTGGCCTGAGTTTTTACGGTTCTCTGCATTCCACTTCTTCGATCACCCACCATTTCCTCTGGTGCAATATACATTTCCTGATGTCTGCCTGATCTTTTTTTCTCCTTGAGCAATGCTCCGGCAAAATTTAAAATCAAAGCAAGCAACTGTATTCCGCCCCAAATAAGTAATGATTTTACCGGAAACAGTGCTTTTGTTCCAAGATAATCTTCGGATGTATTGGAAATTTTTTCCAAAATCGGGCCTTTCGTTTCCATACAAAGCATCAGATAGATCAATCCACCACTCAAAATTGTAAAAAGCTGTGCAACAATCGCAATATAGTATGATAACTGTGACTGCACAAGAAGAATTATGATTGTAAAAATTACTGTAACCATAACCCAGATCAAAGCACAGACGATATATATTTTCATCTGTCTGCCTATTACAAATTCCATATCAGCATCCAGGAATGATTTTGTAGACTTTCCTATGCTCCACTGCATGAACTTAAAAATAGATATCTCACTTTTTTCCTCATAACATTTCAAGCAGATAATCGGTAAAAAAATAATGGAAAAAGATGATAGAATCAACAACTGTGAAATATATTTAATTACTCCTTTTATTCCCGACATAACGTCTCCTTTACTCTCTTTCTAATCTCTCTAACATTTCTCTTTTCTTATTTTTAAATATTTTTGCTGTTACAATCAACATAACTCCAAAAAAGATCACTCCAATAATTCCAGCAATCAGGATCATCATTCCTGCAGTCACTTTCATTCTTCTATCCACCCTCCACTTCTTACCTGCTGATATACATTCTCAAGCAGATCCATTTCCGCATCTGTATCATTATTTTTCAACTGTTCATAATACATTTTTTCTGCTTTTTCATAATATTCTGCAAAAGCAGTGTAATCACGATTCTTATTTGCTTTCTGTTCCTGTTTGTCTATTTCCAGAAATGCTGCTCTCTTTTCAATATTATAATCATCTCCGAACTGTTCTTTCATTGTATCTAACGCATTTTGTGCCTCCGTTAGATTGCCCTGCTTTTCATTGAGAATGACAAGATTATTGTATGTCTCATACGTATCCCAGCCCTGATCGATCACTTCCTGCAGCAATTCAATCGCTTCATTTCTGTAACTTGTCTTTCCTGCATCTGCTAAATCAATATCAACCTGTATCAGTCGTTCCAGAATCACCATCTGTCTGGATACAGGAAGTACTTCTTTTGCCTCCTGCAGAACATTTCGTTCCTCACTCAGATTACCACTATCTTTTGCCAGTTCACTCAGCATGACATAGGAACGCATGATAAGTTCCTCATTTTCACTTTTTGAAATGCAATCCCTAAAAGCTTCCTCTGCCTTAGCTGTATTTCCAGAAGACTTTTCTATTTCTCCTCTCGCATAAAGAAGCGAATCATCTGCTATTTGATAATCTTCTGCATGATCCAACACCTCTTTTGCCTTATCTAGTTCATCATTATAAGCAAGTGCAATGGCGTAATCACGGTAAAACTCACTTTTTTGTCCACCATGTTGGAATACTTTCTTAAATGCTTTTACTGCCTCTCCATAATCTTCCAGTTCAAAGCAGCTTTCCGCTTTCAGATAATACAAATCTGCAATTCGGTCATCTGAAAGATCTACTTTTTCATTCTGAAATATATCATAGTCAATAAAATCAATACAATCCTGATATTCTTTCTGTTCATACAATGCACAGGCATTCTGATAATAACTTTCTTCTTTAGCCGGAAGCAGATTAATTGCTTTTTGATACTGTGCTTCCTCTTTTTCGTATTCTCCTGATTTTCTATATTCCGTCTGTTGCTTTACAATTTCATTATACCGATTTACTTTTTCAAGTTTCATGGTATGGATTCCATATCCGATCGCAATGATCGACAGTCCCATTCCGGCTACCAGCCCGAGCATTGCCACTCTCTGACCGATCACCAGTTTTCTGTATCTGGCATCTTTCTTATATACATTCTGTAAAGCCTGAAACATTTCCCTTGCATTTTTATATCTCTTTTCAGACTTAGGATCCATTGCTTTTAAGATCACCGCTGCAAAAGCTTCACTTACATAATTTTTAAGCAGATACTCTTCTGCCTTTGTGCGGTTTCTTCCTGCTTTTTTCCCTGTGATCAGATGAAAAAGTGTCGCTCCCGTACTATAAATATCACTTTTTTCATCAATCACCCGATACTGCGGCAGCTCCCGCCCTTCTCTTGAATCCAATGCAATAATATACTGTTCCGGTGATGCATATCCCTCCGTATACCCTAAAACTGTATTTCCATTCACAGCAAATGATACATTAAAATCAATCAGACAGACATCTCCCCTCGGAGTCACCATGATATTTGCCGGCTTGATATCTCCATGAATGATCGGTGGAGTCTGGGTATGCAGATAATTCAATGCACTGCACAATTGCATCGCCCAACGGATCAGTTGTCTTTGGGAAAATTGTCTTCTTTCTTCCATAAGTTCTTTCAATGATCTTCCTGGAATAAAGCTCATCGCCGTATAGATCTCACCATTTTCCTCAAAAAAATCTACCACTTGAGGGAGATACATATGATTCAGATTTTTTAGAATATCTACTTCATTTCTGTTGATCCTGGCATCTCTGCTTTTCCTTTTGATCTTTTTTAAGACAACTTCCTTCTGCAAACGTTTATGATATGCTTTATAGATGACTCCACCGCTTCCTGATCCAAGATAGCCCAGTATTTCATAGGTTTCATCCATATATCCTTTTCTGCTGTACATTTCTCAATTCCTTTACTCATTTGACAATTATCTTCGGTCTTTCGCCACATTACGAAGCAGCAATGTAGCAACAACCATCAGCACCGCTGTCATCAGGATCAAGATTCCACTTGCAGTCCATACATGTCCCGCCGTTGCTTTGAAAAAGCTTTCTGCTTCATGCTCCAACATCGGAAAATCTGCCTGCATCCGCAAATCCAGCTTATTCAGTCTTGCAATACTTCCAAGTGCCTCCACTGACCAGCGGCTGACCGTACAATAAGAGATGATTTTTCCTGCACCTTTCAGTGTAAATAAAATTCCACTAAATAAAAGCTGCACGATCAGAACGAATGGAGCCGCTGCCATCGCTTTGTCTCCCGACTGAACTACAGATGAAATAATAAATCCCATGGCAACCGATGCAATTACAGTCAGCCATACCGTAAATAACATTTCCGGTCGGAAATCAGAGAAGAAAATTCCTTTTTTGCTATTTCCTACCAGGCTCAAAAATACTAATGTCAAAATAATTGACTGAATCAGTCCTAGTAATGCCTGCAGTACAAATTTTGACATCATATAACACGGTAGCTTCAAATTCGACATATATTCTCTTTTCAGAATTACACGTTCTTTGCATATTTCCTGAATCGAATTGAACATTCCAATCCAAATTCCTGAACAGCTCAATGCAAATAACATCGACTTTGTACTTTCGTAGATTTTAAATATATCTTTATCTGCTACGATCTTCAGTAAAATTGCGATCAGCAATGGCTGAATTAACAGCAATGCCAGTCTTTGCCGATCATTCCACAGAAGTTCTGCATATCTTCCGGTTAAAATACCAAATTGCCTGAAACCTGAAGTACCCTTATTTTTCTTTGCAATTTCCCTTGACTGGGTTTCATCCATACTGCCTCTTCGTCCGGAAATTTCTGACCGGTCACGTGACTGTTCAAATCTTCTCTGCCACAGTTCCGGGTTTTCTGCAATCATATTATAGATATTGACAAGATCATCTGTCTGATAAAATTTCTTTGCTTCTTCAACATTCCCACAAAAACAGAGCCTTCCTCCCGGTCCCATAAAGATGATTTTGTCGCAGAGATGAAGATTCTGCGTCGTATGCGTTACCATTACGATCGTCTTATTCTGTTCTTTTGACAATTTGCTCAACGTCATCATCAGATTTTTTTCTGTTCCCGGGTCGAGTCCTGATGTTGGTTCATCCAGGAAGAACAATTTGGGATCTGCCAGTAATTCAACAGCAATACTTGCTCTTTTTTTCTGTCCTCCCGAAAGTTTTCTGATATAGGTATTCTGATGCTCCTCTAAATCCACCATTTTCAACACTGCATGAATCCGCTGCTCCATCTCCTGTCTCTGCGTATCTTTTGGCATTTTTAATTTCGCAGTATATAAAAGCATTCTTTTCAATGTCAGATTTTCATAAATAATATCCTGCTGCGGCACAAATCCTATAATGCTTTTCAGTGAATGGAACTGTTCGATCAGGTTCACTCCATTACAGTAAACTGCTCCGGTAAATTCTTTGTCAAATCCACTGATTGCACTCATCAGAGTGGTCTTTCCGGCACCCGATCCTCCAATAATCGCAACAAACTCATTGGGTCTGATCTCACAATTTACGTTATTCAAAATTTTCTTCTTTTTCTTCCCGCGTCCTACAATCTTGTTGATATTTTTAGCGTATAAGGAAATACCTGAAGTTGCACTTCTATAGTAAATATAACCATTGGTATAGAACATCTGAAAATCCAGAATCTGTATTAGATCTTTGTCCTGTAATGCTGTCATTCCTCTGACCGGCTGGCCATTCACAAGCACTCCGTTCACACTATTTCTGTCATACAACATCATTTTGCCATTTTGTCTGCAAATAGTGCAATGTACTTTTGAAACTCCGGGACTGTGAAGTACGATCTGATTACTGCCGTCTCGTCCAATCGATATAGGCTGTAATCCAAACGCCTGCCTTTTCCACTTTTCGGTTTCTTCAGAATCCCTGTACAACAGCAATACCATCTGATCCGGCTGATGGATATTTCCAATTCTCAGCACACTCTTGTCCGACAGCTCTACATATCCGTCTTTCTTACTCAAAAGCCGGTTTTCTCCCATATTGGCAACAAACGTTCCATTACTGCTGTCCTGATCTTCATATGCAACAGAATCTTTTTTCATTAAAAACTTTCCCTGAACTTTGGATATGATCGGATCCGCAAGCACCACCTCACACTGTTCGGCATTTCGCCCCAATAACAGTTCTCTTTTTCCGATGCGATCCAGATCAATTTCTCTCATTTCACTGGTTGTATCAATAATTGTTAAAGTTCTTCTTGACATCTCGCATCTCCTTTCTGGTTCTTTTCAATGGTACCTGGCTCCTGATCAGTACTTCTTCCTTAAATCCGGCTTTCCTTATCGGAGGTATTTCGCATTCCCTCTCGTCCTTCCATCCTTCCAGATAATCTCTCATTTTCTTCTTTCGCCCCCCTTTGATTTTATTTCATATTTTTAAATAACCGCTCATTCCACTTCGGTGGTTTCTTCCCTTTGATCTTTTCCGGCATCGGTTCATACTTCGTTACGCTCCGATGCATCGGACTGTTTTTATGATGCCTGCCAAGATAGAGCAGGGCAATTCCTGTTCCGATCACCAATGCTCCCGCAAGTAACTGAGATACCGGTAATCCAATTTCCGGAAGAAGAAGCTGATCTGTGCGGAGTCCTTCGATCCAGACTCTTCCAAGACCATATCCGAACAGATACAATAGGAAAAGCTCTCCCTCATATTTTTTATGCTTTCTGTAAAGAACCAAAATGATCAGCAATACAGCACACCACAGGGACTCATATAAAAATGTCGGATGTACCTGGATATAGCTCACTCCATTGATCCGCTCCATATGCTCCCGCATCTTCTCTGTAATATCTCCTGATCTGACTGCATCCACCGGAAGACGCATGGCAAATAAGCGATCCGTGTACTCACCAAATGCTTCTCTATTAAAAAAGTTTCCCCAGCGTCCCAGCATCTGTCCGTTCAGCAATGCCATTGCAATCGTGTCAAAGATCTGAAACGGAGAAAGATGCTTCACTTTTGCAAGGACAAAAACAGAAATAACCGCTGCGATCACACCACCATAAATTGCAAGACCGCCTTCCCTGAGGTTAAAAATATCCAGCAGATCATCTTTATACATATCCCAGGAAAAAATCACATAATAGATTCTTGCTCCGGCAATCCCCGCAATTACCCCGATAATTCCCATATCGAGATAATCTTCCGGGTTCTGCCTGGTTCTTTTTGCTTCTGATGTGGCGATTGCAAATCCGATCAGAATCGCCATTCCTATAATAATTCCGTAGTATGCAATAGAAACTCCAAAAAGGTCCACACTCTTTCCTACATGATCTAACGTAATTCCCAAATGTGGAAAACTAATATCATAATGCATAACTCCATCCCCTTTCTTTCTGCCAACTAAAATAAAGATACCAGGGTCAAAAGGTCTGACACCACGTGTGCTCGCACACGAGTGGTAGAATGACCTTGTGACCCGCCCCAATATGAGCATAAAAGTGGGGCGTAAGCACCACGATATGCGAATGTTGGGTAGGATTGTGGGAGCACGTAGTGCGTAACAATCCGTAGGTATCATAGTCGGGGGCTTTTGACCCCGACATCATTTTCTGTAAATATCATAAAATGCCTCATAATCCTGACTTCCAATCTTTTTGGATGGTGTCAGGATCATTTTTCCTGTCACGGTGATTTCCGTTCCATCCGTCAGTACTGCATTTTTATAGATTGCATTTTCACTTCCCGATTCTACCATGATCGAATAATTCTGATAATTCAGGCTGTCATATTCCTCATCATACAGTTCTCCGAGATAGATCTCATACTCCATCACAGCCCAGTCTTTTGTTCCGGAGACATCATACACCCCTGCCGGAATCTCTTTTCCCACAGTATACTTCTTTTCCGGCTGGAGAGTATACGTCACACTCAGCGGATTATCTTCGGACTGTATCTGTCCGGTCTGACCATTTTCTGTATGGAAGGCGAGTATCACATCTTCTCCGATCATGACATGGGCTCCATCATACAGTCTCACATCTTCTTTTTCAGTGATATCTCCATTCTCCTCCGACGCATCTTCAGAGAAATAACCATACAGATAAATAGAATTTTCCGGATCCTGTGTCTGGAAAGAACCGTATCCTGACTGGAGCGTTACATCATAAGTTCCTTCAGGAAGATCCATTCCGACAACATATTCACCATATCCAAGCTCTGTATCGTAAACCTCTCCATGATCAGACAGTTCTCTCGTTACAAACTCATACGGATCTGTCTCATCCACACTTGTATCAACATCTGAACCATCCCACCAGTTATCGCTATCGGCATCATCAAACTGGTTTATCACAGTTTCTATCACAGTTTTTGTATAACTTACCACAGGTCCGACAACACTGATCAGAATCATCAGCAATACAATGACAGTTGAAATCCATCCCTTTTTCTGCTTTCCTGCCTTTTTCTTTTTCCTGCCCGTCTGCGTCCAATTCTGTCCACGCTGCCAGGAAGTCTGCCCCTGCTGGTTCTGTCCATTCTGCCAGGAAACCTGCCTCTGCTGGTTTTGTCCATTCTGCCAGGAAGTCTGTCTCTGACGGTTCTGCCCGCCAGACTGGTTCGTATGTGAACCGGACGGCTTTCCGTTATGGGATTCACATAAATGCTTTGCCTCTATTCCTTTTCTGTCAAAGCTGCTTTCATTCAGGCGGTAATTTTTCCGCTCAATTTTTGTATTATCAAGACCGCAAAGTATACATCTTCCATTTACGAGTTTTCCACCACAAAGATAACATCTTCTCTTTTTCATCTGAACTCCTCCGCTTTTCTGTCCACAACGGTCTCTCACTTTCCATGACGATCACTATGACTATCTTCCTGCGACACTTTCTGTCTCCATCTGTGTATCGCTATCTGTCTGCTGCACGCTCTGTCTGCTACTATGGCTCCAGTCTGCTCAAATCTCTCGGGAACAAGGTTGTCTCACGCACATTATCTTCGTTCATCATCTTCATTGTCAGACGTTCCATACCGATTCCAAGTCCACCATGTGGCGGCATTCCATGCTTAAATGCACTTAAATACTGTTCCATTCCCTCGTCCGTCATGCCACGCTTTTCCATTTTCGCAAGCAGCTCATGATAATCATGAATACGCTGTCCGCCCGTTGTGATCTCCATTCCTCTGAAAAGCAGGTCAAAGCTGAGCGTATAAGTGGGATCTGCCGGATCATCCATTGCATAGAACGGACGCTTCTTTGACGGATAATGCGTTACAAACACAAAATCCGCATCCCATTCTTCTTTTGCATATCTACTGATCAGCATTTCCTCTTCCGGTTCGAGATCAAATGGATTCTTGATCTTTCGGTCATACTTTTCTGCCACAAGTCTCTTGATCTCATCAAATCGTACAGCCGGAATCTCTTTCGTCTTTGGTACTTTAATATCCAGGATCTTCAGCTCTCTTGCATACTCTTTTTCAAGCAAAGCCATCGTATACTGAAGAAATCCGGTCTCCATTGCCATAATATCTTCAAATCCATCGATATATCCCATCTCAAAATCAAGGCTGGTGTATTCGTTGAGGTGTCGCTTGGTATTATGCTTTTCTGCACGGAATACCGGAGCAGTCTCAAATACACGGTCAAAAACGCCAACCATCATCTGCTTATAGAACTGCGGGCTTTGCTGAAGGATCGCCGGTCTGTGGAAATATTCCAGCCGGAAGAGGTTTGCTCCTCCCTCAGCACTTTTCGCACCGATCTTCGGAGTATGGATCTCTGTAAATCCTTCCTGATAAAGGAAATCCCTGAACCCTCTTACAATACCTTCCTGAATCCTGAATTTTGCACGCTCTCTGATATTTCTCAGAGAAATTGGTCTGTAATTTAATTTTGCTTCCAGAGATGTATTCAATTTCCATTTTGAAATCGGAAGCGGCATTGGCTCTGCCGGCTCACTTAAAATCTTCAATTCTCCTAACCGGATCTCAATCCCGTTCGGAGCTTTTTCCGATCGCTCCAGCATCCCTGATACTTCTACTGTATCTGCTTCTTTCACATCTTTCAAGTTAAATTTTGAAACTCCTTCTTCATAAACGCACTGCACAAGGCCTTCTCTTTTTCTCAGAATGATAAAAGCAACGGTTCCCATATCTCTGATCGTATGGATCGCACCATTCACTCTGACTTCAGTTCCGATTCTGCCTGCTTCAAGCAGTTCTCTTAATTCCAACGTCTCTTTCTTTTTTACTCCTGTTACAAGCTCCATTTTACTTCTCCTTTCAGATTCCAGCATCCCGGTGAAGCTTTTTTCTAAATAGAAAAAGTCCCGGGATACAACAGTATCCCGGGACGGAAATTATCAAATATAATATCCGCGGTACCACCCGCATTGAATCCTCTGTCTGCTCTTTCGTCAGTTCTTTCGAATTCCCCTCTTTGCAGATAACGCCTGCTAAACGTGCTGCCCTACTGATCTTTCAGACAGCCGGCTCCCAAGTGTTCCCTTGATCTGCTCCGCTGTCCGGCACTCTCAGTCGGTGATGCCTGCTTCCTGTCAGTTTCTGAAGATCAGAGTCTTGCTCCTCGCTTTTATCTATTTTAACACGTTAGCCTGTTAAAACTTGGTTTAAATATTAGCACACTGCTTTTTTAATTGCAAGTTCTTTTTTTAATTTTTAATCTTCACTTTTCTGCTCTATTTTAATTCTTCGCTGACTGTTTCCAATGCCTTATCCAACTGGTTATCCTTCTTCGGATCGGCTTCGTCATACTGATATTCCACTTCTATATCAGGCTCAACACCTTTTTTATTGATGCTTTTTCCACTTGGAGTATAATATTCTGCGATCGTTACTTTAAAGCACGTTCCGTCTCCCAGATCCAGTAATTGCTGCACAACTCCTTTTCCATAGGTCGTTACTCCGACAATCTTTCCTGTGCCATAATCCTGGATCGCACCGCTGAAGATCTCCGATGCACTTGCACTGTATTGATTCACAAGAACTGCCAGCGGCTTTTTAAATTCATTCGTGCCATCACACGTGATCTTATCCGTCTTACCATTTTTATCTTTCGTGGAAACGATCGTTCCTTCCGGCAAAAGAAGCTTCAACATATTGCAGACAACATCCAGATTTCCTCCCGGATTATTTCTCAGATCGATCACAAGACCTTCCATTCCCTGATTTTCCAGGTCATCCAGTGCTGCTTTAAACTGATCGTATGTCACCAGATCGAATTCTGATACCCGGATATAACCAACCCTGCCATCCTTCATCTCATACTCAACTGTCTGTGCCTCGATCGTATCTCTTGTGGCAGTCAGCGTCTCTTCCTTCCCGTCTCTCAGGACATATAACGTTACTTCCGTACCTTTTTCCCCTTTGATCCAGGATACGATCGTATCCAGTTCTTCATCACCAACTTCATGGTCATCTACCTTTTCCAGAATATCCCCTGCCTTCAGACCTGCCTTTTCAGCCGGAGAATCCTGATAGACATTCACAATCGTCACTGCTTTCGTATCTGCATCTCTTGTCAGCGTTGCTCCGACACCGGAAAATGTGCCGCTGGTAGATTCCATCAATGCTTTCGTCTCATCTTTATTGTAATAAACTGTATAGGGATCTCCCAGTGCTGCTGCATAACCTGAATAGATTCCCTCTACCAGTGCATCCTGATCCACTTCATCCTGATACAGATAATATTTGTCGATCAGCTTATTTAACTTATCCAGCTTCTTTGACACATCTCCCTCTGTTACATTTTCTGATGTATAAGAACCGCTGCTGTTCCGGTTCACGATATACCATCCTCCAAATCCAAGGATCGAGATCATCAGCATGATCACGATCCCGGTCAGCAGTCCTGCCGCAAAGCCACTTTTCTTTCTGCCTGTATTTTCTTCCATTCCTGACTCCTTTCATCCTTTTATATTCTATGCACAAAGAGGACAAAGCAGACACTTATCCGCTCTGTCCTCCCTCAATTCTTCCTTTGATGACGTATCTGTCATCTTCTGCTTCTGGTCAGCATACTACAAATATGTATTTGGATTTACTGCCGTTCCATTTAATTCTACCTGAAAATGCAGATGTGCACCACTTGAATATCCCGTTGATCCAACATATCCGATCTGCTGTCCTTTTGCAACTTTCTGCCCTGCTGTCACGCAGATTGCACTATGATGCATATATTTCGTTACGAGACCATTTCCATGGTTGATCACGACCCAGTTCCCGGCACTGTTGCTCCATCCCGCGATCACCACAGTTCCTGCTGCTGCCGCATAAGTCGGTGTTCCTGTCGGAGCTGCATAATCATTTCCCTTGTGAGGTCTTGGATCAAATGCCCTGACTTCACCGAAATAGCTGGACTGATAGGTCATACCCGGACACGGATGCGTAAAATATCCATTTCCACTGACCACATTCCCACTGGACGACGGCTTAAAAGAACTTCCTCCACTATTCAGCTTTGCCTGCTCCTCCTGCAGCCGTCTTGCCTGCTCTGCTTTCTCCTTCAGCTCTTTGAGCGTATCAGCATTCTGCTGGATCTGCGTCTGGATACTTGCGATCTGTGCCTCTTTACTGCTGATCATCTCCTGAGCCTGCGTCTGCTGCTCTACGAGCTGACTTTGCAGCGTATTCAGATTTTTATATTCTTCCTGAAGCTTTGCCTCTTTGTCCTGTACAGTTTTCACCGTATCCTGAAACTCAACCAGCATATCCCGGTCATAAGAAGACAGCTTTGCCACATACTCGGCTTTATTCAGCAGATCTGTGATCGAACTGCTCGTCATCATCATTTCCAGAAACTGTGTATTACCGCCTTCATAAAGATAACGGATCCGCTTTTTCATGCTGTCGTACTGATCATCTTCTGCGATCTGAGCCTGAATCAATTCATTTTCCGCATCGGAGATTTCATCCTCCTTGGCGGTCAGATACTCCTGCGTCTCATTCATTTTCTTAATGATCTCATCCAGTTTCTCCGACAGCGTCTTCTTTTCTTCTTCTGCTTTCTTTTTATCCGATTCAAGCTGATCTGCTTTTTTCTCAGCTTCATCGATCGTAACCGCACCGGACTGCGATGCCGTTCCGATACAAAGGACGAACGCCAGCAAAATTCCTGTAATTTTCCTCATCCGGCCTTTCATAGGCTTCCTCCTATACTCTCAGATGCTTGCGTACTGTAAAGAAGCTTCCAAGGAAACCAATTCCGATCCCCATGATAAGTCCGATTGGCAATAAGTATATATATACTACATTTACCGGAAGGAAATCAATAATATTCTTCAGAATACTGAACCGTTCCATGACATAGGAAACTGCCTTATCATAAAGTACATATAAAAGTCCCAGTGGGATCGCTGCGCCAAAGATACCGATGATCAGACCCTCGATCACGAACGGTGATCTTACAACAAAGTCTTTCGCACCAATATATTTCATAATAGCGATCTCTTCTTTTCTGACTGTAATACCCATTGTAACCGTATTGCTGATCAGGAAGATTGACACTCCCAACAGGATCGCAATGATCGCAATGGAAATATACGCAACCAGCATATTAACGCTGGAGAGTGTATTCGCTACAACATCTGATTTATTTACTTTCGACACTCCATCCAGACTCTGTGCAAACTTAACCAGATCCTGCTGCGTAGAAGAAAGAGATTTACTTCTCGCGATCAGATCCTGGTTGTTGTCTGTCGTCTTCATATAAACTTCATAGTTATCTGAATTGGCCAGCGGATTGTCATCTTTAAATCCTTCTGCAAGCTCCGGGTTAGCTCCAAAATAATCCTTCTGGAAATCCTCCCATGCCTGCTCTGCTGAAATATATTTCACCTCTGAAACGTCGTCTCTTGCTTTCAGTTCCTTCCCAATCTTCTGAATCTGTTCATCTGTAGCTTCTTCATCAAAGAAGACCGTGATTGCCACACCTTCCTCAGCACTTCGGATAATATACTGAAAGTTTACAAGAATCGAGAAAAATAATCCGAACAGGAAGATACAGGCTGACATCGTTGCAATGGATGCCAGAGAGAACATCTTATTTCTCCAAATACTCTTAACTCCCTGCTTTCCAACGTATCCAATCGTACTAATCCTCATCTGTATACCCACCTTTTCGTTCATCACTGACGATGACACCCTGCTTCATAGTAATGACGCGTTCGTTCATCTCATTTACGATCTCCTGATTATGCGTGACAACAAGCACGGTTGTTCCACGCTCATTCGCCTCTTTCAGAAGGCTCATGATCTCCCAGGAGTTCGTTGGATCCAAGTTACCTGTCGGCTCATCCGCCAGCAGGATGGCAGGCTCATTTACGATCGCCCTTGCGATCGCAACTCTCTGCTGCTCTCCTCCGGAAAGTTCCTTCGGGAACGACTTGTACTTCTGTGCAAGTCCTACCAGTGACAAAGCAGCCGGTACTTTTTTCTTGATCACTTTGCTCGGTGTCTCTGTCACCCGCAATGCAAATGCAATATTCTCATAAATATTCCGATCTTTCAGAAGCCGGAAATCCTGAAATACAACTCCCAGTCCTCTTCTGTACTTTGCAATATTCCGGTGTCTCATACGGTTTAAGTTTTGTCCGTTCACGATGATCGTACCATCGGTCGGATTCAGTTCTTTCATAATCAGACGGATAAGGGTTGACTTTCCCGATCCACTGTCACCAACGATGAAGACGAACTCTCCCCGCTCGATCTTTACGGATACCCCGTTCAGAGCCGCATTGCCCTTGGAGTATTCCTTCTTCACGTTTCTTAATTCAATCATATGTTCCTCCTAATTATCCATACTCCGCAAAATTCCTAGTATTCTAATGACTCCATGTACTTCATGTACTTCACTACCATCAGAGCGATCTTGAACGTGATCGCATCCTCAAAGACACGCAAATCAAGTCCTGTACTCTTCTGCAGTTTATCCAGTCTGTATACCAGAGTATTTCTGTGGATGTAAAGCTGTCTGGATGTCTCTGATACATTGAGACTGTTCTCGAAGAATTTATTGATGGTAGTCAATGTCTCTTCATCAAAGTCATCCGGAGATTTTGCTTCAAAAATCTCCTTAATAAACATCTTGCACAACGGAAGCGGAAGCTGATAGATCAGTCTGCCGATTCCAAGAGTTGTATAGGCAACGATATCTTTCTCGCTAAAGAAGATCTTGCCCACATCCAACGCCAGCTTGGCTTCTTTATAAGACTTGGAAACTTCCTTGATGTCGTTGACCATCGTTCCATATGCTATATGCACCTGCTCGTCGCCTCCCTCTGACCGGAGCAGATCCAGCATATCCTTCGCCATTTTTTCAAGTTCTTTATTTCCATCTTTCTCTGAAAGTTCTTTTACAACAATGATATTCTTCTCATCTACCGCAGTTACAAAATCGCGGGATTTGCTTCCGAGAAGATTCCGCACATTGTCAAGAGCCGCACTGTCTTTTTCGTGGGATGTCTCAATAATAAAGATAACACGTTTCACTTCCGTGTCAATATGTAATTTTTTGGCACGATTATAAATATCCACCAGCAAAAGGTTATCCAAAAGCAGGTTTTTGATAAAATTATCCTTGTCAAATCTCTCTTTATATGCAACCAGAAGACTCTGGATCTGGAATGCTGCGATCTTTCCCAGCATATATTCTCCCTCGCTGTCTCCATTGGCAACAAGCACATATTCCAGACGCTGCTCATCAAAAATCTTGAAGAACTGTCTTCCCTGGATTACCTGACTGTCTGCAGGGGACTCTACAAATGCAAGCACTGCATCCGAACAGTTCTTATCTACCTCGCCTGTAGCTGCCAGTTCCTTCCCCTCTGTATCTAACACACAAAAATCAACCTTGGAAATCCCCTTCAATCCTTCAATCGTATTCTGAAGTATCTGATTAGAAATCATCCTTTTTCCTCCATTCCATCCGTTCTTCGATATGTGCAATTTACACATACCTTTCGTGTCGATTTTTTTTACGTACACATTTCCACTTAGTATATTAAGTCAAAACTGCAAAAAAATAAAGAGTAAATCCTTTTATTTTAGTCATTTTTTTGAATTTTTTACAAAAAATTCATATTTTCAGACTTAGCATAGTTCACAATTTTCCGAATATAGATCTTATTTCCAGGCAAATCCGTTATTCTTTTTCCTGTTCTACATGATATCTGAAAATTTTCTTCTGAATAAAAAAACGGATCCGGTTTCTCAATTTTATCTCATCCAGATGCCCTGTGAACGCACAGCCGCCTCCCAGCCAGACCCGTACATTCAGAAGGGCTTTATTTGCCGTAATAAACCGTTCCTGAAACGGGGACGGCAGCACCGACAGGATACAGTCCGTCTCCGTTCCGTTGATGGCATTGATCGCATCCTGGATCTGCTCTTCATTCTCCGAAATCACCATCTGCCCGGTAACGCGGATTCCCCGGTTGTGCCTGGACAGAACCGCCTCTACTTTTCCCAGATTTTCCTCACTGTCTGCAAGCAGGAATATTTTTTTATGATTTTTTTGCATATACTTCATGAACATCTTAAGGAAAACGTTCTCTTCAGTTTCCCGGAACAGCTTTTCATTTTCTATCTCTGCCGCTTTCAGGATCTCTGTATTCTCCGGCAGCAGCATCGTCAGTGCATTGATCTGCTCTTTCCATTGTGCATTTTCTCTTTCTTTCATCAGCATATCCATGGAAACCAGCTCGATCGTATCCACTGACTCACTCTCAAGATACTGCATCGCCCGGATCATCGCTTCTTTTGCTGTCAGGATTGGAATCTCCACATCAAATATATTCATCTTTTCTATCATAATAAATCACCCAACCATGCTCCCCATTCTGAGCATTTTATCAAAAATGAGTGGTTTTGTCAAAATAAGACCTTTCTGCTTCCGGTTTTTCTATATTTTTCCCTCCGTCTGTGCTGTCCCGTTCTCCTGCGTCCGTCTTCTTTTTGTCACCAGTCCGCCGATCCTCCCGGTCTCTTTGGAAGTAAGTGATTTCCAGCCCTGTGCAAGTACCCGGTCTAACAGTCCCAGTTCTTCCGCAATCTCATACTTCATTTTTTCTTCCTCTTCCAGTTCGTTTAAATTGATCGGTTTTTCTTTTTTCTTTCCCATATTCTGCCTTCTTTCTTTTTTTAGAAGTATTTCCCGATCAGATCAGATTATACTGAAAAACTGATTCCTGTCATCTGCCCGTAAAACGAACAGGACGGAGCAGATACCGGTCAAGTATCTGCTCCGTCCCTCTTTATAAGATGATACAAATATAAGTGAATCGTCAATTATTCGATTGCTTCTGTCTCGATCACAAATTTTACACTTCCATCCATCTTGCTGTCCTTACCACTGAATGTATTGTAGGTGCAGTCATCAGAGGTCAGTGCTTTGAGTCTGTCAAGTACATCTCCGAATTCGTCTTCTACTGTACTCTTTAATTTACTTGTTCCTTCTTTATCGAACTGATCCATACCATCTGCCAGCTTCTTTGCTCCTTCTGAAAGTGAGGAAGCTCCTTCACGAAGTGCATTGCTGTTGGCTGAAAGTTTCGCTGCACCGGCTGACATCTGTGAACCAAGTGTATTCAGACCGGATGCAAGCTGGTTCGTTCCGCTCTGCAGCGTTCCTGCTCCGGCTGCCAGTGTTGAACTGCTTCCTTTCAGTTTCTCTGCACCTGAAAGAAGAGAAGTATTATAAGATCCGAGCTGCATAAATCCGCCATTCAATTCAGTAATTCCCTGGATTGCTGTCGGGAACTGTGCCTGAACAGATGTATTCAACTGTCCAAGTCCGCCTGAAAGAGTTCCAAGTCCGGTATTCAGTCCCTGCATTCCCTGATTCAACTGAGTCACAGATGCTGTAAGCTGGCTGATTGAATCTGACGGAAGACTGTCCTTTGCTGCTGCAATAGCATCCAGTTTCTTCTGCATTTCCGGAAGCTGCTGCTGTAATGCTGCTGCAGTCTCTTTAAATGTCTTCAGATTTGTCTGAAGCGTTGCTGCCCCGCTTGTGATGGCTGACAGGTCAAAGGTCGGTACACTGACCGTGATCGCAGATGCTTTCTGCACATTGTTCAGTCCGTCTGCAGCAGTCTGTGCATTCTGAAGTGCCGTAATTGCTGTACTGATCTGATCTCTTACTGACTCATCTGTTGTCGCATTTAACTGAACCTGCAATGCACTGATCGCATTTGCAATCTGCGTCTTGCTTGTATTGGCTACTGCCTGTGCTGCATCCACTTTTGTATTGTAATCTGTAATCTTCGCATTGACATCTGCAACCGCTGTCTCACAGTCACTTTGCAGTGTTCCGAGCTGGGTATTGATTGCATTGAGCTGTGTTTCCATTCCGGTCAGTGCTGCTGCAATATTGGCTACCGGTGTGGCAATTCCTGTCTGAAGACTTGCAGAAAGAGATTCCGTTGCAGAAATCAGTTCATTTCCGGTTGTCACCATACCATTCACCTGCGTCAGAAGTGCTGTCACTTCCTCTGAGCCAAGTACTGCCTGTAACTGCTTTGTACCTGCTGCAAGCTGGTTGGCTGCGATCACCAGATCGTCTGTCGCCTCTCCTTTTCCGTCAGCCGCTTTGCTCAATGTATCTACGGCTGTCTGCACCTGCTCCAGACCTTTGCTTAACTGAGATAACTGTGCGGCACCTGCTGCAATCTTCTGCTCGCCTGCCACATAGGAAATCACTCCATTTGCCAGTGCATTGGTTCCACTTGTATAGTCTTTAACGCCTTTGACAACTTTGCCTACTCCATTGACATACTCTGTCACGCTGCCGTTCAGTTCTCCGTTGCTGCCAAGATATTTCTGAATGCCCGCATTCAGTTCATCTGCACCTGCTGTATAGCTGCTCACTCCGTCTGCCAGTGTGGAAGCACCATCTGCCAGTGTTCCTGATCCGCTGACCAGTTCCAGTGCAGCATCTTCCAGCTCATTCAGTGAATCTTTCAGTGAATCAACATCTATGATATTATCCATATCCATATCATCCAGCAGATCTGTCAGGGCAACTGTAAAGGTGGAAGACATTGTGAAATCAGTTACATCTGCCTCCATCTCAAAGTTCTCTGGAATCGTTACGCCTTTATCCTCAGCTTCTTTTGTTGTCTCTTCATCCAGATCAAGGCTGTCTTTCAGTCCCGGCATACCAAATCCGACTACAATATTACGGCTTCCGTCTGAAATAACTTTTCCATTGTCGATCGTTACATTGCTGAAAGTTTCATTCGGAAGGATCATTCCGGTCATCATGACAAATGGTGTATAAACTTCCTCTTCTTTTCCATCCACTGTGACGGTCTTCTTTTCGTTATTTGTATACTGTACCTGGATCTTGAGATGTCCGCTCTTTCCCTTCAGCTCATCCGGTTTTACTTCCTTGCCGTCCAGAAAATAGGTCAGTTTTACGGATACCGGAAGTTCCTTATCTGTCGTACCCTGATAATAAATATCTTCTCCCGCAGTATTCCAGGTCAGTTGATCTCCATTCTCCGTAAATGTCTCATCACCTTTGACATTCTTAATCTCTTTCAAAATACTTTCATCCGTCAGGTTTCCCGATACACTTCCAGAATTTTTCAGCCAGTCAGATACCGTCACCTCATCACTATTTCCTGTCGCATCTGCATTGACATAAACCGTTTCTTCCTTATATACATTCTGCGTATCTGTGCTGCCTGCCGCATAAACCGGAACCGCTCCCATCATGACTGACATTCCAACAGCAAGCGAAGTTGTAAGGCTATGTTTGATTTTTCTGTTCTTGTTCATAATTTAACTCCCTTCTATTTAACCTCTGCGGGTTTCTTTTTTGCCCCGAGGAAACCAATCGAGGTCTTGCATATTACCTTGTCAAATATCATAAACATTGCAGGCAGGATCATGATAACTACGATCATACTGATGATCGCTCCCCTTGCAAGGAGGGTACAGATCGAACCGATCATCTCTACCTGTGAGTAGCAGGCCACTCCGAATGTTGCTGCAAAAAAGCTCAGTCCACTGCTGATAATAGACGGCATACTGGTCTTATGTGCAATACTGATTGCTTCCATCTTCTCTCTTCCACGCTGACGTTCTTTCTGATAACGGGTTGTCATCAGAATCGCATAATCTACCGTTGCTCCCAACTGGATTGCTCCGATTACAATGCTTGCCACAAACGGAAGGCTGGTTCCCTGATAGAACGGGATTGCCATATTAACCATGATTGCAAACTCAATTACCGCTACCAGAATAATCGGCAGGGAGATCGACTTGAATATGATCATGATAATAAGGAAAATCGCTGCAATGGAAATAGCATTTACATTCACTAAGTCCACATCTGTTACATCCTGCAGATCCTTCATCAGTGGAGCTTCTCCAATGACCATTCCACTTTTGTCATAAGACTTCACGATCTTATCAATGGCTGAAATCTGCGTATTGACCTCATCTGTTGCCGACTCATACTCTGAGCATACAAAGGCAAGTTCACAATCATCGCTCTGAAGCATCTCTTTCATGTCATCCGGGATCATGGAATCCGGTACGGTCGGACCGATCAGAGAATTCATGCTGATTGTCCATTTGACACCCTTTACTTCATCAATCTCTTCAAGCATCTTCTTTTTCTGCTTTGCATCCATGTTCTTATCCATCATGACCATGTGCAGATTGCTCATATTGAAATCTTTATTCAGTTCTGCATTCGCCACATTACTGTCCAATGTCTCCGGAAGAGACTCTGCAATATTATAGTAAATCTTAGTATGATTATTTCCGTAAATCGCAGGGAACAGAAGGATCAGGAAAATAATGATCCATGCCTTATAATGCTTTGTAATAAATGCAGAAGGCTTATCCATGTTGCTTAAAAGCAGTTTATGCTGCGTCTTTTCAATCGGTTTGTCAAAAACCAGTACCAGTGACGGAAGAACTGTTACACAGCAGACCACTCCGATCAGTACACCTTTCGCCATAACGATTCCGAGATCCCGTCCAAGTGCGAAAGTCATCACGCACAGGGCAACAAATCCGGCAACCGTCGTCACAGAACTTCCTGCAACAGACTTAAATGTATTGGCGATCGCATGCCCCATGGCACGCTCCTTCTCTCCCGGAAACCGCTTTTTATTCTCCTCATAACTGTTTAACAGGAAAATGGAATAGTCCATCGTAACTCCTAATTGCAGAACCGCTGTCAGTGCTTTCGTAATATAGGAAGTCTCTCCCAGAAAAACATTACTTCCTAGATTATAGAGAATCGCCAGTCCGATACTCAGAAGGAACAGGATCGGAACAACGAAGGAACCCGAAGTCAGTTCCAGAACAATCAGACTTAAAAGTGCTGCGATCACAACATAGATCGGAAGTTCTTTCAGTGCCAGATTCTTGATATCTGCTACAACACCTGTCATTCCACTGATAAAGCACTGCTCATTTGCGATCTTTCTCATCTCACCGACTGCATCCATGGAGTCATCTGAAGATGTCGTATTATCAAATAATACAAGCATCATCGTTGCATCACCCTTGAAAAAGGCTTCTCGCAGGTTGCTTGGGATCATCTCTACCGGAAGGCTGATGTCCGCAACATCATCATACCATAAAACATCCTTTACATGAGAAACATTCTCAAATTTTTCTTCCAGTTTTTGAACATCTTTCAGATCCATGTTCTCGACCACGACCATGGAAAATGCTCCCATCCCGTATTCATCCACCAGAATATCCTGACCTTTTACTGTCTCCAGATGCTCTGGAAGATAACTGAGCAAATCATAATTTACTCTCGTCTTTGCCATTCCGATCACTGACGGAATAATCAGCAGGAATCCGACGATCAGCATCAGAACCCTGTGCCTGGCAATCCATTTGCCAACTTTGACCATTTGTATCATCTCCTAAACTGTCTCATATATTTTAGCCTCTTCTAGTATAGCTCAAAATGACTAATAGTCAATATTAGAAAGTTTAAAAATGAATTTTAGTCATTTTTTTATTGACTTTCACGAAAAATGTGCCATACTAAAAAGAGAAATCAGTAAAAAATCTGCTTGAATTTCTGCAGAATCTGGTAGTAAAATACTTTGGTGTGCAGGCAGATCACAAAGGAGGCAACTGGATATGGGAAAAGTAGAAGATAATAAAAAATTGAAAATGAATATACTGCTTCAGACAGCATTTGACCTTTTTACAGGAAAAGGCTTTGCAAAGACAACCGTATCCGACATTGTAAATCAGGCCGGACTGGCAAAGGGAACTTTTTATTTGTATTTTAAAGATAAATATGACTTGCGGGATAAGCTGATCGCATTTAAAGCCAGCCAGCTTTTTGACGATGCACATAAGGCACTGGATGCTGCCGTTATCCCTGACTTCGAGGAAGAAATTCTTTTTGTAACGGACTATATCATTGAACGCTTTCAAAATCAGCAGGGACTGATGAAATTTCTTTCCAAGAACCTTTCGTGGGGAGTATTTCAGGATGCGGTCGGAACCGGATCGCTGGTTTCCCAGAAGTTTTACAACCACTATCTTGATTCCTTACAGCGGTATCACGTAGAATGTTCTTCTCCAAAACTTTTACTCTTCACCCTGATCGAATTTATCAGTTCTACCAGCTATAATTGTATTCTTCATAACGAGCCGGTGTCGATGAAAGAATATATGCCTTATATGCACGCCGCACTCAGGCAGATCTGCAAAGTATATATTACAGAAACTCCGGTTTAAAAAAAGAATGTTGGGAGCAAAAGCCCTCAACATTCTTTTTTTCAGTTTTTCTCACGTAGATCATTTCGTTAAGACATTGCCTGATACGGAGAACCTTTTTACCGATAACCTGAAACAATTTCTGAACAATTCCTAAAATAATTCGTCAAAACGCTTCATTGCCTCGGCTGTCTTCTCATGCTTTCCAAAGGAAGTCAGTCTGAAATAATTCTTTCCATTTTCACCAAACCCTGCTCCCGGTGTTCCCACGATCTGTGCATTCTCAAGCAGATAATCAAAGAACTCCCAGGATTCCATCTCTTTCGGGCATTTAAACCAGATGTATGGAGAATTTACCCCACCTGTAAACCAGATATTTTTCTTCTTCAGAGTTTCTGCGATCATACGTGCATTCTCTCTATAGTATTCAATATTCTGCTGGCACTCTGCCATGCCCTCTTCTGTGAAGACCCTTGCTGCCGCATACTGAATGATATATGGCGTACCGTTAAATTTTGTAGACTGCCTTCTGTTCCACATGTCATGAAGACTTAATGTTGCTCCATTAGAAGCCGTAAACACCAGCTCTGTCGGAACAACCGTATAGGAGAAACGAGTTCCTGTAAATCCTGCTGTCTTGGACAGAGAGCAAAATTCAATCGCACATTCTTTTGCACCCTCAATAGCATAAATACTCCGTGGAAGATCCCGATCGGTAATAAATGCCTCATAGGCAGAGTCATAAAGGATTACCGAATCATTCTTCAGGGCATAATCAACCCATGCTTTCAACTGCTCTTTATTGTAGCTTGCTCCGGTCGGATTATTCGGAGAACAAAGATAAATGATATCTGCCTTTACTTTATCATCCGGCATCGGAAGGAAGTCATTTTCCTCCGTTCCGTTCATATAGATGATCTTCTTTCCATCCATCGTATTTGTATCCACATAAACCGGGTAAACCGGATCAGGGACAAGAACTACATTATCATTTGAAAAAAGTTCTGTGATATTTCCCGTATCGCTCTTAGCTCCGTCTGAAATAAAAATTGCTGCAGGATCAACCTCAATGCCATTCCTTGCATAATAATCTGCAATCGCCTTGCGTGCAAACTCATATCCCTGCTCCGGGCCATATCCCATAAATGTCTCAGACACCGCCTGGGAATCAACTGCCTCATGAAGTGCCTCGATCACGCTCTTCGTAAGTGGAAGAGTTACATCGCCGATTCCAAGACGAATGATCTGATCTGCTTTGTCCGGATGCGTCTCCTCATATACTTTTACTCTTCTGGCAATTTCTGCAAAAAGGTAGCTGTCTTTTACATTTTGATAATTTTCATTTAACTTTGGCATTTTTCTCTTCCTTTCTTTAACCGACTAAAGTACTCTGTAAGTAATATTAGCAGAATTTCTCCAATTAGAAAAGAAGCTGACTGCAATTTCTAAAAATCCATTCTCTGTACCGCTTTTTCTGACTATTCTATGTGCAATTTGTCACAATCTCAGAAAAATATATGCAAAGAAAATACTTTCCACTACAAAAATAACCGGTACTCCAATCATGAATTTCAGTTTTCTTGTCTTGTGCCGGAACATCAGCATCCCTGCCAATGCCCCTGTGCAGCCACCGGCAGCCGCCAAAAGCAACAGTGTTCTCTCCGGTATTCTCCACGCACGTCGCTTTGCCTTCCACTTATCAATTCCGTAGATGATCCAGGTCAACAAATTCACCACGATCAGATAATACATAAGCCATTTCATAACCTGATCTCCTCTCTTAGCGTAAATGAATAGATAATCTTTTCTTTCACCGGTTTTTCAAGAAGTCCCTCCAATGCCTGTGCATAATATTCCAACTGTGCATGATAACGTTCTTTCAACTGCTCTGCACTCTTCACCTTGTCCGTCTTATAATCCAGTACTACAATCCCGTCTTCCTCTTCAAAGTAAGCATCTATAATTCCCTGAACAAGAATCACTTCCTTTTCCTGACTTCCTGGCTCACCGGAAAATCCCGGATAAACCTGATCTGCATCCACCCCCAGTACAAAAGGCTGCTCTCTCCATAACTTCCCTTTTCCGGCTGCCGCTGACATTCTTTTTCCACTGTTGCTTTCCAGGAATAATAAAATATCAGATATGCGGATACACGCTGCCATCTCTGAAGTCATCTTTTTCTTCTTTTCAAAATCTTGCACTGCATTTTTCAAAGCAGCTTCCGTATATTGCCTGGTAAAATCTAATAATTCCATAAGCTTATGATAAGCAGTTCCTCTGGACGCCCCGGTCAGACCTTCTTTTTGATTCTGCATAAATCCCGGTACTAACGGAACAATTTCCGGTTCCTGATACAGTTCCTCGCCACCGTCTTCCTGCATTTCACGCATCTGTTCTCCTGCGTAAATTCTCTTTTTCAGTTCTGAGACTGTAAATTTCAATTTCATCTGCTCTTCCTGTAAATAAGGATAAGTATAATTCATCTGTTCTGACAGAAGCTCTTTCCATTCCGGCATATACGACTTTTCTGTATCCCAGTGTTCCAGCACTTCTCTCGCCAGTACTTCTGCCTGACCTGCTGTTGCTGCCCCATAGGATAATTCTTCTCTTGTAACAAGCCGCACCTGTATCCATTTTTCTGCCTTTTTCCAATCTCTCATCAGTGCCGGTAAGATCCAGTCAAAGCAGGTCTTTGCCCCTTCCATCTGATACAGTGCAAGCGAATCTTTTTCATCTGCTTTCCAGCTATTCTGCTTTTCTTCTCTTTTTATTATATCTCCCATCATTTCCAATGCCAGAAGTTCTTCTTCCCCAAGCTTCGCTGTACCGGTCAGGATCATCTTCTCTTTTGCCCTGGTCATGCCAACATAAAGAACTCTCAGTTCTTCTGAAAGATTCTCCAGCTTTGTTTTTTCTTGTATCATTCTTTTCAGAAAAGTTGGATTTTTCGTTCTCTGCTCCAGATCAACTGCATCAATTCCAATTCCCCAGTCTGGATGGATCACAATACTTCCCCTCTGATCCTGCATATTAAAGCTTTTTCCCATTCCCGCTACAAATACAATTGGAAATTCCAGTCCTTTACTTTTATGGATACTCATCAGGCGTACCGTATCTGCCTGTTCATCCATAATTCCGGCTTCTCCATAATCAACATTATATTTTTTCAACTGCTCAATATATCTGACAAAATTAAAAAGTCCTTTATAACTCGTCCCCTCAAATGTACACGCCTTTTCAATCAGCATCTCCACATTTGCGATCCGCTGCTCTCCTCCCGGCATCGCAGCAATAAAAGTCCGGTATCCTGTCTCTTCAAGGATCTTTGCCAACAGATCATGGATTGGAGTATAGGAAAGTATGCTTCTGAAGTATCTGACCTGCCTCGTAAACTCTGCCAGCTTTTCTCTGACCGCTTCTGAAATCTCTCCGCTGCGGTTTTCCGCTTCTGCATCTGATTTTTTCTTTTCTTTCTTTTCTTTTTCTCCGGTTTCTCCACTCCCGTCTGCTCCGGTTTCTTCCGTTTTTTCTTCCCCACACAGCCAGACAGACTCGTAAAATGGCAGATTCGGATATGCCAGCCGGATCTGTGCCAGTTCTTCCGCATCCAGCCCGACAAAAGGTGAAGTCAACACTGCTGTCAGTGGAAGATCCTGCCTCGCATTATCCAGAATCCGCAGATAGTCTAAAAGGACACTGATCTCATACGTTTCAAAATACCCCTCTCTGCTCACTGAATATGCCGGGATTCCTTCTTCTGCCAGCACTGCTGAAAAAATCTCTGCCCATCCCTGGATACTCCTCGTTAAGATTACAATATCCTTATACTGTATCTTTCGAAAAGAATCACTGTCTTTATCGTAAATATATCCCGATCCCATCATTTCCCTGATCCTTCGTGCGATCATTCTTGCCTCAGCCTCTTTGGCATCTCTTGCCTTCATGTCCTGCTGATTAAAGATCAGAACTTCTGTCTTATCCGTAAAGACGGCATCTTCCGGTATCGGTGGAAACTCTGCTCCCGCATACAGAGCCGCATTTTCATCATATTCGATCCCTCCAAATTCCCGGAACATCAGCTTTTCAAAAAGATAGTTTGTACTGTCCAGCACTTCCTTCCTGCTTCGGAAATTTTTATGAAGATCAATTCTCTGACAGGGACTGCTTTCCACACTATAAGTATCATACTTCTCCATAAAAAGTTCCGGTCTTGAGAGACGGAATCTGTATATGCTCTGCTTTACATCCCCTACCATGAACATATTATTTCTGCCTTTACTCATCCCTGACACACTCGTCAGGATCGTTTCCTGCACCAGATTACTGTCCTGATACTCATCCACCATCACTTCGGCAAACCGCTCCTGATATTCTTCAGCAACCGCAGATGGCACGATTTTCCCCTCTGTATTTCTCGTCAGGATTGCCAGTGCAAACTGCTCCATATCACTGAAATCAATCATATTTCTCCGCCGCTTTTTTTCATCAAACCGGTCAGCAAACCCCTGTACCAGTCCGGTCAGCGTCCTCATTGCCTGAGCGGAATCCTGCATATCTGCAACCCATTCATCTGCCGTTGCATAGAAATAAGATTTCTGAATCCCATCAATCAGAGCTTTCAACTGCTTCCGGACAGCCTGGACAGATTTCCGCAGCTCCGCATCGACAGTCTCATCTTTTTTACCCGAAAGCTTTTTCCAGTTGAAATCCATCAGAACCTCACTCATTTTCTCATAAGAGTCGGCCCTTTCCAGCTTTTTCAGTTCTTTTTCATCTGATTCCAATGCCTCTGCATACATATACGGACCTGCCGGGAGCTGACAGATTTCCATCGCCTGTCTGACCAGTCCATACAGATCGCCCAGTTGCTGTCTGACACGTTCTTCCACTGTATGCACCATTCTTGAATCTTCCAAATGCTCTCTGTCTATTTCATAATCTTCTGCACAGGAGATCAGCCACTGACGTGGATCAGGATAACTTCTTGAGTATTCATACAACTGAAGAATCAGTTCCTCAATCTTTTTATCCGTTCTGCCTGTTCCATATTTTTCCACAAATTCCCGGAACTCTTCCTCATCTTTTGCATAATGTTCTTCCAGCATTTCATCCAGTACATCCTGCTTAAGCAGACGTAGCTCGCCTTCTTCTCCCACACGGAATGACGGATCGATTCCGATCACATGGAAATGATCCCGGATTACCGACAGACAGAATTTATGCACCGTAGTGATCATCGCACTATGTATTAACGATGCCTGCTGCTCCAGATTCAGATTTCCCGGAAATTCTTCCAGTTTTTTTTCAATCGCTGCCGCGATCCTTTCTTTCATTTCGGCTGCCGCTGCCTCTGTATATGTGACAACAAGCAGCTTATCCACATCCACAGGATTCTTTTCATCCGTGATCCTTGAGATGATCCTCTCAACGAGTACTGCTGTCTTTCCTGAACCGGCAGCAGCCGAAACCAGAATATTTCTGTCACGCAGATCAATAACCTGCCGCTGTTCTTTTGTCCATTTCACTGCCATACTGCCTATGTCTCCTTCTCTATTTCCGGCTTTTTTACTCCCGACTTTTCTTTATCCCTGGCTTTTCTTTATCCCTGGCTTTTCTTTATTTCTGACTTTTCTTTATTCCCAGCTTTTCCTTCATACATTCGACTGCTTCTTCCAGTGAATATTTCTGCAACTGACGGTATTCACACCCTTCAATCCGCTGGTCAAATCCGCAGATATCTTTGCAGGCACAGAAATCACATCCTGTATCCTCACCAAGCAGATACGGCAATGCACTTACCTCTCCCTCATACATCTCCGCTTTCAGTTCCTTTTGCTTCGACCTGGTATAAGCAAGTACCGTCTCAAACTTCTCCTGTGGAAGAGCTTTTGATGCACTCCCAAGTAATCCATTCTGATTCCTGCGGAGCGGATAATATAACGAACTTCCTGTCAGATTCGCCTCCAGATGTTCAATTACTTCCTCTTCACCATTCACAAGCCCATCCAGTTTCAGTTCTTTTAAAATACTTTCTTCCGTCTTCTTGTCTGTCTTTTCTCTTGCCACGATCGGATCCTGTATCCTGTAATAAAAAATTCCTGCAGGAACTATCTCCTTTCCCGGATATCTCTTTCCCTCTGCTTCCAGTGCTGCATTCAGATACACCGGCAACTGAAGCTGAAGACCATGATAGAAAGAAGTAATATCAAATACCTTTCTTCCCGTCTTATAATCTGTCACCTTGACATAAACCCGGTTCTCATCTTCGCACGTATCAATCCTGTCGATCTTACCACTTCCGAATTTAAATTCGTATCCTGCCGGTTTAAAATCTCCCTGCTCCATCTGTCGGGTCAATGCCCATACAGACCGGCGGATCAGACGCTTGATCCGATAGATCATATATTCATTTCTTGCACTTGAAAACAGGACTGTATTTCCATAATCCAGAACGCTGCTTTCCACACTTTCATCTATCAGCTCTGTCCTGCGTTCCTCCGGCATTGTTACCCAGTCCAGTCTCTCTTCCTCTGCTTTTCTTGCAAAATGTTCTAATGCCTGATGTGCAATATTTCCCAGATCCATCGCCTCAAATCCGTAGGTTTCCCGGTCAGAAAGCCGTAAACCATAACTCAGGAAATGAGCATAGGCACAGGAAGCAAACTTTTCCAGCCTCGTCACACTCACGCGTTCAGGATCAAGATACAGCTTTTCAGCCATCTGACTTCCCAGCATACCGGCTTCTTTTTTATAAAATCCTGCTCTCAGCAGCTTTTCAACCACTGATCTGCTTTTTTCATCGCCTGCAAACCATGTATAAAGTTCTTTCCATTGTGCATCCAGTCCCTGTTCTTTTTCTCTCAGCCCTTCCGCCAGTCTGAGAATCCCGGTCCTTCTTGTCATCTCACACTGCTGCCATGACTTTTCTTCCTCATCCACCGGTTTTAAATCCGGGAACAACCGCATCAACTCCTGGATCAGATACGATGGCCGGAGAGATTTTCCCTCTCCTGACACTTTTGCCCAGGATAAAAAGAGAAATTTTGTCGGCTTGGTAAGATTTAAATACAAATAAAATTTCTGAATATAAATCTTTTCTTTTGCCCCCGGAGAAAGTGAGATTTCTTTCTTCTGAAACTGCTCCCGGTCACATTCAGACAACAATCCGCCCACTCCTGTATTTCCCGGTAAAAGTGTATCATTTGCCCCTACAAAGAATAAAGCTTTGATATTCTTGATCCTTGTACGTTCTACATCTCCGATCATAACCTGATCAAGACTTGGCGGAATGACTCCTACCTTCGCCTCTTCCAGTCCTGCATCCAGTAATTCACAGTAATCTTTCAGAGCGATTTCTTCTTCACCCAGCAGACTTACAAATTTATCAAATAATTCCATAACGATCCTGTATACCTGTGCATACTCTTTCGCCAGTGCCAGTTCTCCCCGGTCCTGAAATTTTTTCTCCAACTGTGCAATTTTCTGTTGCAGCTTTTCCTGAACAAGATATTCATATACTGCCTGCGTTACATCTCTGACAGTCTTTTTCTTCTGCTTCAGAACCTGTATCAGTCCCATCGTCTTTTCTACAAAGATCACTCTCAGATGATTCAGTTCTTCCAGTTCTTTTTCTCCGGTTGACGGAGTTCTTCTGACCCACGCCTGCTGCCATTTTTTATACCCTTTAATATCCAGTGCCAGACAATAATTTTCCAATCGGTCAATCTCTTCGTCCGTAAAACCGCACAATCCGGTTCTCAAATGCCTGAATACACTTTCGTAGGTAAAATTCTGTTCTGCCATCGCCAGCAGGCTCCGCAGATATTCTACAAATGAATTGAGCAAAATACTTTTTTTATGATCCATAAAAACCGGAATTTCAAATAATTCACACGCTTTCTCCAATGCATCCGCATACAGGTTCAGATCCGCAGCTATAACCGCAATATCCCGATATCTGTAGTCTTTTTCACGCACCAGCTTTCGGATTGATTCTGCCACATACCTGGCTTCTTCTCTCGGATTTTTCGTCTCATGAAGCGAAATTGCTCCACTGCAGGTTTCCATTTCTTCTTTTTTCTTTTTATACTGTCTCCTTGAATAACGGAAAAGTTCCGATTCCAGAAATGCCATCTCAGAATTTTCTCTGAACCGGTATGGCACTTTTTCATACAGGCAGACCGGTTCTTCCACTTCTGTCCCTGCATCCTGTGCAGTCTTTACAAGAGATGTAACCATCTGCTTGCTCAACGCAAAAAGCTGATAAGGATGCCGATAGATAAAAGGATCTTCCCTGCGGTCAATTTCAACCGTAACGATCACCTTTTCACTGACTTTTAAAAGTTCTGAGATCAGTCGGATCTGAACCGGAGTAAATCCCGTAAATCCGTCCAGTGCGATCACGCTCCCCTTAAGAAGCTCTGAATCACATACCGCTCTCGCCAGTACATCCAGCATCTCTTCTTTGGTAATATAACGATCCCGCAGATACTCTTCAAATCCTTCATATACTTTACGGATATCCTGCAATTTATAATAAAGATAACTTTCCTGACTGAGTCCTTCCATAAAGTCATCCAGCTTGTCAAAATCAACACCATACTGTACAAATTCTGAGATGACAGACTTTACTTCACTGATATATCCCTGCTTTTTCAGATTTCCTTTCAATACTTTCAGGTCATCCTCGAGCTTCCCCGCGATCCTTCGGATCACAAGATTCTTTCCTTCATCATCAAGAACCGGCTGTTCTTCCCTGCCGACTTCTTCAAATACGCGATATGCCAGTCTCATAAAACTCAGTGCATCAATATTCATGATGCCGCCTCTCGGATGTGCCGCACATAAATCTCTCTGCGTCTGCATGGTAAACTGCTCCGGTACAAGAACCAGATAATTCTTTTCCGGGTGTTCCATTGATTCATTCACGATCTGCTGATAAAGATAATGAGATTTTCCACTTCCTGAATTTCCCAAAATAAACTGTAGTGACATTCATTTCCTCCAAATGCTATGGTATACAGAGCATCTGCCACCGGCAGTTTCTTCTGCATACTTTGGTATAAAAAGCAGATACAGACCGGTCACTCTTCCCACACCGTTCCTGCATCTGCCCGTTGTCCGCAATCACTTTGTATCGTTCCTGTATCGATGAACTGCTTTACTTTATAAGACTTAACAACTCACCTTTTGATACTGCACCGATCTGTCGGCCTGCTTCCTCACCGTTCTTAAACGCAATAAAGGTCGGGATACTCATTACTCGGTATTTCTGTGCAATCTCCATCGCCTGATCAATATTGATATTGCACACTTTGATTTCCGATTCCTCCTCAGCAATCTCATCCACGATCGGACTCATCATCTTACAAGGTCCACACCAGTCTGCATAAAAATCTACCAGTACCAGCTTTTCCGCCTGAAGAACTTCCTGCTCAAAATTTTCTACCGTTAACTTAACAACTGACATCTTTCTTTCCTCCTATAAACGAATCACTAAGTTACTTTCCTGCATTTTTCTGCATTTTAACTTTTCTTTTTTATTAATCTCCAGTTTCACCTGAAAATAAGCACTTTTTTCTAAAAATCAAATACCATCGGATCATAACTTGTTCTTTTATTTTGATTCATTGCATTCATCCTTTTCATATCTTCTTCCGTAATCTCAAAATCGGATATCGAAATATTCTGCAATAACCGTTCTTTATTTTTCGACTTTGGAATTGGGATAATCCCCTGCTGGACATTCCAACGCAACAATAACTGAGCAGACGTCTTATTATATCCCGCAGCCATCCTGCCAATCTCATCCTCGTCCAGATTTCCCCGCAATAAAGGTCCCCATGCCATGACCTGAATCTCATTTTCTCTGCAAAATCCGAGTAATTTCTCATCATGCATAAACGGCGTATGCTCAATCTGATCGATCATCGGTCTGACTTTACAATTTGCCAGCAGATACTCCAACTGGCAGACTTCAAAATTGCATACACCTATGCTCCTGACCTTTCCATCAGTATACAGCTTTTCCATTGCTTTCCATGTATCAAGCATTCTTTCCCGGTTCTGTCCCGGCCAGTGTACAAGAAACGAATCCAGATAATCCGTCTTCAGGCGTTCTAAAGACTCTCCAAAGCTTTCAATCGTCCGCCCATACCCCTGGTTACAATTATCTACCTTGCTGATCAGGAAAATATCCTGCCTGGGAATCCGGTTCTTCTCTAACGCTTCACCCAGTCCGCTTTCATTTTTATACATCTGAGCCGTATCAAATAAGCGATAACCCTGTTCATATGCATATCTTACTGCATCGTCCATTTCTTTTCCCGCATTCATCTTATAGACACCAAGACCCATCTCTGGAATTTCAACACCATTATTTAATCGAAACATAATAAGCCTCCCTTTCATTTTGCGATACGACTACAGTATAACATACTTTTTCTTGCGGTTAAATCTTTTCTGTATCTTACCATATCCGCATTGCGTTATCAATACAGATATTATTTTATGATGCCAGGGTCAAAAGGTCTAAGCCCACATGAGCTTGCTCATAGG
>ERZ772872.626-NODE-626-length-35330-cov-3.633083_pt1 | contig 35330 bp, 21 predicted proteins | sample MGYA00512132_ERZ772872 | MGnify/ENA primary metagenome ERZ772872 (study PRJEB29015, sample SAMEA2737724) | human gut metagenome | biome: human gut; feature: human-associated habitat; material: faeces | place: China | collected 2012 ...
GGCTCGCGACGAGGCCCGCCACGGCAAGGCTTTCGAGGGTCTGCTGAAGCGTTACTTCAACAAGTAAGAAAGTCTGTATATCCGCGCTGGAGCCAGTCTCGGTAATGGCGAAAAGCCAGTGATTCCAGCGGTTTTCAGCACAAAAGATACGCAGCAACAGAAATGCGGTTCACAGTAAAGTGTGAGCCGCATTTTTCGTCTGTATCCATACCCGAAATATGCCGGGGCAGACAAACAGCACAGTCTTTCTCCGTCCGCGCGGTCTCGCATCCAGGCAGGAAGGCTGTACCTGTCTGCGCCCGTCAGTCCGCGAAAAGCTGCACCCAGTAAAGCGTGCCGTCGATATTGACGCTCGCAGAGCCGATGCGCGAGTAACTGCTGTTCAGAATGTTCGCGCGGTGGCCCGGCGAATTCATCCACGCATTCACGACCTCGGATGCGCTTTTCTGGCCGGAGGCGATGTTCTCCCCCGCCCGGAGATAGGTCACACCGCTCTCGCTGAGCGCCGAACTGAATGACGCACCCGACGGGCGTGTATGCGAAAAGCTGCGCGCGATCTCGCGTGCGCGCACCGCTGCCGCATCGCTGAGCGCACCGTCCTCGACGAGCGCGGCATAGCCGTTCTGACTGCGTGCGCTGTTCGTCAGACGAACGACCTCGCTCGCGGCACTGCTGCTCCGGATGCCTGCGCTCACACTGCTGCTCCCCTGTACCGGCCGGTCCAAATGAGCTGCGCCGGCGGCTCCTGTAAGCGCTGCGGCCGCCAGCGCGGCGAAAACAATTTTCTTTATCCTGTTCATGTGCTTTCCTCCTGTAAAACGGCGGCTCTGCGTCCGCTCTGCGGCAAGTATACCATGTTTTACAACCGTTCTGCAATGGAAATACCGGCTATCCAAGCCAGTTTATGCCGTTTTCGGAAACATTTCATTCGTTTTACAGCATTCTAAAAAATATTTGCATTTGCCGGTTTGATGCGTCATAATGATAGTGGGAAAATTTTTGCACCGAAATGCACACACATACACCTCTTTTCGGTTTTAAGGAGATGAAACACCATGCTGATCCCCCCTTCCCGTCCCTGGCATCGTGCAGAGAACGCGGAGGAATTGCTTGCGCTCTCAAAGAAACTCGGACTCACCCCGAAGAAGGCTGTCGAACCCAAGCCGCTTGTTTACCGTGATCTGCTGAACGGCACGAGCGAGCCGTGCGCGCTCGTCGGCAGCGAGGGCGAACGCTACGCCATCATTGACATCGGCGGCGGTCTGCACATCATCCATATCGACTGTCTTGCCGATATGCAGTCCGGCTCGCGCACCAGACGTACCGAGGCCGAACCGGATTGCCCGGTCTATACGGTCATCGACATCGAAACGACCGGTCTCGACCGCCAGACCGCTGAGATCATTGAATTCGGCGCGCTGCGCATTGAGAACGGAACGCCGGCAGCACAGTTTTCCATGCTCGTGCAGGCTTCCACGCCCGTTCCTCCGGTCTGCGCCGAACTGACGGGCATCACGGATGATATGCTTGCCGGACAGCCTGAGATCCGCGAAGCGCTCGCGGCATTTGTCGCATTTATCGGAGATACGCCGCTCGTCGGTCAAAATCTGCTGGATTTTGATCTGCCGATCATCAACCGCATCTGCGAGGAGCAGGGCATTTCCCCGCTCCGGAACCGGTGCTGCGATACCCTGCTCACGGCACGGCGCTGCCTCACGCTGTCGAGCTACAGGCTCGAAGCACTGGCGTCGGCGCTGGGCGCAGAGCAGAGCACGGCGCACCGTGCGCTCGGCGACTGCGAAACGACATACCGCGTGTTCGAAAGGCTCGCTGAGGATTATCCTGCGGCAGTTCAATGGACACGGCCGCCGCGCCCGCGCAAAACAGCTCCGTCTGCACCGCGTCCGCGCGTTACCGCGTCGCAGCTTGCGCATTTTCAGTCGCGCCCAAAGGCAAAGGACATCGTCCCGGCGACCGACCTGTTCGACCCGGCACATCCGCTGTTCGACAAGACCTGCGTGCTGACGGGCGAGCTGCTGAAGCTGAGCGACCGGGAAGCCATGCAGCGCATCGCCGACTGCGGCGGTAAAAACGCCGATAATGTGACAAAAAAGACCGATTTTCTCATTGTCGGCGGCGGTTCGCCCAGTGAGAAGAAGAGCGGCAAGGTCCGCAAGGCCGAGGAATATATTGAAAAGGGCATTCCGATCCGCATAATCAGCGAGGAAGAATTTCTTCAAATGTGAGGGCCGGGTTTTCCCGGCAGAGATAAAAGGGGCAGGGACGCCAAGGCTTCCCTGCACAGGGACATCAACCAAATACCGTTCATGAGCAGAGCATGAGGCCACCGGAAATCACCCGATGGCCTCGCTTTGCATGATACAGGCTGACGCCCTTATTTGCCCTGATAGGCGCGATGTAAGCGATAAATAACTCGTACCCTAAAATGCCGACAGCCACCAGAGAGTGGCTTCCGGCATTTTGTCAGGGTGCTTTCTTGCAGACATCGGGTAGGTTCTCGGACCAGGGCATCAGATTAAGGAAGGCTTTTCGGTCATTACACATCCAGATAGTTTTCTTAGCGGCATAACATGACCAGGACAATCGTTTCCTTAACTGAATCAGTCGCCGTTACTCCATGTCGCTTGCGCGCTGATCCGTCGATGCTTGAAATGTCCGAACAAACGGCTTTGTTGTAAAAAAATAAAATCTGTGCTAAAATCTATCTGATCTCCGGGAGGTGATGAGCGATGTATACAGTGGCGGTCTGTGAAGATCAAAAGGACACGAGGGAGGAAGCGGCGGCACTGTGCGGCGAAGTCCTCACCGACCTGAAAATCGAACATCGCATCGCTGCGTTTTCCTCAGCAGAGGATCTGGAAACACAGCTGCTGTCCGGTGAACGGTTTGACCTGCTCTGTCTGGACATTCTTATGGATGGCGAGAGCGGCATGGAGTTTGCAAAAAAACTGCGCATGACGGATGAACGTACCAGTATCCTTTTCCTCACAGGCAGTTCGGAGCATCTGAAGGACGGCTATGAGGTCCGCCCGATTCAATACCTGCTCAAGCCGGTAAAGCGGGAAGAGTTGGCACGGGCCATTGAAACCGACCTGCGGCTCCATCACCAGCCCAAGACCGTATCCCTCCATGTCGGCGGTAGGACATTTATTCTGCCGATTGCAGATATCCTTTATGCAGAAAGCCGGGAGCACGGCACTGTTCTCCACACGATCCACGGTGAGCAGTTTCTTCCCTGTTCTCTGAGTCAAACGGAGGAAACGCTTCCCGCAGAAAATTTTTGCCGCTGCCACAACAGTTTTTTGGTAAACTTCTCCCACATTCGGGAGGTCAGCGGCAGGACGGTATATCTGCTGGAGGGCGGCGAGGTGAGCATCGGGCGGCGCTATATGGTGCAGTTCCAAAATCGATTCGTCCGCTATCTCAACCGCATTTAATTTATATACAAAAAAACGCCCCGCTGTTCAGTCCGTAGTGGCTCAACAGCGGGGCATATTTTCGGTTTGGAGGAAAGGCTTCCACAATAGGGTCATGCTTTCAGCCGCAGTGCCGTCATCACGGTGAAGCGGTTTTTGTCATAGCTTACATCCAGCACACTACCGTACTTTTCCGCGATGGAGCGCATTTTCATCAGACCGAAGCCGTGTTCGGCGGGATCATCCTTCGTGGTCAGAAGATTTCCAGCGCTATCCGTGTGTACCGTGCCATCATAGGTGTTCTCGCAGCGGATGGCGAGGTACTGTTGGCGGATTTGCAGGGAGCAGATGATCTCGCCGTGCGGCACCTTGGCCGCCGCCTCCAAAGCATTGTCCAGCAGGTTGAAGAGAAAGCCGCAAAGGTCACCCTCATCGATGGAAAGGGACTCCGGCAGCAGGGCACTGACACGGAACGCGATGCCCAGCTCCTGCGTCTGCGCGGCAACGCGCTGCAAGATGGTATTGACTGTCGGGTTCGCCGTGTAGACCTTGGGGGAAAGCTGCTCCAGCTGTCCGCCCAGATGGCTTAGATAGTCATGGATGGCGTCCAGATCCTGCTTTTGCGTCAAAGTCCACAAGACAGCTACGTGATTTTTCCACTCGTGGCGGAAGGCCGATACATTCCGAAGGGATTCCTGCGCCTGCCTGTATTGCTCTTGGGCCTGCTGGCTGCGGCTTTGCAGGGCTATCATCTGCCGCTGGCGGGAGAAGGCGGTGCGGATGAACTCCGCCACCACCTGCACTGCACAGAGCAGACCGGTCACAGCGCACAGTAGGGTATACAGCGCTTTCGGATTGCCGTAGAGCAGGGAAGTGATGGGATTGCTCAGTGGATAGAGATATTCCACGCCCACGAACCGGCTGACGCACCATGCGGCAAACAGCGCGCCTGCGACGCAGCAGAGGCAGAGGCTTGTCCGACGGAGCATCCGTTCATGAGAGAGCAGCATCAAAAGAACCGCCAGCAGGAACAGGCCAAAGCCAAGCCAGTCCATCAGCCTGCCGTAAAACAGTGTGACCGACGTAAAGCACCGCAGGGCCGAGCACAAAATGTGCGCCGCCGCTCCGATCAACAATATCCGGCGCTTCCAACCGTGCAGGGAAATGGCCAGAAAGCAGAACAGCAGGTCAATATAAATGAGACAGAGCCAGGCGGTCAGGCTGCCCGCTGTATCCAATCTGGCAGAAAGCGCGAAGAATGAGCCGCACGCCACAGGCGCCGCCGCCAGCAGAAAATAGCCGCTCAGCGGCAGCAGTTTCCACAGATACGGCCCCGTCTGGGCGCTGAACAGAAAGACCAGCAGCAGGAAAAGCGCCAGTATGACCTGTGCTGTGATGGCTGCCATGGGCCAGACAATGCTGGAAACAGCGGTCACAGAGTCGGAAAAGCGACTGACCAGAGATGGGAAAGCAGGGTAAAGTAAACCGTTGAGGGCTGTGCCGTAGGTGACGATCCGCAGCGTCTTCCCGGCGCAGTCTATAGGAAGCGGGATGCGCAGATCGTCATAGGAAATGCTGCTGAAATCCACATCTTCCAAAAAGGCATCCGCACGGTTTTCTTCGTTCGGAAAGTCAGTGTAGAGCAGTTCACCATCCAGAAACACCTGTATCCCCGCACCAAAGCCAAAAAATTGCAGCAGATCCCGTTGACCAGGTTCCTCCATGACCCGCTCCGCCGCCACCGGGCTGTCTCCGTCCACCGGAATTCCATCCAGATAGCCGCCGAAGCCAAATACAGGTTCTACCGGACCGCTTTCTGTCTCAAAGGTCCAACCGTTCCGGTTCGTCTGTGTGCAGTTCAAAAGAAGCGATGTCTGCATCCTGTCCGGCTGAGACAGGCGGAACAGGCAGAAGACCGCTGCAGCGGCAGCAAGGATCAACAGAGTGGCTGCGGGCCAGATCTTTCTGTGCTGAGGCTCCATGATACCGCCTCCTTTCCTGTTTGCCATTGTAACAAAGTGTGTTCCTCTGCACAAGCGGCAAAGGCCCCTTTTTCCTAAACGACACGAATTTGCCCCTAAACAACACAACACAGCACGGTATGGGAATGGTAAAATAAAAGTGTAACATCATGCTGTGGAGGGGCTTGCGTGCAAAACTCTCTCAGGCGTGCGCCTGAGAGGGGGGGCGTACTTTCCGCGCATCCAATTAAAAAATGAGGAGGGGTATCGGATGAGGAGAAAATGGAACCGGTTTGTGGCCGGACTGCTGAGTATCATCATGCTGGTAACGATGCTGCCCATGGAGGTACTTGCCGCAGGCAACGGCGGCAAGGCGGAGCAGCCCAGCCAGACAATGCCGTTTCAGGATGTAAAGTCCTCGGACTGGTGTGCCAAGGCTGTGGAGTACGTCTATTCCCACGGTATATTCAACGGCACCTCAACTGCCACATTTAGTCCCAGCGGCACCATGACCCGGGGGATGTTTGTCACGGTGCTTGGGCGTATGGCTGGTGTAAATCCAGATGATTACAGTGGAGAGACGCCGTTTTCTGATGTGCCGCAGACGATGTACTACGCCCCCCATGTGCAGTGGGCGGCAAAGTACGGCATCACAGTAGGCACAGGTGACGGAAAATTCTCTCCCGATGCGTTCATCAACCGGGCACAGATGGCAGCATTCTTCGTGCGGTATTTTGAAGCGTTCCAAGTGGACTATGCGACCGACGCGAATGTCACCACTACGCCTGCGGATCTGGAGCGTACCCCCGCCTACGCACAGGATGCTGTGCTGAAGCTCTGGAAACAGGGACTTTTGAACGGTGACGGCACACGCTTTGCCCCCGAAGGCAATGCTACCCGCGCCCAGATGGCGATGCTGTGTATGCGTGCGGACGAGGCGGTGGAGATTTGGTATTCAGCACCTGGCATCGTGGGGCGTAAATCGGGTGAGACACCACGGAAGGAAGATCAGAGCAAGCCGAATAGCGGCAGCAATTCCTCCGGCAGCAGTTCCTCTGGTAGCAGTTCCTCTGGTAGCAGTTCCTCTGGCGGCAGCTCTGGTGGAAACGGTTCTGGCAGCACAGCTCATACCATCACGCTGTATCTGCCCGATGGAACGACTTCTACCTTTACACAGACAACTTCTGCACTTTCCCTTGCCAATCTTCCCACGCCTTCGGCAGCGGGGAAAGCCTTCGTCGGCTGGTATTATGATAAAAGCTATAACAAGGCCGTTGCCGACGGTGATCCGCTCAGCGAAAATCTGTCCCTTTACGCAAAGATGGTGGTCTACGATGCGATCGAGGGCGTGGAAACACCGACTTACGCCGGAGCGACAGATGTAGAGACAAACTTTGAAATCATCATCAAAAGCAATTCTTCCGAGACCGATTTGACGGACAAAATCAAGATGATCGGCACGGAGCAGCCCACCAGCGAAGTAGACGCGGACGGCAATACGATCCTCGTTGTCGGCAGCGTCAGGAACAATAACGATGGCACCTACACCGTTGCGCCGCCCACAGACGGATGGGCAGAGGGCGGCACTTATAAGGTGGTACTGGAGGATAACAGTCTGTACTTTAACGGCGAAGCGCCTTCCGTGCGGGAATACCACTTCACCGTGGAAGCGGGCGATCCGGTGCTGAACTGGCATCTCAGAGAGGAAGTTAAATCCATCCCGGCAACCGCCATCGGCATTGCCACCCAGAACGGCAAACGGGTCAAGGCACTCAGCATGCCGGTCGCTGCTCTTGGTAGCGGCGGCACAGCCATGGATGCTGTCTCCGACAGCACAGGTACTTTTGTTTATAATGGCGACTTGGCAGTCGGTGACACCGTGGCCATTTATGAGGGCACCGAGCCTGAAAAGCGTGTGGCAGTCGGAACCACCGATGCCAACACCGGCGATGTTTCCTATGTGAAAATCACTGGGGTCAACAAGACAACCAATACCTATTCCTATCAGTCCGCCGCGGTGGAGGATGTTCTGTTCGTTCCCGATGTGCTGCCGGTGAAGGCAAGCCGTAAAACGGCTAAGGAAGAGAACCCGTCCAACGACTATACCATCCTCGTTCCCGTGGAGGAGCTGACCTTTACCGCTGCATCGAGTGTGGGAAATCTGGACGAAAACACCACCATTGATGTGGGAGATTTCCTTGCGTTCTATACGGGCGAAAGCTATACAATCGAAACCGCAGCATCCGATGGCTACGGCCGCATCACAGCTGTGGACTATACCACGGATGAACTCGGTTCTGACTATTATCAACTCACCTATACCGATGCCACTAAAGATGATGTGCTCTCCTCCATGGATGTGGACACCACCGACCCCATCAGCGGCGATGCAATGCTGAATGGTGTTGACACCGAGAAATTAGAGAAGCAGATCGCCCGGCAAGCCATAGAAAGCGGCTTTGCCCAGACTGTAGCGGACCGCATTTCCGGGGCGATAGACGAGATGGATCTGAGCGGCCTGACGGCAGGTGATGAGATCGACCTGCGTTCCATCGACATCGACCCGGAGGGCACTCTCGGTATTTCTACCCTATCCTTGAATGATGCAAGAGGCTCCGGCGCTGTCTCACCGGCGAGGGCAAATGCCAACGGCGGGGGCAAGACCAGTGTTAAGGTCAAAAGCGCTCAGATTACAAAGAAACTGCAAAACTTTACGGATGCGTCCGGAAACCCGCTGTCCGGCGTGCGTCTGGAACTGCAACTGGAGGTCACGAAGGAAATCCAGAAGGACGGCGGCGACATTGTCATCACCGTCACACCTACCTTTATTCAGGAGCTGAAACTGGATCTGAGCACCCACGGCAAGCTTGTTTGGAAACACAAGTTCATTTTCTACTGGATCAGCGATGTGTATCTGGAGGCTGGTCTGAATGTTTATACCTACACCGCCATCAACCTCGACGCCACCGTTGTTTCTCAGGGCGAAAAGGACACCGTGACGAAGGTGAAGGACTTGGTGAACAAACTGGGAAAGAAACTGGATGCTTTGGAGGGCAAGGACACCGGCGGCGAGCGAGAAGAAATTGATACTTCCAAGCTCAGCTTGCAGGAGCTGTACAACAGTATGCTGGAGTTGGACAGCGACTGGGTGGAATTGTACCGCAAACAGATTTTCAGTATGAAAAAGACCGTCGCAAAGATCATCAAGTTTGAGCTTACGGTAGACTTTGTGGTCGAGTTGAACATCCGAATGGCCATGGGTATGAACTTCAACTATACCAATGCCAAGCGATATGTGTTCGGCGTTTACATCTTTAAGCACAGGACCACCACCCGCACCTACAATCTTGTGAACGAGCAGTACAATCTGCGCCTGTACGCGATGGGTGCGGTGGGTCTGCGAGCCGGTGTGGAGATATGGCCGAGCGTCAGTCTCATATCGAGGAAGGTGGCCACGGTGGGCATTGTGGCCAAATTGGGCGCGTACTTAAAAGGCTACGGGTATGTGCTGTATGCGCTCCACTATGAGGCGGGGAAACCCAAAACCTCCAATGCCTCGGGCGCGCTGTATGTGGAAGTCGGCATGTTCATGGACATCAGCGCCAACCTCTCCGCGTTTAAGGGCAAGGTTTCGTGGACACCGGAGATATACACCGATGAAACGCCACTGTGGTCGGCGGGCAGCACCCATGCCATCACGGCATTTAAGATGGAAAATGCGGACGGCGAGGAAGACACACCGACGGTTTATCTGAAAAACGGCGGCCTTGATGTCGTTTTGCCTCAATCGGTGCAAGCGCTGACCGGATTTGACCTCACAACGGGCAACGACCGCACCGAGACGTATGATTGGAACAAGTTTGACATCAGCTTTGACGATCCCCGCTTTACTACCTATCACACCGGCCCCGACAGCGGCAATTATAGTCAGCAGTATGTGAAACTGAATCTCTCCGACTGGCAGAACTGCAACGAGCCGGAGATCGACTGCGTGATGACGCTCACCTACAAAGGCTCCGATCTGAGCTTTTCCACCACCCCGGTGCAGCTCAAGGTCAAGGTCCATTGGGACCGCCTGAAGGACGGCTATCCCATCCACGAGCTGAGCAGCACCGGCGGTTACATCGGTTGGGAGCAGCGGAAATTCCGCGAGCCGCTCAATCTGAAAACGCCCGACCGCACCGGCTATGAGTTTACGGGCTGGACGTATTATCTGCTGAAAAACGAGAGCAACATCTTCTCTTATACCGAGGCAGATCGGTATGACGGCACCACCATGCCGGAGAGTGCATTGGTAGCGGTGGCAATGTTTGAGCCCCAGACCGTTCCGTACACCCTCAATTTCTATCTGCAAAACGAGGACGGAACCTATCCCGAAACGCCGACCGAGAGCGTGGTTTATCGTGGCACCGCCGACGAGTACATCGCGCCGGATAAGACTAAGACCTTTGTGCCGGACAAAATCGGCTACCGCCATCCCGGCTATGCGGGCATCCACATCCGTCCGGACGGAACGGGCGGGCAGAACTACTATTACAGCCGCACGCCCTACACGCTTACATTAAGAAACGATGGTCAGGTAAGCACTGTGCCCTATCGCTATGGCGATCAACTTGACAAGCTGAACGATGCCCCCACCCGTCTTGGCTATACCTTTGGCGGTTGGTATACGGACAAAAACTACCAAAACGAGTTTACCGCAACGACCATGCCTGCCAAGGACCTTACCCTCTTTGCCAAGTGGGTGCCGGTCGATATCAACTATTTCCTTGTGCTCCGGAAGGAGGGCGCAGACGGCAAGTGGTCGCAAACGACCGTGTCTCACACCGGAAAAACGGACGAAACAGTTCCCATCGTTCCGGCGCAGTTCCTTACAGAGCCGGAGAAAGACATCTATACCATTCCTGAAACGGTGCAGTACACCGTCAACGCAGAGGACGGCGGAACGGTTTCCATCAGCTATGCCCGCAAGCGGTACAGCCTGACTTATAACTTGAACGCCGAGGACGCAGCATGGGTTTCGAACCCCGGTGTTAAATCCTATCGTCTGGGCGCTGCGCTCAACCTCCTGACGCAAAGCTATGTGACGAGAGCGGGTTACACCTTTGATGGTTGGTACACGGATGCAGACTGCACGACTGCGGTTACTGAGATCACCATGCCCAACCACGATGTCACCCTCTACGCCAAGTGGACAGCGCAGGGCGGTATCTCCTACACCGTGGAGCATTATCAGCAGAATGTGACGGATGATGCCTATACCCTTGCGGACAAAGAATCCAAGACCGGCGCTACGGGTCAGCTTACCGCCGCCGAAAGTAAGTCCTACCCCGGATTTACCGCACCGCAGAGTATTACGCAGCAGACCGTCAAGGGCGACGGCAGCACGGTGGTCAAGGTGTATTACACCCGTAACGAGTATACGCTGACCTATGACCTGAACGGCAGTGATGCAAGCTGGACGGATAGCGCAGAAAACAAATTCCACACTGATCGTTATGGCGCGGCTGTCACCGCCCCGAGCGCCAATGACCTGAGCCGAGCGGGTTACGCCTTTGGCGGCTGGTACACGGATGCGGGCTGTACGACTGAGTTCACCGCAGCCACCATGCCTGCGGAGAACACCACCCTGTATGCCAAGTGGAACGCTGGAGAGGTCAACTACACTGTAAATTATTATCTGCAAAACGTGGACGGCATGACCTATTCGGATACGCCCTCTGAAACTGTGAGCGGTTCCGGCGTGACCGGTCAGACCGTGGATGTGCAGAAGTCTTACGAGGGCTTTAGACTGGACACGTCAAAGGGTTCTGCCTCTATCACCCTCCAAGCCGACAGCGCGCAGAATGTGGTGAATCGCTACTATACCCGTAACCGGTACACACTGAGTTTCAACCTGGGCGACGGAGTAATTCTGGACGAGGGTAGTGCCCCTGCCGGCGGAGACACCTACTACGGCACGGAAATTTCTGTGGACATGACGAATGCCAAGCGCACCGGCTATACTTTCGTCGGCTGGTACGAAGATGAAGCATGTCAGACTGAATGGAGCGGCACGACCATGCCCGCCCGTGACCTCACGCTCTATGCCAAGTGGGATACCATGACCTATTTCCTCCGATTCGACTGGGACGGCAATGTGCCGTTGAGAGACTGGCTGCTTGAGAATGGCGGCAAGCTGCTCACGGCTGAGTACGATGAGACGAATTATGTGTATATCAACGCCAACGACCACGGCATTCCCTATATTGATGTAACTGTGGAGTACAATCAGGTCTTTACTCTGCCCACCGAGATCCCCGGCGCCGAATATTTCGGCTATTATAAGGAAGAGCGGAACGAATATGGTCCTGTCAAAAGTCTGGTTGAGTCTGAATCGCTGACGAAAATGGCCGCGGAGCAGGATGCCATCGTCGAGGTCGGTGTCAAATGGAAATCCGAACCTGATAGTAATAACCCAGAGCTGCTCTACAATGCCAACGATTTTCTGACTAAGGTCGTGCAGGATTATTCCTATGATGCGGCAAGCTACGCACTGGGCGTTGATCTGGATCTCTGTAATGTGAATATGACATTCATTGGAGACATTGTCGGCGGCATCACATTCGATGGAAACAATCACACGATCTACCATGTGAAACGCGGCGAGACGATTGACAAATATGCCGAAGGCACCATCTACGGCTACGGCGATAACGTGACGGTGAAGAACCTGACCATTGACGGCATGACGGTGGATTACGCGGCCACCGTCGATACCTACGGCAACGATTATCACGCTTTCGGCGTTCTGGCGGGCTTTGTGGGCGACAGGTTCACGGCGGAAAATGTGACGGTCAAACGTGTGACCATGAATCTGAACCTGCTGGGCGAGAAAGCGGCGGAGTATTTCTATGACCACCATCTGCCCGCAGAGAGCATCGGCGGACTTATCGGCTATGCCAAGGGCACCGTGACTTTGACTGGCTGCAAGGTGGAGGATATGACCGTCAATGTCACCGATAAGAATGACAACGGCGGAACGCAGTTCCTGATTGGCGGACTCATCGGCTATGCGGATGCGCTCTACACGCAGATCCCGGGCGAGAACGAGTATTCTTCTTCCAATGATTACAATGGTGACGGCAGTGTGACCATCACCGGCTGCGCGGTATCGGGTATGACGGTCAACAAGAATCATGCGGCCGGTGCGACAGTCGGCGGTCTCCTCGGCGGCATCGGAAAGCACGTTGTTTCGAAAACCGGAACAGAATACTCTGTGACAACCAACATCGATGCTACCAACACATTCTCCGAAGGATTTGAAAACATCGGTAAAGAACTCACAATAAACGATTCCACCGCCAGCAATTCCGCGGCGCGGTCGCTCGATGCTATGCCCGCTGCTTTCGAGGATGAGTCCGACGAGGAAAACACTGCGGCTTGAGCCACGCATCACGAACGCACGATCACACAGAGGAGGGCAGGCAAGCGTACAATCACTTTACCTACCGCACCTACAAGAAAGATGGAGAAGCCTGCACAGGCCACTACATCCGGGAGTGTGTTCTGGACGAGATCGTACTGGAGGACCTGCACCGGGTGACGAGCGCGGCGCGGGAACATCCAGAAAAGTTCGCCGCCTACATTGGCAGCAAGCAGTCCACCGAGCTTCAGCGGGAGATCCGCAGGCAGGAGAAGGAACTGGCAGCCATGCGGAAACGGAAAGCGGAACTGGACGCGATCTTCAAAAAGCTGTATGAGGACAGTGTGCTGGGCCGCATCACAACAGAGCAGTTTCAGATGCTCTCCGGCAGCTACACGGAAGAACAGAACCGCATCACCGCCGGTATTCCACAGCAAGAGAATGAGATCCAGCGTCTGCGGGAAACGGCGATTGGAACGGACAGCTTCCTCGACAAAGCAAAGCGGTACACGGATATCACGGAGCTGACGCCGGAGCTGCTGCGGCTGTTTATTGAGAAGATCGTGGTTCACGAGAAAGAGGTAAAGTGGTCTGAGCACGCACCGCAGACCGTGGAGATCTACTACAACGGCATTGGCTATGTCGGCAGTGGTCAGCAGGATGTGGAAGAAACGATGGGAGCACCGGAACCCCTACAAACCCAGGACACAGAGAAGCCCCGGCAGGCATCGTAAACACAATGACCTGCCGGGGTATCCCAGGAATTACTTGTTACCCCTGTGAGGGGGGAACGTAATCTGCCGAGGTTTTTATACTCATATATGCAGCAGCCAGTCCGTCAGATTTTTGACTTGAATGCCATTATAATTTCCCAGTGTGAGTCGGTCATTTGTCAGGACAATCTTTTCGTAATTGTCACGAATAAGGGTCAGCGGCCGAAGTTCACGTTCAAAGGTTTCCTGCGCAGTCATATCTGCTGTGACCTGAAAATACACGTATACGCCCTGTTTCTCCGCGACAAAATCCACCTCGGTGCTGCCGACCTTGCCGATCATGACGCGGTATCCGCGGCGCAGCAGTTCAAAATACACGATATTCTCCAGCGAAAAACCGAGATCGTACTGTCGGCGCGGCAGAATGTGATTGCGCAGACCAAGGTCAACGATATACAGCTTGCGATTGGTCTGAAGTACCTGTTTCCCTACAATATCAAAGCGTTCCGCCGGATAAAAGATAAACGATTCCGTCAAAGCTTCCACATAGTCGCTCACCGTGTTAGGTGAAATCTTCCGACCGTTCGAGGTCAGGTAATTTGTAATACTGCGGACAGAAACCGGATTGCCTGCCACACTCGCCAGATATTTAGCAATGGTTTTGAGCAGCAGAATATCTGTAATCTTACGTTTATCCGGATTACTTTTCTTTCGGGCCTGTCGATCTTCAATATCCTTTACGATGACCGTATTATAGATGCCTTCCAGATAGGTTTCAACCTTCCCTGCTGTACGATCGTACGATCCATCACGGCGATATACGGCAGACCTCCATCTCGCAGATATTCCGCGAGACCTCGCTCCGCATCCATGCCGGTGATACAGAGGAACTCCCGAAACGACAGCGGCAGCATTTTTATCTCTACATAGCGTCCAGTCAGCAGCGTAGCCAGGTCGCCGGAAAGCATGTAAGCATTTGAGCCGATGATGTAAATATCCACGTTTGGCTTGACATACAGGCTGTCTACGACTTTCTCGAAAAACGGTACTTTCTGGATCTCATCAAGAAAAATATAAGTTGTTTTCTCTGCGCACAGGCGCTCCTTCAAATAGGAATAGAGTTTTCGGTAATCCAGCAGTTCTTCGTATTCCAGTTCCTCAAAGTTAACGGAAACAATCTGTTCATCCGTAATACCGGTTGTTTTCAGCTGCTGCTGATACTGTGAGAGCAGGGTCGACTTACCGCAGCGGCGGATACCGGTCACGACTTTGATAACCTGCTCGTCTTTCCATGCCTTCAGCTGCTCCAGATATTCTTTCCGCTCTGCCAACGCACTCACCTCGCCGTTATAGTGTTCCCATTATAGCGCACGTTATGACGTTCATCAAATTATATTCCGATTTCGGAATATAATTTTATTTTTCTCGTATGTAATCCGATTTGGGAATGTTTTCGCAGAAGACGGCGTCCTGTAACCGCAGGATGACAACTATTGTTTTCCTGTTATGCCTTCAACATCAGTTTCTGCTTGCTGGCTTAGTTGGCAACCTTCTTTCACCAAAAGTACCATGAGCTGTTTCTCCAAATTATCTCGAATATCAACTGTACCCTGGGTAGAAGAATAAACTGCTATGATTACAGCCAAAAGTTCGGGATATTTTAGAGCGTTCTGTATAACTTGCCATTGTGCAGAGACACGGTCAAATGGTACTTTCTGAATTTCATTCCACGTATCCAAAATATCCTTCTCCAGATTCGTAAGGTATTCCTTTTCCTTCAAACAAGCAAATAATAAACTGTTGTAATCCATTTGTCGTCCTCCTCGTTCTCAAGACATTTTTCGTACTCCACGATACAAATCCCCCTCTACTCTCCCAGAGTTCTCTTTCCATTTTACCAAGATATTCGCTCGAAATATGTAGTTTTTGATCATCTCAATCAATAATTCCCTGATAAATGGCATATCCAACCAAGTCTGTCTATCCTTGCCGGACAGCGAAAGCCGCCTTTCACACATTCATTCGCGTGTGAAAAGAGGTTTTTCAGATTATTCAGAAATTACTGCGGACTTCTGGATCGCAACCAGATTGTTCGACATCAGCGGATCCTCAACTTCGATGGAAAGCGGGCCGTGATAATCGCCTCTGCCAGAGCTGCGAAGAAGGTCTTCCACCACAGAGCATCGTGGCCGCAGCCTTCTGCCTGCACAGTTCGCGTGCCATCATGATCGGGTCGCCGCCCATGAAGAATACATGGTTCGGGTCGAGGTTCAGACCGCGCAGAGCACCGCGTTACCGCCTGCCGGATGATATGCCTGACCGGCGTCTTGAAATAACATTTTCCCTCTTTTATCTTCGAAACCTTGACAAAACCGCTGTTTTGCGGTACGATAAATACAGAAATCCAAACGCTCCTCAGTCTTATTTCCTTTCGTTTGGCGAGATACACATCTCACAGGCGCAGGTATCCCGTCTGGAAAAGGGCGCGCTCGCGCACATCCGCGACGGGCTGGCATAAATACAGAAATCCCTCCGGCTCCACCCTGTTCGAGTGGTTCCGGAGGGATTTTCGGTTTTATCTAGTGATTCGGTGTGTCCCTGTCATTCTGTCTCACTGCCTACAGCATCGCCATACCAGTCGGCGATCTGATTTCCATATTGTTCCTTCATCATCTGTGCGAGCGCCATGATACATTTTTTGTTTGTCGGTCTGCTGTGAAATCTCAGAATCGTATTTTGCGGATCGCCCTTCACCCGGCGCAGGCCGCCGCCATTCCATGCCGACGTGATCGCGTGCCGCACCGAACGCTCTACTGCGTGCACCGTTGTGCCGTACATGGCGGCGACGCTCGGATATACATATTTTGTCACTCCGACCTGCGCCGCAGGCTCGAGCAGCAGCTCAATCACCGCATCACGCAGATAATTATACCCCGAAACGTGCGGCGGGATGCCGAGATTAAAGATATATGGCGTTAAGCGAAATTCAATTTCTCTCGCAGCAATCGTGCGCAGATTTTCCGCATACAGCCCAGTTCCCCGCTCAATTCTATTCTTCATCTTATACACGACCTTTCTTTTGATTCTGTATTTCCAGCTTACCTCCTGCCTATACAAAAGTTATATCATAAGATTTCGAAGGAATAAAGTATGATTTTTTCGTGTAATATCCATTATTTCCCTATCGCGTCGAAATTCCGTATTCCAGACAGCATTTTATACAAATAATTTCCCGAATTTTGCATCTCCGTGTTAAGATACCGTTAAGGAAATCGTCCGAACACGGCCGGCACTATTTTGTCATATTTTTCCTATTCCAAAAAAGCGTTTGCTGTTTTTTCGCCTTGGTGACAGATTTCCGCGCGTCCATTCCCTCCATCCCCTGAAAATCTGCTGATTTTTCACATCAGAATTTTCACCAGAGTGTTTCGAAAATTTCATGAAAATTAACAAAGCCGGAGTAAATCGACATATCCCCAGCAGATAAGGCATTATCGTACAATCAGCTATATAAATATTCATTATTTTTCGCAAGGTTCTCTACAGAACTGTCCTCGAACGACTACGCAGAGTGCGAGCACGGCTTGCGTATCGTGAAGCCGCAGGATGTCATGAAGCGTCTCGGCAGGCGCACTGTGAGGCATTTTTGCTGTGCATTTTTCTGCGTTCAGACGCGAGCATCCCAGACTGTCCAACAGATTTTCAGACACGATTGACCAGACTTATGACGCCTGCTCTTATATGGCAGACGAGGACTTTCAGGAGGCAATCGCGAATGCTGTGGATGAGTCACCAGAAGCCGACATATTCTGATTTGTGCACCGGATACCTTGATGGTATCCGGTGCTTTGCTTTTTGGTGGGAGATTTGACGGTTACGAAAAAGCGGCCGCAGAACGATTTCTCATTCCGCGGCCGCTCAGCCGTATTATTTTCCTTTATCCGGAACTTATTTTGCAACCTTCTCGCAGTAGCGCATCAGCATTGCTGCGACTTCCGCACGGGTAGCGTTATTCTGCGGATTCAGCTTACCATTGAAGCCATTTACGATGCCAGCACCACCTGCCCACTGCATAGCCGGGATTGCATATGCAGAAATGCTCTGCGCATCGGCATAACTGAGGATATTGGTATCCTCGCCGACAGAAACATCGTACTTCTTGTACTGCGCGTAGCGATACAGGATCGCCGCGAACTGCTCGCGGGTTACAACATCGTTCGGACCGAACTTGCCATTGCCGTAGCCGGTAACGATGCCGTTCGCATTCGCCCACGCGACTGCGTCCGTGTAGTACTGGCCAGAAACGACGTCAGTGAACGATGCAGCAGCAGCGCTCGGCTCGTTCTCCAGACGGTACAGAACGGTTACGATCATACCGCGCGTGGTGCTGTCGTTCGGGCCGAAGGTGGTCTTGCTCGTGCCGTTCATCATGCCCTTGTCGGCAACATACTTAACAGCGTCAGCGAACCAGTCCTTGTCGGCAACATCGTTGAAGCCGGTGGTCGGCTCTACAACCGCTGCGTCATCCTTGACATAAGCAACCTTTACAGTAACCGCGGATGCCGGCATGGTGAACGTGTAGGAGGTATCGCTCTTCTTTGTAGGCGCGATTTCCTTGCCGGAAGCATCGGTTACCGTGATCTTATCGAGCTTGTAGCCCTTGTCCGGGGACAGGGTTACGGTTACGGTCGCGTCCTTGGCAGCCGTAGATGCGGAAGCCTTGGCGGAACCATTGGAAACCGTCGCAACGGTTACCTTGTAGGTAGAGGAGCTGGACGAACCGCCGCCGGAGGAACCGGAGGAGGAAGAAGTCGAGGCAAATACCGGAGTTGCAGTATATACACGATACTGGTTATCAAGCTTGCTCAGCAGTTCTTCGGTCATAGTGGTATAGGTACCGGAAATAACCTCATCCTCAGACTTGAAGCTCCAACCTGCAAACTTATAACCGCTCGGAGCTTCAGCAGTCGGCAGATTTTCGCCAACTTTCAGCGCGTCATAATCTACAACGTTGCCAGTCTTGTTGCCGTCCTTGTCTGTGAACTGGATTTTTGCAGAACGAGTATCATTCTGAACGGTAAATGTGCTGAAACCCTTGTTATTGGTAAAGGTAACCGTATTAGTGTCTTTATCATAGTTTGCTTTATGATAGCAAATGAACTTACCATCTTTTTCGTGCTTTACCACAATTTTTTCTGCTGCCACGAACTTCTCCGGCATCGGAATGGCTAGAGTAACCGGAGTATTTACCGTTACTTCGTCATCAGACAGCTGAATTGCGTTCCGAGCCTCACCAGTCAGTTTAACGTCATCAACAGACGCAGCGATAGAAGCGACCTTCTTAATTCTGGGCGTAATATCGAGCGTAATGCCTACAGGTACATTCAGGTTATCTGCCTTGAGATCAATATCTTTAACTGTGATGTCCATATACGGTTCAACATATACGGTCACTGCTCCACTTTCGGGAGGAGTAATATTCTCTTCAGCTAACTTTTTAGTAGCCTCGGTTACTACATCAGTCGTGATTTTTGCTGCTGCTTCATTGCCAATCGTGTCCAGACCGCGGATTTCGGTCTTATTACCAGCACCGCTGATTGCTGCAGCAGCCTTGTTCATTGCCTCCGCTTCATCCGAGCCTTCCTGATAGTTACTCGTATCAGCCTTTGCAGACGTAGAAATGGTAGCAACTTCGACATTATCTACCACGTCAGCAACAGTATACGGATAGTCCTTATCATCGTTGGAAACGACAACCTTATTAGCGGCCAGATATGCAGTGGGATCTACAGAGAATTCACCGCCGGTAATTGTGACAGAACCCAGAGTTTTAGTAACCGCTCCCTTGAACTTACCATTAGTGATGTCAAGTTTGTGCTCGCCACCAGTATAGGTTTTACCGCATACACCACAATTCAAAACAGCATCGTAACCAGGAGCATCGAACGTGCCGCCGTTAATCGTTGCAACATTGTGGTTCTGAAATGCAGCCTGAGTAACGTTGGTGAATGTACCGTTATTGATGGTAATGATGCCATTATCATCATTCTTTACCGTATTCAAACCGCCAGTAAACAAGCCACCATTGATTGTAAGCATCGGATTTTTAGCATTGATACCTGCAACATAACCTGTGCTTTGATTGCCAGAACCTGCATCCTGGTAACCATTCTCCAGCAGACTAGAGTAATGGCCATTCTGATAGATGGTAGCGCCCTCATTAATTTCCATGGTACCATGGTTCAGCACCGCATAGAAAGAATTATTACCGCTATCATCTTTAGTCTTGCCATTTTCCTTGCTTCGGTCATAAGTACCGCCATTCAGATAGCATGTACCATTGTTCCAAACAGCAGCTTTAGCATGTGTTACATTATCAACAGTACCTTCGCCCTCAATCGTCAGGCTAGCGCCCAAATCAACGGTAATCGTATTGCCAGACTTATTAGTTAGAGTCTTACCATTCAAATCAAGTGTGACATTCTGACCCTCCGCGATTGCTACATCTTCATTAATATCATACAGCAGCGATACGGTCTGACCTTCCCCTGCAACTTTAATTGCTGCATTGACAGATTGATACTCCTGCTCGCCAACCTTCGCAACGTATTTTATGCTATCCGCTGCGCGGCTGCCATCGACAGAACCATCAGTAACATCATCCGCCAATGCCGCCGGCATCATTGTTGCAACCATAGCGAGAGAGAGCACGCTTGCCAATAATCTTTTTTTCATTTCACTCAACCTCCATTTTACTGAAGTCACTGTTTTTGCCGCTATTTCAGAGCGACATCCTCGAGTTTCACCTTCCTCACGATCTGGTCTGACAGTATCGGAGCATAAATTGGTCACAAATAGATAAATGCCCATGCTTATAGTCATCCAAAGGACAAAGCAGGGCACTTTAATAAAATTTAGAGTACGACTCCAAATTGCAACCGGCTGCCTTAGCCGCCCGAAGGCGCCCTTAGACCCATATGGCTTTGCGTCCCTGCTTTTCAACAGGTTTGCCAGGCTTTTAAATTTTGCAGCAGGGTGCATTTCTGTGCATCAACACAAATTTTTGCACCTCGTTTTATATCCTTAGTATAGCATCTCTTCCTGTATTTAGCAATCATTTTTAAATATATTATACACAAATATCGATTACTATTCCCTGTGCGAATTTGTGCATTTTTTTCACATATGCAATCCTGTCATTACGGCCGGATGCTTACCGCCTCGATTTTCTGTATCTGTATATATCCTCGATACAGTAGCGTGTTTCCGAAATATGAACAATCTGGAATATATATTATGATGTAGAAGCTCCCAGAAATATTCCGGGGGCTTTAATTCTGCCCGAAAGACTAACTATTAGATGTCAAACCTGAAGTGCATGGAATGGTGAGAAAATGTAGGCGATTCAAAAAAGGTATAGCAAAGCAGCAAAGGTTGGGCTCCAAAGGCAGACATATTTGGTGGCGTTGTAAAGGGCGTAGCGCAGATAGCGGGAACCTCGCTTTTCCATGGCAAGGTGGGGGCTAAAACTCCGTGCAGATGAAGCTCTCGTAGCGATTTATGCAGCACTGTTCCCCTTCGGCTGAAAGTCGGTTTCCAGCGTCACGGCAACATCGTGACAGACCGTATACTTGTAAACGTAATACTTTTCCGGATAGCGCAGCCACAGATAGGTGCTGATCGCGTTAGCGTACTGATAATGGCTGTTCCATGTACCGTCATCGTGCGCGGCACGGATTTTTTCGGCGGCGTCCTCAAAATCGGTGATACGCTGCGCAAGCTCCTGCATTTCATCAAACAGACTGCGGAACATCTGCCGCACAATCTCGCCCTCCACTCTCGCCATGGCGATCAGCATGCCGCCTGCGAAGAAATGTGCGGCGTTCAGCAGACTGCCTGTCTTCGCCAAAGCCTGCGACAGCATGTCCGCAAAATCCGGCGCATCAATGTCCCAGTGCTCCCGAAAGCACTTGACCGCTTCCCATTTGCAGCTTTCGCCACCGTCGATTGAGTTTCTCCAGTACGTCGGAAAATATGTTTTGTATTTCTCTATGACCGGCTTCAGCTTGTCTCTGTTGATCATGCTGCCCCTCCTTCGCCTTCCCGCGCAGCGGCCGCGCCGCCGTGAATTGATAGATTTATTATAGGCGGTTTTGGCAGGGACGGCAAGATGACAAAAGGAACCCCGGCTGCGATGCAGTCGGGGTTGGTTTGCTTCAATAAGCTAATTTATTAGTCTATTAAAGCCACATACCGTTGCAAGTGAAGCATGCACAGACTTTTTCTTATCTTATTGCCTATTATAAGCAGTGGGAAACACCATCGATTTTGCAGATGGAATAACCATGTTTCAAATGCACATACATCCCCTGCATAAATCGCTACGAGAGCCCCATCTGCACGGAGTTTTAGCCCCACCTTGCCGGAGTTTCAGCTCCACCCTGCCGCATTAGAGCACCAGAGTCTTTATAATGAATATACACAGCAACTGTGAAGTGACCCCAAAAAGTTAGACATAAATCCAGCGTCAAAATTGTTCAAGCTGTTAAAAAGGCCTGTTGTCTGTGAATTGTAGGCGGCAAGCCCTTTAGTTTTGGCCTCAATTCTGCGATGTCTAGCTGATCTGCAGCTTCAAATACTGCCTTGCTCGTTTCTCGAGATGCAACCTGATTGCGTTTCATTTCACGTTGACTGCATTTCTTACTCCGAAGCATTAGAATTTTTCTATAGTCCGTCATTTTTTGAAGGTAGTCACGGCTTTTCAGCTCGTTCTTCTTTCATTATTACGGAGAATCATCAAAGTGGGAAGGTGCTCCGGCACAGTGGCGGGAAATGTCTATGTCAATGGCACGATTGATCCGATTTATGCATTACCGCTGCTTTTATTATCTCATACGGTGGGGAATGAGAGAGATTTGACTGTTACGATGGATGAGCTTTGACGGTTGCTATGCAGTTTAAGGCGATAGTGGTAGGATGTATATCATTCAATGCATAAAAGCACTATCTGCAACAAATTTTTCAATTATTTTGCTAATGAACATGCTTTCTGAAACGGACATTGGAACAATTGTTTTCTTTCCACGAATACATTGAATAAAATCAGCTAATTCATAACGTATGCCTTCTCCCTCAAACTGAAAGAAGTATCGTTTATTCTCCCGACTATCCTCCTTGCGCACTTCGAAATAATCCATCTTCCACCAAGGAGCTGGGACATAGACATATCCTTTAGTTCCTGATACGATTAGGCTTCCTTCCGATTTGACACCCGTTCCAACTTTCAAACTTGCTTCAGCACTCTTATAAACCAACGATATTCTTGCGTATAGATCGACTTCTGTTTTTTCGTCTTTATAGGCGTAAAATTCCAGCTTAGAATAATTTTCTCCCAGAATTTTTTTTGCTGCCAGCAACACAGTTGGTCCCCAAGTAGTTAAAGCTCCTCCTCCATCTTGATACAAATCATGCCATGGTGGTTTTGCCTGTAAGCTTGTGCAAGTCGCATCCAGACTTTTTATCGTTCCAATAGCTCCACCTTTCAAAAGCAGAACCATTCGTTGAAATGCCAATGAATATGCTGTTTTCAGCGCTTCGCATAACACGACTTGGTGCTCATCAGCCATTTGGTACAATTCTTTTATCTCACTTTCCCGCATGGCCATTGGTGATTCTGTTAATACGTGCTTGCCTTTTTCTAGTGCAGCCCGAATATATTTTACACGCTGCACAGGTGCTACCGTCACATAAATTGCATCGGTTAAATTGAGCAATTCTGAGTAATTTTTACAAATGGTAATATCTTCAGCCAATTCAGGCATTCTGACATCGTCAGAAGCAAAAAAACAGGCTGTAACTTCAAGCCCGCTTACATAACGGCACTCATCTATAAACTTATGAAGCGAATAATCATATCCGACAATTCCCAGACGCACCACATTGTTATTATCTCTCAGTTGTGTACTGGAAATGCCCTCTGTCCTAGGCAGATATACCACCTTGCAATATTCAGACAAATAATCAAATTTTCCCTTCCAGTCAGAACCAATAGCAAATATATCAATGCCATACTTTTTGATGTCATCAATTTTTTGCCCTTCATATTCTTCGAGAATTATCTCGTCAGCATATCCCGTGGCCTTTACCGCTGCAATTCGTTCACTGAGAGATTGCTGTACCAGTAGTTTTCCTCGCGCTCTATCAAAGTTTTCTGTCGTTACCCCAACGATTAAGTAATCACCTAACGCTTTTGCTCGCTTCAGCAGATTTTTATGCCCGTAATGAAGAAGATCATAGGTTCCATATGTGATTACCTTTATCATATAGTATCCTCTGCTAGCAGCGCTTGCATAAATGTTTCCATGTACTTTTTTTCACCAATTGAAACTCTCAAGCAATTACCGTACTCACCGACGTTCGGATACGCCTTAATTAAAATTCCTCTATTCTGTTTCATATTACTTACTACTGTTTCCGCATCCGACTTAGGTTTAATAAAAAGAAAATTGCCAGCTTCACCTTTATGCTGATAACCGTTAGCATCCAATGTTTCAATTAAATATTTTCGACCTTCATTAAAATTCTGAACCAATGTATGCAGAAGTTCAGGCGATGTTAAGATTGCCTCTGCAATTTTTAATGCGAAAGCGTTTGTATTATGCGGTGTACACATTTTTTGGATCATTTTAATTCCATCTGGCCATCCTACAACATATCCTAATCGACAACCAGCCATAGAGCAAAGTTTTGAAAATGTTCGTGTGATAAAAATATGCTCTTTATTCAAAGCATAGCGAATGAAAGTCTTGGGATAAAAATAATGATATGCCTCATCAACGAGAACGGTAATCTGCTTTTCCTCTGCTCTTTTTAGTAGTGTCTCGAACTCTCCATCTGTATAGACATTTCCCATTGGATTATTGGGGTTAAGTAAAATCAACAATTCTGTATCATCTGTAAGTTCTCGAATAATGTTATTGATGTCCATAGTCAAATCATCTTGATACGGTACCTTTACAAAATTACGTCCATACATCTCCGAATAAATTTGAAACATAAAATACGACGGAACGACACCGACAATCTTGCCATTAGCAGATGTGAATGCCTGAATGATATAGCGTATACCCTCGGCAGAACCATTGACAAGGCACAAATGAGAGATATCCGTTTCTAGATAGTTAGCTAATACTTCTGTAAAATGAAGTGTCTCCGGATATTGTGCGACAAATTGGGGGGTCACATCTTTGAGGACATCTTGAATAAACTTTTCCGGCAAGCCGCCTGGATTCTCATTTAAATCTAATCTCAAATAATTACTTCTCTCATTCTGGTCAAATATTCTATATAGATTTTTTACATTTGAATTCAAATAGTACACTCTGTTCTCCTCCATATTTTATTCTGAAGCTATTCTACTATTTTCGATAATACTGCATCTCGTGCAACTAGCTTCCAATTGTTCGGATCCCATGTATCTCCGTGCACTGCATACCAGTTTCCCGGTAAAAATGTGTTACCATTGTTTTCATCTACACTCCAGTCCGAAGATTCCAAAATGAACTGATCATGTGCCGTCTTTTCCGTATTATCAATCATTTTATTGGTGAACGGGTTCACCGGATTTTTAATCAAGTCATGAACAGCTAATGTAGGGGTATCTGCATTGGTCATAAATTCGTCAGATATTGTAAAACCCTTCGCATCGAAATCTTTCACCATAAGCAACGCTCGGAAAAATTCACTATCCAGTTCTTCATTGCCGTCAATATTGAAAATTGCTTCGTCCATTTGTTTTATATCTCGTCCATGATCAGATACCATAATTATACGTGTATTATCATAAACATCATTTTTCCGCAAATAATCGAACCATTTTCCAAGTTGAATCATTGCAGCCATATTTACTTGATAATGAGTTACTTGATAGTCATTATCCATCTTCAATTTCTGATTATCAATAATATAATCATCTTCAAATTGTTCACTATAATTGGTATTATCCACTGTTGCAGAAACAGTATAATCCGGTAATTGCAGCATATTCGGCTCGTGTGTCGTATCGTTAGACATCATTAAGAACGTATTGCGCGAGTCATCTGCCACATCTGTAATCACAGGCAAATTGCAAAGAACATTATATGCATTCTGAAATGAAGCGTTAATTCCGTTCGATTTCAAAATGCCATCTGTGGTCTGTGTGGTTGCAACCTGCATATCATCCTGCGTGCTGTAATTATATCTTCCATCTTCATATAGTGTAGGTTGTGCAAAAAGAGGGACTATTTTTGTAAGACTAAATGCAAAGAAGTTCCTCTTATTGCTTTTAACCAGACCTTCTGTTTCAGCAACATCCGAGTATGCTCCTAGCGTATTATACGTCTTAATATTCGGATATTCGTCATAGATTGATAAGTCGGGAATCCAAGTATAGTTTGCATATGTCGGATCACAGACTGTGACATCATATCCATTTTGGCTAAACAATACCGGCATAACTTTTAGTGCTTCATTTTGTTTAGAAGCTAACGTCTCATTCGCTCGCTTATTGTTTTCAACCGGTGTATATTCATATCCACCATATAGGCCCGGTGTACCAAAATTAGTAAACTCGCCAAAAGAAATTGTATTCGAATAAAAGGTGAAACCGTCAAATTGTTTTTTTAGCTCTGGTTTTTCCTGCATTATATATGGGATATATTCGCTTATTCCGCGATCAAGCATTAAGACAACTACGTTTTTTCCGTTTTTGCTAAGTGAACATAGCGTGCCATTTGTATCAGCCGATGAAGTATCCACTTGGGCAATGCTTGTATTAATCCCATGAATATTAACCAATGCTAAACCGCACAAAGCTAATGTTCCAACAGCAAGCACATCAAACGCATGAGTCCCAATCAATCGATAGATAAACCACATAGCAGCCGCAACTAATGCAAGAATCAAAATATTTATCAATTCTTGCTTATGTGTAAAATACATACCATTCTCGTATTGGAGTGAATTGCTAATTATCCCAAGATTTTTGCCAAAAAACATGTAATCAACAATCGATATGCCGCTCAAAATCCAAATCAGTTTTTCAAAATATGTTCTAAACCGCTCATCCATTAAGGAATAAAAAACACCGAGCCAAACAACGCAAGTGCCAATGGCCAAGCAGCTCGAAGATACAATATACCAAATCGGATTAGGTAAATATCCACGGACAATAAACTCCTGCGGTGAGGCCGCAATAACTGCCGACGGAATAATTAAACCAGTTAGAACAGCAAGGAAAATACCTCCTATCACGAATACCTTAGGATGACTTGCATATGTTTTATCGCGTTTTCCACCATCGGCATTTTGGCGTTTTCTAAGCATCCCAAACAGCGGAAGTTCGAGAATTACTCCTACCATGCAGGCAAACAGTTTCCATTTAATTGTTTCCGAAGAACCTTTAGTCAATCCTAATATAAACAACACAACACCCGTAAGCGCTGCCATAATTGACAAAATCATTCTGGGATTTTTCAGCTTATAGAAAATTGTTTTGATCAATGAAAAAACATTATTTAATGTCCAATAAAACACCAATCCTGCTGGCGAATTATATAAAAACACTAGAAAAAACAGGGCCATACCAAACAGCTGAACTTTAGTTTTAAGAGGATATCCTCGTGTAAACAAATATGAGGAGACTAGGTTAACTGCTGTCATAACAATGGGCAACAAGTTAATAGAAAATCCCGCTACCATAAGCATACTATCCGGTTGCCCCAAATCACTAATCGGCCCAAACGCTACCCCCTGCAGTAACTTTAGATTGGACAGAAACCTATATGCTGCTATAAAGAATGGGATTTCCAGGAACAACGGCATTGCTCCTCTTAAAACGTACGTCGGTTTATAATGGTTCTGACGATAATATGTTTGAAGCATAAGCATCTGCTCATCGCCGCGAAATGTTTTTTTGATATGCTGAACGCCCTTGTGTAATTTCTGTTCAATATCCCTTTCTTCTTCCTGCATGGCATCTGCACGCCTATATAACGGCAATACGAGAAAATTAATTGCAAGACTAAATACAACAATTGTGAGTCCAGGGTTTCCAATAACAGAATATGCTATATTATAGATTGCCTCAAACATAATCTGAAGAGGCATAATTAGAATTGTATATAGAATCTCTAATATGGACATTGCATTCACGCCCCTATCTTCTTATCTTCATTTAGTAAAGCCTGATATTTGCATTCAAGAAAATCTGCGGCTCGTATCGTACCTTCTCCAATAAACTCCCAGGTCTCATTTCGCACTTCACTACGTCCCTTTTGGAAGTTTTCATCAGTAATACAATCATCAATCATCTTTTTCAAATCCTTGAAATTATCCTTTCCCAGCTTACTTCCAATGCGAGGTAACACTTTAAACGTCCAAGGTATATCCTGCAACCACCATGAATCATATGGATCACTCTTATAGTCTGTATCGGTATAGATAATTGGTTTATCATACACCAACGCAAAGTCAAAAATTACACCTGAAAAGTCAGAAATTAAAATATCCGACCGTTTAAGCACTTCAAAGTTGTCAGTATCTCTATTCCATTCGAGCTGATTTGAAGCCGGATATTGCTGCATAATCTGATCAATCATTTCTTTTTCTGAAATGAACGATTGCGGATGCGGACGTACAATAATATGATATCCCGTATCTAGTAAAACATCTAAAATCTCTCCACCAAATCGACTAAAGATTGCACTGGTCCCCCAAGATGGAGCTAACAAAACGGTACGTTCATGCGCTTTTGTATTACTCTTTTGTAATCGCTCAAGCATTATATCCATATATGGAATGCCTATATGATAAATCTCTTTTGCCGGCAGTTTTCTCATCGCTTCCAATGCTCGTATATCTCGTTCTTGAAACATGCCCGATATCAATATCACATCATAATAGTCTGTTCCAAACATTCTATAGCCGGTAATTTCATTAGGTGCATGCAGCATATGGATATAACAATCAACATCTTTACTGCGCTTCCACTGGTAAACATCTAATCCTGGTGTTGTTGAAAGTAAGATAGTCGCATTCAAAAAATTCAGTTTAGCAAAAGCCTTATTTCCCTTACCTATAAACTCACCTTTAAAATTCTTAATATTACAGCTCAACGCTGGATCGTCATCTGATTCCGTCATATAAACGATTTTCATCCCTCTACTGCACAACTCGCGGCACATCGGTTCAAAAACATTCCAATATCGCTTATCATCCGAAAAAATAACAAACGGCAGCTTATCTTGCTGATTATCAATCTTCTTACCACCGCTTAATATAAAACGCACTCTAACCAGCCAGGTTCGAAGCATATATCGTAACGCTCCTAATAAACCAATTAGAATTGCAAACAGCATACTTCCCGTTCCCGGGTCAATATACAATTTCATGCTTGCCCTCCTTTTTCTTTAACAACCAAGCACTTATTACCAATATAAAAACATCAAATAAAATATTGACTAAAATATATTTTGGACTCATTATCTCGTCACACTGCACAATCTCCGACAAGAAATTTACCAACATGTGCAGAATTACTGACGGTAAAATACTGTGGCTATAGATAAAAAGAGCACCAAAATTTATTCCAATACAAAAGGCATTCCATGATTGAAGAAGCGTATAATCAATCATATTGCTTCCTATCAAATTAAATAAATGCGCAACCGCAAACAAAACCGATGAAAAAAATACCGTCTTATATTCACTAATTTGTAGTTCTTTGTGTATCCATGTAATCAATGTTTCTCGAAAAATCAGTTCTTCAATTAACGCAGCAGATGTTGCTACGACTAAGTTGTAGCACACTGTAATTATTTTTATATTTTCCCATTTCAATTCTCCAAATAAAAGAATGGGAGCTATGCTACATATTGATATGATTAGTAATAAAACCATTTTCCATCCGTATTTTTTCATATCTACAATCAGTAAGCACCGCGTTTTTGATGCTTTAACGCTGATTCTTTTACGGTAATATTCTCCAAAACAAATCCAAAACATCACTTTGGATAACACTTCAAATGTTAAAGAGCTCTTGCTAATGGCTATAAGATACGATATTACATAATATGCCACAATCCATACTACCAAGCTCTTCACACTTTCTCGATTAAGCATTTAAATTTGCAAGTAATAATTTTCCAGATGATATTAGAATGAGGGTATCTCTTAGGTAATTACCTAAGAGATAAGGGTACCCTTATCATTTCAGTCAATTTATCATCGTTCGACTAATTTCCATTAACACCGCACAGTTTAGTACCCCTCCGGGTTCCCACTCTGCCATCTCCACGTATCTCTGCACATAGCCGTCAAGTCACGCTCTGCCTTCCAGCCGAGTACCTTGGCGGCCTTATCTGCATTCGCCCAGAACTCCGGCAGATCGCCTGCACGGCGTGCGCCGAACTCGTGCTTGATTGCAACGCCGGTCGCGTTCTCAAATGCGTGAACAATCTCCAGAACGCTGTACGGCGTGCCGGTACCAAGATTGAACACCTCAACGCCCTTGTGCTGCGCGGCGTACTCGACCGCCTTTACATGGCCGTCCGCAAGATCCATCACATGGATGTAATCGCGGCGGCAGGTGCCGTCCGGTGTCGGGTAATCGTTACCGAAAATCGTGAGATGATCGCGTCGGCCAACGGCAACCTGCGCGATATACGGCATCAGATTGTTCGGAATACCCTGCGGGTCCTCGCCGATACGACCGGACTCATGTGCGCCGATCGGATTGAAATAGCGCAGAAGAACGGCAGTCAGTTCCGGGTCAGCCTTTGCCGCGTCCTCAAGAATTTCTTCCATCATGACCTTGGTCCAGCCATACGGGTTGGAGCAGCTGCCGCGCTTCATCGTTTCGATGTACGGAATCGCATTCTCCTCGCCGTAAACCGTCGCGGAGGACGAGAAAACAAACTGCTTGACACCTGCCTCCTGCATGCACTCGAGCAGCGTTAGCGTGGTGTCAATATTGTTTCGGTAATACTTCAGCGGCTGCTGTACCGACTCGCCGACTGCCTTCAGACCAGCAAAGTGAATCACGCAGTCGATCTCGTTTTCTGCGAAAATCTGCTGTACTTTGACTTTGTCCTTCACGTCAGTCTCGTAGGCACGAACCCGCTTTCCGGTGATTTCTTCAATTCGGTTGACAACTTCCGGACAGCTGTTGCTGTAATCGTCTGCGATTACTACGTCATGCCCGCTCATTAAAAGCTGTACAGCGGTGTGTGAGCCGATATAGCCTGCGCCGCCTGCTAACAAAACTGTCATTTTCTATCCTCCGTTATAAGCACTGTAAGTACTGTCCGTAAAGTGTCATGCCGAGCTCTTGTCCGGCTTCGTGTACCTGCTCTTCTGTCAGCCAGCCTTGGTTAAAGGCCAGCTCTTCTAGGCAGCCGACATAGCGTCCTGTCTCAGCCTGGATATTTCGAATAGTCTGTCCTGCGTCCATCAGGCTGTCTGCTGTACCGGCATCCAGCCACACGACGTCCCGCTCGAGCGGGAGCACCTGCAATTGATCCCGGCGTAAGTACTCCAGATTTACATCCGTGATTTCCAATTCACCGCGCTGCGATGGTGTAAGGTTTGCCGCAATCTCCATTGCCTGGTTGTCATAAAAGTAAATGCCGGGGATTATGTAATTGCTTTTCGGATGTCGCGGCTTCTCCTCAATCGAAATAGCCCGTCCATCCTCGTCGAACTCCACCACGCCAAACGGCCGCGGATTTTCAACCCAGTAGCCGAATACTGTCGCGCCGCTCTGCTGCTGTGCGCCCTTACGCAGAACCTCAGCCAGCGTGTCGCTGTGGAAGATGTTATCGCCGAGCACAAGGCATACCGAGTCGTCTCCCACGAACTCGCGGCCGATGAGCAGTGCGTCCGCAATACCACGCGCGACAGGCTGTTCTGCATAGCAAATCTGAATGCCGAACTGGCTTCCGTCGCCGAGCAACGCACGGAATGTATCCGTCTCATTCGGCGGAACGATCACCATGACATCCGAAATGCCCGCTTGCATAAGAATTGCAAGCGGGTAGTAAATCATGGGCTTGTCGTAAACCGGAAGCAACGGCTTGCTCATCGGTTTTGTCATCGGGTAAAGGCGCGTGCCTTTACCGGCGGCTAAGATTAGACCTTTCACGAACTACCTATCCTTTTCTTTCTGTCCTAAAGCAGTGTTATAAATCTCAAGATGTTTCTTTACGATTTTTTCAATATTAAATTTTTTACTTGCATCAGGAACACGATTACATAGCTCTCCGTATAGTTCTTGATCATTTGCTATCTCCACTATCATCTTAGATAATTTCTGTACATTAATTTTCCAATTATCTAATTCAAAGAGCATGCCTGCAATTTTATCATTGCTCGTCGTAAGCTGATACCTAACTTCGCCAATATCAGATGCTAAAACAGGTTTTCTTGAAAGCAAACTTTCAATTACAACCAACGGAAAACTCTCGCCTTTATACCTAGAAGGCAGGAATCCCATATCAGACGCAGCAAAATAATCTCTAACATTAGATTTTTGACCAACCGTATGTATCAAGGGGTTATTCAAATTCTTCAGCTGATCATACATTTCCCCCTCGCCTACAAGAATTAAATGTATTTTTCGTTTACTTGTTTCATTGGCCATTAACACAGAATCTACAGCCTCTTTCCACCCCTTAGACTCTAGCGCACGGCTTACCAAGCATAAAACGAAGTCATCCTTTTCAATTCCAAGGCTTTTACGAGAAATTGGCGAAATCGGAATTTCAGGCAAACCATTTCCGAGTTTAGTCAAATCAAATCTGTTGCTAAACCCCAGTTCGTTTATGCGTTCAAGATTTTTGTCTGCAATATAAATAAACTTACTGCACGTTTTTTTCAAGTTGTTAAATGCGTTCAAACAATCTTTTTTAGCGATTGCCTCATACATACCATGTAAGGTAACGATTTGTTTGCATTGTGTTGGCAGCGCGTTTAGCCATACCGAAACCATATTATCCACTGAAGCATGATGTGAATGAATAATTTCCGTGCCCAACTGACATATGATTCCTCCAAGAAAATCTGGATTGCTTAATGTTACCAATGGAATATCTGGACGAAGCATATCTCGGATTTGCTCAGAATAATTTTCTAGATTAAAATTCAAAAATGTAACCGCAACACCTTGTCTTTTCATCTCATTAGCGAGGACTATCGGATATGTTTCACCCCCGCCAATCTGCAGAGAAAAGCAACACATTATAACATTAGGTTTTCTTTTATATCCAGACTCTATAATACGATTTAAATCGTAGTTTTGGCATACAATCGCAGCATCTTGATTATTTGTATTATACCGGTAATGTGCTTTTAGATTATCTAGAACCTTTTCAAAGACAGTATCATCTACGTTATATTGTTCTTTCACAAATTTGGAAATAACTTCTTGTTCTTTATAGTAATCAGCCGTTTTTTGAATTTTTAACGAAGTACTATTACTGTGTATTCTATAGTAATTAGTGGTTTCATTAGTATAAGCGATGCATCCGCCCCTTATCGTATGCAAATAAAACAGCCAATCACCGCAAAGCTTAATATCATTCCATATGTCTGTAATTTCCGGTGGAATTTCTCCTGTATTTCGAAACATTGCACTGCTTACATTCGGAACAATATTTTTTATAGCAAACGTGGCTTAGGAACTGTTTGTTTACCTCCACCTCGTGAAACTTGATTCCGGCAAACGGGTTCTTTGTCAGCCACTCGTTGGCAATGGCAAGGTTTATCACTTTCTTAAAACATTTCATGTACCGGATAACGGTATTCTGTGCGCAATGCTTCTCCGTCTTTAGGTATAAATCGAATTTGCGTACCAGTTCCCCGTTTACCTCACGCAGTAACATATCATCTACCTTGTAATCCCGTTTAACCAGTTCCATGAGGTATTTAAGGCAATTGTCGTAACGTCTTACGGTGATGTCGGCATAGTCCGTCCCGATTAGCTTCCGGCAGTTGTCGTTGTGTTCCTTGAATACATTATACAATGTCTTGAAAGTCTCGTCCTTTCCCTGATAGCGGTTCACTATGGCACGTGCGGAGATAATCTTTCCCTCCAGTTCCAAGTCTTGGTAAATCTGATAGAATTTCACACGCAGGGCGTCAATGTAATGGTTTAGTTCCACGGAATTGCGGTCTTTGCCTGTCGATTTCTCTTTTTCCTGTGACCAAAGTGGGACTTTTACGCTCCGCTTTAGTTGAAGTTCCACGTATAGGCGGTCATAAGTGACACGCACACGCACGGGTGCTTCCCCGTTTTTTAACAGTTTGCTACGCTTGATGAAGAACAACACGCTGAATCTTTTTCTTTCCATACGGCTCGATTTTTAATGATACAAAGTTAGGAAATCGAACCGAGAACCCTGTTATGTAAAATAGTGCAACGTGCTGTAAAAGAATGAAGTAAATACCTCGCAGTGGAACATTTCGGGCTTTTGAAAACAGTCCCTTGAATAAGGACGTATAGTTTGCTTCAATCCCACTAATTTTGCTTACTCTTGGAAAAGAAAAATCCCCAAACTTCTTTGAAATTCAGGGATTTACATCGTTTTGCCTTCTTAAAAAGTGGTGCCCGTAGGAAACGAACCCCGGATCATACCGGGAATTTATCTGCCTTTCCCGGAAGGTTATATCAACGAAACGCTTTATGTGAAATTCAGGCCGGGATATGTTCAGCAAGGGATACAGCCATTGAAAGATAAAGTGCAAGCTCAGTTGAGTTCGTTTACCCCTCTATATATTGAAAATCTTTGGGTAGATATGGAAGGTTATTTAAGTAAGGTGATCGAACTCGGCAGTATGATCTTTTGGCTGGCTGTTTTTTGTATACTGATCAGTGCTTTGGGTGTGTATTCGGCAATGATGCTGGCCGTGGAAAAACGAAGCCGGGAGATGGCTATCCGTAAAATCAACGGAGCTACTTTGACGGATATTGCCGGAATCTTTTGTCTGCATTATCTGAAACTCTTGATCTTTGCCGCCTGTATCGCTTTTCCGCTGATATACGGGACGATGCACCGGTGGCTGGAAGAATATAGCCACCGGATCACGTTGAGACCGGATGTGTTTGCTGCGATTTTTATTCTGATGATGATCATTATGCTGTTGACAATCGGGTCTCAATTGCTGAAAATCATCCGGGTGAATCCGACCGAGGTATTGAAAAACGATTGAAGATATTATTTTTTGTGATTGGTATGAAATTATGATTCGACACATTTTGATTGTTGCCTGGCGCAATATCTGTAAATATAAAGTATCGGCCGGAATTGCGGTAGTCGGTCTGGCGATGGGATTACTCTGTTTTGTATTGTGTAATTTTTGTGCCCGTTTGTTCTTTTCGATAGATAAGGTCTTCCCTAACTATGACCGGATGGCGGAGATACAGATCAAGGTAGGAGAAGGCGGGGAGTTGCAGGATTATTTTGCCGGGACACCGCCGACTTTGGCCGGGGATATGGAAACGGCTTTTCCGGGACAGATCGAGTGTTGTACGGCAGTATCCTATGGGGGACAAATGAATGTAACCTTCGAACGCGGAGAGAAAAAACCTTTGGTCTGTATGCTTTATACGATCGAGGTTGACAGCAATTTCCAGAAGGTTTTCTCGGTACAGTTAACCGACGGAAATTGGAGGCAGTTGTTCCGGCAAAAGAATGCTGTAGTATTGAGCCGGTCTGCTGCACGTCGGATTTTTGGAAAACAAAATCCGGTCGGTAAGGTATTCCATCCGAATAAATTG
>ERZ772872.643-NODE-643-length-34899-cov-9.796235_pt1 | contig 34899 bp, 20 predicted proteins | sample MGYA00512132_ERZ772872 | MGnify/ENA primary metagenome ERZ772872 (study PRJEB29015, sample SAMEA2737724) | human gut metagenome | biome: human gut; feature: human-associated habitat; material: faeces | place: China | collected 2012 ...
TATCATGATAGCCGAATTTCTTATCGGACGCCGTTCACGCGCCAACACTGCCGGAGCGTATCAAAAGCTGGCTCCGGGAACCCATTGGCGTTGGGTGGGACGAATGGGTGTATTAGCCGGATTCCTTATTTTGGGCTACTACTCGGTAGTAGCGGGTTGGACCTTGGAATTTATAGGAGAAGCCGCAACCAACAGTTTTGCCGGCAAGTCCGCCGCAGAGTTCATCGCTTCCTTCAACGGCTTTGTCAGCAATCCGTGGCGTCCTGTTATCTGGTTGGTGGTATTCTTGTTAGCCACACACTTCATCATCATAAAAGGAGTGGAAAAGGGTATTGAAAAATCAGCCAAGATAATGATGCCCATGCTGTTTATCCTGCTGGTAGTGCTTGCCATTTGTTCCGTATCACTACCCGGTGCAAGTGCGGGTATCGAATTCCTGCTGAAACCCGACTTCAGCAAAGTGGACGGTAATGTTTTCTTAGGTGCAATGGGACAGGCATTCTTTTCACTCAGCCTCGGTATGGGATGTCTTTGCACATACGCTTCTTATTTCAGAAATGACACCAACCTGCCTAAAACAGCACTCAATGTGGCAGGTATCGACACGTTAGTCGCCATTCTTGCCGGATTCATTATCTTCCCTGCGGCGTTTTCCGTTGGCATCCAGCCGGATGCAGGACCGAGTTTATTGTTCATCACCTTACCCAACGTATTTCAACAGGCATTCGGCAACATACCCTGGCTGGCAATCGCCTTATCCATCATGTTCTACGTTTTGCTGGCGCTGGCGGCATTGACTTCAACCATTTCCTTACACGAAGTGGTAACAGCATATCTGCATGAGGAGTTCAAGTTTACACGAGGAAAAGCAGCCAAACTGGTTACCGCCGGCTGTATCGTGCTGGGAGTGTTGTGTTCGTTGTCATTGGGCGTAGGAAAGAGTTATACGATTTTCGGCCTTAACCTGTTCGATTTATTCGACTTCGTCACCGCTAAAATCATGTTGCCCTTAGGCGGGTTCTTTATCTCTATCTTCACCGGATGGTACCTGGATAAAAAGATTGTATGGGAAGAAGTCAGCAATAACGGAACTTTAAATATACATATATACAGATTACTAATCTTCATTCTGAAATATATCGCCCCAATAGGAATCGGACTTATTTTCATCAACGAGTTGGGCTTCTTCAAATAAACCATAATGAAGAATCCGTTTAAAGACTTCTTATACTTCTCCCGGGGAGAAAGGCGAGGTATCCTTGTTCTCATCATTGGGATAGTCCTCATCTTTCTCTCCGGGTATATCTATTCTTTCCGGCAAAACAGCAGGCAACTTTCTGAAGAAGAATCCAGGATACAGGCTGCCGCCTTGAAAGAATACGACAACTTTATCGGTTCTGTGCGGGAACAAGAAAAAAACGAGAACAGCCGTTTCAAAAAATCGGAGAGATATAAAAAGAGAACAGTTGTATTAGCTCCTTTCGACCCTAACCGTACGGACTCCGTCACCTTCTGCCGCTTAGGTCTTCCTGCATGGATGGCAAAGAACATCTTACGTTATCGAAGCAAAGGGGGAAAGTTCCGTAAGGCCGAAGATTTCAAAAAAGTATATGGATTGACAGAAGAACAGTACCAAACGCTCTCTCCCTACATCTATTTTACGGCAGAAGACACTATAAGAAAGGCGACCTCTCTACTCACTCTTCAGCAGGCACCCAAAGACAGTATTTATAAATATCCGGCAGGCACCGTGCTTAACTTAAATCATGCAGATACCACTGAATTGAAGAAAGTTCCCGGCGTAGGCAGCGGCATAGCCCGGTCGATAGTGAACTATCGGCAACGTTTAGGCGGCTTCTACCGAATAGAGCAATTGCAGGAAATTCATTTGGATTATCGCCAACTGCAAGCATGGTTCACCGTTACGCCTTCTGAAATCCGGCGCATCAATCTGAACCGGGTCGGCATAGAGCGCCTTCGCAACCATCCTTATATAAACTTTTACCAGGCAAAAGCCCTTGTGGAATACCGTAAAAAGAAAGGAATGCTCCACAACCTCAAACCCTTTGCCCTCCACGAAGAATTTACCGAAAGCGATTTGGAGCGGCTTAGCCGCTATGTTTGTTTTGAATAATGAAGAGACAGACAGCTATTCCTTACAAACTTCACCGTCTTTCAGATGAATGGTACGGTCGGTGATTTGTGCCAATCCCTCATCATGCGTCACAATTACAAATGTCTGGCCCAAACGGTTACGCAAATCAAAGAACAGTTGGTGCAGCTCTTCCTTATTATGCGTATCCAAACTTCCGGACGGCTCATCCGCCAACACCACCGCAGGATGATTGATGAGCGCACGGGCAACGGCAACCCTTTGCTTCTCGCCACCGGACAACTCATTGGGCTTGTGCGAAGCGCGTTCCGCCAATCCCATGAAGTCCAATATTTCGGCAGCCGCCGCTCTGGCTTCCTGCTGTCCCATTCCGGCAATGAAAGCCGGTATCATTACATTCTCCAAAGCCGTAAATTCCGGTAACAACTGATGGAACTGAAAAACAAAGCCTATATGCTTATTACGGAAGGCAGAGAGTTCTTTCTCCTTCAGGCAATTCACCAATGTACCGTCAATCGTTACCGAACCACTATCGGGCATGTCCAAAGTTCCCATAATCTGCAACAAAGTGGTCTTGCCCGCACCGCTGGGACCGACAATGCTGACCACCTCCCCTTTTTTTATCTCCAGGTCGATGCCCCGCAACACCTGTAAACTGCCGAAACTCTTCGTTATTCCTTCTAATCGTATCATTGTTTTAGTTACTGTTTATTCCTTACGGTCATGACACATTTTATCTTTAACACATAGGTACGTTCTAACTGTTTGATAGCCCTATTACAACCTTTTAATGACGTATTCCGCAAGGTAACAGCCGAATACAGCCGGCATATAGCTTACAGTTCCGCAAGTAGACTTTTTATTCTGTTCATCTTCCGTCAACAGCACTGCCTTAGGGTCGGCTTGCTCGGTACTGAATACAACCGGAAGTTTACGTTTAATCCCTAACTTCTGCAAACGTTTCCTCACCGCCTTACTCAATCCGCAATGATAGGTATCCCATATATCGGCAAAACGTATCTGCGTAATATCACTCTTTGCACCCGCCCCCATACTCGATACAATCTTAATATGCCGTTTCAGTGCTTCCGCTATCAAATAGCATTTGGGAGCAAGCGTATCAATGGCATCCACTATAAAATCATATCGGGCGGCATCAAGCAGTTCGGGTATATTATCGTCTTTCAGAAATACCGGCAGCACCGTCAGCTGTATGTCCGGATTGATATCTTTGAAACGTGCCGCCAAAACCTCCGCTTTCTCCCTCCCCATAGTGGAATGCAAAGCAGGCAGTTGACGATTTATATTAGTAGGCTGCACCGTATCCGCATCCACAATCGTCATCCGCCCCACACCTGCACGGCATATCATTTCGGCTGCATAAGCGCCTACTCCGCCAAGACCTACAACCAGCACATGCGCCTGTTGCAGCCTTTCCATTTTCTCCTCTCCCAGCAAAAGCCGGGTTCTCTGTTTCCAATCCTCCATCATCGCCAACCACTAATCATTAATCACTAATCACTTACTAATCTTCCTTAAACCATTTATAAACCCACTTTCCTACCTTCTCGTAATGCTGCGCCTCATTTCGCGGATTAGAGAAAGAGACGGCATCCTGGGGTTCGCCCAACTGGTCGGGATAAAGTACAATCAAACTATTATTGGAAAAATATTTGCTCAACTGCGCCGGGAGCTTCTCGAAGGAGCTGTCGTAAGAAATGGATCCCCTACGTGCGCTTATCACTACAAGCAAATGGTCGTAATTCACTTGCCCGGTCAATATCAGCAAATCCCCCCAATCATCCAGACGAGAGAAGTCCGTCAAGGTCTGTCCATACTTTTTCTTCACCAATGCCTGCAACTGTACAGTTGTTTCCTCGTTTGCAAAGAAATGTACCCGGCAGCCCAACGTACCGCCCATCCGGCAAAAATGCTCCACCCACTTCTGAAAGCCTGCTTCGTATTCCGCCTTGGGAGGAACGGCTATGATGATTCGCCGTATCGTATTAATCGGAATCAGGAATTTGGCAATCATAACTTCGCGATGCAGTCCTTTCAGCAGGTTCTCGGCAAGCATACCGAAGAAAGAGTCTACAATATTGACCTTACGGTGCAAACCGATAATCACATCGGTCACCTCATATTCTTTCGCCGTATGGATAATACCCGAAGCAATATTCAAGTCATACCGTGTAATCTGGCGCAACGGCACATCGGCAGAAGCCGTAATCATGGCTGCCTTCTCCAAATACCTTTTACCGCGAAGCTCCAAACCCTCGGAAGTATTGTTGTCATTGATTACGTTCAAAGCCAACAGATTATCTTTCTGTTTGGTATCACGTATCAACAAGGACAGGTTCATCAGATATTCAATCGTATCCGGATTCGCCACCGGAATAAGAATCCTTTCCGCCTCAACCGTACGCTCCTCTTCCAGATGCGCCTCGCACATGGCAATCTTGCGTGCGGCCCTTTCCGTAATAAAGGAGCTCACCACACATGTCACAAGAATCAGCAATACCGTACCGTTCAGCACATCCTCATTCAACAAACGCTCACCGTTCGACAAGATGATATTATAACCCACCAATACCGCCGCCAGCGTAGCTGCTGCTTGTGCATTGCTCAAGCCAAACATCAGCTCACGCTCTATGGGAGCCATTTTATAAATTTTCTGCGTCAGCCAGGAAGCGATCCACTTGCCCACCAGCGCCACAACAATCATAACGGCAGCCACCTTCAAAGCGTCTCCCTGCCCGAAGATGACATGAATATCAATCAGCATGCCCACCCCTATCAGGAAATAAGGTATGAACAGAGCGTTACCGACAAACTCCAGATGATTCATCAACGGTGATACATGCGGTATGAGGCGGTTCAAGACCAGCCCTGCCAAGAATGCTCCCAAGATGCCTTCCATTCCCACGAACTCCATTAAACCCGCTCCCAGAAAAACCATGGCAAGCACGAAAATAAATTGCATCACGTTATCATCATAGCGGCGGAAGAACCAGCGTCCGATGCGTGGGAACGAATACATAATCAGCGCTCCGAGGAATATGACCTTAACCACCAGCCACAGCCAGAACAGTCCACCGGACTCCCCTTTAAACAGACCGCCCACCACTGCCAGCACCAGCAACGTAAGCGTATCCGTCACAGCCGTACCGCCCACAGCAATACTTACACTGCGATGACGGGACACACCGTAACGAATTACAATCGGGTAAGCCACCAGCGTGTGCGAGGCATACATACTTGCCAGCAATATGGACGTCACGAGACTATACTTCAGCAACATCATATTGGTAACCAAGCCTATGCCTATCGGAATGACGAAAGCCAGCAATCCCAGCATCACAGCCTTTCCGCGATTCTTCTTGAAATCGCCCATATTCATTTCCAACCCTGCCAGGAACATGATATAATAAAGTCCGACCTTGCCGAACAACTCGAAACTGCTGTCGCGCACCAAGATATTGAAGCCATGCTCGCCAATCACCAATCCCGCCAGAATCATACCGATGATGTGCGGTATACGCAATTTATTCAGCAATATGGGCGCAAACAATATAATAAGGAGTACAAGGAGGAATATCCATGTAGGGTCTGTTACAGGAAGTGTCAAACTGAAATTGAGCCAGTCCATACGCAGTGAGTTTTAGGTTTTAACTGCAAAATAACGAAAAAGTTTTCACTTTATGCGGTGTCATACAGCAATTTGTTATAAATTTGCAGTCAACTCTATCATTTATAGATAGATTAGAACTATTTTATAAACTAAATTAAAACAAAAGAAAAATGAAAGTAGCTATTGTTGGAGCAAGCGGAGCCGTAGGACAAGAGTTCCTGCGAGTGCTCGATGAAAGGAATTTCCCGTTGGACGAGTTAGTATTGTTCGGTTCTAAACGCAGTGCCGGCACTAAATATACCTTCCGCGGTAAACAGATCGAGGTTAAACTCTTGCAACACAACGATGACTTTAAAGGGGTTGACATTGCTTTCACTTCCGCAGGCGCAGGCACCTCTAAAGAGTATCTTGAAACAATCACCAAGCACGGCGCTGTGATGATTGACAATTCAAGCGCTTTCCGTATGGATGCCGATGTTCCTTTGGTTGTACCCGAAGTCAATGCCGCCGATGCCAAAGACCGTCCGCGCGGCGTTATCGCCAATCCTAACTGTACTACTATCCAAATGGTAGTGGCACTGAAAGCCATCGAACAGCTTTCTCATATAAAAACCGTACACGTATCCACGTATCAGGCTGCAAGCGGTGCAGGCGCCGCTGCTATGGATGAGTTGTACGAACAATATCGCCAAGTATTGGCGGGTGAACCCGTGACCGTGGAGAAATTTGCCTATCAACTGGCATTCAATCTGATTCCCCAGATTGATGTATTCACTGAAAACGGGTATACCAAGGAAGAGATGAAGATGTACAACGAAACACGTAAGATTATGCACTCCGACATCAAAGTCAGCGCAACATGTGTCCGTGTACCTGCCCTCCGCTCGCATTCGGAAAGTATCTGGGTAGAGACAGAACGGCCCATCTCTATCGAGGAGGCACGTGAAGCATTTGCCAAAGGTGACGGACTGGTATTAATGGACAATCCGGCAGAGAAAGAATATCCGATGCCGCTGTTCCTCGCAGGAAAAGACCCTGTATATGTAGGACGTATCCGCAAGGACCTCACCAACGAGAACGGATTGACTTTCTGGATTGTGGGCGACCAGATCAAAAAAGGCGCTGCATTGAATGCGGTACAGATTGCAGAGTATCTGATTAGAGAGAAAGCGCTTTAAAATTTCTCCTAATCCATAAACCGATAAGGGTGTGTCAAAAATAGAATGTCATTACTATTACAGCATTCATTTTTAACACACCCTTGACTATGTTGCTTGAGACTTCCGATTTCAAGTCGTTTTAAGTATATCAATAAGACACAGTTTCTGAAATCTCACTTTCTGCATTATTTTTGAATAACGAAGTCACAAAATAAACTCCCTTTTCCGATAATTTAAATGACGTTCCTTGGGTAATACCTACCAAATCGGCTTTCCGCTCTTTCCCATTATCTTTATATATAGCGTAATAAGCAACATTTGAAACCGCTCCCCAAGACAAATCAGCCCCATTCAACCTGATATTGTCCGGTGTCGGAGGAAGCACTGCAGCAGTTCGTCCTAAATAAGGAGGCAATACTTTCTTTCCATATATAGCCTTGACCGCATCTGCAATACCAACCTTATTTTCTACCAAGTTCTTGGCACTGTACAATACACTTCCCTTTACCTTCGGCTTTGCACTTGCCAGTTCAAACTGCTTCATTAAGTCATCTGACGATTGAAACTTACTTCCATATTGCGAATCACCAAATTTATAAATGCCATATCCTATCAATAAGTGGTTTTCATATGTATATTGCGACCATAAATCCAACCTCAGATTAAAACTGGTAGCATCATTACCTGTGGCAAAGTACAGCTGCGGAATAACCACATCCACCCAGCCTTCCTTTGCCCACGTATTGACATCTGCAAACAATGTGTTGTAATTACGCTCCATATCAGCTGCCGGACTAATAGAGAAAATCACTTCCGGACGAGTCTCAATAATAGTTTTCTGGATATTCCTAACTACGGTATTTACATTATTACGCCTGAAATCCTCGACATTCTTAAATTTATCCTTCCCATATTTTTGAAATTCCGCACCATCATTCATTGTCTCAGAAGCTTCCAATGACGGATAGAAATAATCATCCATGTGAATACCGTCAACGTCATACTTGGTAATAATTTCCTTGACAATATTTACAATCCGTTCCTGAACTTCCGGCAAAGCAGGATTATAAACTCTGATTTTCTCATAATCCTTAACCAGTTCCATGGGTATTTTGGCATCCAGTTTTGGGAAAGCAGCATTCTTATTTGCACGCGTAGCTATACGGTATGGATTTAACCAAGCATGAAACTGGATACCTCGCTTATGAGCTTCCTCAACAAGAAATCCTAAAACATCATAATCGGGTCTTACTCCTGCACTTCCTGTAATATACTTACTCCAAGGCTCATATTCCGATTCATAAAACGCATCTGCCATACCTCTGATTTGGAAAAATACCGCATTCATGTTATACCCGACCAATAAATCCAGATAATCTGTATACAACTTTTTCTGAACATCGGCATTATACTTTTCCATAGGCCAATCAAGCCCCCATACCGTAGCTATCCATACTCCTCTCAGTTCCTTTCCGGGCAGAACAGACGAAGAGGTCTGACCTTCTCCCTGAGAATGGGTGCCGTCATCCAAAATGCCTTCATCGTCTTTACTACATGCTGCGACAAGCACAAGTAAAATGATTATATATATATAGTTCAAATGTTTCATCCTTAAATTTCTAATAAGAAAGCCGCCTGATAATTTTAAAATAGACGGCTTTCAAGTTGACAATATAAAAATTCAATTTAAATGTAGAAAATCAGCATATTATTCCTCTTCCTGCTTAATAGGGAACTCGCATATTACAAATCCTGATCCTGTGCGTGATGCAAACACACAAAGCTTGGCATCTTTCCCGTTCTCATCTTTCTCTATATAATAATCTGTCTGCGCCAGGGCGTTTCCATTTCCACTTCCACCTAATTTAAATTGGTACAAAGGATTGTGATTGTCTCCTTCGTCAAATTTCCGCAAAGCCTCTTCTATGGTAGCTCCTTTGCTCAAATCATAAATTTCCAAAGCAATGGTTGCAGTAGATGCACTACCCTGACCAGCGGTACAAACCAACAGATAACGCTCCTCATTAAAGTTGATTATCCTTGGAGCCACAGCCTCTCCTTTTATGCTCGACGCATATATTTCGCCTACAGACTCATTGACCAATGTTACAGGAATTCTGACACCCGACCATAAATACTGGTCTGTATTTCCCACTCTATATACATTGGTCACCATCGTAGCATCAGATTTTGACGGTAATACTTTAATGGCAGTGGCATCAACTGTTTTATAGCCGCTTACGGGTATTCTTAGAAAATCAGTAGCTGCATTATCACCAAAGAATATAAATCCGTTACCATTCTCATCTATATTATAAGAGGCATTATCACCATGTCTGTTTCCTGCTCCGGAGATACTTCCAACATTAATATTGGCTATCGTTTCCGGTTGGGAATCCGGTGTTTCCCAATGATAAATCTTAAGAGGAGAAGCTTTGGCACCCGACAAACTTGAAAGATATACATGACCATTACTCAACGCACCCATGTTATAAGAGAAAGTACCACCGCTAACTCCAGTCAAATCCAGCAGAATCGGGTTGATTTCCCCCTTCTTCAAATCCGATACTTTAAGAAGATGAGGTTGTGTAGCTCTGCTGACAACCAATACATGTTCGCCATCATAAGAAGCACAACGGGTAGATGCAGCATCGGCATAATCACTATAAATGTTATCTCCTGAAAAATTATATACAGTAGGCTTTTCAAAATCAGCCCCATACACAGGAACTCTTTTCCGGACTTTAACAAAATATTCCTTATACCTCTTATTATTTACAATCCGCAGTATCAAAGTCTTGTCGGAAGTTTCCTCATCCATTGAGAAATCCATGACCGGAGTTTGAAGCTCCGCGCCCTCAGAAAGTTCCGCCTCAAAGCTCAAAGCTGAAAAATTAGTCTCAACATCCAAACGGGGAAAATTAATTGTCTTATTGGCTTCATCAATTGTTCCTTCCACCACTGTTTTCCCGTCTGCCCCGGCATTAACTATCTTTATTGCTAAAAGCTCCGTATCATAAGGTGCTATATGGCTTTTAGGATAATCCTCCTCACAAGAGACAAGACTAATACCAAGCAATACAGCCATAAATCCTAAACTTTTTATTAATTTATACATAATCTCATGTTTTAATTAAAAACCATTGTTAACTCACGGATGTATCCGTCAATTCAAACTTGCCGGCCATCCCTCCGTTTGAGTAAGTGTATACCCTCTACTCTTATAATCTTCAATTTGATTAATTCCGATAGGTGAGAGATATGGGTTTACATTAGGCACATTCAAGAAGGGCAGTCGTCCTTTATTCTGTTCCGGATAGAAAAATCCTTTCATAGCAGCAGCATTAGTGCCATCATAAACGGTCAGACTTCCATCCTTGCCCATAACCCTGATTTTCCTGCTATTCTCTGATTTCAGTTCTTCGGGAACCTCATCCTTGAAATTTACCCAAGTACCTACCAGCAAATCCTGATTTCTATCGGTATCCATGTACTCCAATTTTTTCCAACGTCTCAAATCGACGATACGTGAGAATTCAAAAGCAAATTCCATTCTTCTTTCCCGTCTGATTTCCCAAAGTAACGGAGATACCGTGACATCTCTACCCGGATCATCAGGCAGAGCATCTAATTTCATGTCTGCTGTCTTGACAACACCCAACGCTTTTGCTTCCTCGGCAATCGGTCTGTTACGGATCTTGTTAATAGACTCATCTATATCAGTCTGGATAACCGCCGGCCCTCCCAATGTAGCAAGTTCCGCTTTAGCCTCAATCCAATTCAATAAAACTTCAGCATAGCGGATTACCGGATAGCCAGTCACATTCTTTTCACCCTGGAATTCCGGAGCCGGAGAACCGCCTTTTTCAATATACTCCAATGCACTCCGAGGGATAAACTTAGTTACATACAAATAACAGCTTTTAGCTCTGGGAGTCGGCTTATTGTAAAAACTTGCCTCAAATCTGGCATCTCTTGTCTTTATCAGGTTACTTAAAGTAAAATCGGCTGCGTTGGCAACTGCAGAAGTTTGCCAGTCCTTACCATCCGTACAGATAAACGCCTTAATCAAATCCAAATTCGGGCCGACATCGGTAGGGTCATTCATGTTACAAGTCGATGCTATGGAATGAGTCACACCCTTATCCGCATCATAGGTACGATACAGGATACAGTCTTTCGTACTTTTCGTCGACCCGAATAAAGAGCGGAAATCAGTCACAATATCATATTTTCCACTGCTCATTACCAAGTCAGCCGCAGTAATAGCCTGCTCAAAAAATTTCTTCGCACGTTCATCATTCTTATAATAATATTTTTGCCAACTTGCTTCAAACAATGCCCATCTCGAAACAAAAGCAGCCACCACATAACGGTTCACATATTGTGCATCCCCGTCATCCAAACGGACATTCTTCATGGCAAAATCAAAATCATCATAAACGGCATCCATCACTTCATTTCTCGGAGTACGATCCTTATACAAGGCATCCTTATCCGTATTCAACACCTCTGTATCGTAATAAGGGACATCACCAAAAACATTGACCAGACGAGCATACTCCATTCCTCTGAAGAAACGGCCTATTCCCATCCAATGATTGTATTGTTCTTCGGTCAGAATATCCTTCATTCTGGCAGACACACGATCAAGCATGACATTCGCCTTCCTTATCCAAGCAAAATTCCATGTCGGACCGGTAAATTCGCTCTGCCACATCATATCCAGACTCGTTGAGCCTTTTGATGTAGGGACAGTCCGTCCAAACTGCGTTTGGGTGGACAATCTCACTGCATCATCATTAAAAGTATAATTTGCATTAGGAGCATACGTCGTTTCATACTTCAATCCATATCCTACAAAGAAGTTGGTATAAAAGGCATTGGCATACAAACGTACCCTATCCTCACTGGTCCAGTAAGCATCATCTTCCGATGTAGTCAATGAAGGACGGTCCAGCACATCATTACAATTCGTAAACAGGAAGATGATTCCGGTTAAAATCATATATATTTTAAATCTCATAATTATTCTTTTTTAGAAGGTTAATTGAACGCCACATGATAAAGTCTTGAAAACAGGTGTGCCCATACCCGTACGTCCCAAGTTATAGTTTGAGTCAGACCTGAACATCGAATAACCTGAGATAGCCTCCGGGTCGATAGGCAATCCGTTCAGCTTGTCAAATGTAAAGAAGTTCTCTAATGACATATAGAGTCTGGCCTTGGATATATACACTTTTGAAAGAAGATTCTCCGGGAAAGTATATCCCAACGTTATATTCTTGATTCTCAGGTAAGACATATCCAGCAAATAGCGTGACTGTTTCTGCATACTGAAACCAGTATTGCTTCCACCCAAATTCCATGCTCTCGGATAAAATGCATCCGTACGCTCTTCTGTCCAATAATCGGTTGTGAAGGTTTTGGGAAGAGCACCCTCTTTGGCATTATATCCGGGAATAGCCAACTGACCGCTACCCCAAATCTGACGCTTGCCGATGCCTTGGAAGAAGATTGAAAAATCAATCCCCTTATAATCCGCTCCCAAACGGAAGCTATACTCATAACGAGGAGTAGAATTGCCAATCACAGTCTGGTCACCGGGATTACCATTCGTACCTGTTCCCGACGTGATATAACCGTCTCCGTCCAAATCCACGAATTTAACGTCACCCGGTGCAAAAATCAATTTGTTATTGTCTTCATAATGTACCTGATACACCGGATATGGAGAAGATTGTTTATTGGTAGTATGCGCTGTCCCGTTATAAATGACAGTAATTTTTTCTATTTGTCCGTCTGCTCCGTAAACAAAGTCCTCCTTTTGAAACAATCTATCTGTCACAAAACCATAAATATCGCCATATCGTCTTCCGGTAGAATAGGTTGTCCCTAATTTGCGGTCTTCCCATGGAGTCAGATAATCCGCTCCTTTGGTTATATAGGTAGTTGCATCGGAAATAGAAGCCATAACATTAATTCCCAATCCATTGGAAAAACGATGGGTAAAATCAGCCGACAACTCCCAACCTTTGGTTCTCAAACTACCGTAATTACCTTTAGGAGCTGTAGCACCAAGTGTCACCGGCAAGCTTTCTCCTTCAATAATCATGTTTTTCGTATCCCGACGATACCAATCGAAAGTTACTCCGAATTTATTCTTAAAGAAACGCAGGTCTACTCCAAAATCCAAAGTCTCAATCTCTTGCCAACTGATATCACTGTCCACTAACGAAGGAGTACCGTACAAAGGCATCTTATTACCGCTTCCGTCCAGCCATGACGATTGGCCGTCAGCCAATATGGCTTTGTACAAGGTATTGGATACCGTTTGGTCACCAATACTACCCCATGAAGCCCTAAACTTACCAAAGCTCAAAATATTTTCAACCGGTTTCATGAAACTTTCATTGGTAAACACCCAACCGGCAGAAAAAGAAGGGAACCAACGCCACTGCAAATTCTTCGGAAATTTAGATGAACCATCCCTACGTATATTAGCTTCTAAGAAATATCTGTCTTCAAAAGAATAATTCAGACGTCCGAAGAAACCTAATTGAGCTTCCCAATTGCGGTCTCCTTCAATGAACTGGTCACCGGATGCCAATGGAAATTGCGGGTTTGTCAAATCAATAAGATTTGTTTTCCACCCTTTATGCAAACTCCATTTACTGGTAACCCTGTTCATACCCACCATAAACTTAAAGGCATGCTCTTTTTCAGCTCCCAATTGCAGGTTATAGGTGGTATAAATATTAAACGTATTATTATCTACCGATTTATTCTGATAGCCGACCTGACTAGCTCCCGGACCCGAACTGTTATAATATTTTTCTACAGGGAAACGGTATGCCGGCATACCTCCCGTGTCTACTCTTTCGCCTTGTTCATTGACAAAGACCTGACTGCCGTTCTCTATCCACGCCGTAGGCGCATACCATGTAGCACCGGCCTCGTATTGGGTTACAGACGAATTTGTTTCCGAAGTTTGTCTGTCGTAAGTATAATCAAATTTAACATCCCAATTCTTCGTAATATTCAATGTAAAACCCAGGTTAACGTTATAATATTTATTTTGCAGATTATCTGTATTTGATGCAGCCATTTCATACGACGGCTCTTTCAAAGGATTGCCATGTTCTGTCACTCCCATCGGAAACAATGGGCTCCAACGATACATATACAACCAAGGGTCAGCAGAAGTATTACCAATACCCGGATAACGTTTATTACGGTCGGAATAGATAGAACTGGCTCTCACTGTAAGATATTTATTCAATTCCGATGTTACACTGACCGATGCATTATATCGTTTGAAGTCGTCCTTCTTGGCAGTCTTAGACATACCACTCTGATCCAAATACCCCAATCCTATATTATAACTGGTCTTGCCGCTTTTACCATTTACCGATAAATTATGGCTCATGGTCGGAGCCCAGTTCCTGACCATAGCTTTAGCCGCATCATAGAGTCTATATCCATATTTATCTTTTCCGTCATAATACCAGTCACGGCCATATACTACCGGATCATTCCATTTTACCTTTCCTCCATACTGTTTCTGCCATTCTATGGCTTTCTCCAGGCTTTCGGGGCTAATACGCCAAAAGCCACCCGCCGGCATCGGTTCTCCTCTGTTTATTTGAGCATCCAATGTGTACTGCAAGGCTTCAATTCCACCAATTTCAATGCTTTTGGCAGGATCTTGCCAAGAAAAGTTATTGGAATAGCTAACTTCAAATTTATCTGTTTGCGCTCCCGATTTAGTTGTTATCAAAATAACGCCAAACGCAGCTTTTGAACCATAAATAGAAGATGAAGCTGCATCTTTCAATACGGAAATAGACTGGACATCGTTGGGATTAACCATCTGAATACTTGGAATTTCCACGTTATCCAACAAAATAAGCGGAGTATTATTTCCCGAAATGGATCCAATTTGACCGCGAATTTTAATCAAAGGGTCCGAACCGATTTCTCCCGTTGGAATCGTAATATTAACACCCGGCACTGAGCCTTGAAGTCCACGACCGATATCCGCAATAGGACGACTGTCCAATGTTTTATTTACGTCGACTGTTGCAACTGCACCTGTTAAATTAGCTTTCTTTTGAGTTCCATAGCCCACCACAACAACTTCCGAAAGTAACTCGCTATCCTCTTTTAAAACAACCTTTACCGTCTTGGTTGCTTTTACCTCTTGAGTTTGATAGCCAACGAAAGAGATTTGTAAGGTTGAACCCGGCTTTACATTCAATGTAAACTTTCCGTTAATATCAGTTATTCCACCATTTGTCGTACCTTTCTCTACCACACTAGCTCCGATAACCGGTTCTCCGTTTACATCTACAACCAAACCATTGACTATTTGAGTTTGCAACTGTTCTGTCACTCTCAAAGAACCGTCAATGGTAGTCTGAGTAGCTATCACGTTTCCACTGCTTAATAGCAAGGTGCTGATTGCTACTACCGTGAGGATCTTTTTATTAGACAATCCTCTTTTTCTGCAATCTTCATTCATAAGTGATTGATGATTTTGTTAATTAAAAATAGTTTTTTCCAAAAATGGTAAGATAGAAATTAATAAGAGTAGGATAGAATCACCCAAACTCTTGTGTTTTCACTTTTCCATAGGCATTTCTCAATTTAAGGGTTCATAAATGGTATGTTGTATCTCTTTTCTCTCTAAAATTCCAAGTCCACCGGGAACTTGGGCGGAACATTTTATTTTCAGTGTGGTATCAGAAAAGATTAAGTGCCCGAATAGTGGCTTTTTGCATATCTTTTCATATCCTTTACTCTCTACGGCTGCAAATAGCAATTCGTTAAACGGCCGTTACTCTTTCGTTAGACAGTTGTTGCCCTTTCGTTAGACTAAGGTTTAACGAAAGGGCAACAACTGTCTAACGAATTAAAAATAAACAAGCAACTATTTATTTACAGCAGATGTACCAACAGTTATCACCTTACAAATATTTTATTCAGAAAGGACAACTTACAACGACGGATACGAACTATGAACCATGAAGTAAACTTTTTGAAGAATTATCGCAAGAATATTAAAAATAACTATATATTTGTATTCAATTCTAAAACTAATTAGCTATGAAACTGATTGCGGAAAGTGGTTCTACAAGAACTGAATGGGCACTGGTTGAAGACAACCACTTGATACAGCGTGTTTTTACCGAGGGATTGAATCCTTTTTTTCAAACAAGAAGAGAAATTAGCCGGAGTGTACGTTTAGGATTGCCCGATATTTTTTTCAAAAAGAAATTGGAACAAGTATATTATTATGGAGCCGGATGTACCTCTTATGAAAAAAAGAATATATTGGGTGCATCTTTAGTAGCACAATTCAAGACCCCTATTCAGGTTGAAAGTGACCTGCTTGCAGCGGCACGCGGTCTGTTTAAATGTGAAGCCGGCATTGCCTGTATCTTGGGAACAGGCTCTAATTCATGCTTTTATGACGGGAAAATAGTAGTCAAGAACGTCAAGGCAGGTGGTTATATCCTGGGCGATGAAGGCAGTGGAGCTGTGTTAGGCAAAATGTTTCTGTCTGATGTGTTAAAAGGCTTGGCACCTAAGGATGTAATGGCCGATTTTTTTGAAAAATTTCGTATCAGCTCTAATGAAGTAATGGAATCGGTATATAACCGTCCTTTCCCAAACCGTTTCCTCTCAACAATTTCTTACTTCTTGGCAGACTATACAAACGATGACTATGTATTTGAACTGATAACTAATAATTTAAAAGGATTTTTCACTCGTAATGTCTGCCAGTACGACTATAAGAATTATCCCATCAGATTTGTTGGCTCATTGGCCTATAGCTATGCGGACATCTTAAGAGAAGTTGCCGGTGAGTTTGGAATTGAGCTCGACGTAATTGAAGAAACTCCGATGAATGGACTGATAGAATTTCATTCTTTAAATATAGAAGAACCTTAAACTCTAATATATATAAGGTATATAAAGACTGCCTTTGCAAATTTAAAAGTATAAGATTAAAAAAATGCAAAGAAATGTTCTTGATATTGAATAATATAATATCTTTGTTACGTGTGAAGTACACAAAATACTTTATCACCTTTGTTAATAATAAGATTTATCTCTTAAAACGACTGGCAAGGTTAAGAAATTAACTGGATTTAGTTTAAAATTAATATATACCAAGTTCCCGGTGAACTTGGATTTTTAGAGAAAAAAGAGATACAACATATCATTTATGAACCCTTAAATTGAAGAAATGCCTATGAAGCAATGAAGAGACTTAGAGGATATACAGTTCATTTTACCCCTTAATCCTCCCTTTTTTTTACCTAACTGAAAAACTATTTTTATTAACAACAAAATCATCAATCACTTATGAATGAAGATCGCAAAAAAAGAGGAATTAAAAATCATAAAATCCTCATGACAGTGGCTATCTGTGCACTGTTTCTTGGCAGCAGTAACACTTTTGCTGCCCGATCTACTTCCCATGAAAACCATGGCGTAACAGAGCAGATGCAGTCTGTCGCTGTAAATGTTTTAGTAGTAGATGCCCAAGGCGAGCCTATCATTGGCGCCAACGTTGTAGAAAAAGGTACTACCAATGGCGGCATTACGGACATCAATGGAAAAATCAGAATGAATGTTACAGCAGGAGCACTTTTACAGATTTCTTTTGTGGGGTATACCACTCAAGAAATAAAGGCCACTCCTAATCTACGGGTAGTGTTGAAAGACGACACTGAATTATTGGATGAAGTAGTAGTCGTAGGTTACGGCTCACAGAAAAAAGAGAACCTGACAGGAGCAGTCGCTTCCGTTAACGTGAATCAGACATTGGAAGGACGTCCTATTGCCGATATCGGTCGTGGTTTGCAAGGTACCACCCCGGGCTTATCCATCCAGGTACCAAGCGGCGAAGTCGGTTCTGACCCGATTATTAAGATACGCGGACAAATCGGTTCCATCGAAGGAGAAGCTACACCTTTGATTTTGCTCGACAACGTAGAAATACCTTCTATCCAAATGGTCAACCCCGATGATATAGAAAGCATTTCTGTACTGAAAGATGCTGCATCTGCTTCTATTTACGGTGCGAAAGCAGCATTCGGCGTAGTATTGATTACAACGAAAAAAGGCGCCAAGAGTGATAGGGTCAATGTTTCTTATCAGGGCAATCTCTCTTTCCAAAACATGGCAAAAGAGATGAAAATGGGACAGTTCAATGCTTTGGAATATAGCGTAGAAGCAATGAAGCGCTCCGGAAAAACAGCCACCGGCGGTATTTCATTCTTTATGACAGAATCCGGATTGGAGCGTGCCCGCGAATGGCAAAACAAATATGGCGGCAAGTTAGGTCCCGACGACCCTTATGTATATGGGCGAGACTGGTATGTGGATGCCAATGGACGAAATATCGGTCTGAGAACTTTCGACCCGTATGATTATATGATACGCGAATGGGCACCGACTCACTCACACAACGTTTCAATCAACGGCAAAAGTGGCAAGACAACTTACAACATCGGCTTAGGATATCTGCATCAGAACGGTATGATGAAGCCTGCCAAGAAAGACGATTTTACACGCTACAACGCATCCGTACGTTTAAGCACCGAAATCAACAAATATCTGACTATACGTGCGGGTTCTATCTTCTCCTCACGTGACAAGAGATACCCTTATTCTACCTCATCCACTACTGCCGACCCGTGGCTGTACTTGTATCGCTGGGGTCCTAACATGCCGTTAGGTGTCAATGAAGACGGAAACGACTTGCGCAGTCCGTGGTCTGAAACAAAACAAGCCAATACAGCTTCACAAGTAGATAATTACCTCAACATAAGCTTGGGTACAACCGTAAATGTGACCAAAGACTGGAAATTTGATTTTGACTATACATATGCCAACGAAACAGGAGTTATCAAGAAACCCGGAACACGATATAGCGCAGCAAACGCATGGAGTGCCGGTGTACCGAGAACCGATGCCAACGGCAATCAGATTTATGTAAACAACCTGGGACAACAAGTAGACGCAGCAGCCGAAGGTGCAATGCCCGCATACAAACTTCCGTACGAAGAATATACTCCCCATGGTTCAAATCCCGACCATATCTACAGAAAATCTTCAGGAGCACGTCGCCATACCTTCAATGCAACAACCGATTACAACTGGCAAATAAACGACGATAACAACTTCAAGTTTCTGCTTGGTATGAACCTGGTGACTTATGACTATGAAGACAACTGGTCACAAATTACAGATTTGACAGATATCACCAACCCGCAGTTCGACCTCGCAGTTGGCACTCAGACCGCAAGCGGAAACCAAAAATGGGAAGGTCAAATGGGTTACTTCGGCCGTATCAACTATAATTACAAAGAAAAGTACCTGTTGGAAGCCAATTTACGTTATGACGGTACATCCAAGTTCCCTTCTGGCATGAAATGGCGTTGGTTCCCTTCATTCTCAGCCGGTTGGCGCTTAAGTGAAGAAGCTTTTATGGAATGGGCAAAACCCGCATTGAACTCATTGAAGCTTCGCGGTTCATGGGGTATCATTGGCGACCAAACCGTAGATAACGGCTTGTATGTATCCTCTCTCGGCACAGGACAAGTAAACTGGCTGGGTGCTGATGGTCAGAAATTATTCTATCGCGGTACTCCTTCTGCCGTTGCTTCTTCTATTACATGGCAGGACATAGCCACACTCGACTTGGGATTTGATGCGCGTTTCTTCCACGGTGATTTCGGTGTAACATTCGACTGGTATCAACGCGATACACGTAATATGATTGTACCGGGTTCGGGCATTGCCTATACATTCGGTGCAGCCGCTCCCAAAGGCAACTACGGTTCTTTAAGAACACGTGGCTGGGAAGTTTCATTGGATTACAACCACCGTTTCAACAACGGATTAGGCATTAATGCCATGTTCACGTTGTCTGATGCCCAAACTGAAATTACAGAATACAGTGATACGCGTTTAATCAGCGATTATTATGTAGGCAAGAAATATGGCGAAATATGGGGCTACAGAACAGAACGTTTGTATCAGAAAGATGATTTCGTATATGACAATAACGGCGAACTGGTTACTGTATGGGCTTTGAACGGAAAAGAAGTGGCAGCAGGCACTCCGGGTGCTAAAGAAATGAACAAACTGAAAGACCCGAACGGAGTATATCAGGACTTCCTGCAATCCGGTGACTTCAAATTTGGTCCGGGCGACGTAAAATATGCCGACTTGAATGGAGACGGAAAACTGGGTAATGGCGCCGGCACTGTAGAAGACCCGGGCGATAAGGAAATAATTGGTAATGAAACACCGAGATTTGAATACGGTATCCGTCTGGGCGCAGATTATAAAGGCTTTGACTTTTCTATCTTTATGCAAGGTGTAGGCAAACGTCAGATATGGGGTAACGGTTTCCTTGCCATTCCCGGTTATAATACTGCCGACGGTGCTATTCCTGACGCTATCGCAAGTGACTACTGGACTGAAGAGAACACAGGAGCTTTCTATGCACGTCCATGGAACCAATCCGGATCGAACGATGCTTACAACTATTACAAACAGTCACGCTATCTGCTGGATATGTCTTATTTCCGCATCAAGAATATCACATTAGGTTATTCTCTTCCGGAAAATATCATAAAGAAAGTACGCATGCAAAAGGCACGCATCTATCTGGCGCTGGAAAACTTCTTTACATTTGACAACCTGAACGGACTTCCTATTGATCCGGAAGCAATCTCCGGTTACTCCATGTTCAATGCAGAGAACTATAACAGCGGCCGTACCGGTGTAGGAACCCCGACTTTCAAGAGTGTGTCAGTAGGTGTACAATTGAACTTCTAATAAACTGAATTATATGAAAAAATATATATTTGCTTTACTTTCTGCCGCAACCTTTATGACAAGCGGGTGCGACTCTATCCTGGAACGTCCGGAATTGACAAAGCCACTGGACGAAACGTATGGAAAGACAGATAACGAATACCGACTCTATGTCAACGAAGCATACCCCGTTTATTTTGTGGGTTACAACAATAGCTGGGGCAGCGCATACGCTCCTTTAAGAGGATACAATTTTTCTGATGACAATGCTTCATCCGGAAAACAGACCTCTTTTGAGAATACCGTTCCCACCAGCCGCGGAAGTTACAACACCAGCGACCTCGCCAACTCCTGGATTTCCCAATACGCAGCCGGCAACTGGAACTTTGCCTGGGTACGCAAATGGAATATAATGATTGACAAACTGGAGAAGTATAAAAGTGCGCTGGAAGAAGAAACCTATAACCACTGGATGGGAGTAGCCCGATTCTTCCGTGGATTTGAATACTGCCGCCTGGTAGAAACCTTTGGTGATGTACCCTATTATGGAAAATCCATTAGCGATGCAGATACCGATGAAATGTATAAAGACCGCACGCCACGCAACGAAGTCATGGAACATGTGTACAATGACTTTGACTTTGCATTAAATAATATCCGTGAAAATGACGGAGCCCAATATCTGAACAGATTTATTGCAGCCGGTTTCGTCAGCAGACTGATGTTATTCGAAGGAACTTGGCAGAAATATCATAAGAACGATACTGAACTTGCAAAGAAGTATCTGACTATGGCCAAGGAAGCAGGAGACAAGGTATTAGGAAACAGCCAATGGCAGATTTCCGGTGATTTCAAAAGTCTGTTCGGCTCAACAGACCTAAGCGGCAACAAAGAGGTACTGATGTACAGACACTATGATGCCGGAGTCAACGTAACTCACTGTGTGGCTTCTTACTCCAACGGTACGGAAAGCCAAGGTGGCGCAACATTGGCATTAGCCAAATCATTCATCTGCAATGACGGTAAGGTGTACAAAAAATCAACTGTTGCCGGAGCAGACGAACTTGATGTCAAGAACATGGCCAAAACCCGTGACCCGCGTTTTGAAGCTACATTCTGGGATGAACCTCGTATCCAGGCAGGTACCTTGCTTTATAGCTGGAAATTCATTGACCGTGTAGGCCCGACCTATTTTGGCAAGACTTATCCTCCTCAATATAAAAGTATAACTAATACCAATGATTATCCGGTAATGCGACTGGCAGAGGTCATGTTAAACTGGCTGGAGGCCAAAGCCGAACTGGCTTTGATGGGCGGTGACCCTATCATTCAAGATGACATCGAAAAAACAATCAACCAAATCCGCAAGCGTCCTCTCGATGAAACGGCAATAAAAAAAGGCCTGCAACAAACCGCACCTATGATGTTAAGTGACATCACTGCCGACTTCGACCCGGATAGAGACAAAGGCAATTTGGTAGCAGGAGATTACGAAGTAGATCCGCTGATTTGGGAAATCCGCCGCGAACGCCGCATGGAGTTTGTATACGAGCACTCCCGTTTGCTCGATTTGAAACGTTGGAAGAAACTGCATTATATGAACAACAAAACATATCCGGACACAATGCTCGGCTTATGGGTGAACCTTGAGGAAGAACTGCCTAATTATCTTGAAGAAGACAACATAGGCATCACCACCGTAGCAGTTCCCGATGGTAACGGATATAAATACATAGTCTATGACGGAACCAACGCCGATGAAATGACAGGTTTCTATGTGCCGGAAGCAGCCGAAGCAAGAGACGATTTCAGCGATCGTTCATATCTGGCTCCGGTAGGAGAAGCTCAAATCAACGAGTACAATGCTAAAGGATATAAATTGACACAAACCGTTCTCTGGTAACAGAAAAAAAGCATAACTCACAACAAGAGGTGTATCAAGAACGAAAGTTTTTCTTCTCGATACACCTCTTTCCTATATATACCTGAATACCAGATAAGAGCGTTTTGTCGTAATTGTAAATTAATAATTATAATACTAAATATTCCCAAATAAGTGTTTTTGATATTAAAATAAAAAGTATCTTTGTTCCATACAAATTCTCCTTAAGTAATACTATTATGAAGAAACTGCTACTATTAACCATCCTGCTATGTAGCTCATTACTGTGTCAGGCACAAAAAGAGCGCATTGTCTTAGGCGATGAACAAACTTCAGAGTATTTTCCAATCCTGAAAGGAAAACGGATTGCAATCTTCTCCAATCACACCGGAATGGTGGGAGACAAGCATTTACTGGACATACTGCTGGAAAACAAATTCAATGTAGTAGCTATTTTTTCACCTGAACACGGTTTTCGCGGAGATGCGGATGCAGGAGAGCACGTATCCAGTTCGGTCGACAAGAAAACGGGCGTCCCCATCCTTTCTCTTTACGACGGGAAAGACAAAAAACCGAGCGAAGCATCCATGAGAAAATTTGATATATTGGTTATTGACATCCAGGATGTAGGCTTGCGGTTCTATACCTATTATATAACAATGTGCCGGCTGATGGACGCCTGCGCCGAGTACAACCGCAAGGTATTGTTGCTGGACCGCCCCAATCCGAACGGACATTATGTAGACGGACCGATACTGGACATGAAATACAAATCCGGAGTGGGTTGGTTGCCTATTCCCATTGTACATGGCATGACACTGGGCGAACTGGCATTAATGGTAAACGGAGAACGCTGGTTACCGGCCTCACGCGTGTGCGACCTTACCGTCATACCCTGCAAGAATTATACGCACCAGACAAAATACACATTACCCATTCCCCCCTCTCCCAACCTGCCGAACATGAAAGCCGTCTATCTGTATCCGGCTACCTGCTATTTTGAGGCCACTCCCGTCAGTCTGGGCAGAGGAACTTCACTCCCGTTTCAGGTATACGGACATCCCAATATGACAGGCTATGATTACAGTTTTACTCCCAAAAGTGTTCCCGGCGCCAAAAATCCGCCCCAACTGAACAAGCTATGCCACGGCGTAAACCTCAGTAATATGAGCGATGAAGAAATTTGGAAGCGCGGTGTGGATCTGAGCTACGTAATTGACGCTTATAAGAACCTGAACATAGGCGACCACTTCTTCCGTCCGTTCTTCGAATTGCTGGTAGGAACAGACTATGTCCGCAAGATGATAATAGAAGGAAAGAGCGCCGAAGAAATCAAAAACCGCTGGAAAGGCGATGTGGAAAAGTTCAAGGAACAGCGTAAGCCCTATTTGCTTTATCAAGAATGATTATTCATACAAACCGGAACCTATTAACCAGTAAACACTAATACCCAATCAATACAATGAGCCCGTTATCCGTTATCATCACCATTGCAGCCTATTTTGCAATACTCTTCACAGTTTCTTACATTGCCGGCAGAAAAGCAGACAATGCAGGTTTCTTCGTGGGCAACCGCAAATCGTCCTGGTATGTGGTGGCATTTGCTATGATTGGCTCCAGCATATCCGGAGTAACGTATGTATCCGTGCCCGGCATGGTTGCCGCAAGTAACTTCGGCTATCTGCAAATGGTACTGGGATTTATTGCGGGACAATTAATCATCGCCTTTGTTCTGACCCCCTTATTCTACCGGATGAATCTGGTTTCCATTTACGAATATCTGGAGAACAGGTTCGGCATGTCCTCATACCGTACAGGGGCCTGGTTTTTCTTCATCTCCAAAATGCTTGGAGCGGCAGTACGGCTGTTCCTCGTCTGCCTGACATTACAACTGCTGGTATTCGAGCCATTCGGATTACCGTTTATTCTGAATGTAGCCATCACCGTAGCTTTGGTATGGCTGTACACTTTCCGTGGAGGCGTAAAGTCGCTCATCTGGACGGACTCCTTGAAAACGTTCTGCCTTGTGGTATCGGTTGTATTGTGCATCTGCTATATAGCTTCCGACCTTAATTTGTCTTTCACCGGTATGCTCGGTACAATTGCCGACAGCGATATGTCCCGCATATTTTTCTTTGATGATGTCAACAGCAAGCAATACTTCTTCAAGCAGTTCTTTGCCGGAGCATTTACCATGATAGCCATGACCGGATTGGATCAGGACATGATGCAACGCAACCTCAGCTGCAAGAATTTCAAGGACTCACAAAAGAACATGATTACCAGCGTCATTTCGCAATTCTTCGTCATTCTGTTGTTTCTGATGCTGGGTGTACTGCTCTACATATTTGCCGGCAGCCAAGGAATACAAGTGGAGAAAAGTGATGAACTTTTCCCCTTAATTGCTACAGGAAATTACTTCCCCGCCGTTGTAGGCATCCTGTTTATTATCGGACTGATTTCTTCGGCTTACTCGGCAGCAGGATCCGCACTGACAGCCCTTACTACATCCTTCACCGTAGATATTCTCGGCACAAGAGGAAGGACGGAAGAGGAAATCGTAAAAATCCGGAAACGGGTACACATAGGAATGGCCGTAATAATGGGTATTACGATTTTTGTATTCAACCTGCTGAACAATACCAGTGTAATCGATGCCGTATATATTCTGGCAAGCTACACCTATGGTCCTATCTTGGGACTGTTTGCTTTCGGCATCTTCATGAAACAGCAGGTGCGGGACAAATACATACCGTTAGTGGCCATCGTCTCTCCGCTTCTTTGCTTCATCCTGCAAAAGAACTCGGAAGCATGGTTCAACGGTTATCAGTTCAGCTATGAGCTGCTTATATTCAATGCACTGTTCACCTTCATCGGACTCTGCATACTGATAAAGAAAGACAAAAAGAACATTTAACTTAATACATCATCATCATGAGTGTAAGACTCCACTTTTTGCTCAGCATGCTTGCCACCGCCCTTATCCCCCAAACGGGCGGTGCGCAAGAGTTTCCGACAGAAACCCGCCGGGAAATAGGCAAGTTTCTGGATGCCACTGCACGAAAAGAAATATCCGTAGGACACATCACCGTTGACTCTGTTGCCATAAACGGCAACACCCTGCAACTCTTTGCCAACATGAACTGTTCCTACATTCCTTTCCGTGAGGACAATGTAGCCGAAATTTATAAAGGTATCAACGCCTTGTTGCCCACCGAATTTGCAAAGTACAGGCTACAGCTACGCACCAACAGACATAGTATCGAAGAACTGATTCCCCAGGCGTTGCGTTCGAAAAAAGACAAAAAGGCTCTTACATTCAGCCAGGATGTAGAAAAGCCTCTGGTAACCAAAGTTTCCAGACCTTATACCCCAACCAACGGACTGCAAAACCGTCATATTGCCTTATGGCAAAGCCACGGCTTTTACTACGAACCGAAACTCAACCGCTGGGAATGGCAGCGCGCCCGCTGTCTGCAAACCGTGGAAGACCTGTATACACAGAGCTTCGTATTGCCCTACCTTGTTCCGATGCTGGAAAACGCCGGAGCCAATGTGCTGCTTCCGCGTGAACGCGACTGCCAGACTGCCGAAATCATTATCGACAATGACGGTTGCCTTAACACCAACTCTACCTATACCGAGCATACCGCTGACAAGGTATGGCGGCAAGGCACAGGAAAAGGCTTCGCACATCTTCGCCCGCAATACATAGATTTTGAAAATCCTTTTAAAGAAGGTACATTCCGTATCGCAGAAACCGTCAAAAAAGGAAAAGAAAGCACGGCCGAATGGATTCCCGAAATACCTCAAAACGGACAATATGCAGTCTATGTATCCTATCAGACTGTTCCAAACAGCAGTGACGACGCCCTTTATACCGTTTATCATAAAGGCGGGGTATCCCAATTCAAAGTCAACCAGAAAATGGGGGGCGGCACTTGGGTCTATCTGGGAACTTTCGGTTTTGATGCCGGAAAAAGCAATGCCTGCAAGGTGACTCTGAGCAACCGTTCTGCCAAAGCCGGACAAACAGTCACAGCCGATGCCGTAAAGATTGGCGGCGGCATGGGAAACATTGCCCGCCGTATCTCTGAGGAAGGGGCAACCGATAATTTGAAAAGCTCCGACAAAACCGTCAACGCATCAAATGCAGCAAAGAATATACCGGCAGCATATCAACCGTCCTATATCACCGAATACCAAAAGAGCGGTTATCCCCGTTTTTGCGAGGCTGCCCGTTACTGGATGCAATGGGCCGGCATTCCGGACAGCGTATATTCCGAAAGCCACGGAAAGAATGATTACACGGATGACTATAAAAGCCGTGGAATATGGGTGAACTACCTGGCGGGCGGTTCTGCCGCCAACCCCACGGAAAAGGGGTTGAATATTCCGGTAGACCTGGCGTTTGCCTTCCACTCGGATGCAGGAACTACCCTTAACGACTCTATCATCGGAACACTCGGCATCTATCAGACCGATGCCTACAACGGCGTATTTGCCAATGGGGCATCACGCTACTTGTCTCACGACCTGACAGACCTGATTCAATCCAATATCGTACGCGATATCCGCACACTGTATGAACCCCGATGGACCCGCCGCGGCAAATGGAACCAATCATACTATGAAGCCCGCGTTCCACGCGTACCGACCATGTTACTTGAGTTGCTTTCTCACCAGAACTTTGCCGATATGCGTTACGGTATCGACCCACGCTTCCGATTTACGGTAAGCCGCGCTATCTACAAAGGAATGTTGCAGTTTCTCTGTTCGCAATACCGTATGGATTATATAGTACAGCCCTTGCCTGTAGACCACATGGCATTGCGCATGATCGGTGAAAATGAAATCGAGTTGAGCTGGAAAGCTGTAAACGACCCGCTGGAACCGACAGCCGCCCCCGAGAAGTACATCGTTTATACGCGTATCGGCAACGGTGACTTCGACAACGGCACAGTAGTGGATAAAAACAGTTACCGCACCGTTCTTCCCGCCGGTATCGTATGCAGCTATAAGGTAACCGCCCTCAACAAGGGTGGTGAGAGCTTCCCTTCTGAAATTCTTTCGGCAGGACAGGCTTTCAACAGCAAAGGTGCAGTATTGGTCATCAACGGATTCGACCGCATCAGTGCTCCCGCCGATTTTGTCGCCCCTGCACCTGCCGACACGCTACTTGCAGGTTTTCTGGACGATTTGGACCATGGAGTGCCTTATATCAAAGACATCAGCTACATCGGAAAGATGAAAGAGTTCCGCCGTTCCATCCCCTGGATGGACGATGACGCATCCGGTTTCGGCGACTGCTACGGCAACTACGAAACACAGGTTATCGCCGGAAATACATTCGACTATCCGGCAGTGCACGGAGCTGCCATACTGAAGGCCGATTACTCCTTCGTTTCATGCAGTGATGAAGCTGTTGAAAGCGGACAAGTTGTCCTGAACGACTACACATACACCGACCTTATTCTCGGCAAAGAGTGCCAGACCAAGATAGGCAGAGGCGGAATAAAGCCTTTGGAGTTCAAGACATTCAGCAAACCGATGCAAGACTGTATTACAGCTTACTGTAGCCAAGGCGGCAATATCTTTATATCAGGCGCCTATGTAGGAACCGACTTATGGGATAACCGCCTGATTCCCGCCAATGAAGAAGACAAGAAATTTGCTACGGAGGTTCTGAAATATAAGTGGCGTACAGGACAAGCCGCCACAATGGGTAAAGCGAAGTGCGTAGCTTCCCCTTTCCCTTCTCTTTCGGGAAACTATACTTACCATAATGAGCTTAATTCGGATTCTTACGCAGTGGAGTCCCCTGACGCCATCGAGCCTGCTACGAAAGAAGCATATACCATAATGCGCTATTCGGAGAATAACCTGAGTGCCGGAATTGCCTATCAGGGCGAATATAAGACATGCGTCTTAGGATTCCCTTTCGAATCGCTTCGTACGGCAGAAGAAAGAGCATCTCTGATGGACGCTATTCTGACATTTTTCAACAGCAGTACCAAGAAATAAAGAATAATTTATAAAACCAATCATCATTTATGAACCGAAGACTATTCACCAGCGTCCTGTTTGCCTGCCTGCTACCGTTTATGGTGCAGGCACAACAGGCCGTGTTCCGCTTCGCACAACTGACGGACATCCACTTAAGTCCGAACAACCCCAATCCTACGGAAGATTTATTGCGTTCCATTGCACAAATTAATGCAACCGACAGCATCGATTTCGTATTGGTAACAGGCGACATTGCCGAAGAGGGCGACCGCACCACCATGGAAAAAGTAAAATCATGTCTCGACCTGCTGAAAGTGAAATACTACGTAGTGCTGGGTAACCATGAAACCAAATGGAGCGATTCCGGCTGTACTGCCTTCGGAGAGATATTCGGTGGCGAACGATTTGAATTCGAACATAAAGGTTTTTTGTTCCTCGGTTTTAATTCAGGCCCGCTGATGCGTATGGCATACGGCCATGTTGTCCCTCAGGATATCCGCTGGATGACGGAAACGATGGACCGGTACAATGCCGGCAATTCCCGGCCGGACAAACCTGTAATACTTGTTACCCACTATCCGATGACGGAAGGCGATGTGGACAACTGGTATGAAGTGACGGATGCCGTGCGACCATACAACATACGCCTGTTTATAGGCGGACACTACCACCGCGACCGCGACTTGCGCTATGACGGCATTCCGGGTATCCTGATGCGCAGCAACCTGCGCGACAAAGATGAAAAGCCGGGCTACGGCATTTATGAGATTACAGAAGATTCTATCCTCGTTTATACACAACGCATCGGAGAACCGAAAAGACAATGGGCCGCATTCTCGCTGACGGATTCATACTATGACCGTAATGAGAAAGCCGAAAAATATCCCGACTTCTCCGTAAACAAAGAGTATGCACAAGTACAAGAGCAATGGATAGTGCAAACCGGAGCCGGCATCTACTGTTCACCGGCAGTGGAAAAAGACAAAGTATTCGTTGGCGACGACCTGGGACGCCTCACTGCCTATGCCCTTAAAAACGGCAAGAAACTATGGAGTTTCCAATCCGGAAAAAGGATTGTCGGAACACCTGCCGTAAGCGAAGGAATTGTCGTATTCGGTTCCGCCGATTGTAAGATATATGGTCTGGATGCCCAAAACGGTAATCTGTTATGGACAGTAGAAGCTGCCGAACCTGTATTGGGAGCAGTGACAATAGAGAACGGCATTGCCTATATCGGTGCCAGCGACCACACTTTCCGTGCTGTAAACATCTGTACCGGAGAGGTGAAATGGGCTTTTGCAGGCGTAAGAGGCTACATCGAGACCAAACCTTTGGTAACGGACAATAAAGTTATCTTCGGCGCATGGGACAATACCTTATACGCTTTAAATAAAGCAGACGGCAAGGAATTATGGAAATGGACAGGCGGACTGACGCGCATGCACTTTTCCCCTGCCGCCGTATGGCCGGTGGCAGCCGATGGGAAGGTATTCATTACCGACCCGCAACGTGCCATGACCGCCATTGACATAGAAACGGGCAATACCGTATGGCGTACCTTCCAATCCATGGTACGTGAGACAATAGGACTGTCCGAAGATAAAGAACGTATTTACAGTAAGACCATGAACGACAGTATCGTATGCTACTCCACCAAAGGTAACCAACCGCACAAACTGTGGGCATCCAATGTAGGCTTCGGCTACGAGCATGCTCCTTCCATGCAGGTAGAAAAAAACGGAGTCGTATTCGGAAGTACCAAAGAAGGACTTATCTTCGCGCTGGAAGCCGCGACTGGCAAAGTGCTGTGGAAACACAAAACAGGCAATTCGCTCATAAGCACAGTGGTACCGCTCGACAACAACCGGGTGCTGTTTACCGCCACGAGTGGAGAAACCGGAATGCTGAAGTTTAAAATAAAAAAATGAGAATTTTAAAATAATACCTTACAGATATGAAGAAGATTGATTGCTTTATTCCTTTTGCAGGAAAAAAACAGGCTGAAAAGACAGTACAAGGATTACAGGCTACAGGTCTTATCGGCAACATCCGTTTAGTAACGACAGACCCTACGCTCGAACCATTGCCCGGCTGTGAGATTTTATCCGTAGACATGCCCTACAGCAGCACTGCCATGAAAACCATTGCCGAAAAAACCGATGCTGAATATACATTGCTATACACCAAAGAAACGACTCTTGAACTGGGTATGTTCGCCTTGGAACGCATGATGCACATTGCAGAAGATTCGGATGCAGGAATGGTCTATGCCGACCATTACCAGATAGCCGACGGCAAGCAGACGAATGCTCCTGTCATCGACTATCAGTTCGGCTCGCTGAGAGACGATTTCAATTTCGGCTCGGTACTCCTTTTCAATACTTCAAAGCTAAAAGAGGCAGCCTGCCGCATGAAGTGCAATTATAACTTTGCCGGCCTTTACGACTTACGACTGAAGCTGAGCCAAAAGGCAGACCTCGTACATATCAATGAATATCTGTACAGTGAAGTGGAAAACGATACACGTAAGAGCGGCGAAAAGATATTCGATTACGTCGACCCGAAGAACCGTAACCGTCAGATTGAAATGGAAGCGGCATGCACGGAACATCTGAAAGAAATCGGTGGCTACCTGAAACCGGAGTTCAAGCAGATTGAGTTCTCTGCCGGAAATTTCGAATACGAGGCATCCGTTATCATCCCCGTACGCAACCGTATACGCACCATCCGCGATGCTATCCGTTCCGTACTGGACCAGAAGACAGACTTCAAGTTCAATCTTATCATCATCGACAACCACTCCACCGACGGAACGACAGAAGCCATCGACGAGTATAAGAATGACGAGCGCCTCATCCATATCATCCCCGAACGCAACGACCTCGGCATCGGCGGTTGCTGGAACATGGGCGTACACCACCCCAAATGCGGCAAGTTTGCCGTACAATTGGACAGCGACGACGTATATGCCGATGAAAATACATTGGCCACTATGGTACGTGCTTTCTACGAACAGAACTGCGCCATGGTAGTAGGTACTTACATGATGACGGACTTCAACATGAACATGATTGCTCCGGGCATCATCGATCACAAGGAGTGGACACCGGACAACGGGCGTAACAATGCCCTCCGCATTAACGGTCTGGGTGCACCGCGCGCATTCTATACTCCGGTACTGCGCGAAGTAAAAGTGCCCAATACGAGCTATGGCGAAGACTATGCCCTTGGACTGAATTTCTCCCGCCAATACCAGATAGGCCGTGTCTATGACGTTGTTTACAACTGCCGCCGCTGGGACGACAACTCGGATGCCTCATTGGACATCGTCAAAATGAACGGGCACAACCTTTACAAAGACCGTATCCGCACGTGGGAGTTGCAGGCACGCATTGCTATGAACAAGAAAAGCGGCAAATGACCTATGAATCAGACCATACACAATCTTCTAACCGAGCAGCTTGCTTCCTGGGAAACGGCGCGTAATAACTACGCCGCCCTTTCCGGAGTGCAGGTGAAAGAACTGAATGTAAACGGCACCCTTTATAAAGTACAGTTCAATCCGGCACGTATCGTATCTTCCGGAGCCAAAGTAGATGCAAAGTCCATTAAGGAACGTAAATGCTTTCTCTGCCCCGCCAACTTGCCGGCAGTGCAAAAAGGCATCCCGTTCGAAGGACACTACAACATATTGGTCAATCCGTTTCCCATATTCCCCCGTCACCTGACGGTACCGGAAACCGCACATGTCGCCCAGCGCATAGCTCCCCGCTTCGGGGATATGCTGGACCTGGCACGGCAACTGACCGACTACACCATTTTTTACAATGGTCCCAAGTGCGGCGCTTCCGCTCCCGACCACGCCCACTTCCAGGCCGGCAACAAAGGCTTCATGCCTATTGAACAAGACTGGCGTAGACAGGTAGCAGGCAAAGTAGCCGACTACGGTCAGGCCACCCTATGGTGGCTGAACGATGCCCCGCGCACTACGCTCGTCATCGAATCTGCCGACCGCAAGACGGCTATTAAGCTGTTCGACACCGTTTATCACTCATTGGACATACAACCCGGTGAAGACGAACCAATGATGAATGTCCTTGTAATGTACGAAGACAACAAATGGATTGTATTTGTCTTTCCTCGTGCCAAGCATCGTCCGGCATGTTATACGGCCGAAGGCGACGCCAACCTGCTGAGCAGTCCTGCCTCCGTAGACTTAGGCGGAGTATTCATCACCCCCGTCGAGAAAGATTTCATCAAAATAACGGCAGAAGACATCGCACAGATATTGGGTGAAGTATGCCTTTCTCCCGCAGATTTTCAAAAGGTGCGGAAACGCATCCAGGAACAACTGTAATATCCGTCATCCCTTTAAATAAACAAGTATGAAAGAGCCCAAAGTAGAAGTCGGCATCCTATTCGAGCCACAGATAGAATTTATCCTGCTTGCCCCCTACCACGTATCCGGCAAGGAAGTCAACGGCAAGCAGACTGTTACCTACGACGAAGGTAAGATCCTTTGGAACGGCAGGCAATATGACGAATTAGTGTTTGAACCCCTGCAAGAATCCGTTGCGGCATTCGAGTTGCTGGATGTGACTATCGGGATAAACTTCCACTGGGAACGCAAAGAAGACCAACGCTTCCAGGGTTCTTTAAAGATTATCGTAGAAAACGGCAAGCTGACTGGTATCAATGTCATCCGCGTGGAGGATTACCTGACCAGCGTCATCTCCAGCGAGATGAGTGCAACCGCTTCTCTGGAACTGCTGAAGGCACATGCAGTCATCTCGCGCAGCTGGCTGCTTGCAAACCTTTCCGGTTTGCAAACTGACAAATTACAACTGCCTGTTGGTAATGATACCATACGGAATAAAAACGCAAACCAAGACAACGCAGCCAATTGCCAACTGTCAACTGCCGACTGTCAATTGAAATGGTATGAGCGCGACTCTCATACCCATTTCGACGTATGTGCGGACGACCACTGCCAGCGCTATCAGGGGATAACGCGCGCTTCCACCGATATAGTCCGCCAGGCGATAGCCGCCACCCGCGGACAGGTACTTACCTCAGAAGGCAGAATATGCGATGCCCGCTTCTCCAAATGCTGCGGCGGAGCATTCGAAGAGTTCCAGTATTGCTGGGAAGATATCAAATATCCCTATCTTGCCAAACAGCGCGATTATCTGACAGGAAATGAAAAGACAGGTATCCAGCTGATGCGTGCGGCCGGTATTCCCACTGTAGCAGAACATACGATCTGGACTCGTAGGAACGGGGAACATTATTGGTGCGCATTCTTAAACGAGGATGGGCGATTCCTACCTTTCGCTCCGGAGTACGAAGGCCCGGATTCCTTGATCTACAACCTAACCAAGCCGTTCTTGACCCCGGCCAAGGTTTACAGATACGGATTCGCCCCCTTACATCCGGTAACGACCGAGTCGACCGATGAATACCGTACGTTCTTAAAAAATCCGTTATTGACCGCTGTCACGGAGCAATACCTACCACCTGTCGCAGATATCCATACGACTTGCGACCTCCCGGTGAGATCAAAAAGAGCACCTATTTACCTCTGTACCTATAATCATGGTAACTGGAGGCCTTTCGCCATGAGCGAACGGATCGGCAACCGCTGTACCTTCCCGAAGATCGTAGGCGATGATGTGTTTATCATCGCCGAATATGACAAAGAGGCTTATGGCTCACTACGCTTCATCACATCCCCTTTCCATGTGAGCAATACGGGGATCATCACGAAAATTAAGCCCGATCCGGCCCGAACCGATTCCATCTTTATCGCCTCGGACAACCCGTATCAACAGCAAGTGCCGTATACACTCGCTTATTGGGAACAGGAACAGCAGTGTTTTAAAAACGGATATTTCCCGACAGACACGATACCCGGTGGCATCCTCATTCGCAAGATACCTAAAGGGAGCCTGTTGAAAGCGATGATCTCGCGACCGGAAAAGGCTGCGGAAGATCGTATCTTTTTGGTGGAAAACGATACGGTAAAAAGATATTAACCATGAAAGAGCTGTTGAAACTCGGCGTATATACCCTACTCGGGACACTTTTGCTGAGCGCCCCTTTCGCAGGATTGGGAATGCTATCCACACACTTGGTGACAGAGAAAACCTTTTGGATTCAACTAATCGCCCTGTTCTTATCCGCCGTGTCCCTACAAGGTTTGTGGTTGAATCCAAGCAAGGGGCTGTGCCCATGGACTTACGTGGATATCCTCCCCCTTTCCCTC
>ERZ772872.646-NODE-646-length-34751-cov-18.309113_pt1 | contig 34751 bp, 23 predicted proteins | sample MGYA00512132_ERZ772872 | MGnify/ENA primary metagenome ERZ772872 (study PRJEB29015, sample SAMEA2737724) | human gut metagenome | biome: human gut; feature: human-associated habitat; material: faeces | place: China | collected 2012 ...
AAGGTTCTCTCCCTCCGGCCCTGCGGGGCCACCTCCCTCGCAGAGGGAGGCAAGGAGCATCACAAAAACGCGCAGTACCATTCCAAAACGGGCCCGCCAAACAGCATCGCGATCACGATGCCCGCACACAGAAACGGGCCGAAGGCGAAGTGGTCCTTCTTCCCTGCCTTTTTGGCGGCCAGCAGGTATATACCGTACATACCGCCAAAAACAATGCCGAAAAACATCGCCAGCAGCGTATTCTGCCAGCCCAGGAACAGCCCGGCGGCTGCCATCAGCTTGATGTCGCCGCCGCCGAACGCGCCGTCGATGACAAGGCAGAGCAGAAACATCGGCACACTGACGCAGAGCGCACCGATGACGTGCGGCAGCCAGTCGGCAGGGGAGAGCAGCACGCTCACCGCGCCGCAGACCGCCAGCGCCAGATTCAGCCGGTCCGGGATGGTCTGCGTCTCGGCATCAATGAGCGAAACGCTCAGCAAGATCCCGCAGACCGCCAGCGCCAGCAGCGCGGCCCAGCTCATGCCGAACAGACCGCCCGGCAGGGCGTAGGCAGCGCCGTACCGCCAAGTGCAGCCCAGCGCCAGCACGCCGCCCAAAAGCTCCACCAGCAGGTACCGCGCCGGAATGTGCGCACCGCAGTGGCGGCACCGCCCGCGCAAGAATAACCAGCTGAACACAGGCACTAAGTCCGGTGCACCCAGCGTGTGGCCGCACTGCGGGCATACGCTGCGGCCCTTCAGCGGGTCCATGCCCCGCGGCAGCCGCCACGCGACGACGTTCATAAAGCTGAACAGCGCCGCGCCCAGCAGAAAACGAATGAGTCCCAGCAGAAGCTCAAGCAGCAGCATGGCCCACCCCCGCGCCGTATTGCAGCCGGTCCTCCGCGCGGAAAACGCGGTAACCGCCGTCGGCATCATAGATGGCGTACATGCCGTTCTCCTGATACAGGAGCCGCTGCACGGTGTAGCCGTTCGGGTCGATCTGCAAAAGCGTCACTGTGCCGGGCAGTGAGCCCAGCGTGCGGATTTCCTCGGCGATGCCGTCCGCAAAGCCGTCCGCGCTTGTCTGGTCGGCGAACGTCTGCCCGGCGGAGTAGCACTGGGCAGACACGGCACTGGCCGCCAGCCGCGCAGCCTTGACCTGAGCCAGGGCCTCCCGTGCACGGGCCTGATAGCGCAGCTCCGCCGCGCCGGTCACAATAGTATACAGGACAGCGCCCAGCGCCAGCAGTACGGCGAGCTTTTCCGCAAACGCAGCTTTGGCCCAGCGTTCCCCGGTATGGCGCAGCCATGCGCCCAGTCGTGCTGCCAGCATTGTTACACATCCTCTACCATATAATAACACGCTATTTAGTATAGCGTGCCGGGCCTGTATTTGCAAGAAATTTCACGAAAAAAACTCTGTTTTTTGTTCAAAGCTAACGGAAATTATGGCGAAATCGTGCACAGCTTGCCGCTGACCCACTATATTTGGTGTAAATTTGCTGAAATCTCGCGGAATTTGTTGCGAAAACGTCACATTCCGAGTATAATGCCAATATATATAATCTGGTATTGTGTCTAATTGTAACCTTTCACCGGAGAAACGACGGGAGCATCTATGGTGCAGTACAATAAAAATATAAAAAACAAAAAGAAAGGCTTTACGCTGGTGGAGCTGATGGTCGTTCTGGCTATCACGGCCATTCTGGCGGCGCTGGTCGGCGGCGGGCTGATCGCCTACACGCGGCTGGCCCGGTTCGAAAAGAACGAGGCCAACGCCCGCACGCTGTTCCAGACGGCGCAGATCTCCCTGACCCGGATGGAGACGGCGGGGGAGCTGGATGCGTTCCGCGATAAGGTGACGAAAAGCGGCAGCATGGGTCAGCACTTTGCCGAGGGTCTGACTGATGCGAACGGCAAACCTCTCGATGGGCGCACCCAGAAAGACTTGAACACCTATATCGCGGCACTATACTATGACAAGACCGGCGCAGCGGACGGCAACCATAACGCGCTGGTCAAGGAGCTGCTGGGCGATTACATCTACGACGCCTCGCTGCTGAATGCCTCGATCTGCGTCGAGATCGACGTGCAGAGCGGGCAGGTCTACTCGGTCTTTTACGATACCAAATCCGATAAGCTCCGCTTCAATCAGGACGGTGCTACGAATATTTATGACCGCAGCTATGACCACCGCCGCAATGACACCCTTGTCGGCTACTACTCTGCCGAGGACCGCGTCAACGTTGTGCAGCTGGTGCAGACGAAGCTGAAGGTCAAGAATCCCCGCCTGACGAACGGCGAGACGCTGACCCTGAGCTGGAGCGGCAACTCCAGCCTCGGCGATCTGGACACCTCCTACACGGCAACGGCCTACGCCGCCGGGGACACCGGCGACAATCGGAAGCCGCTGTTTACCATCACGATCAAGCGCGACACCGCGGGTGCGGCGGATGATAACAAGCAGGTCATCACCAAGATGCCTGTCACGATTTATACGTATGATAATGCGGGCCAACGGACGGAAACCGAGAAAGAACTCTACTTCCCGCTAAGCTACAACAAGGGCAGCTTTGTGCTGACGCTGGACGCCATGGCGGACGCGGCGCTGCTGCGTGCGTGTGAGAACGACGCTGAAGTTGCCGCCACGAGCCTGTACAGCATCACCCGCCTGCTGAACGACCCGAAGGACATCTACATTGCCATGCGCGCCGAGCCGCGGGAAAACTACAGCGACACCTACACAGCCAGCAAAGAGGAGCCGACGAACAAGGAAAACACCCTGCTGGCCAAGGTCGATACGACGGACAAAGCCTACCTGAAATACTTCCGCCATCTGTACAATCTGCGTTGGTCCGCGGATTGGAAGAATGCCGGCGAGGGCACCTACACGCTGACCCCCCAGGCCAGCAACAGCACCGGCCTGAACTGGACGGGCGGCGGCGTCACGGTCTACTGCGCGTCGGGTGAGCGGTACCCGGCGGCCAAGGTGCCGTCCCTCAATGACCCTGTCGCCTGGCCGACGATCCCGGAGCTGGGCGAAAAAATCGAACTTACGAGCAAAACAGCGGGTGTTACAACCCAAACGACCCGTGTGCCCATCCTCAATCTGCAATTGAGCAGCAAGTCCGTTGCAAAAACCGGCAAGGCAGAGAAGGACGAGCTGGCCGACCACTATGTCGGCCTTATCGGCGAGAATAAGGGCAAAATATCTTACATCACACTGCGCGACCCGGACATTCAGGTCAACGTCAAGACCGAGACCGTCGCCGCCGATACGCTGCCGAAGGCAGACCAGCTCAAGCTGACCGCAACCAAATTCGTTACGGCGCTGGCGAAGGACGACGAGAACTGGCGCGATGTTCGCGCCGTCGGCGCACTCTGCGGCGTCAACACCGGCACGCTGAAAAACTGCGCCCTGACCCGCGGCACGAACTCCTCGACCAGTGCGCTGGTGGCCGCGGCGCTGGCGTTTGACAACACTACCACCGCAACGCAGCGCAAAGCGCAGACGCAAAACGCTGGCAGCAAAAGCTATACCTATTATACAGACGAGCCGCGCGGCATTGGCGGTCTCGTCGGCGTTGCCATACCCGAAACGGATTCCGTCATGCAGGACCTGACCGTCGCGTCGGAGGTGGCGGTGGCGGGTCTGCTTGTGGACAAGGGCACGCAAACCGTTACAAACACAGCGGCAGACCAGAAGGCCGAGAAGGCCCGCTACGCTGCCGCGGCAGCCGGGCCGGGTGACGAGAACTCCCTCTGGCGCAGCGTCGGCGTGGGCGGCGTGTTCGGCACGGTGGACGCGGCCCAGATGAAAACAGACAGTAAAACGAACATCGTCAACAACGGCTTTGTGACCGGCAACGGCTTTACGGGCGGCATCGTCGGCAACCTGTTTACGACAGGCGCAAATACCAGCACGCCGAGCCTGACGGGCCTGAGGAACAACGGCACGGTCAGCGCGGGCGCCAACTATAAGGGCGATACCGCGGGCGATGCGCGCAGCCTGGTGCTGGGGCAGTTCTTCGGCGGCATTGCGGGCTACGGCAGGGGCGTGACCCTGCAAGGCTGCGAAAGCGTGACCCGCAGCGACCTGACCGAGACCCAGTTCAAGGAGCAGGTCAAGGCGGGCTTCGACAAAACCGGCGCGTTGACCGACGCCAGCCCCCTCAAGGGCGATTTCGTCGGCGGCCTTGTCGGCTACGGCAAGGAAATTGTGCTGAACGGCTGCAAGACCGGCAAGGGCTACGTGCTCGGCAGCCGGTTTGTGGGCGGTCTGGCCGGTGGCTTTACCGGCAGCGGCGTACAACAGAACGATACGAACAGCAGTGACGTCTTTGGCAACCGCTACGTCGGCGGCATCGTGTCGGTCAACGGCAGCAACAGCAAAATCAGCGGCATGACCAATGCGGGTCTGGTCGCGGCCTTTGGAAAGAACGCGGCCTACGTCGGCGGCATCGTCGGCGTCAATGATGCCGACTGGGGCGGCAGTCAAGACCGGAATGCCAAAGCCACCGTGCAGAACTGCGCCAACCGCATGTCCGGCGACAACGCCACCGACACCCGCCGCATCAACCTGCTAAAGGAGCTGAACGGCTACGCCGACTACGTCGGCGGCATCGCGGGCTGCAACGGCAAAAGCGGCGTTGTGACGTGGGATAAGAACGGCACCCCGACGCTGGGTGCCATCCTGTACGGCAACAACTACGTGGGCGGCGTGGCCGGTTATAACGATGAAAATGCGACGATCTCCAACTCCTCCGGTCAGAACCTGACCATCAGCGGCCAGATCGTGGCGGCGGGCAAGGCTGTCGGCGGCATGATCGGCCTGAACTGCGCCTCCACGCTGCCCTCCGCCACTGTGGCGGTCAGCCGCGTGGCAGGTCAGCAGCTTGTCGGCGGCGTCATCGGCGCCAACCTGCCGGTGGGCGGCTTCACCGTGACGGGCAGCGCGTTTAACACAGATGTGGCCTCGGGCCGCGTCGAGGCCGACGCCGTCGCGGGCGGCATCATCGGCTACAACCGTCTGCTGGCGGACAAGCGCGCAGGCGTCACGCTGGCGGCGCTGCTGCCGACGATTAACGAGAGCACCGGCGTGCTGACCGACAGCACCGACGCGAATACGTCGGACGGCGAGGTCATCCTGACCGGTTTCTGGAACAAGCTCAACCTGCAGGCCGACATCTACGTCGGCGGCATCGTCGGTGCAAACGACGCTAAAACGAAGCTGACGATTCAAAATGCAACCAACGGCGCAACGCAGAATGCCCTGTCCGTCGGCGGCCTGAACCCGTCCAACGGCGCGTTTAAAAACGGCGTATCGCTGAACGCGCTGGCCGATGGCCGCTATGATTTCGACGACGTGCACGGCGCACTGGCGGGCGGTATCATCGGCTATGCCACACCCAACACGGTGCTGGAAAACTGCACAAACTACGGCACAGTGGCTCACAAGTGCGCCGCGGGCGGCTTTGCGGGCTGGAACGAGGGCACGATCACCGACGGCAGCATGGCGGCGTCCCTCGGCAACCGTGAAGCCGGGTATACCTATCTGGGCGGCGTTGCGGGCGTCAACGGCGGTCTTATTCAGTCTGCCTACCCGGCTAAAGACTGCGCCGTGCGCGGCGACAGCTGTGTCGGCGGCATTGCGGGCGTCAACCTGGGCGTTGACGCTGCGGCAAGCACCCGCAAGGGCCTCATCATCTGCACGGGGAACAACAGCAGCACTGGCACGGTGGAGGCCAACCAGTACGCGGGCGGCGTGGCCGGTGCCAACGTCGGCAGCATTTCGCTGTCCGGCAAGCTGCAAAGCAGTGTCACCGCCACCGGCTATGCGGGCGGCGTGGCCGGTATCAATACGAAGAACGGCATATATACAGGCCGCATTTGCGGCGCTGAAAACGCCAACGGCGCGGTCAGCGGCAGCGTCACTGCCGCCAACTACGCGGGCGGCGTGGCCGGTACGAACAGCGCCGAAATCACCCGTGTGGATAACTACGCCTCGGTGCGCGCCAGCACAAAATATGCGGGCGGTATTGCGGGCGTGAACGCCGCGGGCGGCACGATCAGCTATTGCAGCCATGCCCAGAATCCGATCTACGCCACCAACGGCGAGGCGGGCGGCATCGCGGGCAATAATAATAAAGACGCGCTGATTGAGAATGTGCAGGTCAGCGCCGCCGTCACCGCGGCCAACGGCACGGCGGGCGGCGTCACGGCCACGAACTTCGGCATCATCGGCCAAGGCAGCGGGCTGGAAAACAACAGCAGCGTAAGCGGCTGCACGATCTCCGGCACGTCGGAGAGCATCGGCGCTGTTGCAGCGTACAACGGCAAGGACGCGACCATCCGCAACGTCAGGCTGGCGGCAAACGCCAACGTACAGTTCAGCACCCCGGCGGTCACCATCGGCGGCCTTGCGGGCATGAACGAGGGCACCGTAACCGGCTGTCAGGTCGAAAACGGCGCGCTGGCGCTGGACGACGGTCTGCGCGCGGGCACCAACACCGTCACGCTGGGCGGCGCGGTGGGCCGCACCACGGAGCACGGCACGGTCAGCAGCACCGACGTTCTGCTGGACCTTACACAAAATCTTGATAAATATACAAATTTGGGCGGCGTCGCAGGCCGGAACGACGGTACCCTGAAGCAGTGTACCTATTCCGGCACGATGGGCGGCAACGCGGACACGGACGGCCTTGTCTCCGACGGTGCACGCAGCACCGGCAGCACGGTGGGCGGCATTGCCGGTCTGAACAACAGCACAATCACCGGCTGTGAGGTCAAATACATCAAACTGCAGGTCAGCGGTATCAGCAACATCACCACGACCCAGACCGCAGACGAAAAGCTCGCCAGTGCCAGCCATGTGGGCGGCATTGCGGGCCGCAACAATGACGAAATCGCCAACAGCTATGTCGCCACCGAGCGCAGCAACAGCGAGGGCAGCATCATCACGGCGCGTTACGGCTTTGTGGGCGGTGTCGCGGGCTCCAACAACGGCACTATCAAGGGCAGCGGCAGCAAAAAAGCGCTGGTCAGCGGCGACACAACAAAACTCGCCCTTGTTGCACAGGTTAAAAATTGGCTGGGTGCGGCAGATGCCAATGCCGGCATCAACAGCATGGCGGCAGAGCTGACCACAGGCAAGACCTACGCGGGCCTCAAGGGCGTTGACACTGTGACGGACAAGGGCTACACGAACGTTTACAGCGACACAGGTCTTGCCGCCAATGATCTGCTTGTCGCCCTGCGCGGCAGCAACAACAGCGAGACAGCCCGTGCCGCCGGTTATCTGGGCGGTCTGGCAGGCTTTAACTCTCTCCGCGGTACAATCGACACTTCCGCCACCGGCCAGTGGTTTGTCTATTCTGACAATGCGACAACGGCATCTACCGTCGGCGGTATTGTCGGCCAGAACGAATCCAACGTCACAGACAAAAGCGTGCTGGACACTGTGGTAAACTGTGCCGCTGTGCGCCGGTTTACGCGCGTGTTTGAAACGCGGGCATGGATTGGGAATCAAAATAAAGACGATACAGACAATGAAAACATTTACAAGGGCGGCAGCCGTGTGGTTGTCCATGTGGGCGGTGTCATTGGCCAGCAGCAGAACCGCAGCGATGACCGGTGGTCTGTCAGCAAGGTAGTCAACTGCGGCAGTGTGTTCAACAGCCGCTCGGCCAATGTGGGCGGCGTGATCGCCTATTGGCTGGACTACGGCGGAACCGTGCAGAAATGCTTCAATTTTGGCAAAATGACAACAAACACGAACGACCATGACCAGCAATTAGGCGGTTACGGTGCAGTCGGCGGTGTTGTCGGCATTATTGACCAGCCTATTTCCGGCGGTACCACAAATGTGCTTTCCTGCCGTAACTACGGTCAGATTTGGTATGATTCAAACGCCGCAGGCGCAAATGACTGTGCGGGCATTATCGGTAAAATCGAGATGAAGCAGGTCACCGATATTATGACGCTGAACATCATCGACTGCGTCAATAGCGGTGCAATCAAGGCAGAATCGCAGGCAGTCGGCATTCTGGCATGGATCGGCCCGTGGAAAAATGGAAAAATTGACAACGTTACGGTAAATATTGACCGCTGCCGAAACCTTAATACAAACTTTACGTGTGAAGGAAGTTATAACAGAAAAATCGGAATTGTCGGCAGCCGCGGTAATGGCACTAGGTCGATTAAAGCAACCAACGTCACAAACTGCTTTGCGACGGTTGGGGTTGGTACAGGTTGGTATCCTATTGCCTATGTGCTGAACGCAAACGAGAATGTCACCGGCCACGGCAACTATTATATTGAAGATTCCTACGATGCAGGCAAGAGCTTCTTTAAGAAAGATTCCCGTAAACTGACCACGACAAAACCAGACAAAAAAACACGTAACTGGAATAATCCTAACTATGAACCGGCCTACAAGGAAACAGCGTGGAATCCGTCCTCGGAAAAAGTAAAAGCACACCGTCTATACATAGGCTATAACGTCACTGATAAAGCAACCTATCGTTATATTGCGTTCCTCCCCACTTTGGCAAAGGATGGGAACGGCGCAGCGTACAGTCTGTGGTGGATTAGCGGTCTTACATCTGCGGGCTGGCCTGCCGAACCAAACTCTGCCTATATCAAGACCGACGGTAAGAAAGCCTACATTTTCGATGACACCGGCGCGGGCCAAGATAACAATCCCGGCAACCAGAGAGCGACTGTGATGCTGCAATTCGGCGAAGCCGCGAACAGTACGAACGACTCAGACGTTGATATTACCGACATCACCGACGAGGTCATCCAGAACTACTATAAGTACGTGCTGGACAGCACCAAGCCCGCCAAGCCGGAAAAAATCGACGTCAAGGCCAGCCAGGTGCAGGACGCGGACAACAACGTCTATGGCCGTTATAAAGTGACGTGGGACGAGCCGAAGGACAAGGAAGCCAGCCCCGCCGCTTACTACCGTGTTGAAATTCTGCCCTGCAACGCTGAGGGTACTGTCGCAGCGGGTGCAGTTCCCTATCTGAAAGCGGACGTCTACCAGCGCAGCTATACCTTTGTGGCTGATAAAGCGTGGACGGGTAACTTCGTCGTGCGTGTAACGCCCTACAACACCAACGACGACCCGAAGCAGCCTGATAACCCCAACACCAGCGGCGTGCAGACCTTTATGCACGCCCTGCCGACACCGGAGATTGAGTTCCGGCTGGTCAAACGTGCGAACGGCGGCTTTGACTGGAATCAGTGCCAGACGCCGGATGAAACATCGAGCGAATTCAATTATGAAGTTGTCGCGATGCTGAAAAACTACACCAAATACCCGACAAACGAGGCATGGACCGTCACGCTGACCGATGGAACGAATACTTATTATTTCAGTGGACAGAATGGCAAGCAGTACATCCGCCTGACCCAAAATTTGGAACGCACTTTGACGCTTACGGCGTTGGCAACCCCGGAAAACAACAGCACAAATTATCTGCGCTCAGCCCAGTACAAGTCAGAGACCTATCTCCCGTCCCAGAGGCGAGACAATCCGAGCTCTGACAAGGACGGTCTGCCGCTGGGCACGCTGAACAAGGACGGCAACACGGAGTTTGTGACCTACACCGGCCAGACAGCGGAAAGCTTTGAAGCAACCGTGAAGTTCAGCTTTACCCCGAGAGTCAAGAACGGCAGCGAGCACGGCAGCCCGACCTACCGCGTCATGCTGCTGGCAAAATATCTGGGCAATGACACGGTCAACGGGCAGTCCCTGAACGGCCAGTACATCACGCTGGCCGCGCGGGAGGGCATTGTGACAGGGTCTCCCGTCACCTTCAACCTGAACAGCCTGCCGTCGGATGCTATGACGAACTACACCGACTTCCTCGTTGTCGCGGTGCCCGTCACCAGCGGCAAGGGCGATATGAAGTATCGCTGGGATGCCACGGCGGACGAAGTGTCCGCAGCCATCGCCAGCCATGCGAACGAGACAAACGACACCGACAAAGAAATCTGGTGGAAGAACGGCTATGAGATCGTTCGCACGGGCGAGCACAGCTATACCTATGCCCATCTGACGCCGCTCTGCTTCTCCGACGTGAACCGCACCGATGACAAGAGTTGGGCTATACAGGCCACGCAGACGACCCCGCAGATCATCTTCAAGCAGCTGAACCTGAATGTTCTGAAAGCCCCGACGCTGGCCGAAACCACCGAAGGAACAGTTGACAAGGCAACCAACGAGTTGACCTATACGTTCAACTGGACGCAAGAGAACATAGGTACGGAAACGCCGACCTACAGCATCAAGCTCTACGGCCTGTTGACGGACGCGAACGGCAATGTGACCGGTCAGGAGCAAATTGCGCTGAAGGACACCCTGACGCCGACACAAAATGGCAGCAGCTTTACCCTGCCTGTCAACGTGGATACCATGCTGGCCAACGGCAGCGACAGCTGGCGCTATGACAAGGTCCGGCTCGAGGTCACCCGCGTGGCGGCAGCCAACACCACCGAAATCGGCGCGTCCGCTGTGGCGGATTACAGCGTTAAGCAGCGCCTGCCCGGCATCAGCGCGCCGAGCTCCATCACCCGCGTCAACGGCGAGACCGACAACGCGGATGCCCTGCTCTACACGGTCAGCTGGTCGCCGTCCGACGACGCGCGCATTGACCACTATGACCTGTGCGTCGTCGATGCCGTTGACAAAACTGTGCTGACGCTGCCCACCACGGACAACGTCGGCAGGCTGACGCTGGATCTGGAGCAGTATCAGGGCAAGGTATTGCGCTTCCGTGTCATTGCCCGCCGCAAGGCCAATGACGATAGCTGCTTTGACGGCCCGGACGGCGCGTTGAGCCAGCCCGAGACCATCGTCCGCCGCGCCGCTGCACCCACGGTTACGGCCAGCAGCTTTGCGACCGCCAGCCCGAATCAGGAGACGTTCCTGAATGACCTCAAGCTCAACATGACGCTGACGGAAGCCGCACAGGGCAATATCTACTTTACCGGCTATATCTTCAGCAACGAGAACAATTACAATACAATTGCCGATTTGGCCAGGACTTGGCAGGAAAAGTCCACCGGACAGGACAAGTACAAGGCCCAGCAGGAGTTGACCAAAAAACTGGACGAGATGCTGAACAGCGGCGACGCCGAGCTGGTCATCCCGAAGGACAGCCGCACGGTGGGCGGGAGCGCCAGCGTCAACGACAAAACCGCCAGCTATACCTTTGTGCCCGACGGCAACGGCTTTACGCTGACGCCCGACCATGCAAAACAATACCTGCTGCCCGCGGTGCGTGTTATGCCCACCGACGGCACGACAGCGTCGAACTGGTTCTACATCCTGCAGAAGGATACCGAAGCGGCACAGCTGCCGGCCATCACGCTGGACGCCCCCGTGGACGCTGCCGAACCGGAACGCGCGCTTGGCAATGCCGTTTACACGCAGGAGGTCAACCTGTACAACGACCCCGAGTGTAACACCAGTCGCGGTACGGCCCCGCTGGAGCTGCGCCGCTTTACGGTGGAGTGGACCGCGGTGAACAAGTACACCCAGGCCGACGGCACGGTGCGCAACCTGACCGACAGCTATACCTTTACCGTCACGCCGCTGGACAAGGACAAGGACAAAAAGCCCTACAGCATTACGGTGACGACCTACGACAGGGACGAGACGGACGAAGACGGCACCACGCATAAGCGCGGGGAAATCAAAACCGTTACCAAGACCTATGACGGCAAAACGACGGAGATTGCGAAGCAGACCGACGATGTGGACAAGGAGACCGGCAAGACCCGCATCTGGTACGACCTGAGCGTTGAGCCTGTGACCGACGAGAACGGCAACGTGACATGGAAATCGCAACCCTATGACGTCACCGGCACGGTGGAAAAGGACGGCGGTACGCTGTACTACAAGGCACAGACGGTTCCCATGCTGGAGCTGGTGCAGGAGGACGGTGCCGAGCCTGTTTACCGCATCACCCTGCCCGAGCTGCAGGAAAAGGTGCAGGACGACTCGCTCGAGCTGCAAAAGTTCACCGCAAGTGTGACGCTGCAGACGCTGGCGCACTCGGATGACAACGGTAAGACCGTTGCGTCCGGCAAGGTCAAGGTCCCCGTCAACGGGACGAACACCGCCGATGCGGCGGAGGATGCCCAGAGCATGGATTCCGCGGAGAGCGTCGCGCCCGCCGAGACTGCAGAAAGCACGGCGGCGGAAAGCGCCCCCGCAAGCGTGCCCCCGGTCCTGATGCGGGCCCGTGCGGCACTGCCCATGGCGACCCAGGAGACCGCCGCTGCCCCGGATGAGACGGGCGCGGCGGAAACCGCGCCCCCGAAACGGACGGAAACAAGCGACGCATCGTAATTTTATTTCAGGAAAGAAGGTGGCATTATGCACCGCAGGGCACGCAGCATTCTGCGCGGGGAGCAGGGACTTTCGATGATACTGGTCCTCTGCATCGGCGCGCTGTTTGTGGCGCTGTCGGCAGCGCTGGTCTATGCGGCCTCCGTGCTGACGGCCAATGCCAACCGCCAGCTGCTGGAACAGGAAGCCTACCAGCTGGCAACCAGCTTTTCCGACGTGCTGGAAGGGGAGCTGAACAATAAGGACAGCGACTTTGCCAAGTTCGTCAATGAGCAGTTCATGTTCTCCCAAAGCTACGGCAAGGACATCTATGATTTGGAATCCCAGCCCAAAGAGTTCGCCTGGAAACCGAACGGCAGCCAGCCTGATGGCGGGGCCGAGGCCATCACGGTAACACTGCGCCGCCGCCCGGGCGACGGTGCCGACAAGCTGAACCAGACGGCGAACAGCACCAATGCCACAGACCTGCGCAACCTGCTCGACACACTGGAGGGCGAAAACCGCAAGGGCATGGAGATCGTCGATTTACAGTTGGACATTACAGTGACAGTCACGAAAAACGGCGAGAGCTTTGCCTTCACGCGGACCTATGACCGCACGGTAAAGTACGACAGCGACGGCAGCCAGGCAAAAAACAATACATTCCCCAAGGTGTATTACACAATAAAAGACAGTACAACAAAGTATTACCGTATTAGCGACCTGACGTTCTACGCCCCCGGCAGTGGTGACCTGACCATTACTGCCGACAACATTGGCAGCAACCGCCTGACGTTCCACTGCGACACCAGCCAGCAGCCCGATTCCATCACCTACACCCGCGGTGCCAAACAGAGCACCGGCACAACACAGGAGTGACCCGCTATGAAACATACTTTACAAAGTCAGCGCGGCGAGACCATTGTGGAAGTGCTTGTGTCGTTCCTGCTGCTGATGATTTTTACGTCGATGTTCGTCGTTTCGCTGCGGTACGCCCGCGCCATGTCCCAAAAGGCCGAGTCACTGCGGGAGACAGCCTATGCCTTCTGCGCCGGGCTGTACCCGGCCAATAACGCGGCCCCCAGCTGGGTGAATGAGCGGGAAGGGCTGGAGTTCTCCTTTGGCGATTACGGTGAATTTACGGTGAACGGCGTCGAGCTGGACAGCGTGGAGACAAGCGCGGAAGTTACGGAAAACGGCCAAAAAACGACGGAACAGCACAAGTTTTACCGCTACAGCAGGAAATCTAAGGCAGAAGGGGCGACCAACCCATGAAGCAGCGTTTGAAAAACCAGAACGGCACAACGCTGGTGGAGCTGATCGTCTGCATGGTGCTGCTGGCGATCTTTACGCTGGCGGCGGTCACGCTGATACAGCCCAGCGCACAGGCGTACATGGACATCCAGCAGCAGACGCGCGCGCAAAATCTGGCCGACGCGCTCATTGAGACGATCCGCGGCGAGGTGCTCGAGGCGAACGGCTATATCCGCTTCACCGATGGCGCGACGGACCCTAATAATTTGAACAGCGTTTTTTTGTCCAAGGGTAACGACTACAGCAAGGGCACGGCATTGGAATTCAGCGTCTACCCCAACCACATTGAGCTGATCGACAAGGACTGTGTGCCGCCGCTGACAAAGACAGACGGCACAGAACTGCTGACAGCGGAACAGGCCAATGCGCTGAACGGCTACCTGCACATGCGGTTTTACCGCGATGAACTGAATGACGCCGGGCACTACGGCAACCCGCAGCACACAAAAAAGGACAAGGACGCGGATGGCAACGTGACGGGCACGCTGCCCTACGTTGCCTACGGCTACACAACGGCCTATCCCCGAGATGCCTATATGGGGCTGTTCATCAGCGAACTGCATTTCTACGCCCGCAGCTGGACGCAGGACGGCGACGAAACCAAGACCCCGCGCATTACGGCTATGACGGTGGTGCTGACTGTGGCCAAGCGGGACGCCGACAACCAGATCGTGCCGCTGTGCACCCAAAAAGCCATTGTGCAGCTGCCCGGTGAGCCGGTCATCCTGTATGAACCCGGCACCTGGGACGGCAAGGCATCGTCGGAGTCGTGAGCGGTGCCCTCCGGGTTGATTTTTGAAAAGTTTATTACAATCCCGGCGGAGGTACTGGACAAAGCCAAATGGACTCGTTATACTTTAAAACATGAATACCTGTGTGCCGGACAAAATGCAGGAACGTCATGGGCATCAGAGCAGAGAGGATGACTAGGATGGCAACAATTGAAATCAAAATGCTGGGCGGCTTTGAGATCCGTGTGAACGGCAAGCCCGTGCTGGCACAGCTGGCGCAGTCCCGCAAGGCAACGGCGCTGGTGCAGTATCTCGTTTTGCGGCGCGGGGAGCGCGTCTCCCACAAGGTACTGACCGATACCCTGTGGGCAGGGGAGCGGTCCACCAACCCGGACATGGCCCTGCGCGCCATCTTGCATCGCTTCCGCCTTATGATCGACGCGGAGGGTCTGGATGAGATGAAGGGCTGCATCGTGACCAGCCGCGGCTACTACCAGTGGAACCCCCATCTGGACTGCAGCGTGGATGTGTTTGAGGTCAACGACCTGTCGGAGCTGGCCCGCAAGGAGAGCGACGCCGAGAAGCGCAGCCGCATTTATGAACAGATCGTCAACCTGTATGACGGGCGCCTGCTGCCGCAGTCTGCGTCCGAGCCGTGGGTCGAAAGCGTCAGCGTGCGTCTGCACGGGCAGTACCGCACAGCCATTTTAAACCTGCTGGAGCTCTGCAAAAAATGGGGCGAGAGCACCCGCATCGTTACGCTGTGTACCCGCGCACTGGAGCTGGACCCCTACGAGGAGCGCCTTTATCTGGAAAAGATCGTCGCGCTGGAGACGCTGGGCCGCCACGAGGAGGCGGAGGATCTGGCACGCCGCGGCAGCGCCATGGGCTGCCTGCATCATGCCATTGAGCCGGGCCGCGCAGGCTCTGCCTACCGCCAGATGCGCCAGGCAGACCGCAATATGGAGAGTGAGGTCTCCAAGCTGATCTCTGCCCTGCCGGATACCGAGAACACGGGGGCCTGTATCTGCGACTTTGAGACGTTCAAGGAAATTTACCGCGTACAGCGCGGCGTGCAGGTCCGCTACGGTCTGCAGGTATTCCTGGCGATCCTGACCGTGGCTCCCAGCCAGAACACCGATGCTGCCGAGACCGCTCTGATGGTGGAGCAGCTGGGCGATCTGATCCGCACGAATCTGCGCCAGTGCGATGTGGCCGCCCGCTACACCGATATGCAGTATGTTGTTATGCTGAGCGGCAGCACCGCCGAGAGCGGCACCGGTCCGCTGGAGCGCATCAAGGCCGCGTTCTACCGCATCCCTGCCCATGGCCGCTACCTGTTGAGCTATAGCCTCTATGTTCCCGAGGCCAAGGCCGACAGCGGGCGCGCCCGCCGCCGCAAAAAGACGGCGAAGAAGGAAAAATAAGTGAGCCGTTAAGCCGTACAGTGAAAGCTGTGCGGCTTTTTCATTACCCTGGCCCCCTCTGCGAGGGGGCTCCGCCCGCAGGCGGTGGGGGAGAAAACCTTGCGATAATCCGACATATTTCGGGCTATGGAAAGGTTCTCTCCCTCCGGCCCTGCGGGGCCACCTCCCTCGCAGAGGGAGGCAAGGGTCTGTTTTTTACACTTTCCACAATCTTTTGCCTAAAAATTTTTACAAAAAATCCGAAAAAACTGTTTAAATTTCCACAACAATGTGGTAAAGTAGTATCAAACAGGCGGGAGTGTTCAAAAATCACTGCGCCGCAATGAAATTCTACGCCGCAGGGCTGCCGGAAGCAGCCCCGGCGCGAAAAGAGGTTTGACGATCCATGGGCTACGCAAGCAAAGACATCCGCAACATTCTGGTGGCCGGCCACGCCGGCTGCGGCAAAACGACGCTGACCGAGGCACTGCTGTACATGAGCGGCGCTTCCGAGCGTATGGGCCGTGTCGAGGACGGCACCACGGCCAGCGACTTTGACCCCGAGGAGATCCGCCGCAAGGCATCGCTCAACTCGAGCGTTGTCCCCGTCGAGTACGAGGGCATCAAGTACAACCTGATCGACGCACCGGGTCTGTTTGATTTTGAGACCGGCGCTGCCGAGGGCATCATGGCCGCCGAGAGCGTGCTGATCTGTGTGTCCGGGCGTTCCGGCGTGACCGTCGGTGCCGAGAAGGCGTACCAGCTGGCGCTGAAAAACAACAAGGCGCGGATGATCTTTGTCACCAAGGCTGATTTGGAAAACGCCGACTACTTTAAGATCCTGGAGCAGATGAAAATTAAATTCGGCCCCAGTGTCTGCCCCTGCGTCGTGCCCGTCCGTCTGGACGACGGCACCGTCGCCTACATCAACCTGTTCAGCCAGAAGGCCTTCAAATACGAAGGCGGCAAGCAGGTCCAGATCGACCTGCCCGACATCGGCCACCGTTTTGAGGGCCTGATCCAGGCCATGAGCGAGGCCATCGCTGAGACCGACGAGGCTTTGATGGAGAAGTTCTTCGAGGGTGAGGCTTTCACCACAGAGGAGATCGTCCAGGGCATGGCCTCCGGCGTGCGCAGCGGCCAGATTACGCCCGTGTTCTGCGGCTCTGCCGTCAACGCGCAGGCGCTGGATATGCTGCTCTACAACATGAACGTGCTGCTGCCCGGCGCGGACACCGCGTCCGCCGTGGGCGAGTCTGGCGGCGAGCCGGTGGAGATCACCGCCGACCCTGCTGCCCCGCTGTGCGCCTACGTCTTTAAGACTGTGGCCGACCCGTTTGTCGGCAAGCTGAGCTTTATTAAGGTGCTGTCCGGCAGGCTGACCGCGACGAGCAACGCCGTCAACGCCCGCACCGGCCAGCCGGAGCGCCTGGGCAAGACGCTGACCGTCTGCGGCAAAAAGCAGACCGACACGCCCGAAATCGCCGCCGGTGACATCGGCGCAGTTGCCAAGCTGGCCACCGCCAAAACCGGCGATACCCTGTGTGACCCCGCCCGCGTCGTAGCGCTGCCCGCACCTGTGTACCCCATCAGCAGCTACCGTATGGCTGTCAAGGTCGCCAAGAAGGGCGACGAGGGTAAGGTCGGCAGCGCGCTGGCCCGCCTGATCGAGGAGGACCCCGCCATCCGGTTCGTGGTCGACCCCGAGACGAAGCAGCAGATCATCAGCGGTCTGGGCACCCAGCATCTGGAGGTCGCGCTGGCCAAGCTGAAGAATAAGTTCGGCGTCGAGATCACGCTCGAGAATCCGCGCGTGCCGTACCGTGAGTCCATCCGCAAGAGCTGCAAGGCGCAGGGCCGCCACAAGAAGCAGACCGGCGGCCACGGCCAGTTCGGCGACGTCTGGATCCAGTTCGAACCCATCGAGGGCGAGGGCATCGAGTTTGCCGAGAACGTGTTCGGCGGCAGCGTGCCGAAGAACTTCTTCCCGGCAGTCGAGAAGGGCGTCCGTCAGGCTGCCGAGCACGGCGTGCTGGCCGGTTACCCGATGGTCGGCATGAAGGCCACGCTGCTGGACGGCAGCTACCACCCTGTTGATTCCAGCGAAATGGCGTTCATTATGGCCGCCAAACTCGCGTATAAGGCTGCCATCCCCGAGGCCGGCCCCGTCCTGCTTGAGCCCATCGGCGCATTGAAAGCCCACGTCCCCGCCGACAACACCGGCGATATTATGGGCGAGGTCACGAAGCGCCGCGGCCGCGTGCTGGGCATGAACCCCGATGACGACGGCCTGCAGGTCGTCGAGGCCGAGGTCCCCGTGGCCGAGATGCAGGACTTCACCACCTTCCTGCGCCAGCTGACCCAGGGCCGCGGCTACTTCACGTTCGAGTTCGTCCGGTATGAGACCCTGCCGCAGATGCTCGAGAACAAGGTCATCGAGCAGGCAAAGGCATTGGGCAACTTTGCGGATGAGGATTAAACGAGAGATGTTCTTTCTTTGCAAAGAAAGAACCAAAGAAATTCTGAACAAGTAAAATAAAAGCACCTGCTGACCGGTATGCGTGTGACCGGTCAGCAGGTGCTTTTTGGTTGAGACATTGAAAGCTTCTTTGCTTACTTTCTTCTCGAAGAAAGTAAGAGAAAAGGGAGTCAGCGGGAAACTGCCCGGCCCCTACAGCGCAGCAAAATGAAAGGCAAGGCCCCCATTACGTGATCTTCAACGCCCGCTGCACGCGGTACACAATGTACTTGAACAGCCCGGCAATCAGACTGAACTCCACCCAGACATAATTGGGCAGGTTCCGCCACTTGAATTTCGGTTTGTTTATCTTCGGCAGCGCCGCCCACGCCTCGCGGAAGCCCTTCGCGTAATCCCCGCCGAAGCCGCGCAGCCGGAACATAAGCACTTTGAGCAGATACCCCAGCAGCATCGGGATAAAATTCAAAACCAACATCAAAATCGGCTGGTTCTTGTAGGGCAGCAGAATGCTGTTGCGCCCGCTCTGGATGCTCTTAAACGGGTTGTAGCGCACCGCGCCGGTGGTCGCGCCGCAGATGTGGCGGCAGCGGGCCGTGGGGCAGTAGACGTTCCTGTAGCCGAAATTGTTCGCACGCCAGCTCAAATCGACGTCCTCGTAATACGCGAAAAACAGCTCGTCAAACACGCCGATCTCGTCCAGAATCGACTTGCGGTAGAGCGCCGCGCCGCCGCACGCGCTGAACACACGGCAGGGCTTTGTATAGCGGCTGGCCTTTAAGCCGTCGCCGCGCTTGCAGGCAAAGCCCAGGATCGTCACGTAGTCGCCCGCGTCGTCGGCTAGCTCCGGCTCATAGTAGCGCAGCATCAGGCTGCTGACCGCAAAAATTTTCGGGTCGGCGTCGGCGGTTTTGATCAGCTCCGCCAGCCAATCCGGCTCCGCAAAGGCGTCGTTGTTGAACAGCGCCATGTATTCGCCTTTGGCAATCGCAATGCCCTGGTTCACCGCATGGGAAAAGCCGGTGTTCCCGGCGTTCTCAATTAAAGTGTAGCGGTCCCGTCCGCAGTAGCTGCGGGCGATGTCCAGGCTCTCGTCGGTGGAGCCGTTGTCAATGACGATCAGCTCAAAATCCTGCTCGGTCTGCGCCCAGACGGACTCGATGGAGTCCCGCAGCCAGCCCGCGCCGTTCAGGTTCGGGATGATGACAGATGCTTTCATGGCGCCTCCTCAACGGTAATAGTAGTAGGCCAGCTGGCTGTGCAGCGCGGCGGTAAACACCATCGCGGCCACAGCCACAAACAGGATGACCAGCCCCGTCACGACCAGCGCACGGATCAGGTACGCCCGGGCCAGCCGCCTGCGGGCAGGGTCCTGCGTGCCGCCAAAGCTCCACACCACCGCCAGCACGAACCCGGCGATGGGGATGGCGAACAGCAGCATGGCCGCCGTCGTTGCGCCCTGGCTCATGGCGTCGATGCGGTCCTCCTCCAGGTCCTGCTCGTACAGCGGCTCGCCGGTCTCAGCGGTACCCTCCGGGGACTGACGCATGGACTCCAACAGAGCCTCGCCCATCGGGATATGCGGCAGCGGTGCGCCGCACTTGGGGCACCGCTCGTCGTACGGGGCAGTCAGCAGACCGCAGTTTTTGCAAAAATGTGCCATAAAAACCTCGCTTATTCGTCGAATGCCAGACCGCGGTCCAGCTGGGTGTTCAGGATGATCTGGGTGTTGGTGGAGCCCATCTTCTGCATCTTGGTCAGCAGGTGCTCCAGCGCGTCAATGTCGGTGCAGCTTACCTTAATTATAAAGTTGTAGCTGCCTGTCACGCGGAAGCACTGCAAGACCTGCGGCTCCTGCTCGATCATGGTCAGAAAGCTCGCGCGGGTCGCTGCGTCCACCAGCACCGAGATCAGCGCCTCGACCCGCGCGGGCGCGTCTGGGTGGCGCAGCACGACAGTGTACCCGCCGATGACGCCCTCCTGCTCCAGGCGGTGGATGCGGCTGGATACGGCGGGACTGGTCAGGCTGACCCGCTGGGCAATGTCCTTAACGGGCATACGCGCATTTTCCGCCAGCAGTTGTAGGATTTTGTGGTCCAAATCGTCCATGGATTGACTCCTTGTCGTTGTTTTGTGTAATGCGCACAAAAAAATAAAGTGAAGTATACAATCACTGTTATCTTTAACAAAATTGGAAAAGTATGCTTTTTTGTGCGCTTGCTAAATAAAATTAAGTAAGAATGACTTTATTATAATCTTTTGAAAACCAAAATGCAAGTCTGACATTTGACATTTTAAGAAAACTTGCTATAATAATATTTGTAATCAATCAAGACATTCACTGACCTTTATATACTTTCCCACCCCTCTATGCACAGAGCCCCGCAGGTACCCCCTGCGGGGTTTTGTGTTTGTGTTGGCAGGACACAACGCGGGAAAGTGTGCAAGAATTGGGGACTTTTTGCCTTTCCCCGCGGGGGAAGGTGGCCCGCAGGGCCGGATGAGGGGCGTGTGCACGGCAGCAGCCTGTAAACGGGCAGCATCTGCAAGGTCGACCCTCATCAGTCAGTGGTCGGGGCCACTGACAGCTTCCCCCTCCGGGGGGGGGGGAAAAGCCATGCGCGCGAAAGGCTGCATTTTTACATTTTAAAGCCCGCCCCGTTTGACGGCGCTCGGACTGCCGTGGTATAATATAATTTCCGACACATAACGTGCATTTTTAACGGAGGAATCAATATGCTCATCCCTGTGCTGCTTTTTATTGTCGGTCTGTTGTTCCTGATCAAGGGCGGCGACTGGTTTGTTGACGGCGCGTCCGCACTGGCCCGCCGCTTCCACCTGCCGGAGCTGCTCATCGGCGCGACGGTGGTCTCCATCGGCACGACGCTGCCGGAGGTCATGGTCTCCACGATGTCCGCGCTGTCCGGCCATGGCGAGATCGCCTACGGCAACGCCATCGGCTCGGTCATCTGCAATGCGGCACTGATCGCGGCCATCACGATTGCGGTGCGCCCCGGCAGGGTAGACCCCAAAACGCTGAAAACCCCCGTCGCCTTCTTCTTCGCGGCGGCGGCCATCTACTGCATTGCGGCCTATGTTTTCGGCAGATTCACCCGCGTCATGGGCATCATCATGCTGGCAACGTTTGTGGCGTACATGGCCGTCAACGTGCTGCAGATGAAAAACACCCCCGCCGGTGAGCAAGAGGCGTCCGAGGAGGAGGAAATGCCCCTCGCCAAGACGCTGATCCTGCTTGTGCTGGGCGCGGTGCTGATCGCCGTCGGCGCAAACCTGCTCGTGGACAACGGCACCCTGATCGCGCAGGCACTCGGCGTGCCCGAGAGCGTCATCGCCCTGACGTTTGTCGCGCTCGGCACCTCGCTGCCCGAGCTGGTCACGGCCGTCACCTCGCTGGTCAAGGGCCACAGCGACCTGTCGCTGGGCAACGTCGTCGGTGCGAATGTCTTTAACCTTGTGCTGGTCAGCGGCATGTCGATCACGCTGGCACCCTTCACCATCCCGCAGAGCGCCACGCTGTTCGGCATCAATTCCAGCCTTGTGCTGGATCTGCCGGTCATGCTGGCCGTCATGCTGATCCTGACGGTCCCCGCCCTCGTCAAGGGCAAGCTGAACCGCGCCCAGGGCATCCTGCTCCTGGCGATCTACGCCGCCTTCTGCGCGGTGCAGTTTGCGCTGTAAAGAAAAAGGCGTCATCGCCCATGTGGACGTCCCCGCCGACATGCGCCGCGCCTTTGCACAGCTCCAAACCGTCTACGGCAAGGAGACCCGCGCCGTCAACCCGGCGTTCGCCACCCAAAAGACAGAATAGAATTTCCATGCCCGGCATACACTTCCGCGAGGTGGTGTGTATGCTGGGCATTTTTGGTTTGTTTTTGCAGGCGGCGGCAGGGCATATTCTGTATCTGGCGCTGCATCTCGAAAGCGGGTCCTTCCCGCGTCCGCTCCCACCGGACAGGGAGCGCGCGGCCTTTGCCGATCTGCAAAAGGGCGGGGCAGCCGCCGCACAGGCGCGGGATACGCTGATCCGCCACAATCTGCGGCTCGTCGCGCATATCTGCAAAAAATACTATGCCGGGAACAGCGCACAGGACGACATGATCTCCATCGGCACGATTGGGCTTATCAAGGCGGTGGATACCTTCGACCCCGCCAAAGGCAAGCGCTTTGCCAGCTATGCGAGCAGATGTATTGAGAATGAGCTCCGCATGGACCTGCGGCGGGGGCGGCGGACGGGAGTGACGCTGTCGCTGCAGGAGCCGCTCGAGGCGGACGGGCAGCTGACGCTGGCGGACACCCTGCCCGATGAAGCCGACATGGAGGTCGGCTGCGAGAGCCGCGCCGACGCCGCCCGGCTGCGTGCGCTGGTGGACGCTCTGCCCGCCCGGGAACGCGCTATTATGCGGCAGCGGTATGGATTTGACGGTGCGCCCAAGACCCAGCAGCAGACGGCGCAGGCGCTGCACATCAGCCGCAGTTATGTTTCGCGGCTGGAAAAGCGCGCGCTCGAGTACCTGCGCGGCCGGTGGCCGGCGGAATGACAGGAACGGCGCAAAGAAAATGCAATCAACTAAAAAATGACGGGGGGGGGGTACACAAATACCATTTGCGGCAAATGTGTGGCATCATGCGGCAGAACGCGCCACATATATGCCACACATTTGTAAACTGTCGAATCTATGACATAAATCGGGAAATGCACGAAGCTGCCCGCTAAATGTGTCAGATTTGTAAAGCTGTTATAAAATAACCCAAAAAACTTGAAAAATTTTCGGAAACTCATTGACATTTCGCTGACAAGCGGATACTATAGAAATGTAGACAATTTTTAAAGCGAGGTATACCAACGTGCATCTGACAAAAAGCGAACAACAGATCATGGAAATTTTTTGGCAGGCGGATCACGCGATGGCACAGACGGAAGTCGTGAAAACCTGTGTTGACCGTAAATGGAAGGAACGCTCGATTTTCTCGATGCTGAACAGCCTGATGGAGAAGGGTGTTCTGCGGGAGGTTGGCTTCGTGCGCAGCGGTAAGACCTATGCCCGCACGTTTGAGCCTGCCATGTCCCACGCTGAGTACCTGGCCTCGGTCATTGCAGAGCAGCTGCCCGCGAAGCAGCTGCCCGAGCTGATCGCAGCCCTGATGCAGAAGGTGGAAACGACCCCTGCTATCCAGAAGGAAATGCGTGCCGCCCTGCGTGAAAACGCACAGTAATCAATGATTTGTTCAAAAAAGCACCGCCGACCCGTGACCCGGATCGGCGGTGTTCTTTATTAGGAAGGATGGCTCTGCCGGGGCGAACTTTTCGTTCGCCCGCTGGCCGTATGCAGTAGGGGCAAGGTGCCCGGGCGGATATGGAATCCGCCCCTACGCTGTAGGGGACGATGCCTGCATCGGTTCGGAAGGTCTGCGGCTGCCGCGTGTGCCCGGCGGGCAAACACAGCGCACCCCCCAGCCGCCTTAAAAAGCGGGCAAATTACCCCAGGATTCCGCTGTTTTTGATCGCCTGTACGGCCTCGCCGATCTTCTCAACGGGCATTGTCAGGGCAAAACGGACGTAGCCCTCGCCGCTCGGGCCAAAGCTCGAGCCGGGGGTGCAGATGACGCCGGCCTTGTCGATCAGGGCCAGGCAGAATTCCATGCTCGTCTTGTACCCGGCGGGCACCGGGGCCCAAACAAACATACTGCCGTGGCTGTCGGGCACATTCCAGCCGATGCCGCGCAGACCGCCGCACAGGGCGTCGCGGCGGCGCTGGTACTCGCCGCACTGGCGCTGCACGCCGTCCAGCGGGCCGGTCAGGGCAGCGATGGCGACCTTCTGAATGGGCAGGAACATACCGAAATCGATCTGGGTGCGCAGCTTTTTGCAGGCGGCGATGACATCGCGCCGCCCAACCAAAAAGCTGATGCGCGCGCCCGTGACGTTGAAGCTCTTGCTCAAAGAGAAGAACTCCACCGCGCATTCCCTGGCACCCGGCGTGTTGAAGATGCTGCCGCCGTGGGCACCGTCAAAGATAATATCGCTGTAGGCGTTGTCATGTACCAGCAGAATGCCGTATTTACGGCAAAAATTGACGATCTCGGCGTAGAGCTCCGGCGTGCCGATGCTGCCCACGGGGTTGGCGGGCAGGCTGACCAGCATGAGCTTGGCCCTGCGGGCCACGTCCTCCGGGATGGAGGTGACGTCGGGCAGGAAGTGGTTCTCCTTCGTCAGCTTGTAGTACCACGGCTCGGCACCGCCCAGCTTGGAGCCGGTCATAAAGACAGGGTAGCAGGGGTCGGGCAGCAGCACCAGATCGCCGTCGTTGCAGAGCGCCAGGCCCAGATGGCCGATGCCGTCCTGGCTGCCGGAGAAGCTCATGACTTCGTCGGGGGTGATGGTGTCCACGTTAAAGCGGCGCTTGTAGTAGCCGCAGACGGCCTCCAGCATCTCGGGCAGGTCGCGCAGGCTGTACTTCCAGTTTTCGTTGTCCTGCGCGGCGTCGATGAGCGCCTGCTTCAGGTAGTCTGCCGGTGCAAAATCCGGCGTGCCGACGCTTAAATTGTAAAGATGACGGCCCTCGGCCTCCAACGCGACCTTTTTGTCGTTGAGCGCCGCGAAAATCTCCGGCCCGAACAGGTCCAGACGACGAGAAAACTCCATATCCCAAAACCTCGCTTATTGATGTAGCTTTATACAAAAAACGCACATTTTCTTGTATAAACATCCTCATTATACGCCGCCGCCCCAGCGCTTGCAAGGGGGTTACAAAAGAGGTATAATAAAAATTATATTGAAATACGGTAGGGGCCGCATATATGCGGCCCGCAGCTGTATGGCGGGCGGACGCCTGCGGGAAGGCCGCGGGCCGGGCATGCCCGGCCCCTACCGGTGCATTACTATCAGGAGTATTATCACTATGGACAAACGCAATAAAACCGCTCTGGCTTATCTGCTTGTCGGTGTGGCGGCGGCGGGGCGCGCCCTGTTGGCTGTGCCGGAAAATGCCGCCATACAGGAGGTCTCGCTCACCGTGCTGGCCCTTGTGGGCTATCTGCTGCTGGCCTCCAAAACCAGGCTGCCTACCGTGTTCGGCGCGGCGGGGCTTGTGCTGGAGCTGATCCTCTGCGGCAGCCAGACCGGCGGGGCGTGGGCACGGCTGGCCCCGGCGCTGCGCGCGGCAGACCTGTGGCTGTTCTGGGGCGCGGCGCTCGTGCTGGTGCGGCTTGCAGGGCGGCAGCAATGCAAAATGCCGTACATTGCCGCCGTGCCGCTGGCCGTCTACACTGTCACGCACTTTATCCCGTCGCTGACCTCCGTCGCCGCCGTCAGCTTTGTGGTGTTCAGCGTCGTCATGCTCTGGTTTGCGGCCATTATGATCCGCGCCTACAACGACGCGCGCATAAAAAAATAAGGCGATTTTGCGCAAATCCGTTCCGCGATAAAGTGACAAATACCGCAAACTGTGTTATACTAAATACGATTATAAAAATCCAGCCGGAAGGAAGGCTTTTACTATGATCCCTTTTAACGTACCGCCCTGCGTGGGCGACGAGCTCGACTACGTCAAGCAGGCCATCGACTCTCACAAAATCTGCGGCGACGGCGCCTTTACCAAGCAGTGCAACGCCTGGTTGGAGGAGCGCTTCCACGCCCAGAAGGTCCTGCTGACCACCAGCGGCACTACGGCGCTGGACATGGCCATGCTGCTGTGCGATATTCACCCCGGTGACGAGGTCATTCTGCCCAGCTACACCTTCTCCAGCACCGCCACCGCCGCTGTGCTGGCCGGGGCAAAGCTCGTCTTTGTGGACATCCGCCCCGACACGATGAACATCGACGAGACGAAGATCGAGCAGGCCATCACCGATAAGACGCGGGTCATCATCGCCATGCACTACGCCGGTGTCGCCTGTGAGATGGACACCATCATGGACATTGCCCGCCGCCATGACCTCAAGGTCGTCGAGGACGCGGCGCAGGGTGTTATGAGCAGCTACAAGGGCAAGGCACTGGGCACCATCGGTGATTTCGGCTGCTACTCCTTCCACGAGACAAAGAACTACTCGATGGGCGAGGGCGGCGCACTCGTCATCAACAATCCCGCGTACAATGAGCGCGCGGAGATCCTGCGCGAGAAGGGCACGAACCGCGCCAAGTTCTTCCGCGGTCAGGTGGACAAGTACACATGGGTCGATTTTGGCGACAGCTACCTGCCCAGTGAGCTGAACGCCGCCTATCTGTGGGCGCAGCTGCTCCACGCCGACGAGATCAACGACAACCGCATGGCGACCTGGAACGCCTACCACGATGCCTTCCGGCCGCTGGCCGACGCGGGCAGGGTCGAGCTGCCCACCATCCCGGCGGACTGCGTGCACAACGCCCACATGTTCTACCTGAAATGCAGGGATCTGGAGGAGCGCACCGCGCTGATCCGCCACCTGAAGGCAAACGATATTCTGGCCGTGTTCCATTATATCCCGCTGCACTCCGCCCCGGCGGGCAAGAAGTTTGGCCGCTTTGACGGCGCGGACGTCTACACCACCGCCGAGAGCGAGCGCCTCGTCCGCCTGCCGATGTACTACGGCCTGACCGAGGCAGACCGTAATAAGGTCATTGCCAAGGTCCTGGAATTTTATGCGCAGTAAGGCCCTGCCCGGCTGGGCGCACACACTCTGCACCGCTGCCGCCGCGCTGGTGTTCCTGCTGGCGTATGAGCTGGTCGTCTACAGGGTGACGGTGACGGAGATCTTCCTGCCGGTCAGCTCCTGGAGCGACGAGGTCATCTACAGCAAGCAGCTGGCCGCCGCCGTGCAGTACGGCGCACCGCAGGGGTACTTCGGCTTCAATGAGTCGCACGCCGCCGTCGGCACCTACGCCGCGTGGGGGCCGGCGGTTTTTCTGGTCTATGCGCTGCCGGGGCTGCTTTTGCGCGGGCAGAATGCCTTTTTGTGGTGCAACCTGCTGTTCGTCGTGCTGGGCTGGACGTTTTTCGCCCGGGCCGCGCGGCTTGGCTGGAAGCGCCAGCTGGCCTTTGCCGCGGCGCTGGCCGCCATGAACGCGCCGATCCGCTATGTGTTCTCCGCCATGCAGGAGCCGCTGCACTATGCGCTCATGCTGGCGGTGCTGGGCTGCGGCATTCTGGCGCGGCGGGACAAAAGCCGCGCCGCGTGGGCGGGGCTGTGCGTGCTGTGCGCCGTGGCCACGCTCGTGCGCCCCTATGAGGCCGTGCTCTGGCTGTTCCCGCTGGCGCTGTGCCGGCAGGACCGCCGCCGCATCGCTGTCTGCGTGGCGGGCGGGGCGGTTTCCTTGGGCGGCACACTCGTGCTGATGTCCAAATTCTACGCGCCCTACTTCTTTACCAATGTCGATTTAAGCCCGCTGCAGGGGCTGGCCCGCGGGCAGGTGGTCTCCGCCGTCAGGGACGTGGCACACAAGCTGCTGGACGCCCTGCGCACCGTGGCCGAAATGCTGGCCGACCAGCTGGCAAACCGCAGCGGGGGACAGTACCTGCTGTTTTTCCTGCTGCTGGGCGTGACGCTGGTCTGCCTGATCGTGAATGCCCGCGCCGGGCGGCCCGTGTTCTGGAAGGGCTGCGCCGCCGTGACTGCGGTCATCGTCTTTCTGGCGTTGCTGCTGATGTACCGCCCCGTTGAGGGCTCCCGCCATACGCTTGTACTGGATGTGCTGCTGCTGGCGGCGCTCCTTGTGGAGGACGCCCGCCCCGCCGCGGGCACGGCAGCCGCCGCGCTGGTGCTGGCCGCGCTCGGCGTGCTGAATCTGGCGGACGGCTTCACCATGCCGCGCTACAGCGCCGAATGGGACGCCGCGGTGCAGCAAATCGAGGCCGCGCTGACCGAGAGCCAGTCCGCTGTGACGAGCGCCTACCCCTGGGACAGCACCGTGGCCTACGCCTTTGGCGACCCCGTACACTGCGGTCTGCTCTACGGCGTGCCGGACGGCATGGGCATCCAGTTTGACGAGGCCGCCTACCTGACCGACCCGGCCCATGAGATTTATTCCCGCTACGTCCTGACCGCCGCCGACACCCCCACCGCCGCCCGCTTACAAGCCGACGGCTGGACGGTGCTGTACGAGAGCGACAGGGGCGTGCTGTACGAACATGGCACAATGTAGGGGCCGGGCATGCCCGGCCCGCGGCCTTCCCACAGGCGTCCGTCCTATAGCTGTGGGCCGATGCAAGCATCGCCCCCCGCACCGTAGGGGCGGATTCCATATCCGCCCGGGCCGTCTGCCCCAAACGCCGATTTTGCGTTGTAGAGACTGTAGGGGCGAACATTGTTCGCCCGCCAGCCTGACGTAGCAGCGTCCTTTCGGAATGGCCCTTCCCGTGGCAAACGGGCACGGGCGGGCAATGCCCGCCCCTACAAGCAAGGTAAAAAGAGCAAGGAGAATCCTCCATGAACACACCCACTCTCCCCGTCCTGACCGGCACAGCGGTCACGCTGCGCCCCATCACCGACGCCGACACGGACCTTATCGTCAAGTGGCGCAACACGCCGTCTGTCGTGCAGAACTTCATCTTCCGCCAGACCTTCACGCCGGAGATGCACCGCAGCTGGCTGGCGACGAAGGTCGCCACCGGCCAGGTCGTGCAGTATATCATCCTCGACAACGCCGACGGCAAGCCCGTCGGGTCGGTTTATTACCGCGATATTGACAACCACAATCGCAGCGCCGAGTACGGCATCTTCATCGGTGAGGAAAGCGCCCGCGGCAAGGGCCTTGGCACCGAGACGGCCCGCCTGTTCACCGATTTTGGCTTTGCGGGGCTGCACCTGCACCGCATCAGTCTGCGCGTGCTGGCCGAAAATGCCGCCGCCCGCCGCAGCTATGAAAAGGCCGGCTTTGTGCAGGAAGGTGTTTTCCGCGATATGGAGCTGCTGGACGGAGCCTACCGCGACGTCGTCTTTATGGCCAAGCTGGCGGAGAACTGACGTGAAAAAACCGATGCAGAAAATCCGAACCTGCCTGCAAAAGACCCCCAATGCGCTGCTCTGCGCGTTGGGGGCAGTCGTGTTCCTTGCGGGCTTTTACTTTTTGTGCTACCGCACGCCGCTGAATGAGGTCTGGCTGCCCACCACGATGAACAACGACGAGGCGCTCTATAACCGCCAGGTCGTCAGCGTGCTGACCCACGGCGGCCCACAGGGGTACTTCGGCTATCAGGAATCCACCGCGGATATTGGCCGCTACGGTACCTGGGGCCCGCTGCTGATTTGGGCCTACGCGCTGCCGGGTCTGCTGTTCGGTGCCAGCGTAAACGTCGTGCTGTGGTGCAATTTACTGCTGATTGCCGTGGGCATCGCGGTGTTTGCCCGCTGCGCGCGGCTGAATTACTGGCAGTGCATCGCGCTGTGCAGCGCACTGTTCAGCATCATGCTGCCGCTTCGCTCCTGCGTCAGCGGCGCGTCGGAGGCCATGCACTACATGCTAGCGCTCCTCATCGTCGGCACGGCGGCGGCCCTGCACCGCAGCGGTAAGACTGGCTGGCTGATTGCCTGTGCCGCGGCCTGCGCGGTGGAAACGATCTTCCGCCCCTACGCGCTGCTGTTCTGGGTGTTCCCACTCACGGCGGTCTGGCAGAATAAGCGCCGCCGCGCGGCCTGTTTGGGCACGGCGGCGGGCGGTTTCGCGGTTTCGCTGTTTGCCATGGCCAAGCTCGCTGCGCCCTATTTCAGCGACGGCGGCATGGACTTTGACGGCATCCGTCTGTTATTGCAGCTCCATCCCGTGGCGGCGGCCCGCTATGAGTGTGCGCGCGCTGCGGCCCTGCTGCACGCGGCCTGGCGGGACGATATTCTGCCCACACTCCACGGTGAGACGACCTACATCGGCGGCGGCTGTGTGACGTTTTTGGCCGTTGTGCTCGTCGCGGTGGTCTGCCTTGTCTGGGATAAGCACAAAGGCCGCCCGCTGGTGCTCAAGGGCTGTGCGCTGTTTTGCAGCGCGGTCATTGCGCTGGTGCTGCTGTTCATGTACAACATCGACCCGCGCCACATGATGCTGCTGGCCATCCTGCTGCTGGGGGCCGTTGTTGTCGAGGACGCCGCGCCCGCCGCCGTCTGGCTGCCGGTGCTCGTCGTCCTGCTGCTGCCGATGAACTTCCAGCGCGGCAGCCTGCCCGAGAAAAACGCCGAAATGGCCGCCCAGATGCAGACCGTCGAGGCCGCCCTGACCGCCAGCGTGCAGGATGCCGGGGCCGACCCCTGGGACCACACGCTGGCCTACGCCTATGACGACGGGGTGTTCCACGGCTATCTCTACGCCGTGCCGGACGGCATGGGCATTGAATTTGACAAAAACAGCTACCTCTGGGACGAGGAAAACCCGATTTCCTCCCGCTACGTGATGTGCGGCCACGACACCCGCGTTGCCGCCCGTCTGCTGGCCGAAAACTGGCAGCAGGTCGTCTCCACCGAGGATCTGGTGATCTATAAGCGCCCGTGAGCGCAGAAGGAAGTACACAGCTATGCAGAAAATATCTTACGTGATCCCGTGCTACCGCTCCCAGCACACCGTGGGGGGTGTGGTGGCGGAGATCGCCGCCACCATGCAGACCATGCCGCAGTATGACTACGAGGTCATTCTGGTGAACGACTGCTCGCCGGATGATACCTTCGGCACGATCCGCAGCCTTGTGGCGGCGGACAGCCATGTCGTGGGCGTCGATCTGGCGAAAAACTTCGGCCAGCATGCGGCGCTGATGGCGGGCTTTCACAAGTGCAGCGGCGACATCGTCGTCTGCCTCGACGACGACGGCCAGACCCCGGCGGACGAGGTCGGCAAGCTGCTGGCAAAAATTGACGAGGGCTATGACGTCGTCTACGCCAGCTATGACACGAAGCGTCAGGCCGGCTGGCGCAACCTGGGCAGCTGGGTCAACAGCAAAATGACCGAGATCATGCTGGGCAAGCCGCCGGAGCTCGTCGTCAACAGCTACTTTGCGGCGCGCCGCTTCATTGTGGACGAGATGCTGCGCTATGAGCACTGCTACCCCTACGTCATCGGGCTGGTGCTGCGCTCCACCAAGCGCATCTGCAACGTGCCGGTGCACCACCGCGCCCGTGAGGAGGGCCGCAGCGGCTACACGCTGAGCAAGCTGCTGAATCTCTGGATGAACGGCTTTACGTCGTTTTCCGTCAAGCCGCTGCGCATTGCGACCTACATCGGCACGCTGTTTGCCGTGGCGGGCTTTCTCTACTTTATCTATATCATCATCGACCACTTTACCCGCGCGGCGGCCCCCATCGGGTGGGCGTCCACCACGGCGCTGCTGCTGCTGCTCGGCGGCATGATCCTGGTCGTACTGGGCATTATGGGCGAGTACGTGGGCCGCATTTACATGTGCGCCAACGCCGCGCCCCAGTACGTCGAGCGCGAGGTCATCCGGCATGGGGAGGACGACGCATGAAGCAGGCGAAATGGTTCCTGCTGCTGCATGTGATCCTGGGCATCTATGCGGGCAGCAGCGTGTGCAGCAAGCTGGCCGCGCAGCAGCCGTTTTTGAGCGCGGCGTTTATCGTGCTGTACGGCCTGATGCTGCTGGCGCTTGTCACCTATGCGGTGGGCTGGCAGCAGGTCATCAAGCATCTGCCGCTGACGACGGCCTACGCGAACAAGGCCGTCACCGTGGTGTGGGGCATTCTGCTGGGTCTGGCCGTTTTTGGTGAGGCCGTCACGCCGCGCCAGGTCATCGGTGCGGTCATCATTATATGCGGCATCGTGCTTTTTGTACGGGCCGACAATGAGGGGGAGGGCGGCAAATGAGTCAGGCACAGCTGCCCTATGTGCTGCTGTATCTGTGCAGCACGTTCCTCTCCGCGGTCTCGCAGGTGCTTTTGAAGAAGGCTGCGCTGCGGGAGCACAAGTCGGTCTTGGCAGAGTACACCGACTGGCGGGTGATTTTAGGCTATGCCCTCTTTGTGGGCTGCACGCTCTTAACGATGCTGGCCTACAAGGGCGTACCGCTCAACGTCGGGCCTGTACTGGAAGCGACAGGCTATATTTACGTCACGATTTTCGGCGTTACGATCTTCCACGAGAAGATGAACCCTAAAAAGCTCGCCGCACTGGCGATGATTTTGGTCGGCATCCTTGTATATGCGCTGTAACTAAAAACGTCCTGCCTGCAACATTGCGCAGACAGGACGTTTTTTATTTGGGCATTTGGAATTTCTTTGGTTCTTTCTTTGCAAAGAAAGAAGATACGTACTCTTTATTACAGCCTTTCCGGTACGCGGCGCTCGCGGCGCTGCACCGGGCTTCTCTGCAAAACGGTGGCGGCATAATCCAGCAACAGCGCCAGCAGCAGGCCAAACACCACGTCAATGACACTGTGCTGCTTGAGCAGTATCGTGGACAGCGAGATCGACACACACAGCACCATGGCGGCGGGGCGCATCCAGCGGCGGCGCGGGGCATCAAAGATTGCACTGCGGTAGTACGCCAGCATCAGCGTGACCGAGTTGAACACATGGATGGACGGGCAGACGTTCATCGGCGTGTCGCTGCGGTAGATCATCCGCACAAGCTGCGCAAAAATGTCGGTGCCCGGCACGTACTTCGGGCGCAGGGCAAGACCGTTAGGCACAATGGCATAGAACAGAAGCGCCATCGTCATGCCGGTGAACAGCGGAATGCACAGCCGCCAGAAATCCTCCCGCGGGGCCTTATACAGCAGGTAAAACAGCGTAAACGGAATCCACGGAAACCACAAAATATACGGTACAATGGCATATTTGCAGAACGGGATCAAATCGTCCAGCCGGCAGTGTACCCACAGATCCGGTGTCTGGATCGTGCGCTCCAGCAGCGCAAAAAACGATAAGTAAAACAAAGCATAGAGCGCCATGAACCAGACCGGATGGCGCGAACACCAGTTACGCATACATTTACACCCTTTCGATGATGTACTATTATACGCCGCACGCGGCGCACAAAACAAGCGACAATCCGCACAATTCGCAGCTGCGTTTTCGACAGGATATTGTGGAGATTTTGTCCCTGCCGCCTTCTGTATACTAATACGAATAGCCGCGCGGGAATAATGCGTTACAGATGTGAAAGAGTTGTAAACAAACAAATGGCGGAGCGGTAGGGGCAGCAAAAAGGAGCCCGTCACGAAGGGACGAGCTCCTCGGCTTATACTGTATTTTACTCTCCCAGTACCGCGGGATGGCCGGTCGGGGTGTGCTCGCTCTGGAACTTCAGCGCGGCGGCGATGAAGCCCTTGAACAGGGGATGCGCACGGTTCGGGCGGCTCTTGAACTCGGGGTGGAACTGCGCGCCCAGATGGAAATCGCGGCCCGGGATCTCCACAGCCTCCACAAGGCGTCCGTCCGGGCTGGTACCGGCGATGACCAGACCCTTCTCCTCAAACTCGGCGCGGAACTCGTTGTTGAACTCATAGCGGTGGCGGTGGCGCTCGTCGATCTCCGTCGTGCCATAGCAGTCGGCCATCTTCGTGCCCGGCGTGATGACGCAGGGGTACTTGCCCAGACGCATCGTGCCGCCCTTCGTCTCAACGCCCTGCTGGTCCGGCATCAGGTCAATGACGTTGTGCTGGCCCTCGGGCGTAAATTCGCTGGAGTTGGCGTCGGCGTAGCCCAGTACGTTGCGGGCGTACTCCATGACCATGATCTGCATGCCCAGGCAGATGCCGAAATAGGGCACGTGGTTCTCACGCGCGTACTGCGCAGCCTGGATCATGCCCTCGATGCCGCGGTCACCAAAGCCGCCCGGCACAATGATGCCGTCCACGTCGCCCAGCTCGTCGGCGCAGCAGTCCTGGTCGACGAGATGCTCACTGTCGACCCACTTGATCTCGACCTTGCTCTCGTTCTCAAAGCCCGCGTGGTACAGGCTCTCCATGACGCTCAAATAAGCGTCGTGCAGCTTGACATACTTGCCGACCAGCGCAATCGTGCAGGTCTTGCTGCGGGTCGCAATGCGGCTGATGAGCGCCTTCCACTCGGTCAGATCGCTCGGCGGGGTCTGCAGGTGCAGCTGGCGGGCCACGACGTTCGTCAGACCGGCAGATTCCAGCATCAGTGGGCACTCGTACAGGCTCGGCATCGTCAGGTTTTCAATGACGCAGTCGGGGCGCACGTTGCAGAACATGCTGATCTTGCGCTTGATGTCGTTGCCTACAGGGCCGTCGGCGCGCAGGACGATGATGTTCGGCGCAATGCCCATGCCCTGCAGCTCCTTGCAGGAGTGCTGCGCGGGCTTGGACTTGTATTCGTCGGAGCCGGAGATGTAGGGCACCAGTACGACGTGGATATAGCAGCAGTTCTCAGGGCCCTGCTCCAGACCGACCTGACGGATGGCCTCCAGGAAGGGCTGGCTCTCAATGTCGCCGGTGGTGCCGCCGATCTCGGTGATGACGACGTCCGCCTCGGTGCTCTTGGCCAGATTATAGATGTAGCTCTTGATCTCGTTGGTGATGTGGGGGATGATCTGCACGGTCTGGC
>ERZ772872.647-NODE-647-length-34750-cov-6.199452_pt1 | contig 34750 bp, 26 predicted proteins | sample MGYA00512132_ERZ772872 | MGnify/ENA primary metagenome ERZ772872 (study PRJEB29015, sample SAMEA2737724) | human gut metagenome | biome: human gut; feature: human-associated habitat; material: faeces | place: China | collected 2012 ...
CCAGGAACGCCGACTTGAGTTTGTTGGACTCCTCGGCGCGCTTCTTCGCTTCGCGCAGCTCCTCCTCCTCGGTGCGTTTGAGTTCGCTGATGTCGTAGTTGACGCACGCCAGGTCGATCACGCCCTCCTCCGGACGGTAGTCGCGGCAGAGCAGGTGGATTTTGATCCAGCGCATCGGCTCCTGATCGCTCACGATGCGCACTTCGTTGACGAAAGTCCGGATTTCTCCGGTTTTGAGGCGTTCGAACTCTAATCACCGTTGCAAAGCACGGCAACCGGGATGGACCTGCCGCCAGTGGCCGAGAATCTGTGAGGCGGGCGTGTTTTCCGCTTCGCCGTAATTTTTGGCCCAGGGACCCTTGGTGTAACCCTCTCCCGTAAGGGGGTTGTAGCTGACGCAGCCCACGTGCGCGAAGTCCGAAACCAGGTTGAAGAGATGCTCGAAATCGTCCAGCTGTTCGCGGCTGCGCGTGGCGTCGGTGATGTCTTCGAGCAGGATGACCAGTTCGTCGTCGTCGCCCGGCGTGTTGTAGATCAGGCAGCGGCAGGTGCGTTTGCCGTCCGGGCTTTTCCCGGTCTGCTCCCAGAAGGAGCAGGAGGGGATGTGCTCGAATGTGGGGATGTGTTTCAGGGGATCTATTCCCACCTCGCGGGCCGTCTTTCCGGCATGGCCCTGCGTGTGGATGCCCAGTATCCTGCCGGCCTGCTGGTTGATGTACGAAAGCAGGTAGTCGACCGCTTCGCCCGATTTGTCGCGCAGGATGTTGACGCGCAGGTAGCCGATCGGCAGGTGTTCGATCAGTTGTGCGAGGTGGCTGTAATTGCGTTGCGTCGCCTTGTAACTCTGATTGATGGAGGCTAGTTCGGCATTTTCGGGAGTGCCTTCCGTAACGCGGCGGACACTCCATCAAATCAGTGCTGACCGTAGACGTTCTGGTAGCGGTCGTTGAGCTTATCGATGTCGGCCTGGTCGATCTCGATGATGTCACCGAGCTGACGGGCGGCCCACATGGTGTGAGCGACTTCCTCGGTCATGGCAGCGGCCTTGACGGCGCCTTCAGCATCCTTGCCGATGGTGAAGGGGCCATGGTTCTGCATGAGGACGGCCGGGGACTTCGGGTACTTCTTGAGGGTCTCGACGACACCCTTGCCGATCGCCTCGGAGCCGATCAGACGGAACGGGCCGACCGGCACCGGGCCGCCGAACTCGTCACCCATCATCGTCAGGCCGCACGGGATGTTCTGACCAGTGGCAGCCCAAGCGGTGGCGTAGGTGGAGTGGGTGTGCACGACACCGTAGACGTCGGGCATGTTGCGGTAGATGTAGGCGTGGGAAGCGGTGTCCGAGGACGGGGCTTCGGTGCCGTCGACCACGTTGCCGTCAAGGTCGCACACGACCATGGAGGACGGGGTCAGGTACTCGTAGCGCAGGCCGGAGGGCTTGATGACGAACAGGTCGGCGGTGTGCAGACGCTGGGAAACGTTGCCCGCGGTCCACACGACCAGGTTCCACTTGATCAGCTGCTGGTGCAGGTTGGAGACGACCTCACGAACCTGCTTGACCTCGGCGCGAACCTCGGGGCCGTAATCAGCCAAAGTTGCCATTATTGGTTTTCCTTTCCACTGTGATGGATGGACGTTTTTTCAAAATCTCAAGGACCTCCCTCAATAGAGGGAGGCCAGAAAGGCTTACTTATCTTCGAGGTTGATGGTTTCGATGGCGGCGTGCTCGATGGGCAGGCCCTTGGTGAAGCGGGCGAAGAAGTCCTCGAAACCAACCACATCGGAAGCCACCGGCTTCTCAGTGGTGGACTGGGCGTCCTTGAACACGCAACCGTCAAGGAAGTCAGCGAGGTTGCTGTGATCCTCGTTGGTGTTCCACAGGTAGTTGGCGAGCACGGCCATGCCCCAGGCGCCACCTTCGGCGGCGGTGGACATGACCTTGATCGGGGTGTTGAAGGCAGCAGCGAGAATCTTCTGAGCCACCTTCGGAGTGGCGAAGATGCCGCCGTGGCCCACGAGAGAGTCGACCTGCACGCGCTCCTGCTTAGTCATCACGTCCATGCCGATCTTGACCGGGGAGAACGCGGAGAACAGCTGGGCGCGCATGAAGTTGCCGAGGGTCATGTTGGCTTCGGGGCTGCGGGCGAACAGCGGGCGACCTTCAGGCAGACCGGCCAGGAATTCGCCGGAACGGAACGGGTAGTTCAGCAGGCCGCCGCAGTTGGCGTCCACGTCGTCGGCGATGGCCGCGCGGAACAGGGTGCCGTACAGCATACCTGCGTCAACCGGCTGGCCGATAGCCTTGGCGAACTGGCCGAACAGGCCGACCCAAGCGTTGAGGTCGGAGGTGAAGTTGTTGGCGTGGCTCATACCGGCCAGATCGCCGGCCGGGGTGGTGACCAAGTCAACCTCAGGGTGGAGGGCCTTGAGCTTGTGCTCCAGAACCACCATGGCGAAGATGGAGGTGCCGGCGGAGACGTTACCAGTGCGTACGCGCACGGAGTTGGTGGCTACCATGCCAGTACCGGCGTCGCCCTCAGGCGGGGCGAGCACGATGCCGGGCTTCAGGGCGCCGGACGGATCGAGCAGCTTGGCGCCTTCCTCGGTCAGCTCGCCAGCCGGAGTGCCGGCCACAAGCGGCTCAGGAAGCAGGTTCTCCAGCTTCCACGGCTGGGCTGCGACCTCAGGTAGAGCGTCGAACTTCTCAATGAATGCGGTTTCGTAAGTGTGAGTGGTCGGGTCAATCGGGAACATGCCGGAGGCATCGCCCACGCCGAGGACCTTCTTACCGGTGAGCTTCCAGTGCACGTAACCGGCGAGTGTGGTGAAGTAAGCCACCTTGGAGACGTGCTCTTCCTTGTTGAGCACGGCCTGGTACAGGTGAGCGATGGACCAACGCTCGGGGATGTTGTACTGGAACAGCTCGGAGAGCTTCTTGTGAGCTTCGGAGGTGTTGGTGTTCTGCCAGGTGCGGAACGGCACCAGCAGTTCGCCGGCCTCGTCGAATGCGAGGTAACCGTGCATCATGGCGGAGAAGCCGATGTGGCCGACGTGCGTGAGCTTCTCGCCATAGGCGGTCTCGACGTCGTTGGCCATGGAGGCGTAAGCGGACTGCAAACCGCCCCAGATCTCCTCGGTGGTGTAGCTCCACAGACCATCCTCCAAGTGAGAGGCCCAGCTGTAGTCGCCGGAGGCGATGGTCTGGAAGTTGTCGTCGATGAGGACGGCCTTGATGCGGGTGGAGCCGAATTCGATGCCCAGCGTGGTCTTGCCAGCGCGAATCTTCTCGGCGATGTGGGCGACCTGCTCGGCCGCGTTGTCGGTTGCTGCCATATCTTTCCTTTGCCTTGGAGCGCCGGCGTTGTTATCCCCTTCCTTGGGGAGGGTGTTAGCGCTCACAATTTCCCAAAAAACATTGTACCGATAACCTGCATTCGACACAACTTATACCGTGTCACGCATCATAACGGTTTGATAACAGGGCCAATTTACCGCCGAGGAGCCGGCCCCAAGGACCGCCGAGCACGCACCTCGGCGGGAATCAGCCCCATGCCGTGCTGGGTGGTCAGGAAGGTCGGCTCGCCGCCCTCCCCCAGCAAGCGCAGCGTCTCTCGCATGGCGGCCACGCCGAGCCCCTCGAAATCGGGATGCACGGTGGTCAGCGGTGGGTACATGTTATCCACGCCAGACATGTCGTCGAATCCGACCACGCTGATGTCTTGCGGAATCCGAAGCCCATGCTCATGCAACGCGCGCATGATGCCGACGGCCTGATTGTCGTTCGCGGCGACGACCGCGGTGGGCAACGCCGCGCCTCGACGCCCATACTCATCAATGAGATGATTCATGTGCGCATATGCCTCAGAGGCATCCCACGTATGGCAGCGCACGATCTGTGAATCGATGGATCGGGAGGCGGCGAGCTTGCGCCACGCATCCAGTCGGGTGTGGGCGTCGCGCCATTCGTTGGGACCGGCAAAATACAGAGCCGATTTGTGCCCGTATTCGCCCAGCAAGGCCACCACTTTGGCCATTGCACCCCACTGGTCGATACCGACCAGCGCAGTGCGACGCTTGTTTTCGGTGGAGATAAGGCCCAATCCCTCACGCACGGTCATTTGGCCGTGGGTGGCGGTGACGATGACGCGCGGCTGAGTGACTCGTGCACGGCAGGCGGCGGCGAACATCACGTCGGTCGGGGTCAGGAAGATGAAGGCGTCGACGTTCTGCTCGTTGAAGGTGTCGCACAGGTTGTCGAAGTCGGCCTGCGCGCACAAGGCCTCGTGGACCATCATCACGCTCATGAACAGACCGTGCTCGCGGGCCATGGATTCGATGGAGGAGATGGAGGAAATCGGGCCGAAGAATTTGAGGCCTCCGGCGATCAGCCCTATGGTGCGCGAACGGCGGGAAGCCAGTGCGCGCGCGGAGTTGGAGGGGCGGTAGCCGAGTTGGTCAATGGCGGTCTGGACTCGCGCACGGGTGGCGTCGGAAACGTCCGGCGAGTCATTGATCACACGGGAGACGGTTTGGTGGCTGACTCCGGCGAGCTTGGCCACTTCGAACATGGACGGACGTTTGCTTGGCTTGCGGCTGGTCACCATATTGCCTAACCTCCCCGCTGGCGGCCGGCATCCATGCACGGCCAGTCTTGTACCTTAATCAATACTGACTTTAGCGCGTCCACAACAGTTTTGCGTTAGCGCTCACACTGTCGTGTCGCACGCGGCTCAGGTCAGGTGCCATGAGACACGATGGAGCGGAGTCGGCCCGTGCTCGGCGATGGCGGTACGGTGTGCGGCGGAACCATAGCCCTTGTTATGAGCCCATTCGTAGGCGGCGTAACGTGGGTTGCTTTGCGCGAGGTCGACCATCAGCCGGTCTCGGGTCACTTTGGCGATGACCGCCGCGGTGGCGACGGTGGCGCAATGCTGGTCGCCTTTGACTTTGGTCGTTATGTCGGCTGGAATCGGCACGTCCGGCGCGTCGAACGTGTTGAGCGCCTTGGTGATGTAATCGCTCGGCCCGTCGAGAATTCCGGCGACTTTGGGCAGAGCGCGAACGCTTCCCTCGCAATTTCCAATGGATTCTCCTACGGAGCCTCCCGGACGACCTTCCACAATCTTCCCCGCAGACTCCCCCGAAGCCTTTTTTATCGTCGATTCCCCTCCAAGTCGTAAGCCAAGTTCGAGTTCGACTTGGCTGAGCGCGCGCAGGGCGGCCACGCCAAGCGCGTAGGTGATGCCCCATTCGTCGATCTCGGTGTTGCTGGCCTGGCCTACGGCGTAGGCCGCGCACCAGTCGCGCAGTTCGTCGAAAATCGCCTCGCGCCTATGTTCGGTGAGCATTTTGGAGTCGGCCACGCCGTCCGGCACGCCGAGGTAGGTCCGCCCGGACAGTTCGACGGCATCATCGCCATCCAACGGCTCCAAATCACGGGCCCAAATGGCGGCGCACCCGACCATCACCGGGCCGGCGAGCGCGCCGCGGCCGACTTCATCGAATCCAGTAATAAGGTCATAGCCCTGGGCCGCAAGGCTGCGTTCCAAGTCAAGTGTCGGGGTAATCATGCGCGGCTCCCATCGTCTCACAATGGTTAGGATTCAGACGGTCCAGGTTCAAATGGTTCAGGATTCAGACGGCCCGGAACTCAATCAGTTCAAAGACTCACACGGTTCAAAAAAGACTCAGGAATTCGAGCCGGAAGCGTCAGGCACGTCCTTGAAGACTTCGTGGTGGTCATCAATCGCACCAAGCCGGTCAAGCGGCCAGTATTTCGCGATTCCGACTCCGACCACATCGGAGATGGGAACCAAGCCGCGATCGCCGTCATCCTGATGATAGCGGGAGTCGGCGGAATTGGCGCGATTGTCGCCCATGACGAACACGTGGCCCTCGGTCACGGTCACCGAGAACGGGAAAGCGCTCGGGTCCACGCCGGGGCGAATGTAGGAGGTCTCATTGATGGCCACGCCGTTGATGGTCACCGGCTGGCCCGCGCCCTTGCATTCGACCACGTCACCGGGCAGGCCGATCAGTCGCTTGATGAGGTACCCGCCACCGGGAGCGCTGCTCTGCTCCTCGTTCAACCAGTTGTTGGGATCTTTGAATACCACGACGTCGCCGCGCTGCAGATCGAAGATCTTGGGGGTGAGCTTGCTGGTCACCACGCGATCGCCAGGCACCATGGTGTCCATCATCGAGCGCGAAGGAATCTCGTAAAAGCCGACGGCGAAAATGCGAATCAGCAGCACGATAAGCACGGGAACGCCGCACCACAGGAAAAAGTCGCGTAGGGTGAAGTGGTCATCATCCATCGATGATGCTGCCGCGGCATTCGCACCAGCGGAAGAAGCGGCGTGCGCCGGGCGCGCCGGTGCCGGGGGAACCGGGGACGGGGCGATGCCGTGGTCGGCGACTTGGAACGTACGGGAATCGCGGGCATCGGCCTCGTCATCATACGAGGTCTGATTGCTCTCCGGATTGTCGGAAACCGGGAATTCGCCGTTATCCTGATCGTCCTGCATACCATCTCCTCGCGATTCATGCTGCCGGATATGAGGGGTGCCGGCGCCCGTCCATCATACGTGGAAAATACGGAAACAGCCCGAAACCGAAACGGTTCCGGGCTGAATTTCACGGTTTATTCGCGCACCTGCATCATCAGGCCCACGATTGCACCCGCGAATCGACTCACTTAGCGGAGTTGTCGCGGCGCTCGGCAATACGAGCGGCCTTACCGCGCAGAGCGCGCAGGTAGTACAGCTTGGCGCGGCGCACACGGCCCTTACGCACGAGCTTGATGGAGTCGATGGACGGGGAGTGCACCGGGAAGCGACGCTCCACACCAGTGCCGAAGCTGATCTTGCGGACCACGAAAGTCTCACGCACGCCAGCGCCCTTACGAGCGATCACCACGCCGGTGAAGGTCTGGATACGGGAGTTGTTGCCTTCCTGGATCTTCACGTTCACGTCGACGGTGTCGCCGGGACGGAAGGCCGGGATTTCCTCGGCCGGCTTCATGTGCTTGGCGTCAAAAGCCTCAACAGCGTTAACCATTGTTTTCCTTCAGTGCTGCCGCATATCAGCCACAGATCTGGGGCCATCCACGCGATTGCGCATCGCGTGCGTTGGCCTGTTCTCGTTATCCCTCGGGTTTGCCCTTGGGAAGCCTGCCGATCCGCCGAAAGTCAGGCCTTGCGGCCGTTCGGACTGGACCCATGGAGACGTGGGCTTATGCGGCGGCCCACTTCTCGACACAGCAATCGATTATTCTACGGATTATTGCGGACAGAATGGCTGTCGGATGGCATTCCAACACCAAGGCACTGCGACGTAGTTGACAGACCTGCAGGCGGGCTTTATCTTGGGGGCGTCGGTAGGCGAGGCTACCGCAGGGATATGGGTTGCTGCCGCTAACAGTGGAGACACTGCACGCAGGTCAGCAGTTCTTGTCGGATCAAGGCATGAACTAACGCAATTCCACCGCCCTGCGATGCTGAAGCTTGAACGATGGCACGACTAGGGGCAACTCTTCGAGAAGTCGCACTTCCTCATGTCGTCAATGTCCGACGGCGTACTGGTTCCATTGAGGAGGTGAATGTCATGGACGGCGATTTAGGTCATAGTAGCCGGCTGCGCGATGGCGGACAATATCACATGCCATCGGGCGCAGCATACGACCCATTCTCTTCACACGTTTGTACCGCGACCATGGCATTGGCCATCCATCACGACACCGCCGTATCCGGCGAGGGCGATCCGATCGCTGACTGATTCGGCTCGCATCGACTTCACCGCCTCACGACGGCTGCGACATCCCGCATGACGTACGCGCCGAACGCCTGAATCGCGAATTCACATCCCGTTCTCCGGACTCCCGGCATATCGGCATCATCATATGACGACGCCGATCGGCTATCTGCATGCAGACATACCCGCATATCGGCGCGCCTGCACGCGACCGCTGACATCCATGGCGCGCACTTGCCGCACGGATACCGAGTCGAACGCCCACCGAACGGGAACCGTTTATCTCCTTCGAGATAACGACATGAGAGCGCACAGGTTCCGTTATGTCCAACTTCTTCAATTACTCCTCGTTCCCCGGCATTCGTCTGCGTTCCGACGTCGACGCCGCCGACATGTCCCGCAGCAGCGCCGCGCGCCGCATCGCCGCAGACGTGGTGGTGGCCGCGGGCGTGCTCGCCCTGTTCGGCGTCGTCGCCTGGCTGCTGCCGCAAATCAACGAACCGATCGGCCCGTCAGGCGTGCCGAGCACGGTGAGCGACGATTTGCATCTGCTGCCGTATTACGCGCTGCGTTCGATGTTCCGCATGTTCATCGCGCTGTTTTTGTCACTGGTGTTCAGCTTCATCTATGGTTTGGCGGCGGCCCGATGCCGGCGACTGCGCATGGTGCTGATACCGCTGCTCGACATCCTGCAGTCGGTGCCGATCCTCGGCTTCCTGTCCGCCACGGTCACCATTTGGATGGTGTTGTTCCCCGGCTCCATTCTCGGCGTGGAGGTGGCGTCGATCTTCGCAATCTTCACCAGCCAGGCATGGAACATGACCTTCTCCTTCTACCATTCGCTGCTCAGCGAACCGCAGGAGTTGGATGAGGCGGCTCGTTCCATGCAGCTCACGCGCTGGCAGCGTTTCTGGAAGCTCGACGTGCCGAATTCGATGATTCCGCTGCTATGGAACTGCATGATGAGCGTCGGCGGCGGCTGGTTCTTCCTGACGGCCTCGGAGATGATCTCCGTGAACAACAGGACATACGCACTGCCCGGCCTCGGCAGCTTCGTGGCGGTGGCGTCCGAGCACGAACAGCTGGGCAAGGTGCTGTGGGCCATCGTGACCATGGTCATCGTGGTGCTGCTCATCGACGTGCTGCTGTGGAAGCCGCTGACGGCGTGGGCCGAGAAGTTCCGCATCACGCAGAACGAGTCCGTGCAGGCCAAGACGAGTCTGGTGCTGTCGATTCTGCGGCGTTCCGGCATTTCGGATGCGCTGGCTCTCGTGGGCCGGCCCATCGCCGATCTGATGTTCTGGCTGACCCGCCCGCTGGGCCGTACCGGCGCACGCTGGCCGGCCGCCGGCACCCGGCGTCGCACACTCGACATCGCGTTTATGGCGCTCATGGCTGTGGCCTGCCTGGCCGGTCTGTGGATGCTGGTGCGTTTCATCTCGGACGGCGAGGGGTTCGCCGAGGTCGGCCACGCGATGGTCCTGGGACTGATCACGTTCATGCGCGTGACGCTGCTGACCGTGGTGTGCTCCATCATCTGGGTGCCGACCGGCGTGAAGATCGGCATGAATCCGCGGATTTCCCGGTTCGTGCAGCCGCTGGCGCAGGTGTTGGCGAGCTTCCCCTCGAACTTCACGTTCCCGTTCGTCACACTGTGGTTCATCGCCTGGCATATCGACATCAGCTGGGGCAGCATTCTGCTCATGTCGCTGGGAACGCAGTGGTACATCCTGTTCAACGTGATTGCGGGCGCTTCGGCCATTCCCGATGACCTGCGCGAGGCCACGCGGGCATTCCATCTGGACACGCGGCAGCGGTGGACCAAGCTGATCCTGCCGGCGGTGTTCGGCTCGTGGTGCACTGGCGGCATCACCGCGGCGGGCGGCGCGTGGAACGCCTCCATCGTCTCCGAGATCGTGGCCTACGGGCACACCACGCTTACGGCAAATGGATTGGGAACATATATCGCCAATGCGACCGCGGTGGGAGACACCGGCAAGACCATCATCGGGGTTGCCGTGATGAGTGTGTTCGTCGTGGGCGTCAACCGGCTGTTCTGGCGTCCATTGCAGGCGTACGCCGAGCGCCGTTTCTCCGTCGCCTGACGGAGGCCGCACCGGCCGTCCCGGCCCATCGACCCGCAACAATCCAACAGCATCGGCGGCGAGCGCATGTCATTCGAATCCGCCGCGATCATCCGCAAAAAACGTAACAGCAAGGACCATTTATCATGACCATCGCAACTTTTTCCGACCGCACCGCAACCTTCCCGCAGACCGCCGCGACGAACGCCGCCGGCACCGCGATCATTGAGGCGCAGCACGTGGGCAAGGCCTACCGTGCCAAGCGCGGTAAGGAGCTGACCGTGCTGCGCGACATCTCCTTCACCCTGCATGAGGGCGAGATCGTGGCGATCCTGGGCCGGTCCGGCGCTGGAAAATCCACGTTCCTGCGCATCCTGGCGGGCCTGGTACCCGCGTCGAGCGGTACCGTCACCTACCGCGGCACCGACATCACCGGCCCTAATCCCGGAGTGGGACTCGTGTTCCAGACCTTCGCGCTGATGCCGTGGCTCACGGTGCAAGCGAATGTGGAACTGGGGCTGGAGGCCCGCGGCGTGCCGCGCGAGGAACGCCGTCGCGCTGCACTGCAGGCCATCGACGCCATCGGACTGGACGGATTCGAGAACGCGTACCCGAAGGAGCTCTCCGGCGGCATGCGCCAGCGCGTGGGCATCGCACGGGCCCTGGTGGTGCAGCCCGATGCGCTGTTCATGGACGAGCCGTTCTCCGCATTGGATGTGCTGACGGCCGAGAACCTGCGCAACGAGGTGCTCAAGATGTGGAGCGACGATCAGCGTTCCATCAAGTCGGTGCTCATCGTGACGCACAACATCGAGGAGGCCGTGCAGATGGCGGATCGCGTCGTGGTGCTCGGCTCGCATCCCGGTTATCTCATCGCCGACGTGCCCGTCACCCTGCCGAGGCCCCGTGACCGTCATTCCGCCCAGTTCGAGGACATGGTCGACACCCTGTATGCGATCCTGACCGGGCAGAGTCGCGATGGCGGGCCGGCGGATACCGCCGACGAGCGCACGGCCGCCGGGGACGGCGTCGTGCATGGCACGTCAGATGGCGCGGCGAACCAGACCGCGGCAGCGAATCAGGCCCCGGCCCGGGCGAGCAACGCCGACCATCAGGCATCCTCCGACATGCTGCCCAACGCTACGCCGGGAGGCCTGGCCGGACTGGTGGAGATCGTATACAATCACGCGCAGGGCATCGATCTGGCCGATCTGGCCGCCGAGCTGTCATTCGAGGTGGACGACCTGTTCCCGCTGATCGACGCCGGAACCATGCTGGGATTGCTGACCGTCGAGAACGGACACGTGACATTGACCGAGCTCGGACGCCAGTGGAGGCAGGCGGACATTCTGACAAGCAAGACGATGTTCGCCGCCATGCTGCAAGACAAGGCACCGCTGGTGCGCATCATCGACCGAGCGGTCCGTCACAGCGAACACGGCCGCCTGCGCGGCGAGCTCATCGTCGACCTGTTGAGGGCCCGTCATACGGACGCGGAGGCGGAGCGCCAGTTCAACATCGCCATGACGTGGGGTCGATACGGAGAACTGTTCGACTACGACGCCGATGATGACATCATCACCGTCGACGCCGCCAACCCGGCAAACGCCACCCGACCGGCCGAGGAAGCCAGCGAAACGGACTGAGTTGGCCCGTCTCAGCCAACTGCCGCAATGGAAACAACGATCAACCCGACAGCGGAACGGACCGCCCCGAATCGCCAAGGAGGAATCATGAACACGCTACGACTGATACGCTCGCGCGGCGAGCGCCACGCCAGCATCACCCAGCGACTGAATTTCGCCGCCCATGCCACGCCAGAGGCCACGCTCGCCTTGGTGTATGCGCACGAATCCGGCTTGGAACCCGACGAGGTTCGCCGAGCGCGTCGGGCTTACGGCGGCAACACCATACCGGCGCGCCGGTGACCGCAGACATCATCCTGCTCATGGTGGTGGTGTCCGGTCTGATCCGATACGTGCACGACTCCCGAAGCTCGCATGCTGCGACGGCGCTGGCCACCATGGTGAGTACCACGGCTACGGTGCGGCGGGTCGGTGCCGGCGAGCGGCAGATTCCGTCCGAAGAGCTTGTCGTGGGCGACATCGTGACGTTGTCCGTCGGAGACATCGTCCCGGCCGACTGCAAGCTGCTGGAGAGCCGAGACCTGCGCATCGCGCAGGGGGCGCTCACTGGCGAAAGCATGCCCGTGCGCAAGGATGCTGCCACTGATCGTCACCGTCTGCCTGTCCCGGGGTGCGCGGGCGATGGCCTCCGGCAAGGCCATCGTCAGGCGGCTCGACGCCATCGAGACGCTGGGCGGCATGGACGTGCTGTGCGTCGACAAGACCGGCACACTTACCAGCGGCGTCATCAAGCTCGACCGGGCGCAGAGCATGAGCGGGTTGAACTCGTCCTACGTGCTGCATGCGGCATGGCTGACCACACTGATTCCCCACACGACGAGCAATCCGTGGGATGACGCCATCGTCGCAGTCGAAGGCGACTCGGCAAACGATACCGGCGACGTACAGGTCGAGGGAGGCACGCCTTTCGATCCGATACGACGCCGGGCGACCGTCATCGTCGCGAAGAGCCATCACCACGCGGACCGCGAGCACACAGGTGGCAGCGATATCAGTGAGACCAGCGGCGCCGGCGCCGGAACGTCCGGGAACGTCAGCCGCATCATGGTCGTCAAGGACGCCGTCTCCGAAATGCTGCCCCGCTGCGACACCGTCATGCGCAATGGAACCGCAGAGCCGCTGACCGATCGACGACTGCATCCGCTGGCACGACCACGAGCGCATCAAACGGTCGCTCGGCTGGATGAGTCCGGTACAATACCGTCAAAGCCAAGGAACGGCTGCGTGATCACCTCCAAAAAACGTCCGCAGCCCCCTTATCTACAGCCCTCGCCCCGACATTAAAATTACCCATCATCCCAATATCACCCAGTAATTGCGATAATGCTATGAAGTGGCCTGATTTTTGTTCCGCCCTTACAGTGAGGCGGCTTGTGCCGCTTGATGTTGATAATACTCGGTTTCCACCGCTTCGGGTGTCCTGTAGCCCAGGGACCGGTGCAGGCGCTTCGAGTTCCACCACGAGACCCACCGGAACGTCGCCAATTCCAGGCCCTTCAGATCCGCGAAGGGTTTGCGCCGCCATACCAGCTCGGTTCTGTACGCGCCGTCGGCGCTTTCGGCCATGGCGTTGTCGTACGAGTCGCCGACGATGCCGGTCGACGGCAGCATCCCATATTCCATAACCCCGGTGGCGTACACCGTGCCGATGCACTGCGTGCCATGGTCGCTGTGGTGGATAAGACCATCCGCGCCGCCGCGGGACGCGGCCCATGAGACCGCCTGCTCCAACGCCCGCAACGGCAGCTCCTGCGTGTTCATGGTCATGGCGCACGCCCATCCCACGATCCGACGGGCGTACACGCCGTCGGCGAACGCCGTGTAGCCGAACGAGCCGTTGGCCATGCGCACGTAGGTGATGTCGGCCACGTGCAGGCGGTTCGGCGCACAAGCCTCGAACCTCCTGTCCACCAGATCCGGCCTGCCGCCCGTGCCCTTGGCGGGTTCCGTCGTCACCGGGGTTCTGCCGCGGCGCACGCCCCGGATGCTAAGCTCGCGCATGATGTTCATCACCTGGTCGCGGCCGACCTCGGCCGGATCCCAGCCCTGGGCGACCAGCTGCGCGTGCATCTTCCCGTAACCGTACACGGCCATCAACGCCGTGTCGGGTCGAGCCCGGCCGCGAAAAAAGCCGACGCCGTCGTCAAAATCTCGTTCGCCCGACGCGATTCCGCGTTCTCGACCTGCAGCCTCCGCAGCTCCGCCATCGCGTCCTCGGCCGACTGCCTCGTCTCCTCCGCGACCGTCGCGTCCGACTGGTTGCGCCAACGCCGCAGTGATTCCGGCGCTATCCCCGGATCCTTCGCCACCGCGGAGATCGCGTTCGTCTCCGACGAATACGAGGAACGCGATTCCGCCAGCAGCCTGACCGCCTTCGCCTTGAACTCCGGCGTATATCGAGTGCCCTTTGCCATGGTTCCATCATCTCCCATCGAGTTAGAGGAAATACGGAACAAAAATCAGTTCATATCACCCGGTGGACCTTGCCCCAGTCGGGTTGCTCCTACACGCTCCCACGTTCCCCGCGCCCGGGGAACAGCAGCGCGTATACCTCGTCGTCCGGCCTGTTGGCGACGTCATCCCAGCCGATGCCGGCGGCCTTCGCCGCGTACAGCACATCGGCCACGCTCCGGCGCGACATGCCTTGGGACCTTGCGATCGCGCGTCCCGATGCCCCCTGGCCATGCAAACGCAGGACCAGTTTCGCCTGTATTTTCCGTACCATTGCCGGCAGCTCCTTTCACCACACGTCCCTCGCATGGTGAAAGGAGCCTAACCAGCCATGTCCTCAAAGCGCAATAACCATGGCCCTGAAACGCAATAACCGCCAAAACCCGTAATGGCCCCCAACCGCAATAACAACGGACCACAACGAATCAAATATTCAGTTGGGGTCGACCGCATGGTCGCACAGACGTTGCAACGCGTCCCGGTCGTCGTCGGAAAGCGTCAGCTTGTAGCGGCCTTCACCAGTCGCATACTTGTCGACAAGATAGCCACGGTCGATGAGCATGTCTGCGGAGAATCGCAGGCTCTCAGGGTGTTCTCGGGCATATTCGGCCAGTGCGATAAGCAGCAGGGTCACCGAGGTGAGGCGCTGCTGGCCATCGATGAGCAGACACCGGCTGACACCATCCGGGCCGATGCCGCCTTCCTGCATCCATACGATCGATCCGATGAAATGGGTTCTGTCAGGATGCCTGCCAGCCGTTACAATGTCGGCCCACAATTGCCGGCACTGCGCCTCGCCCCATGAGTATCTGCGCTGATACACCGGAACCACGAACCGAAGCGAACCGGTAAATAAGTCCAGCAGGTTTTTCTTGCCAGCGTCCATGGTGCCACCTCTCGAAACATTGATTTTTCACCCTCATTTCCCATGAAATGAGAACAACAGCCACGTGACACCGCAAGCAATGCGTCTCTATGGCATCTCAATTAAAGCGTAGATGATTACTTCTTTAATGTTGCCTTGATCGCCATGAAGACCGCCTTGCCGACTTTGGGACCATACTTTCTTATCAAAGCGACCATCAACGTTCCCATGGCGATTCCGGTCTTTTTCAGGTAGCCGGTAATTTCTTCCCAGCAAGCAGGACAGAACGGCAGCTTGTTGTCGGAAGCCAGTTCTATCTTGCACTTGATACAAGAGCGTTTTTTCGACGCAGGATTTTCTTCGTCAACACCTGCAATTTCATCAGCAACTTTTTCAGCATCCTCAGTTTTCTTCATCATGCTGCTTCTCCTCATCGTTAGAATCATTCCCGTTCCCATCATTCTCGGTAATGAGTTTCGGAGAGATTACTTCGCCCGCGTCGAGAGCCTTCACCACGCTTTCAATGTTCGCTGCAACCTGCAAAGAACCATCAATAAACTTTTCCTGATTACTGCCCCTGTTCTTGCTCTTCACGCTGCCTACAAGGTTGAGCATCGTATCGCGCTTATCGAGATCATAGTTCTTAATGAACTTATTAAGATCCTGAAGACAATACGCGGCCACGTCCTGTTGCCCCAACGCCATATGCGTTTGCATCTGCACGTTCACTGCATTCACAATCGCCACATAATCCTGCATTGCCCTTAATGCGGCATCCGATTTCTTGCTACTCTGCTTCACCAGCCGCTGCTGCTGCGCAAAATTACGCACCAGCAAAGCCTTCGCGCGCGTGGCCTCGTTCAACGCTTCACGTACATACTCATTACGTTCCCGACTGCTCTCGATACGACACGCTTGCTGGAACATATCAAACGCGGCATCGACACGGGCCAAACGATCCTGCTGCATTTCCTCACCAAGCTGTTGCACAGCTCGGCCGACTTCATCGATTTTTTCCATTACCAAGCAAAGGGCAGCCTGTGTTTCAAGATGCTGCATAGCCGGCAATAACGTATCATTTCTGACGACTTTCTCCAAACGCACTTGTTTGAAGATTTTATTGCGTTCATCGAACACTTCAGCGAGAATCTCACCGTTTTTATCCGTGGCGAAATGGAGTTTGTCCTCTTCAATCATGCGCATGATATGTTCCGGAAGCTTGGCTTCCAAATGCACAGTTCCGCCAAACATACTTTCTAATGTTTCCGCCAGAGCCGGAAGCATGGTTGAGAGCCATTTCCAATTAGTCAAATGCCGAAACAGATTCTTGCTGTCTTCGTCAGACAACCAAATCTCGCCACGCTGGCCATCATCCATCACGATTTCGCAAGGCACAATTGGCACAGGACGATACTCCCCCTGCTTGTATATTGGCCGGCTCGGATCATCACCGCGAAAACCGCAATACGGACACATGGTCGCGGTCTCTGCCACATACGTTCCGCAAGCTGGACATTGGACATTCATTTTTACCTCACTTCTCGCTGACCCGCTGATACGTGACCTTGCATTCCTTAACGCGGCGGAGCTGCTGATGGCGCAGCAGCGGGTTAAGCCAATCGCCGTCAACGAATTTCTGGAAGATGTCAAGACCACGACCGGGAAGAATTTCCCAGCCGGTATCCGCGGTAATGGAACGGTCGTGCAAAGTGTCTCTGAATTCGTAGGTGAGGTTCACGCCCAGCTGTGAGAACGTCGATGCCAATTCGTTCAAACCATTTAGCTGCGCTTCCACGAATCCAGGCTCATTATGCCCGGTCACCAGATGAACGGCTACATCCTCATCGGGATTTTTGCATCTCAGCAGCATTTCCAAGAACTCAGCCAGATTACGCAGCTGGTACGGCTTACGCACATACGCATCTTCTACAACGATTTTCTTTGCCCCGGCCAAGTAGGGGCCGAATAATCCGAAATACGTGATTCCACGTTGGTTCTCGACCAGTTCCCGCTGCTTTCCATCGGCCTTTGCCGCAAGACGCTCGACCGGCGTCAACATCACCGCTTCTTGATGCCGCGCTACGGGCAAGGCATCGGCATTCTCAGAGGCACCAGCTCCTCCCTCGCTACCCGCAATTGCCACGGCATCATCGGCAACAGGCGCTTCCGCCTCGCCCTTATCTTCCGAATTCTCAGCTACACGCCCACGCCAATACAGCTGCGGGTAGTCGAGCTCTTCCAACGTCTGCACGGCGACTACTTCACCGTCGCTCACACGCTTGTAGGTAAACTCGACTTCCTCCATGGTGGAGTCGATGCGGCACAGCTGGTCCTTGACGCGCTTACGGCCCTCGATGGCGCAACGCAGCAACGGTTCCATCTGTTCAGGAGAAGCATTGCCGTCCGGGTAAATAAGCTTCATCAATCCGGAGAACGTCTTTTTGATGCCGTCCTTATCTCGCGTGGACAGTGTGGAAGACAGTTCGAAATACTTTTCGAACCGGTCGCTGTAATCGGCATCGCGCAGGTTGTGCAGAATCTCCGCCAGATAGTCGACAACGAAACCGAATCCGCTGGTGAACATCTCGGAACGGATCTGTTCGAACTCCCAACCCGGCAGATAGAAGTGAATACGATCCAGGAATGCCGGATCGTGATACTGTTTCGGCAGTTCCTCGAACAGGTCGGAGTTTTTCAGCATGTACGGCACGTTATGCGAGGTGTTGCCTACGAACGCCATGCTCGCCTCGCCTTGGAACGTCTCGACGCCACGGGAGAACGACTTGTTGGCCATGTAGTTCTTCATGATGTCCACCAAGTCCCGGCCGGCCTTCTTGGCCTTGCCTGCGAACTCGTCGAACGCCACCGTATCCCAATAGCCCACAAGCCCCAGATGTCCGTTGGAATTGTTCACGAACAGTTTGGCCACTGTCACTTCCCCGCCGGATATGAGCATGCCGTGCGGCGAGAATTCCGAGTAGATGTGCGACTTGCCGGTGCCTTTCGGCCCGAGTTCAACCAGATTGTAATTGCGTTCCACAAACGGCACCATGCGTACCAGATGCAGCAGTTTCGCCCGGTCGGAGAATAGATCGGGATTGAACCCAATGGATTGCATCAGCAGATCAATCCATTCGCTATCGGTGAATTGCGAACGTTGCTGCATGTAGTTTTCGCGATCATCACGCGACATCTGCACAGGCTTGAGCTGTAGCAACTGCCATGGCACTTCACGCGGGTCGCCGGAATATGCGTAACCGATCTGACACATGCACCAGATGCCCGTCACCAGCAGTTTCGGATAGGCCTTTACAAGGCTTGGATCGACAATGACCTGGCTGATGCCGAGATTGGAGAACGTCGCCTCATACAGGTCGGTCTTCTCGTTAAGGGCCACCTGTACACGGTCGATAATCCTATGGCTCCCCTTCTCTCGGATCTTCGACTGGATAAGATTGGCTTCCTCACGATGCACATAGTTGTTTGCAAGAATGGCACGCACTCGATCCACACCCGACTCGATACTGGCCTGGTCGGTGTTCGTGGCATATGCGCTAAGCAGGAACTCCAGCACATATGAAGGCACCAGCGCATTGCCCTTGACCTTGTTCACCAGATCCTTGCGGACGGTGACTCCGGGGAACATATCAGTGATCTTAGCGTCCAACGCGCTCAGGGAATTCCCATCCGCGTTGTGTTCAGGACTTTCAATCCAACCGTTCTGGCTCATATTCTGCTCATTCATTGTGTTACCCCTTACGGTCGCTCTCCTCTGCGCTCATCCAATTCAGTCAAAGAATCCGGCATCGTCGGCCACCACGCCCTGTTTGAAGAAGTATCGTGCCTTCTGATCAAGCATGACCAGCACATTTGACCCATCTGTCTTCTCACGCAAGCGCAGTTCGATATTCGTTCCATTGAACCGTTCCGCGTCACTGGTCAGCATGAGCGTAGCCGTCACATGGCGTTCGCTTTTCTCCTGCCCGAGCAGATCGAAGGCGACCGGCGTCTCATTGGAGATGAGCACATCATTGCCTGCCGTGTCATGTCCCCACAATCCGGCCAATACGGTACGTGCACGGATTTTTCCTCCAACGGGCTCGTTCTGGAAGAATTCCACAGTCAACTGTCTGCTGGAAAGCCTGTCGGTTCGTTGCAGAATAGTGAATTCCACAGCCCTCACATCGTCGGCCGCGGAACGCCCCTTACTGACATGCAGCACAGGAACGACGATTTCCTGCAATGCTGCTCCTCCATGCACATACTTCACACCGGCGCCCTGCATGCGCAAGCGCATGATGGAGTTCGGCACTTGAATGCTTATGCCTTCATTCCGAGGATCGTCCATTCCTATCTGCGCGGCATTGAATGTCACGAACGCGCGACCCGGAGCAAGATTGGCCCCGATGGAGAATCGCCGCTTTCTCACCCATACTGCATCGCCCTTGGGCTGTTCGCTCAACCATTCTGTACTGTCCAGATCTCGGTCCTGATAGAGGAATCCGTGATCCGCAGTGATGATCATGTTATGAACGTTGCCGCTGGCAAGTTTTTTGACTACTTCGCCCAGTTCCTTGAACGTCTTCTCGCATGCGTCCACTGTTTCCGATTCCGTTTTCTCCGTATCACCGGTGGCGTCGATATGGTTGTGATACACATACAGCACGTTGCAGGATTTATATAGTTCTTTGATTTCGCTGACTTTCAGCTTTGTCAAATCGTCATATCTAATCGCTTTGCCGCCTACGGCCGAAAGAATGGCGGCGCGCGCTTCGATTCCTTTGGTGCTGCGTCCATCCGCCAGAACATACAAACGGTCTTTGCTGTCGAATTCGAGCGAACCGTGCGGCAGCAACGCCGCCATGCCAAGTTGTGTATAGGATGGCAGAACGCTGTATTGCATGGTCAGTTTCGCACTGAAACGACTTTCCCTGTCGATGCGTTCGGACAGTTCCTGCGCAACCTCATAACGTAGCGCATCGGAAATGATCACGGCGATTTTTCTGCCGGACTTCAATACCGGCGCGATTTCACGTTCATAGAAATTGGTTTGCGCGTCCATGTCTATGAACTTCCATTGGCTAAGCGTATCGACTTGTTTTTGCCATGCCTGACCCAGATCCTGCTGATATGCCTCGTAGGCGCTTTGCAGATCATCGTCCACGCTCACCGCATCCGGGTTGGCACGATGCCATGCGAGCACATATCTTCTGTATGCGCCGTCGGCCTTGTATAGCTTTTCGGCATACAGCTTCATCCCCTGCTCCGGCGAGCTGATGGTGCTGATGAGTTCACCGCATTCAGCCAGAACGGCACGGAGCCTGCTTGCTGCGGCAATGCACTCGTATTGGTCGGTATATTCTGCATACCAGAGCTTTTGCTTGCGCCCGTTGATGATTCGTTGCACCTGGTCGTCCGTAATGGATTGCGAGCCCAATCGTTCGAACAGCTTGTTGACGATCATCTCATCCACGTCGCGGAACAGGTCGCGGTCGGCAAGCTCTTCTACGCTCATGTCGGCGATTCGAGGGGACAGGTGCAATTCCTCCACGGCGTTCTCGGAAAGATTCTGCAGTACCGTGCGCATGTCGATGTTCTTATACCAGTCGTCCCAGTCGCGAATAATGTTCGCATAAGTGGAAACGGCGTTCCTGCCATCGGAGAATCCGTTCCATGCCAGCTGGAACAGCCATAGCACGAAGTCTTTCACCGTTGGTTTGACTCCAGTACCAGTATCCACATCGAAATGGTAGATTCTTCGCGTGCCATTCCAGTGGAATTGGTTCAATCCCATCTTTTCGATTTCTTCGATGCCGGATTCGTCACCCTGCGAATATTGTGTAAGCAGCTCAGCCCAGATGTCTTGCATGCTGTGCCGATCCTCTTTCAGCTGCAGCAGCGTGGCGATCATCTTCGCTTGGAAATCGGTGGCGTCGTCGTGCGCGTTAAGACGTTTCGCGAGACGCTTGGCGCGTTCTTCGCTGTCGAAGAACTTTGGTACGCCCCTCATTACTTCCAACCACTTGTTTCGGGTGTCGGCGGAGGCTTCCGGCAGCGTTTCCGTAAGCGTCACGGCAAGTTTGTCCATGGTGAACGTGGGGCCGTATGCCAGTTCCAAATCCAACAGCCAGTTGTCCTGAACTGCCGGGGCCGGCTCCGTCAGATATACGAGGAATTTTTGATTTGGCTGCTCGTGGAACATGCGGTAGCGCACCGTGAACGGAATGTACCGCTTGTCATTCTCATCCCCGATTTCCGGAGTGATGAGTTCAACCTCACGCAGTATCTCATCGGTGGCGCACTCGCCTACCAATGTTGCCGCATCATCCACGTACTGCTTCTTATCGTCGCGCCAAAATACTATGCGCCCGCGTTCGCCCGGCTGGCTGAAACGTTTAGCGAGCAGTCTTGTTACTTGGCTATTCTCACTCATGCAGTTCCGTCCTTTTCTTCGCTTCAGCGTATCGAGTAGCACGAGCAGCACCAATTTTCACTGCACTGCCTTCCTCTACCAGGCTCTTCAATATTCGTTGAGCCTGCCTTTCCTGCACACCCAGTATCCGTATGGCGTCAGAGATAGAAATACTCGCATTCTTACGCAGCGCATCAAGAATACGCTCTTTCTGGGATGGAACCACTGCAATGGCGGCATTCGGAGCAGCATTCGTTTTTGAAGTTGCTTCTTCCGCAATCCCGTCATCAGAAGGCGAATCCCGTCGTAATCCCGTCACAATCCCGTCATCAGAAAGCGAATCCCGTCGTAATCCCGTCACAATCCCGTCATCAGAACCTGTCTCCGAGCCATTGCGATAGATATTGATACGCAGATCCGTATCGCCGCCAAGGAATTCCGGTTCCGGCAATCCGGCATCGCGCACCTCCTGCATCACACGCAGGATGCCGCTCCCCCAATGCTCAATGTAACCCATGTATTCAAAGGCAGAGGCCAATGCCTCGTTGCGGATTTTCGAATAGCCCTGCTTCATGCGTTCAATGGTCTGCCCCATTGGCAAGCGCCCGGGCGAAGTGATCTCCAATCGATCATCGTAAATCGCGATCTGAATGCTCGAATGGTCGATATAGCTGCGATGTACTATCGCGTTGACAATCAGCTCTCGAACGGCATCCGGCGGAATCTCATACACGTCCTGCCGGTACACGCCCTTGAATCGGGCACCCATATGGATGTTGCGCAACACATACTGGTAGGACTCTTCGATGAGTTCCTGGGGCGTACCCGCGAACTCTCGCCGATCCACAAACACAGCTTTGGTGGTTCCTTTGAATACGCCGCATTGCACCACGGATCGGACGGCCTCATTGCCAGTCAGAATCGCATAAGCATTGGTAGGCACCAATTGCCCATCCTGCTCTGCCAGCACGCCCCATTGCAGCAGCTGTTTCTCCGTAACCGTTTTGACTTTCGAGGGGTCTTCAGCATTATCTTTCGCGGTTTTCGTCAGACTTGCGCACAGTGCTTCGATGTCTTCTTCCGTTATGGACAGTCCAAGGCACTGCACTTGGTCGAAGCTCCGGCTGCTGCCTTCAATGGTCAGCTCCCGAATGGTGGGCTGGTCTGCTTGACGCGTGGTGCCAGCTACGCGAACGAATGTTCCCTGTTCCTGGCCGAGCGACTTGATATGGTACGGACGCTGCAAGCCGGGAGCGATCTCAGCCACGATAACCGTTTTGCCGTTCACATCATGCATGGTGATGTCAGGAATAATCAGTGGCTCGCAGCTATTGACGATGGCGTCCGAAATGGAGTCCATTACCGTGAACACCTTGTCTTCGGCAATGCCAACCACGCGAAGCGTTTGGTCTTCGACGCCGAACACCAAGCAACCACCCTGCCCATTGGCGAACGCCACCGCGGTTTTGGTGTAGTTGATGCTCCTGGAGGGAGGCAGGAGCTTGTATTCCACATTCTTGGATTCGCCATTCAGCAGTGTTTCATTGCTCATTAGGTGTTTGCCCTTTTGGCTCATTTATACGATCAATCCAATTCAATTTCGTTTCTATTCCCATACGCTTCAACTGCTTTTTAACGGAACATAACGCAACTTTACTGAAAAAGGGAAGATCACGATTGTCTCTTTTTCGAACAATCGCAAATACAACTTCATGTATTGGATTAAGCGCTAATTGAAACTGTTCGATTGATGAAATTGATTCATGTTTTCCAATCTGCTTAATTTTATCGTCAACCAAACGAGCATAATCAGCCGCATCTTTTTCCATAGAAGCAGAGACAAGTCCTTGATTAAATAAATGGCTCATTGTTTCTGATCCTGTATACTGCTTTACATGGATTCTTTTTCCATTATTAGTTAGTACATCGCAGAATTCAATTCTGCTGTTTTTTCCACCATACGAAACTAGCCTTCTATCCATGAGCAACGCACATTCTTTGTTGAAATTAAGGCTTCTCTCGAGTTTTAAATTATATTTTCCTTCATACTGAAGCTTAATAAGCTTCCCACCGAATCCTTTAATTTCTTCAGTTTTCATATTTTCGCTAGCATCATATGGGATAAATTGTATTTCTGAAGCAGATGTATCTCGAAAATCGGCATTTATCTTTTCAAGATAATCACTCTGAATTTCATACCACACACCACTAATTACACAATATGACTTGCTATCATAGGTCAACTCGCCAACAAGACATTTATGTGCTTGCCAATGCCGATAAGTCATGTCATCGTTCCTCGAAATAGCAGTTATTCGCCTATTCTTGAGCTGTTCAATAGAAGCAATAGGCTTTTTAAAGGAACGGATTACATCCGCCAAAAGCACATCATCATGAAGGACAGGCCTCTTATTTTTATCAGTCTGAGACCCAATTTGAAAACCTTCGATTTCATCCCAATTAATAATATCAGGAACTGCCATCCATAAATCATGCTGACTATCATCGTTATAGCTATAGTCCGCGATTTGCCGAATAGATTCGTCCCATAATTCTTGTTCTAGAGCGGGATCTTTTACAGGAGCGATATTGTCAACCCAATCAAAATCTTTCTTGTAAGTTTCTTGACAGAACAATTCATAGAGAGATTTAAGGAATTCTTGCACATTATTTACATCGATTTCTTTTGTAACGGCAAGAGAATCTCCGCCAGTCACTGTCCCACAAAGTAAATCATCTTCTCCACATTTAGCCGTTACTTGACTTAGTAAATTCCTGTCAGTATCAATTGCAAAGTCATCGATATCCCCCATTCGGGACAACTGTTCACTTGAACGCTTAGCACTACCTGAAACATCAGCGAAATGAATCGCTCTCAATGTGTCATTCTTCACAGAATTAAGTACACATTTCAGACCAAAACGTTCCTCAATTGCAGAACGATTAATAAGTGTGCGACCATATCCAAAAGTAAGAACAAAATAGCGCTGATTATCCCCTCCACCTGACGAAATAGTTTCATCTGCTTTTACGCCAAGCGAATCATTCCCAACAATAACCGGAACGACAAGGGCTGCTCCAATATTGGCAACTTTAAGAGATTCACTTTCTACCGTCGAATTAAAAAAAGTATCAACCCATCCAGGCTCGTGCGGTTCACTGGAACGAGCGAATAGCTTATAACTCTCATGCCCCTTGACCTGCAACTCAACAATACGGTTACCATCATCTGAAGCAGGAGGAATTATCTCTCCTACTGAAAAATCTTGTTTTATCAGATAAATGCTGAGCTTATTCTTTGCCATTGCTAACTTCCTTGTCTTCTTCCTTCAATGGATGGGTGGGCCAGGTCCAGGTGGAGACTTCTTTTCGCTTTCGCTCGATGGAGGGAATGGCACGAAGGGCTTTGCCCATGCGCAGGTAGTTCACCAGCACACCGTCGTCCAAATCCATTTCCAGGTTGCGGGTAGCTAATGGGTACAGGGTCTGGTCCTCGTAATCCTTACACTCGAGAACGGCCTTGCGCAGTTTGGCGGCCTGTTTCTGGTCCGCGGCACGATCCGAATGTTCCAAGCTATCGGCGATGTCGGCGATTTTGCCGGTGTAGTCGCGCAGATAGTTGAGTACCACGTTCGTGGTTTTTGGCGTATACCGATGCAGATACACGAGCGCCTTGAACGAGCCTTTGTTGTTGGTTTGGCTGGAGTACTGCCAGTAGATCGGACGATTCGAGTACATCCTCACGTGGTCGTTGTAGAAATCGTTCACGAAATACTTGCGGATGCTTTTGCCCAGCACCTGCTCGATATAAGCAATGTTCGCGGCCAGATTCTCCTTGCCGAACGCCACGGTGAGGAACCTGCGGAACCGTGTCACGATATCATCTTCGAAGCAGTCCGTCTCCGTGACAGGAATGACATTGTCCGCGTCCGGCTCGAATGACGGGTTCGGAATCTGTGCATGGTAGTCATCAAGTGTTTCACCCTGCGATGCGAGAATCAAACCAGGCTTGTCGAGCGAATACCTGCCGAACATGCAGCCCACCGCATACGAAATGAGCTCCTTGACGACATCTTGAGCGAATTTCTCGTTGCGCACTTCCGGAGTATCCTTCGGATATGCGAACGCGACGTTACGCTTCAACGACACGCGTTCCAACGGCACGTCACATGACACATCATCACGCACGCCATACGCGTCCGCCACAGCTATGTTGTTATCAATCTCAAGCTGCCGCTGTTCCGAAGCAATCATTGCCCAATACGAGCGAACATTCTTAACAAGCTCTTCTATGACGCCAGATGAAAAGTCTGTCTGTTCCTCATCAAACAATATCGGCTTACTGAAATTCCATGAAATTTCTTGAGTATTCCAATCATCTTTAGCATTCTGAATCAAATTATCAATTTTTAAAGTCCAATTTCCCGGAAGAAGATTGGCAATCGGCAACTTCGCAACTTGCCCAACTTCAAAATGCAGAGTTGGAGCCATTGCAGCTAGAAGCTGACCTGTTACCGAAGCATTGCAAATTGCAATGAGTTTATCTCTATCCAGTTCGTCTTTAGGGAAGAGACAATCACCAACATGGCTGAAAATGAAACCTTCTGGATAATACCGGAATGAAGGAGTCCCAGAAGATACATTGGACCACGATACTGAGGACTGGAAATAGAATTGTGGATTCCTGATGACTGATTTTGGCTTGAAATCATACAATTCTTGACCATTGTTTTCCCAATTAATCACATAATCTTGGTTTCCATACCATTTGCGGTATTCGCCACCTTTGTTATAGGGAAACCATTTATCGCAAACCGGAGTTTTTCTGTCCTTTGCGTTATCAGACGTAAGCTTCGATTTGGATTGCGAAACTTCCCACCATTCACGAATGAAGCGATTATTATCAGCGGTCGCAAGCCCCTGCCTTGGTTTTGCAACTTTTTCAAGCTTATCTCCCTTAGTGAAAGCCCCAAGCATGGGTTTGCTAAGCCAGTAAACGATTGGCACACCGGGAATTTGCGCGAACTCGTGCTGGTCCACCTCGAAAAAATACTTGCGCATACCCGAATGGGCAGATTGCTCATTATTGTGCGCTTCGATAATTTCCAATGCACGAGGACCTTGCTGCTTCGCTCCTACAAAATCACTAAGCCTGACAAATGCACCCTTCCTATCGCTGCGACCCTTTCCTAGAGTGAAAGTACAAATAGGCACGGTGGCACCTTCGAATCCGGAATATTCCAGTTGAATCAATGAACTGATGTGTTCCTGTCGGATAATCCGTTGACGCATCTGCTCATAGGAAGATATGAACATCCACACGTAAGGAGTCATGAAGCCAAGCTGCCCATGCTTAGGCACCAACTCAAACAGTCTATAAATGAATGCCGCAAAGAGATCAGCCTTGCCATCCTCATAATGGTCCTGCACGAACTGTTTGAGCTCGGCGCTCATGTTCTTTGCGCCCATGTATGGCGGGTTCGCCACCACTGCCGCGTATTTACGTGCGAGGTACCTTGTTTGAGTAAATACGTCCTCTGCATGTTCACGCAGAAGTGGGTCGAACAACGTATCGATGCCATCCTCGCTTTCCGGTGATGACGCCGCCAATTCAACAAGCTCCTGCGGCGGCTGAATCAGCGAACCGTACACGTCCGCCTTCGCATAGGTGTTCCATACCGTGGAGTCCAGATTCACCTGGTATAGGTCATTCAGTTCTACGACTTCGTCTTCCTTGAACGCAATCGGCACAATGCGCTGAATGTTCGGCTCCACCTGCTTCTTGAAGAATCTAGGGGAACGGGAACGAGCCTTCATGGTCAGAGCGAAGGCGGCAAGGCTTGCGGCTCGTTCATCGATTTCCATGCCGTACAGGTTGTGTTTGAGAATCAGGCCGGGAATATCGCTCGGCGCATACCCTTCTTCTTCGTAGATCTCATACAGCAGGTCGAACGCGTAGGTAAGCATGTGGCCGGAACCGCATGCGGGATCGCAGACAGTCAGGTCTTCAGGCGTTTGAATGTTGAGAACATCCTCGTTCCCAGTGGAATCATCCTCCGAAGGCTGAATATAGTAGTCCCAGTTCTTGTACAGCTGGCTGTCTGGATGGGACTGCATCCAAAGCCTGCCAACCGTGTTCTGTACCAGGTAGCGCACAATCCAGTCCGGCGTGAATAGCTGCGTGGCTGCGGGAATCTCATCGGCTCCGGCCTTGTGGTTCTTCTTGAACCCGTCCATCACCTCGTTCTTGCGCTCCGAAATGTAGTACTGGTACAGCCAGCCGATGATCTCCACATTGCCGGACGGATCGTCAACACCGCAATCCTCCGGGGTCATGACCTCCACCGCATTCCTCAACACGGAACCCTCGGCGAGCAGATCGGCTGGCATGAGCAGTTCATCCACCCTGCCGGCCTCCTTGCCGACGTTTTCGAACATGAACGGCAGGTTATGATTCCAGAACCGGCATTCGGATTGCAGCAGCAGACCATAAGCCAGGCCCTGCGGATCATCCGCCAAAATGGAACCACTCAGCAATCCTTCAATGCGCTCTTTGGCCTTATCGTTCACGTGCGCCGAGAACACCCTGCTGTCATACTCGCCTCGTTTCGCCGCTGCAAGCACTTCCGGCAGACCATTCGTGCTGGTCAGGCCAGCTGGAGAGACCACCGGCGTGCCGGTGAACCCGTGCACATCCATGTAACGGAACGCGATGATGCGGTTGAACCACCGGTACGCATAACGTTCCACCACATGTCTGCGGCCCTCTACGCCGCCACCGGCCTGCCCGATCTCACGCTGCAGAAAATCGAACGCACGCGGGTCGTCAACCTGGGCGTCGGAATTCGGCACCAATGCGGCGTCAAGCCGTGCCTGTACCGCATTCATGAGCTGGCGGCGCGCATCCGTTGCGAAGGCTTGCAGTTTCGACGTGTTCATAGCAGGATCTTCTTTCCATTTTCAATGGCGGCGATAAGCTCACGGCGGTAGGCATCAAGGAAGTCATCCACATCATCCTTGGTCTCCAAGGCGTCCTTGGTATGCGGCCTGCTGATGGTGGCGAACGACACGGCCACGCGCGGGGTTTCCTTTTGTTGCGATTCAGGAATGTTCGCATCCATCGGCGTAGTAGCTGTAGCAGCCTGCGCTTCACCTGCGAGCGCGGTCTTCGGCCTCGGCGCGGAGGCTGCTAGTGCGTTGATGAGTTGCGGGTAAGTGCGTTCGCTCAGTTCGTGTATGCTTTCGCGCATTTTGTAGATGAACGGTATGTGCTGCATGCGTTCCGCCACTTGGTCCAGTTCTGTCTCGACCTTGGTTTGCGCGGCTTGTGTTGCGTGCTGATATTCGGTGGAATCGTGGATTCTGGCGCGAATATCTTCCACGTCTCTAAGTGCGTTGGCGCGTTCGGTTTGGATGGTTGCGTCTGTTGCCTCACGCAGATCGTCAATGGCAGTCTTGAATTTATTGGTTCTGCGGAAGATGTTCGGGTCGTTTGCCAGCTGTTCCGCGGATTGGTACAGGCTTGCTGCCGTAGTGCCAGATACATAGTCGATGTTCGGCTTGTTGTTTTTCAGCCATTCCAATCCGTCTGCAAGAATCCTGGATTGGGAGCCGTTGAGGAAAGCGATAATCGGGTCGATTACGTCTTCTTTAAACTCGAGCAGTTCGTCGGAACCGTTTTCGGTTTCTTGTGCGGTGAAATCGCCGAGCAGCCAGTCCTCGCCCATTCCGGAGGCATAGTTGATTTTCTCAATGGCCTTGTCGAGCTGCTGCACAAAGCCGAATCGGGCATTGCGCACGCGCAGCTGGGTCAGACTCTCCGCTTCCCGCTTAAGTCGCGTGGTAACGGCCTCCGCCAGATCAATCGCGTTCGATGGCAGGTCGGCGGCGGTGAGTCCAAGGAAATCCCTGGCGAAGTCACGTAGCTGTGAAACTTTTCTCGTGTCGAATACGCGTGGCAAATCCACTCGGATGGAGTCCTGCTTCTTCGTTTCTCTAAGCAAACGGGCGGCCTCACTACGCTGCACCGGCTTGCCGTCCAGCGTCAGCGTGATTCTGTCGGAACCATACAGGTGGCCGATGCATGCGAGCGTGGCAGCGTACGGCCAACCATAGGGAACGTTGCCGTAGGCATCAAGAAGGCTCTTGACGGTGGCGACCATGCCTTTGCCTTTGTCACGACTGACCGCGGCGAACACATCATCGGCGGGAACGTCGAGCTTGTCCTGCACTGCGTTCATGCCGTCAAGCATGCCAGGCTGGTGCTGCGAAGCGTTCATGATGATGCGAGCGAGATCCGTTTCCTCATATCGTTGCCCACCAAGTAGGGAAAAGTTCGTGTAGTACCGGCCGATGAGCGTTCCAAGCCCTTCCGCCATACGCGCCTGCACCTCGGTGGATTTCACTTCCACTTTTCCGCCGTTATAGTCGAACTCGCCATTGGCCGCGGCTTTGACGATGCGGGTACGCAGCTCCGTGTAAAGCCTTTCATTGGCGACGCTCTTGCGGGAGATGATCTGCTGGCGCACTTCTGACTGGCTGTTCTTGTCGGTGCGCATGAGGTATGTGTAGGTTTTCACGTACATGCGCAGATCATCGAACAGTGTCCTGTCGGACATATCCAACAGCAAAGTGATGGTGTCGCGCATACCCATGCCCATGCGAATGGCATCGGCACGGTCCTGCGCATTGGTCGAAGTGACCACGTTCAACCAGATGGGCTGTTGCGCGGACTGTTGCACCCCATCGATGCGCAAACCATAGCGGAACTGGGCACGCTGTTCGCCGTATGCCACGGTCATCTTGCCGAGCACGTCACTGACCAGGATCTTCTTCAGCTCGTCGATTTCCTTGCTGGAGTCGATGTCCGTGCTTTTGATCTCCTGCTCGATATCCTGCTCTTCGTTGGTCAGATAGTTGTAAGTATCCCCCACACGCTGCACATACGTATCTTTTTCCAACTCTCCCAGAACATACTTGATGTTCCGTTCCAGTTCCATCACGTCCATGTCGAACTGGTCAGTCAGCAGAATGCGCAGGTTATGCGGTGTGGTGGGGAATCCGTCGACATGCTTGACCAGCAGCAACACCTTCAGCAGGCGCACGCCCAGTTCCTTTATATCGGAGCCAAGTCTCTTTTCAGCTTGGTTGATACGGAAGTTCGAGGTTGATTGGATGGCGTCGGCGATGCCGTCGTACAGTTTGTCGAACGGCATCAGGGCCCCGACCGTCTCATTCTGGCTGGACCGCAGCGTGCTACTGATGGTGGAGAGCATGGACCGTTCGCCCACGGAGGCATGACGTCCGGAGAACATGTTGTAGCGGCTCATCTCCCGCAGCACGTTCTGGAACAATTCGAATTCATAGTTCACGAACGGATACGACGCGATGAAATCGTCTTTGCTGTACGCTTTGTTACTGCTGAATTTCGAAGTCTCACGAGTGAATTCGAACATGGTGCGCAGGTTCGCGTTCTGCTCATCCCACAGCTCGTTCATCACCGACTCATATTCCGGTTTCTTGGTCAGCAAGCGCTTCTGAATGACCTCCACCACGTCGGCGCTGTTGAGCTTCAGCTTGATGGAGAACCTGCCCTGGATCTTCGAAAAATCATAGCTTTGTTGCTTGGTCCGATCGCCAACAATGGTATCCATGTCTTCCTGGGAAGTGACCACCACCCATGCACGCCCGTTGGTCTTGACGGCAAGATCCTCGGCGATGGATTGCAGTGACAGCATGAGTTCTCTGTTCTCACCGATGAACTGGCCTACCTCATCCACGAGGAACAGGATGCGGCGGTTCGGTTCCTGACGGGACAGCCACACGTTCACGTCGTCTGCGAAGTCGCCGACCGTCATTGTGTACGTATCCTCGTACCGTTGGATGATGCTGTCTTGTTCCGGTTTGCCTGTCACCGCGGCATAGGCTTCGCAGATCTCATCATCCCATAGCACGGCCTCACCACGGCCTTCGCTCCATGGTTTGCCAGCCACCTGTTCGAACTCTTGTTTGAAATCCTCGAAATAACCATTGCTCGCCAAATCGCGTTCGAATTTCGCAACGTATGGATTCTTGCCGTAGAAACCACGCGCCTCATCGAATACGCGAACAAAAGCGTACAGCAGCATATCGGAGGCATTGGATTTATCCGCCTTCTGATCGATGTTGAATAAAATCGACGTGGCTGGTATCGTCAAAGCCTTTTCAAGCTGACCTGCAAGCATCTGGTCATCCTGCGCTTCGGCCTTGCCCATGAAGGCATGAACAATCTGTTCGCGACTCATGGTCGGCTTATTGCCCTTGTCAACGAGTTCAGCCGGGACCTCGCCCAGAATATGCGACAGCATCTTCAACAGGTGCGATTTACCGGAACCGAAGAAACCGGAAATCCATGCACCGTTCTGTTCGTGGTTCGACGGGTCGTTGTATGCGTCAAGGAATTTGGCCAGATTGCGGCAAATCTCCTCCGTAAGCACATACTCGTTGACCTCATCGTTAAGATTTTTCTCATCATTGGCCTTGATCACACCATTGATGTTGCGGTCAATGTCCTTGCTGAACAGCTCCTTGAAACTGATGCCGTTTCCCCCGTTCATTTGTGTCCCTTCTTCTTTGAACGAATACTTGCAAATCCTGCCTCTTGCCATGTTGCAGCTGACAGGACATTCCTTTAAACCGCTATGCTTCCAGCTGCACGCTCATCTCACGCAGATTTTGCGCACGATAGTAATTGTCTCCCGGCAAACAGTTGAACAGCGACATGACCGATCCTGAAGTAGCGCTTCTTGTGAACGTACCCGGATAAAACAGTACCAGCGGGCGATCATCGATACGCCCTTGCAACGCGTTGAGCAGTGTATGCGCACGAATATACGGATAAACCTTGCCGATTCCCGTAATGAACACGATATCGGCCCCGCCTTCGCTCTTGGCCTGCTCGTAATGATCACGAATGGTATCGGGCAGATGATTCGCATCGGCCCCCAGTATATTGTCGAGCAATCTCAAGAAGTTATCCGTGTGAACATCCGATGAAACCTTTTTGTGGCGTTTTTCCTCCCTTTTGAATATGCGATCCAAAATGCCACGCTTCTCAAGAATCTCCAAAGCAATGTCGTACAAATCCAACGTAAGCATTTGCGGAGCGTAATCGCCATCATCTTTCGGCGTCATCGTCTGCAGACGATTCGCCAACTGCTTGATATGCTCGGCGACTTCAAGCTCCTGCATGGGCGGGTAGTCATAGATGTAATACGGCTGTTCTCCTGCCAGCCCGCTGTTGGTCCGGAATGAACGGGACTCCATGATCTCATATAAATGAGCGAAATCAGCATCAATGTCACGACGCTCATCCACAAATCCAATATCGGCGATGGAATCAGCCATGCTATCCTCCGTTCTGCTCATAACGACGATTCGCGCATCGGAAGATACCCGAACGAATCCGCCCTCTTTCTAAGAATATCCGTCAAAGAGGGACTGGGAAGGAAAGACAACACCATGTCGGAATTTTTATCGAACAGATGTGCCTCCCTCATGGCCTTGAACAGATTGGACCGAAGTTTCTTCGCCGTTCCCTCGCTTACGGTTTCCAGTTCAGAATGCCATGTGGCTTTGTCCGCAATGAACCGATCATAATCCTCAAAGTCCAGATGCGTATTGCCGGTAAGATAATGCTTTTTAAGTACTTCGCCGGCGAATTCCCCGACGATTGCGTAATAACGGCACATCGCGATCCACATAAGTGCCTCGCGGTCGGATGTGGAGGAATCCGGGCCTGCCAAATATGCAAGCTCTCCAACCGTGAGCGCACTGAGTCGCCTAGTAGTTTCCGCCACAACGCGCCTGTTCGCGGAATCCGTGCGAATCGCAAGAACGTTTTCCTCGATGGCCTGTTGGCGAATCGCGGCAATGGACTTGCCCACCTCGGTTTGGGAAGAACACTCAGCGTCGCCGCCGCCTGCATGATTCAGATGATTCAGATACATTTCCGCAAGCGCCCGGCCCTGCGAGGCAAGAAGTCCGCCGACAGTGAAGGAAAGCCGATACCGCTCCCCCTGCGTCGCTTCCGCACCGTACGAGCTCGCCATGCGTATTCCTTCCCTTTGCTAAGACATCAACGTTAAGACACAAGAATATTTCAGAATATTCCTAGGTGTGGAAGTATCGGCGTATCAACCCTAGTGCGGAACCGTTTCGGTACATCTCGCGGAACCTCTTATGATATGCAATCTCCGCTGCTCGGATAACAGGCAATATAGATGATGCGCAAACTCAATAATCAGAATAACGGAATGAATTGAAGCTAAAGGAGACATATCAAGTTTCAGCAAAGTTCGTAAGGCAAGAGCGGCTGCACCGAAGTGGTGACGTTTTTTGGACTCCCCGACCGGGATGAGAACCTCTTCATGGCGCAGTACAGCAAACGCGCAAGTTGTATTTAGTCAAGTCGGTGTTTTGGGTTGGCCGGAGTTCCTGTTTTCGGGCCGCAACGCGGCCACACCGCCCCCGCGATACGCCTTGACCCGGTCGTGGACCGCGCCGACGCCCGCGCCGAGCAGTTCGGCGGCCCGCTTCCGCCGCATGCCGCCCGGCACCGGTTCGATCGCCTTGGCCCCCGTCTCCAGCGGGACGATGGGTCTGGCCATATGGCCGGCATACCCGGGATCCTTTGCCGGCCGGCATTCCAGGCACTGCCCGGTCGGATAACCCAGGCGCTCGGCCACCCGGGCCGCGGCCATCGGCGTGGCGGAATACAAGTCCACCACGCGCCGTCGTTCCCCGGGACCGGACATACGATAATCCTTTCGTCCAGTCTCCAAGAAAACGTCCGCACCCCCGAATACTGCAATGAAGCGGTTTACTACGGCTGATCTCATTGACCCGGAACACCACCCCCAGTTCACAGGTTATAGATATAACGTCGCACGGAATATATAGCAATGTGCCCCGGTATCCGAAGATGCCGGGGCACATGCGTATCAGAGTTCAGCTGCTAGAGCCGAACCGACGAATCAGAACTCGCGCCATGGACGGTCGCCAGACCGACCATCAAACAACACAGCGCGGCGCGCCAACCGCGAGTTCTGATTGAAGCGACGCAGGAGCGGAGATCAGAATTCGCGGTTGGCGCGGTAGAACTTGATCAGGCTCTGGGTGGAGGCGTCCTGGGCGGCGAGGGCGTCGTCGTCCTGGGAGATGGCCGGGGTGATCTGCTTGGCAAGCTGCTTGCCGAGCTCGACGCCCCACTGGTCGTAGGAGTCGAGGCCCCAGACGGTGCCTTCCACGAAGGTGATGTGCTCGTACAGGGCGATGAGCTCGCCGACGGCGAACGGGGTCAGGGCCACACCGAAGATGGAGGTGGTCGGACGGTTGCCGGTGAACACGCGGGCCGGGACGATCTCCTCCGGGGTGCCTTCGGCGCGCACTTCGTCGGCGGTCTTACCGAACGCCAGGGCCTTGGTCTGGGCGAAGTAGTTGCCCAGGAACAGCTCGTGCACGTCCTGGTCGCCGTCCTTGGTCGGGTTCGGGGTGTTCA
>ERZ772872.648-NODE-648-length-34719-cov-14.935033_pt1 | contig 34719 bp, 29 predicted proteins | sample MGYA00512132_ERZ772872 | MGnify/ENA primary metagenome ERZ772872 (study PRJEB29015, sample SAMEA2737724) | human gut metagenome | biome: human gut; feature: human-associated habitat; material: faeces | place: China | collected 2012 ...
TCTGCCGCACCTCGCTCGCCGTATCGGCACTTAGAATTATGCGGTATTGCCCTAGGGTGTATCAGAAAAGTCGAAAATATCGCCTATTTCTACAAACACAGTACTATAACGGAAGGAAGTTTTTCTGATGATCTCTGTTGCAATCGATGGCCCGTCCGGGGCGGGCAAATCCAGCCTTGCCAAACGCCTTGCTGCGGATATGGGCTTTACCTATGTAGATACCGGTGCCATGTACCGCTCCATCGGCCTGTACGCCGTGCGCCAGGGCAAGGACCCGCATGATGCCGCTGCCGTGGAGGCCCTGCTGCCGCAAATCCACCTGGATACCAAGCTGGAGGAGGGCACCCAGCACTTTTACCTGAACGGCGAGGATGTCTCCTCGGCCATCCGTGCCGAGGAGATCGGCATGGCGGCTTCCGCTGTGGCGGCGATTCCAGCTGTGCGCACCTTTTTGCTGGATGCCCAGCGCACGTTGGCCGCCAGCCGCGATGTGCTGATGGATGGCCGCGATATCGGCACTGTGGTGCTGCCCAACGCAACGGTAAAAATCTTCCTGACTGCCACCCCGGAAGCCCGCGCAGAGCGCCGCTATAAAGAGCTGCTGATGAAAGGCGAAAAGCACGACTACCAGAATGTTCTGGCCGATGTCCGCGCGCGCGACTATCAGGATACCCACCGTGCAGCAGCCCCGCTGCGCCAGGCCGAAGACGCTGTGCTGGTGGATACCAGCGAGCTGAACTTTGACCAGAGCTTTGAAGCCCTGAAAAAAGTCATTCAGGACCGCGCAAAATAAAAGCCGCGCTGCGAGCAGGGGGAGAGCGTTGCACCTGGAAACAGGGGAAAGCTGCCCCCAAAACGAATATTTGTTCTGTAGAATCCATAGGGGCGCACATTGTGCGGTGTTGCCGTAGGCAATCTCTTTCGACAATACACGGGGCAAATAACCTGACGGCTCAACGTACCCAAAAACACAGAACAACAAACATTTAACCAATTACTAAGAAATGGTGGAAAACTATGCTGCTTTATTGGATTCTGCTGCCGATCGTCTGGCCGCTGCTGCATATTTTGTGGCGCATTGAGGTGGTCGGCAAAGAGAACATCCCCCGCGGGCGCGCCCATGTTATCGCATCCAACCACCTTTCGGACCTGGACCCGGTCTATATTCTGGAAGCGGTGTTCAGCTGGAAGCGCTATACCATCCTGGCCAAGCAGGAGCTGTTCAAAAATCCGCTGATCGGCTGGTTTTTGAGCTGCATGGGCGCGGCGCCCATTGACCGCGGCAAGGGCGATATGGGCACCGTTAATAAAGTGACAGACGAATGCAAAAACGGCACGCCGATCCTGATCTTCCCTGAAGGAACCCGCAGCAAGACCGGCGAACTGCTGACCTTAAAAAGCGGTGCTTTCCTGATTGCCGGCAACGCCGATGCCGACATGGTGCCCTGCCGCATTATTTACGATACGCCGGATAAGCGCATGCACATGTTCTGCCGCATCCGCATCTGCTTTGGCACCCCCATCCCGGCAGAGGAGATGAAGGTAGAGGATCCGCGCCGCTCGGTACCCAAGCTGCGTGCCCTGCGCACCCGCCTGAAAACCGAACTGGAACGCCTGTACGAAGAAAATCACTTCTAAAACGCGATGCAGGGAGAAATAACCATGCAAATTATTCTTGCAAAAACCGCAGGGTTCTGCTTTGGGGTAAACCGCGCGGTCAAGCTGACTTATGAATTGCTGGAGCAGGGCCGCCCGGTGGCAACCCTTGGCCCGCTGATCCATAACCCGCAGGTGGTGGAGGATCTGGAAAGCAAAGGTGCCATTACCTGTGACAGTGTGGACGATGTGCCGGACGGCTGCGAGGTTGTCATCCGCAGCCACGGCGTTGGGCAGAGTGTGTATGATAAAATCTCAACACGCCGCCTGGTGTATCATGACGCCACCTGCCCGTTTGTTACAAAAATCCATAAAATTGCTGCGCGGGCCGGTGTGGAGGGCGCCATGCTGCTGGTGGCGGGCGATGCCAAACACCCCGAAGTACAGGGAATTGTGGGCCATACTACGGGAAAAGTGGAAGTGTTTGCCAACTTGGCAGAGCTGGAAAAACTGCTGCCGGAACTTACACAACAAAAATCTATTTTTGCGGTAGCGCAAACCACTTTCAATGTCCAAAGCTGGGAAACTTGCAAGGAATTTTTGAAAAACCAGTGTACAAATGCCAAAATATTTGATACAATATGTAATGCAACGTGGGCGAGGCAACAGGAAGCGGAAGACCTCAGCCAAAAATGCGATCATATGGTCGTCATTGGTGGTCATCATTCTTCCAATACCCAAAAGCTGTTGCAGGTCGCGGCCCGGCATACCAAAGCTATCAATGTGGAGACAGCTGATGAACTCGACAAAGATTGGCTTAACGGTGCCAGGATCGTGGGCGTAACAGCTGGGGCTTCAACGCCTTCGTCTATAATTGAGGAGGTACTTAACTGTATGAGTGAAGAAATCCGTGACGACATGAGCTTTGAGGAGATGCTCGCTGCATCCGAAGCAAAGCCCCTGTACGCAGGTAAGATCGTAAAAGCCAAGGTCATCAGCGTTTCCCCGACGGAATGTGTCGTCGGTATTGACGGTTCCAAGCACACCGGTATCGTTAAGCTCAGCGAGATGAGCCATGACCCCAACGCCAAGATGGAAGACCTTGTTAAGGTGGACGACGAGCTGGATTTGGTTGTTGTCAAGACCAATGACCAGGAAGGTGTTGACACCCTTTCTCGTGTCCGTTTTGAAGCCCAGAAGGGCATGAAGGATGTTTCCGAGGCTGCCGAAAACGGCACCGTTATGGAAGGCGACGTCATGGAAGCCAACAAGGGCGGCGTTGTTGTCAACGTCAAGGGCGTTCGTGTGTTTGTTCCCCGTTCTCAGGCTACCATGCGCCGCGACGAGGACTACACCAAGCTGGTTGGCCAGCACGTTAAGCTGGTTATCACCGAGTGCGCAGGCCGCAAGATCGTCGGCAGCATCAACAAGGTTACTGCTGAAGAAAACAAGGCAAAGCGCGATGAGTTCTGGAAGAACGTTGAAGTTGACAAGCAGTACACTGGCGTTGTCAAGAGCCTGACTTCCTACGGTGCCTTTGTTGACATCGGCGGCGTGGATGGCCTGTGCCACATCAGCGAACTGAGCTGGAACAACATCAAGCATCCTTCTGAGGTCGTCAGCGTTGGCGATACCATCGAAGTGTATGTTAAGAGCTATGACCCCGAGAACCAGAAGGTTTCCCTGGGCTACAAGAAGGAAGAGGACAACCCCTGGGAGAAGCTCAAGAACGAGTATCCCATCGGCTCTGAGTTCGAGGCTCCGGTCGTTTCCATCACCAAGTTCGGTGCATTTGTCCGCATTCTGCCGGGCATTGACGGTCTGGTCCACATCAGCGAGATCAGCAACGAGCGCGTGAACAAGGTTTCCGACGTTCTGAAGGTCGGCGACATGGTCAAGGTTAAGCTGATCAATGTTGACTTTGATCGCAAGCGCATCAGCCTGTCCATGAAGGCTTGCCTCGACGAGGCTGCCGAGGACGCTGAATAATCCCCGAATTGTAGCAGGGGCCTGCCTGGCAACAGGCGGGCCCCTTTTGTTATATGCCAGTGTGCACTGTTGGCGTACACTGGCGAGCAGCGCTGCAAACCTCCCTGCGCTGTGTGGTAAAGGATAAACTGCATGGAAAAATTAAGGGCTTTTATTAAAAAATATTATGAGGGGCTTGCCTACCTGTTTTTTGGCGGGCTTGCCACGCTGTTGAACCTGGTGCTGTTTGCCGTGTTCCAGGCTGTGCTGGGCACGGGCTTTGCAACCGGCATTGGCAATGTGCTGGATAATATCATCTGCATTCTGTTTGCCTACTGGACCAACCGCACCTTTGTGTTCCGCAGCAAAAACAGCGGCCAGGCTGCTCTGGCGGAGTTTGGCCAGTTTGTGGCCTGCCGTATTGGCACCATGGTCATGGACCAGGTCATCATCTGGCTGGGCGTCAGCGTGCTGGCACCGCATGTGGCATTTGCCGCAGCCAACGCTGACCTGTGGGCCATGGGTGTTAAACTGTTCAGCCAGGTTATCGTGATTGTATCCAACTATGTGTTCAGCAAGTTGTTTATTTTCAAAAAAAAATAACAACACAGAACAGATAGAAACCCGAAACAACCAAACCGACGATGATAAGGAGGGCTTTCTTATGACAAACAAAATCCGCGGCGGTGCATTCCGTCTGACCGGCCTGATCCTGGGCATTGTGGGTGCAACGGTCAGCCTGACGGCCATTGTATTTTCGACCATCGGCCTGCACCAGGCGCACCTGTGCAAGACCTGTAAAAAAGGAGAAGAATTCAAATGAAATACACCAAGGAGGAAATCCTTTCCAAAGTTGACCACACCCTGTTGAAACCGGAGGCTACCTGGCCCCAGATTCAGGCCCTGTGCGATGATGCCATTAAGTATCATACTGCATCCGTCTGCATCAACACCTGCTATGTCAAGCAGGCTGTGCAGTATATGGCGGGCCGTGTTGCGGTGTGCTGCGTGGTCGGCTTCCCTCTGGGTGCAATGGATACTGCTTCCAAGTGCTTTGAAGCAAAGACCGCTGTGGAAAACGGCGCCGAGGAAGTGGATATGGTCATCAATATCGGCCGCCTGAAGAACAAGGAATATGACGCTGTGCGCGAGGATATCGCCGCCGTCAAGCGGGCCGTGGGGGATAAGGTGCTCAAGGTTATTATTGAAACCTGCCTGTTGACCGATGAAGAAAAAGAGAAGATGTGCGATATCGTGGTGGAAGCCGGTGCCGACTTCATCAAGACCAGCACGGGCTTTTCTACCGCAGGTGCAACCTTCCATGATATTGAGCTGTTTGCCCGCTGCGTGCGCGGCCGCTGCAAGATCAAGGCAGCCGGCGGCATTTCCACCGTTGAGGACATGGAAAAGTTCCTGGATCTGGGCGCAGACCGCCTGGGCACCTCCCGCGCTGTTAAACTGCTGACGGCGGAATAATTTTGCCGTAACGCAGGGTACACACAAATAAACCAAAGACCTCCATCCCAAGCACAGAACCGTGCAGGGATGGAGGTTTTTTTGTCTACAATCAGCAATAAAAGCAGTATTTATTATCTTGCACAAAGCGAACGGTTGCGCTTACAGCAGGTACGCTTCAAACCGGTGCAGGTCATCCACCTTTACGGTTGCCTTGTAATACACGCCGTTTTCGCGGTATTCTTCAGCCAGAACGCTGCCGCGGGTGCGGAACACATCGGCCAGGGCCAGCTTGTCATAGGGCAGCAGTACCTCAATGGTGCGCACACGGTGTGCCAGAATCTCGTCAATCTTGGCCAGCAGGCTGTCCAGCCCGTAGCCGGTTTTGGCGCTTACCAGCAGCACATCCGGGTCATAGGGGGCAACACCGGTGCGGTCGCACTTGTTGTAGACTATCACCTGCGGGATATCCCCGCAGCCCAGGTCGTTCAACACTTCATCGGTCACGCTCAGCTGCTCGGCGGCTTCGCTGTCGCTGGCGTCGGCAATTTTCAAGATGATGTCAGAGCAGGCAGCTTCTTCCAGTGTGCTCTTAAAAGCATCCACCAAATCATGCGGCAGGCGGCTGACAAAGCCGACTGTATCCACCAGGATCACTTGTAACCCGCTGGGCAGCGTGCATTTGCGGGCGGTGGGATCCAGCGTGGCAAACAGCATGTCGGCTTCAAAAATTTCTGCACCGCACAAAGCGTTGGTCAGGCTGCTTTTGCCCACGTTGGTGTAGCCCACCAATGAGATGACCGGAACACCGTTTTTCTGGCGGGCGCGGCGGGTTTCACCACGGCGCTTTTCCAGCTCTTTCAGGCGGCTTTCCAGCTTTTCAATGCGGCTGCGCAGGTAGCGGCGGTCCAGCTCCAGCTTGGTTTCACCGGCACCGCGGCGGGCACCGCCACCGCCGCCGCCACCGCCGCCCTGGCGGCTCAGCGCCTCGCCAAGGCCCTGCAGGCGCGGCATGCGGTATTTCAGGGTGGCCAGCTCAGTTTGCAGCTTGCCCTCGTTGGTGGTGGCGCGCGCACGGAAGATTTCCAAAATCAGCATCGTGCGGTCCAGCACTTCCACCTGCAAAGCCGCGCTCAGGTTGCGGATCTGGCTGCCGGTCAGCTCGCCGTCAAAGATGGCGGCCTCGGCATCGGTATTCAGGCATACCAGGCGCGCTTCCTCCACTTTGCCCTCCCCCAGAAGGGTGGCGGCTTCGGGGGTGCTGCGCTTCTGGCACACGGTAGCAACGGCCTGCATGCCGTTGGCTTCCGCCAGGGCGGCAAGCTCATCCAGGCTGCGCTGGGAGTCAAACTTGCCCTGGTCCAGCGCCAGCAGCACAACGCGCACCGGCGGGCGCTCGCTGTCCAGAGCCTTCTGCCCAACAGGGGCGTCCTCTGCCGGGGCCTGGGTAGCGGTAAAGTCCAGGGTGATGGGGTCCTTCATTTCGTCCATAGGGGTCCTTTCTGGCCGTATTCGGCCAGGTCAGCAAAAGTATGGGGCAGGGGAGTGAATGTCAGACGGTTGTCTCGGCATTCTCCGCTGGTTCCGTTGGTTCTGCCTGTACAGCGGGGGCAGCGGCTGCCGGTTCATCGGATTTCTGGCTGCCGGGGTTCAGCAGGTACCAGGCCAGGCAGGGCACCTCGGTGCCGTCAAAGCGGTGCAGAACGGTATCGTGGTCATAATGGAAGCCGGTCTTGGCCAACACGCGGCTGCTTGCCACATTCTGGCTGGCGTGGAACCCGGCCAGCCAGGGCGCACCTACCATGCCAAACCAGTAATCGCGCACGGCAGCGGCGGCTTCGGTGGCATAGCCCTGTTTCCACCACTTTTTGCCCAAGGTGTAACCGATCTCATACATGCCGCCCAGCAGCTCGGTTTTCACGTTTTTCCAGGCATAGGGCTTTTCACGCTCACAGGATTCGGCGGGGGCAATGCTGATGCTGCCCATCAGCACACCGGTCACTTTATCGCAGATGCCCCAATCATAAAAATCCGGGCGGTCATATTGTTTGACGATCTCGTTCAGATATGCCATCGTTACCACCCAGTCACGGTGGGGCTCCCAGCGCAGGTAGCGGGTCACTTCCGGGTCATTGGCCCAGTTGCCAAACATCATTTCGCAGTCGTCGGTTGTCATACGACGCAGGACCAGCCGCTCGGTGGTCAACTCTTGTGTGCCGCAATGCTTCATCTTGATATACAACCTTTCCTTTGCAGTAGTTATGCTTGGCTGTGCAGCAGATACCGCCGCACAAAGCCCATAAAGATCTGCCACAGCTTGTACAGCTGGGCACGGTAAATGTTACAGTAAATAAACAGGATTGCTGCAGTTAAAACAAACTTGATGATAAAATTGTGGGCGAACACCACGCCGATCACGGCCACACCCACCGCCAGCAAAAAGCCGCAGATCGTCCGGCTGAAGCTGGGGATGGTGCGGTAGTAATACTGCCCGGTCACAGTGCGGTACAAAAACATCGTTGCATTGGCCGCTACCAGGCCGACCGCGGCACCCATTACGCCAAAACGCGGCACCAGCACGGCGCACACGGCAATGTTGGCCGCAACGCCCACGGCGGTTCCAATCGTATCCTGGAACGGCTTGCGGGCAATGGTGTTGCCGTACACCGTGCCTTCGCACAGGATGGAGAACACCACGGCCAGCATCATCAGCGGAAAATAGGGCAGGCAGGCCGATTTGGCCGGGAAGATGATGAAGATGATATCCTCAAACATGACCAGCAGACAGAAAAAGCCGAAGATCAGCAGGTTCAGCAGATCATGGATGCGGCCAATGCGCTCCTGCTCGGTGCGGTAATGCGCGTAGACATAGGGACCCCAGTAGGTGGAAAAACCGGCCTGAATGGTGGTGACAAGCTGGGCCAGGGTGTAGGCGAAATCAAACGAACCCTGCTCCGCCGCGGGGGCGTAATTGCCTAAAAAAGAAAGGCAGATGGCGCGGTACAGCGGGATCAGGATGGCCGCAGGTGCCAACACAATGCCGTAAGGCAGTGCCGCCCGGTAAATGTGGGCATAGGGGCGCAGGCCGCGCACAGGGGCCTCTTTCGTTTGACCTTTAGAAGCCCGCCGCCAATAGAACACTGCGACCCCCGCAAAGCTGCACACCGCACCCAGCACAAAAGCGCGGGCGTCCTGGGTAACAAAGCCGGGCAGCAGGTAGATCAGGTTCAGGCAGGCCTGCATCCACAGCGTTTCGGTGGTGTAGGCGCGCACATTGTTTTCCAGCCGGAGCAGCACGTTGAGGTAACGCACCAGCATGTACAGAGCAGCGTTCAGGAACAAAAACGGCACCAGCCCGGCACCGTTGGCCCCAAGGCCAAAGGCCGCCGCCAGCGGCTTGGCGAAAAAGATACTGCCGATGCCGCCCACCAGCAGCATGACCAGCACCGAAAGCCGGGTACACGCGGCAAACATGCTGCGCCCGGTGGAACCGGCAGGCGGTTCGTGGTAAAAGCGCAGCAGGCTTTGGTCCAGCCCAAGCATGCCCACGTTCATCAGCGACATGGTGTATGCCATGAAGGAAGCAGGAACGGCGTAGCTTTCGGCGGGCAGGACGCCCTTGATGATAAGCGCTGCGCCGGAAATGCCAAAGCCAAGGTAGGTGGCAATGGAGTATTTCATCACATTTCCGGCAAAGCTTTCAGTTTTTTTCGGTTCAGACATGGCAGGCTCCCATTTGCAGCGGGCGCACCGCAGCGCGCCGGAAAAACAACTTTATTTTACATATGGCCGGATGCGCGCTTCCATGCGCTGGATCTCCTCCGGCGGGATATAGGCTTTGTCCACATAACCGTAAATGCGCTGGGCAAAGTTGGCCAGCGGCGGGCAGAAGGCAAACACCCGTTTGGGTTCCCACTTGTGGCGGTACAGCATGTGTACCCCCGCCAGTGCGCAGAACTTGAGCAGGTTGAAGTGCGGCGTAAAGCCGGGCCCCATCGGTTCATCCCGCGGGGGATTTTTGTACACTTCCTCCAGCAGGTCGGCCATCCGCTTGTAGGCCGGGGCAGGGGAGGGGTCAAAATAGCCCTCAATCACATCCCGTGCAATGGGGAACGGCGGGTTCGGCTGCGCCATGGCAGCGGCAAACTCCGGGTAGCTAGTCACATAGTGAGCATCCTTGTAGATGACGGGGTCATACTCGTGCTCGATGGGCACCGGGCGCAGGATATGGCAGCTTTTGCCCGCCATGTATACTTCGGCCACAGCGGTGCTCATCCAGATGGAGATGGAATCCGCCGCCACAATCCACTGCTTGACGGAATCCGCAAAAATCACATGGAAGTTGGGGTGTTTGGCGGCCAGCTCGTCCAGGGCTTTGCATTTCCATTCGCTGGGGTGGCGGCGGTATACCAGTTCCACCTCCGGGTGGTCACCCAGGTAGCGGTCAAACCAGGCCAGCGTTTTTTCCATCGAAACGCGGTTGGTGCGGGCAAAGCCGGAAAAATCCGTTCCCGCCATTTTGGAAAGCTCGGCCACTTCCTGGTCGGTCATGCTGGCATAGCCAAAGCTGGAAATGTACAGGTGCAGCTGTTTGGCGGGGTCAAGGCCGAATTCCCTGCACAGGGTTTCCTTATCCTTAAAGTAGCCCTTGAACTCCGGCCGCAGAAAGTCCATCATCACAGCGCCGGTCACGGGGGTGTTCTTGGCATCCATGCCATGGGCCTGTAACCGCTGGGCAGTGCGCTGGCCCCAGCAAGTCTGCACGCAGCGCTTGGCGTTGCCGTTCATGTTGAACCAATCGCCCTCCTCCTGCGTGTCGGAGAGCATCTGCTCCCAGTGCAGGTTGACGATCTTGTTGCATTTGCCAATGTTGTTGTACACATGGCTGTTGATGGCTTCGTTGTCATACATGCAGCTGGCAACCAGAACTTCCGGCTTGTCTTTGCCAAACAGGCGCAGATCTTTGGCATCCAGCAGCTGGCGGATGCGCACGGTGTAGCCGCGGCGCTCCAGCTCCAATTTGAGCAAAAGATCGCTCTCATATTCCCGAACGGTGTGTTCGTACAAAATCAAAAAGTCCAGTGCCACAGGGGACCTCCTTTTTGGGGTGGGGCAGCATCAGCGCTGCATATCATCAAACAGTTCGGCTGTCCAGTCCGGCAGGCCGTATTTTTCGTCCAGGTGGAACCCGTCAAAAAACTGGGTGTCATCATCGGTAATGCAGCTGGTGCCCCATTCGTAATTCAGCACGGTAAAATTCTGCTTTTCCAACAGCGGCAGAACTTCGTCCTGCATCACGGCGGTAATGCCAAAGGCATCGCATACCTCGGTGCGCACATTGGCGGCCATGGGGGGCAGCACAATGGTCAGCTCCACGCTGCGGTCTGCGCAGCGCTGGGCCATAGCCAAAAACTCCGCCAGCTCGGTTTCGTTCAGTGTCCAGTTCTGGCAGCGGGTGGTGATCAGCGCCGGGTACTCATACAGCTTTTTGTGCAGCGGAATCGTGTTCCCGGCATCATCCAGGTAATCCGCCGCGGTCCAGTCGCCGGATTCAATGGTGTCCGGCGTGACCTTTACGGTGTCCATAAACACGGTCAGGGCGTTCACGTTGTATTCCAGGTTCAGACAGTAGGCCAGCGGGTTGCGCAGGGTAGCTTCCAGCGCCGAAAAACGGTCGGTGTTATAGCTGCTGTTTAAGGTGTAGAACGAAAGCTCAAACAGAATGCGGTCCACCTGGTTGCCGGAATCCAGCACATAGTTGGCAAGGTCCACACATTCCTTCAGGGAAGCACCGCCGAAGGCCAGGTTCTGCCAGCTTTGCCCGGTCAGGGAATCCACAAGGTCCATATCAAAGTGGGCCAGGCGGCTGTCTCCGATGATTAGGTTGGTGCCGGGGCTCTGCTCATAGGCGCGCACACGGGCCACCGGCTGGCTGGAAGAGGCTGTTTTTTTGATGCCAAAATAATTGTTTGGCTCAAACGCCACAAAAAAGGCAAACCACAGATAGACCGGCACGAACAGCAGCGCCAATTTTTTGATGATATGCTTCACGCCGGAAATCTCCTTTTTTCCATAAGATTAAAACCCTGCATAGGGGCCGAACGCATTGGCGTTAAAGCCGCCGCTCTGCATGATGTACCCCACCAGGATAAAAACGATCAAAACAACATACAGCGCATTGCGGTGCTTGGCGCTTGCCAGGGCAACCTCAGCCGGTTTGTTTTTGCAGGCAAAATTGCGCCGGTGATCCAGCCAGATGCCAAGCGCCAGCGCCAGCGCAGCGAACGCCCAATAAGCCGCTACCATAATGGTATTGGCGTAAAAGCCGGTATACGCTGTGCTGTACAGCTCCCCGGCAAAGCGGGCGGGGGACCAGCTGTTCATCAGGCAGCGGCCCAGGTAGACGAAAGCATCGCCAACGCCCAGGTTTTCGGCCATGCCGGAAAGGTTGCCGGACCCCACGCGGAAGAACACCATGCTGATGGTCCACAAAACAAACACCACAACCCGCTTGCCCCACAGCACACGGGCCGGGGTGCCGCGCTTTTTGGGTTTGCCAAAGCGGCGGTGCAGCAGCTCTTCGCCCACGCGGTAAACCGCCTGCAGCAGACCCCAGATGATGAATGGCGCGGTGCTGCCGTGCCAGAAGCCGGAAGCAAAGAATACGCAGAACACGCACAGCTCGGTGGGCAGGCGGCCAAAGCGGCCAAGATCTGCCCAGGCCAGCGGCATAAAGAGATAATCCTGTAGCCAGGAAGAAAACGAGATGTGCCAGCGGCTCCAGAAGCCGGAAAAGTTGGTGGCGTAAAACGGGGTCTTAAAGTTTTCCGGCAGGTCCAGCCCCAGCACAAGGCCGGTGGCACGGGAAATCTCGGAATAGCCGGAAAAGCTGAAATACAGATAAAAAGTGTACATCACCGCGGTCAAAATCAGCATGGGGGCGCTGTAATCCGCATAGTGGGGGAAAACCGTATCCACCACCATGTTCAGCACATCCGCCACGGCAATGTATTTGAACAGCCCCAGCGCATATAGCCGCAAAGCGCGCACCGTGCGGGCGGCATCAAAGCGGTGCTCGGCGCTCAACTGTGGCAGTAGCGCACCGGCACGGCAGATGGGCCCCTGGGTGACGGTGGCAAAAAAGTTGAGGAACAGCGCCAGCCGGATAAAGCTGGTTTCCACCTCGCAGTCGCCGCGGGCGGCATCGATCAGGTAGGCGATTGCGGCAAAACTGGTAAAGCTGATGCCCAGCGGCATTGCCACCGCGCGCCAGCCGTGCAGCACCCCGCCCAACAGGCCGTTATACTTAAAAAAGGCCAGAATGCCCAGCATACCGATCACGCCAAGGCGCAAAAAAGCGGTTTTGTGTGCGCCGCCCCGCCAGGCAAGGCCGCGGCCGCACAGGTAGGTGAACACCGCCAGTGCAATGGTGACCGGCAGCATGGCCGGCATGGCCAGCGCATAAAACACCCACGAAGCTCCCAGCAGAAACACCGGCTGCATGCGCACCGGCAAATGCAGGTAAACGGCAGCCACAACCACCAAAAATGCACAGTATTGCAGGCTTTGCAGCCCCATGAGCGCAACCTCCAGACCTAATAGGAGCGGTACCGCACAACGCGCGGCGTTCCGCAAAAAATCCACAGGCAGCAAGGATAAAATAAGACCGCCTGCACCCGCAATATGGCAAAATGGCGCAATATCACAGATTAACTAAACTATTATACCTGTTTTACCTACTAATGTAAAGTGGGCCGCCCCGCGGGGACAAAATACGCACGAAAAAACGTAAAGAATACTGTTTGCACAGCGGCAACAAAAGCAACGTTAAAATGTGATAACAAAGAGCAAAATGCGGAATAAAAAGCAAGCCTACTAGGTGTGATAAGTTTCCTGGAACGGTTGCACTGAATACGTGAAAATGATATACTATCATAGTAATAAAAAATAGGCTGGGTGTGTACCAAACTGTCCGGCGGTTGAAATGCTGGTTGGACGGACAGTTTTGCGGGACTGCAAGCAGGGTTCCGCTGCAGGCTTACGGGAGTGAAAAATATGAAAGTTGTAATTCTTGCCGGCGGCTATGGCACGCGCATTTCGGAAGAAAGTAAGTTCAAGCCGAAACCGATGATCGAAATCGGCGGTATGCCTATTTTGTGGCATATCATGAAAGAGTATTCTTACTATGGCTTCAATGATTTTGTGATCTGCGCCGGGTACAAGCAGCATATGATCAAGGAGTGGTTTGCGGATTATTTCCTGCATACCAGCGATGTGACCTTTGACTTCACCCAGGGCAACGAGATGATCGTGCATGACCAGCACGCCGAGCCGTGGCGCGTGACGGTGGTGGATACCGGCCTGAACACGATGACGGGCGGCCGCATCAAGCGGGTGCAGAAATATATCGGCAACGAAACCTTTATGATGACCTATGGTGATGGCGTCTGCGATGTGAACATTGCCGAACTGGTCAAGTTCCATAAGCAGCACGGCAAGCTGGCAACCCTGACCGCCGTGGTGCAGGAACAGCAGAAAGGCGTGCTGGATATCGGCCAGGACAATTCGGTTCAGGCGTTCCGTGAAAAAAGCGTCAACGATGGGGCTATCATCAACGCGGGCTATATGGTGCTGGAACCGGAAGTGTTTGATACCATCAGCGGTGATGATACCATTTTTGAGCAGGCCCCGCTGCGCGAGCTGGCAGCCAAAGGCCAGCTGATGAGCTATGTGCACCGCGGATTCTGGCAGTGCATGGATACCGAGCGCGAAAAAAGTATGCTGGAAAAAATGTGGGCGTCCGGCTGTGCGCCCTGGGAAGTGTGGAACCAACAATGAACTTGGAATTTTACCGCGGCAAACGCGTGTTTGTAACCGGGCATACCGGTTTTAAGGGCAGCTGGCTCTGCCGCATGCTGGTGGGTGCCGGTGCAATGGTAACGGGCTACAGTTTGCAGCCGCCCACAACCCCCAATCTGTTCACCCTGGCTGGGTTGGAAGGCAAAATGACCAGCGTGATCGGCGACATCCGCGATTTTGCCAGCCTGAAAGCGGCCTTTGATGCCGCTCGGCCGGAAATTGTGCTGCACCTGGCGGCTCAGCCCATTGTGCGGGACAGCTACAAGGACCCGCGCTATACCTATGAAACCAATGTGATGGGCACCGTGAACCTGTTGGAATGCGTGCGCACCGCCCAAACTCCGCCGCGCTCTGTGCTGAACGTAACAACGGATAAGGTGTACCAGAATAATGAATGGTGCTGGGGCTACCGCGAAAACGAACCGTTGGACGGCTTCGACCCTTACTCCAACAGCAAAAGCTGCTCGGAGCTGGTGACCCACAGCTATAAAAACAGCTTTTTTGCGGATGGCAGCGTGGCCATCTCCACTGCCCGCGCAGGTAATGTGATTGGCGGCGGCGATTTTGCCAATGACCGCATCATCCCGGACTGTGTGCGCGCGATGGCAAAAGGGGAGAGCATCGGTGTGCGCAACCCGTATTCCACCCGCCCATACCAGCATGTGCTGGAACCGCTGGCGGCGTACCTGCTGATCGCCCAGCGCCAGTATGAGGATAACCGGTACGCCGGCTATTATAATGTCGGCCCGGATGACTGCGACTGTGTGACGACCGGCACCCTGGTAGACCTGTTCTGCCAGGCGTGGGGCGATGGCGCCGCATGGGAAAACCGCGCTGAGGCAAACGCCCCGCATGAAGCAAACTTTTTGAAGCTGGATTGCAGCAAATTGAAATCCACCTTCGGCTGGAAACCGCGCTGGCATATGGCGGAATGTATGCAAAAGACCGTTGCGTTCAGCAAGGTATGGCTTTCCGGCGGGAATATCCCGGCGGAGATGGACAAAGAAATCAAAGAATTTTTGAGTGAGTAAGGGAGCAGACGATGGCAAATTGGAGCAATGAGGCCGAAGCCCGCGAGCAGATCAAGGCGCTGGTGGCAGAATATTACCATGACTTTAAGGAGAAAAAGACGGATTTCAAGCCCGGCGACCGCGTTACTTATGCATCCCGCGTGTTTGATGAAAAAGAAATGTGCGCCCTGACCGATGCAACGCTGGATTTCTGGCTGACCACCGGCCGCTTTGCGGATGAATTTGAAAAAGAGTTTGCCAAGTGGATCGGCGTAAAGTTCGCCAACCTGGTCAACTCCGGCTCCTCCGCCAACCTGATTGCCTTTATGGCGCTCACCGCCCCGGAACTGGGCGACCGCCAGATCAAAAAGGGCGATGAGGTCATCACTGTGGCATGCGGATTTCCCACCACTGTCACCCCGGCGCTGCAGTATGGCGCTGTGCCGGTGTTTGTGGATGTGACCGTGCCGCAGTACAACATTGATGTGACCAAGCTGGAAGCCGCTCTTTCCCCCAAGACCAAGGCAGTCATGATCGCCCATACCCTGGGCAACCCGTTTGACCTGTCCGCCGTCAAAGCCTTCTGCGATGCCCATAACCTCTGGCTGGTGGAGGATAACTGCGATGCCCTGGGCACCCAGTACACCATCAACGGCGAAACCCGCTTTACCGGAACCTGGGGCGATATCGGCACCTCCAGCTTCTACCCGCCGCACCACATGACGATGGGCGAGGGCGGCTGCGTGTATACAAACAGCCCGCTGCTGAACCGCCTGATCAAGAGCTACCGCGACTGGGGCCGCGACTGCATCTGCCCGTCCGGCCATGATAACTTCTGCGGCCACCGCTTTGACGGTCAGTATGGCGAACTGCCCGCAGGCTATGACCATAAGTACGTTTACAGCCACTTTGGCTATAACCTGAAAGTGACCGATATGCAGGCCGCCATCGGCTGCGAGCAGCTGAAAAAGTTCCCCAGCTTTATCGAGCGCCGCCGCCATAACTGGGACCGCCTGCGCGCAGCCCTGGAACCGGCCGCCGATAAGCTGATCCTGCCGGAACCGGCCGCCAACAGCCGCCCGTCCTGGTTCGGCTTCCTGATTTCGGTCAAGCCGGAATCCGGCCTGGACCGCAACGCCGTGACCCGCTATATTGAGGACCACAATGTCCAGACCCGCCTGTTGTTCAGCGGCAACCTGATCAAGCACCCTTGCTTTGACCAGATCCGCGGCACCGACGCCTACCGCGTGGCAGGGGAGCTGACCAACACTGACTTTATCATGAACAACACCTTCTGGGTCGGCGTGTACCCCGGCATGACCGATGAGATGATCGACTATATGGCAAAGATCATTATTGAAGCGGTGAACCAGTAAAAAGCGCTGATAAGATGAACCAATAAGAAAAAGCAAAGCCGTGCTGATAAGAAAAAATGGCTGCTGCACTGCGGTAAATTATCAATACAGGCTTTGCTTTTTGATTGCTTATAAAGAATAATAAAGGAACGGGATCCATGCAGAAATTGTTGGCACTGTTGGGAGCAAAAAGCAAAGAGGAATTTGTTGCGCTGCTTGCACAGTTTATCAAGTTTGGCCTTGTTGGCGTAAGCAACACGGCGGTATCGATGGCGGTGTATTATATCTTTTTGTGGATCAGCCCAGACCTGTATATGGTAGGCAGCGTTCTGGGAACAATTCTGAGCATTGCCAATGCCTTTTTTTGGAACGATAAGTTTGTGTTTACCGGGAATGCAAACGATTGGCGCAGTAAACTGAAACGCCTTGGAAAAACATACGTCAGCTACGGCGGCACATCAATCCTTTCTAATGTTTTGCTTTGGATAGAGGTTACGTTCTTCAGCGTAAGCAAAACGATTGCGCCGATTGTAAATTTGCTGGTTACGATTCCGCTGAATTTTATCATCAACAAGTTGTGGACATTTAAGGAAAGATAAACGACAAAATGTTTCCTGTCAACGATGTGGAGCTTATCCGGCACGGAAAAGTGCGGTATCGGGATCCCTAACCATCATCCGACTCAACGAGGTTGGTTGGCGGTGCTTTATTGTTGAAAATAAGACTGCAAAATATATCGGTAAAAAATATGGGAAACCAGGGAATATCTGATACATAACCGGGAACGGAAATAGGGCAAGGCTGTGTATGGACAACATGACAACAAATAACGAGAATAAATCTGGTACCAGCATTGGATTAGATCAGCTGTTGCCGGAAGATAACAAATCGGTGCAGCTGGAACTGAATTATGGCCAGAATGAATGCAACAGCCAGCGCGTGCTGAAAGAGAATAACACGAAACGGGGAAAAGGCCTTTTTGGTAAAAAAGCAAGAGGGAGCAATCCGTTCTGGAAAAAAACGGCCAAGCTGTACTGTGTACTCAGCGCAGTGTGTGCCATTGTGGTTATGGTAACGCTGTATGTTACCCATGGCGATTTTCTTTCGTACTTTTTATACCATGATACACTGGATGCCGGCATGGATTTTTTCCATAGCATTGAATATGTTCGTGGACGCCAGCCGTATGCGGTGTTTGACACACTGTATCCGCCCTTGGCAAATTTGTTCTTTTATGCCCTGTTTTTACTGGTGCCTGCTTCGGTATCTGATAACTGGACCTATGACTTTGAGGCGTCAGTTGCCATGCGCGGCACAGAAACTGATTTACGCACAACACAGTCGTGCTTTTTGCTATACGTCTTTTTTGTGGTGCTGGCGGTTCTTTTGCTGGCGGTTTTGCTCCGTGACGTGATGCAAAATGCCCAGTGGGCCAGGGCCAGTACGTTTTTTGCCTTGTTCAGCTTTGGTGTGCTTAATGCGGTAGACCGCGGCAATATTATTTTGCTGGCGGCGGGGCTTTCGCTTTTTTTCGTCATGTATCACCGTTCAAAGCGCGCATGGGTGCGGGAACTGGCATTGGTTGCACTGGCAGTAGCAGCCGGACTTAAAATTTATCCCGCATTCTTAGGTGCTATGCTTTTAAGAAACCGGGATTTCAAAGCAGCAATCCGCACGGTGTTTTATGGCATTGCAGCGTTGGTGCTCCCGGTGTTTGCCTTCCAGGAGGGCGTGTACGGCTTGCAGCTTTGGCTGAAGATTTTGTTCTCTTTTGGAAGTAAAAGTAAAACACCTTGGGCAGGCAATGGCATCAACAGCATGTTCGCACATGGGGCGCATCTGGTGGACCTGATTGCCGGAACCAGCAATGCAACGGTATCTTTTTTTGCAGCAGCCTTTGCTGTGGCGGCGGTACTGGTTGTGTGTGCTCTGCTCTGCCGCCAGGAATGGCAGGCGTTGCTGCTGATTACCGTGGCTATGATGTACCAAAGCCAGGGCAACTATATTTACTGCATGGCGCTGATTCCGCTGGCGTATTTTCTTGCACAGGAAAAGGTGATGACACGTCAAAATATATTGCCTTTTGCGGTCTTGATGGTATTTAATCTGCCGCTTCCAATCTTTGAAGAGCGTAACTCTTATATTCGCAACACCATTGTACAGTTGGCAATACTGACAGCTATCATCTGGGGCGTTGTACAGGCAGTAAATTGTGTGTTGGCAGCGCTGAAAACCAAAAAGCCTGAACAATCAAAACTAGATAAAAAAGCTGCACGCAGCACGCTGGTTACTTTCGGCGCTTCACTGGGGGCATTGGCAGTTTCCCTTGCCGTTTTCTATGGCGTGTGGGTGCTGTATAATGTGCCGTCTATTACCATGCAGCTGGGGGATGGCATTTATAACACAGAATATTATACTCCTGAAAACTCCAACAAAGAGCTGCCGTTTTACTGGTGCAAGAAAAGTGCGGAGATCAAACTGGTAAACCCGCAGCTGAATACGGAAAGGTACACCTTTGCCTTTACAGTGGGGGATTATTTCTTTGATATTTCTGACCGCCCCAGCATTACCATTACCTTCGGTGACAGTAGCCAGACCTTTGTGGTCAGCCAGGAAAACATGAAAATCCGCTATACTGTGGATATTCCTTTTGGTGAAAGTACAATCGATATTAGCTACAGCGGCAAGCGGGTCGATGCCCCGCAGGATTCCAGAACTTTGTATTTTGTAATGGTTCAGCCGCAGCTTGAACGGATTAAATAAAAGGAGGGCCCCCAATGAAACAGCGTCTGGCCGATTATGTGGCCGATTTTCTTGCGGCGCACGGCGTTACGGATGTGTTCAGCGTGGTGGGCGGCGGCGCCATGCATCTGAATGATGCACTGGGCCACCACCCGGCGCTGCATGTTACCTATAACCATCACGAGCAGGCAAGTGCCATTGCGGCGGAAGCATATGCCCGCATTGATAACAAAATTGCCGCCCTGTGCGTTACCACCGGCCCTGGCGGCACCAACGCCCTGACCGGTGTGGTGGGCGGCTGGCTGGATTCCATCCCTATGTTCGTGATCTCCGGCCAGGTTCGGTACGATACCACGGCCCGCTATGCCGCGCAGTTTACCGATGGCCTGCCCCTGCGCGCGGTGGGCGACCAGGAATACGATATCACCAAATCTGTTGCCCCCATGACCAAATACGCCACCATGCTGGAAGACCCGAACCAGATCCGCTATGTGCTGGAAAAAGCCTGGCACCTGGCAACCACCGGCCGCCCCGGCCCGGTGTGGATCGATATCCCGGTCAACTATCAGGGCGGCTACATTGAAACCGACAGCCTGCCCGGCTATGACCCGGCGCAGGACGATGCCCGGCTGCCGCCCCCGGTGGACGATGCCACCGTGCAGATGGTGCTGGAAAAGATCCGCCACGCCAAGCGCCCGGTGCTCCACGCCGGATACGGCATCCGGCTTTCCGGCGGGTACGCAGCGTTCCGCGCCGTGGCGGAAAAGCTGAACATCCCCATTGTGACCTACTGGAACGCCGTGGACCTGATCGAGGACGAAAACCCGCTTTACTGCGGTCGTGCCGGCAATATGGGCGACCGCCCTGGCAACTGGGCCATCCAGAACGCAGACCTGATTCTGGCTGTGGGCACCCGCATTTCCATCCGCCAGGTGGGCTATAACTGGAAAACCTGGGCCCGCGCGGCGGAAGTCATCATGGTGGATATTGACCGCGCCGAGATGAAAAAGCACACCCTGCATGTGGAGCACCCCGTGTGGGCGGATGCCAAGGACTTTCTGCAAAAGCTGGATGCCGCCGCAGCGCCGCTGACCCCTGTCAGCCAGGCAGCGGACTGGCTGGCAACCTGCCAGCGATGGAAAAAAGATTACCCCGCCGTGCTGCCGCGCCAGTGGGAAGAAAACGGCACCACCGCCAATGTGTACGCCTTTGTGCGCTACCTCAGTTCCCGCCTGCCGGAAAACAGCCTGACCGCAGTTTCCAACGGCGCCTGCTGCGTGGTAGGCAATCAGGCGTATGTCATCCAAAAAGGCAGCCGCATGGCCAACAACAGCGCCATTGCCAGCATGGGTTACGGCCTGCCCGCCGCCATTGGTACTTGCATTGCAGGCGGCCGCCGTACCACCATCTGCCTGGAAGGCGATGGCTCTATCATGATGAACCTGCAGGAATTGCAGACCATCCTGACAAATAAGCTGCCGATCAAGATTTTCCTCATCAACAATAACGGCTACCACTCCATCCGCCTGACCCAAAACAACCTGTTCAAAGACCATTGCAAGATCGGCATTGGGCCGGAGAGCGGGGATCTGTCCTTCCCGGAGTTCCGCAAAATTGCCGAAGCGTTCGGCTACCCGTATTCCTGCGCACATTCCAACGCTGAGATGAAACAGGTGGTGGATGCCGCCCTTGCCGCAGAAGGCCCGACTTTCTGCGAGATCTTTACCGATACCCAGCAGGTCTGGGAGCCGAAGAGCGCCACCAAGCGCCTGCCGGACGGCACACTGGTCAGCCCGCCGCTGGAGGACCTGGCACCGTTCCTGCCGCGGGAAGAGCTGGAAAAGCAGATGTTTATCCCCCTGGTGCCGGAGCAGTGAATGATGATAGAACGTAACATTAAAACCGTAATCGTAACCGGCCCCACCGGGGCCGTGGGCACAGCATTGTGCAGCCGGCTGCTGCAGGCCGGGTGTACCGTGGTGGCGGTCTGCCGCCCCGGCAGCCCGCGGGCCGTAGCGCTGCCCAAGGATGCAAACCTGTATGTAGTTGCCTGCGATGCCGCCAACCTGGCGGATTTGCCGCAGTGCATGGCCGCAGCCGGGCTGCCCGTGCAGGCGGATGCCTTTTTCCACCTGGCGTGGGCGCACACCATTGGCGCGGGCCGCAATGATATGCCGGCTCAGATTGAGAATATCCGCTATACCATTGATGCCGTGCGCACCGCGGCGGCAATGGGCTGCCGTGTGTTTGTTGGTACCGGCAGCCAGGCAGAGTATGGCCGTGTGGACGGTGTTCTGCGGGCCGATACCCCCACAAACCCCGAAAACGGGTACGGCATGGCCAAGCTGTGTGCAGGCCAGATGAGCCGTACCGAGGCCGCCGCCCTGGGCATGGACCATGTGTGGGCGCGTATCCTTTCGGTTTACGGCCCGCATGACGGCCCCAACACGATGATCTCCGCCACCATCCAAAAACTGCTGGCCGGGCAGTGCCCGGACCTGACGGCAGGGGAGCAGAAGTGGGATTATCTTTACTCCGCCGATGCTGCGGATGCACTGTACCGCATGGCCTGCCATGGCCGCAGCGGTGCCGTGTACCCGGTGGGCAGCGGCACCGCCCGCCCCCTGCGGGAATATATTGAGACCCTGCGTGATGCCATCGACCTGGCCCTGCCGCTTGGCCTGGGCAAAATCCCTTACGGGCCGCAGCAGGTCATGTTTTTGCAGGCGGATATCACTCAGCTTGCGGCGGATACCGGCTTTGCGCCGCGCACCGCCTTTGCCGATGGCATCCGCGCCACCATTGCGTGGGCAAAAACGCAAAAGCAAACCAATTAAGCCAATAAGGAATAACCCCGTCCGTGCGGGCAGGACCCGCATGGACGAACAGGAGCCAGACAGTATTTATGCAGTTGACCTACCAAAAGTTAAAGCCGTTTGCCTTATCCTATCTCACCGCGCCGCTGGCGGTGTTTTTTGCGGGGTATCTCCGCGCGCCGTTTGCCGTTGCGGGCCTGGCCGTGCTGGCCTTTGCCTGGTGGTATGCCGTGTGCAAAACGCCGCAGGTTAAGCAAGTGGGGCAAGAAGAGCAGGGCATTACGCTTTCGGTGCCAAAGCTGGTGCTGCTGTTTACCCTGATGCTGTTGTGGGGCTACCTGGGCGGTCAGACGGGCTTTTTTTACCAGAACTCGGACTGGGGTTACCGCAACGCCATTTACCGGGATCTGATCACAAACAGCTGGCCGGTGTATTACCCGCAAAAGGATACGGCGCTGGTGTATTATATCGGGCACTGGCTGGTCCCGGCGGCGCTGACCAAACCGGTATACGCCCTGTTTGGGCTGGATGCCGCCTGGATGTTCGCCCGTATGGCCCTTTGGGGGTGGACGGCGCTGGGCACCTATCTGGTGGCGCTGAATTTGTTGGTCTACCTGCGTGCCGATACCGGTAAAAAGCAGGGGATCGGCCTGCTGTTTTTGATTTTCTTCAGCGGCATGGATATTCTGGGCGCGCTGTACAGCAACCGACTGCCGGACCTGCTGGCCTATGACGCTATGCACCTGGAATGGTGGACGAATGATTTCCAGTTCAGCTCCCTGACGACCTGCCTGTTCTGGGTGTTCAACCAGACAGTGGGGGCATGGCTGGCAACCGTCTGCTTTTTGCAGGAGAAAGACTGCCGCAACTACCTGCTGCTGGGCACGGCCTGCCTGATGTGCGGCCCCTTCCCATTTGTGGGGCTGGTTATTTTTATGGTGGTGCGCGGCATTGTTCTACTGGCACAGCATCAAAAAGGCGTGCTGCAATCGGCGTTCTCCCCGGCCAATGTGCTGGTGCTGGTTGTGGTGCTCAGCATTACGGCCAGTTATTTTTTGGCCAATAACGCCTTTGGCTACAGCGTTCTGGGCGAAACTGTCGCCGGGAACCAGGCAGCGCAGCAGACTTTTGGCCAAAACGTTCTGACCAGCCTGCAAAAAGGCATGCTGGTATTTTACCTGCTGGATGCCGGCATCTATCTGCTGTTGCTCTGGCGGCAGAACCGCCGCAGCTGGCTGTTTTATACCTGCGCCGTGTCGCTCTTCATCATTCCGTTCTTTAAGGTGGGACAGGGGTGCGATTTCTGCATGCGGGTGTCCATCCCGGCTATCTTTATCCTGATGACTCTCTGTGCCAGGTACTTTATCGCCTTGGTGGGCACCCAATGGCAGGACGGTACGCTTGCACAGCATGCCGTGACCATTCTGCTGGCGGCAACGCTGCTGATCGGTGCCTGCACCCCGGCCATGGAAATTTACCGCGGCATCTGCCACATTGCCAAAGAGGGGACTTTCTGCCTGGAAAACGAGGAGCCCTACACCCTGGCGGACCGCCCTGTAAGCCTGAACTTTGAAACGCAAAACTGCGAAAATAAATTGTTCTTTACCTATTTTGCAAAATAGTGTATAGTGATAAGGGTCTGCCCGGCTATTGCGGCAGTGGGCCAAAGACTAAACTTAAAGGAATGAAACCTGCATGAGCGAGAAGAAAAAAGTCATCTCTGTTATGATCCCTACCTATAACGAGGAGGAGAACGCCCGCCCCATCTATGAGGCGGTGCGAGATGAGATTCGGAAGGACTGCCCGGATTATGACTATGAGATCCTTTTTATTGATAATAAAAGCCAGGATCGTACCCGCCGGATCATTACGGACATCTGCGCGCAGGACCCCAAGGTCAAAGCCATTTTTAACAGCAAGAACTTTGGTCAGTTCAACAGCCCCTATTACGGTATGATCCATACCACAGGGGACTGCACCATTACCATCTGCGCGGACTTCCAGGACCCGGTGGAGATGATTCCAAAGTTTGTGGCTGAATGGGAAAAAGGCTACAAAATTGTAATTGGCAAAAAGACCACCAGCCAGGAAAACCCTGTCATGTACTTTTTGCGGGACTGTTACTACAAAGCCATCAAAAAGATGAGCAATGTGGAAATGATCGAGCAGTTTACCGGGTTTGGCCTGTACGATAAAAGCTTTATCCAGACCCTGCGTGATTTGCACGACCCCACCCCGTTTTTGCGCGGGATTGTGGCGGAGCTTGGCCCCGAGCGCAAGGAGATTGAATACACCCAGCCCAAGCGCCGGGCAGGCAAGACCCACAACAACTGGTACAGCCTGTTTGATGCCGCCATGCTCAGCTTTACCAGCTACACCAAGATTGGGATGCGGATGGCGGAGTTCTTCGGCTTTTTCTGCGCGGCGGTCAGCTTTATCCTGGGGCTTGTGTTCCTGGTGGCAAAGCTGATCCACTGGAATACCTTTGCTGCGGGTTATGCCCCGATGATTATTGCTGTGTTCTTTGTGGGTGGTGTGCAGCTGACCTTTCTGGGATTTTTGGGCGAGTACATCATGGCAATGAACGCCCGTATTATGGACCGCCCCCTGGTGGTGGAAGAAAAGCGGCTGAATTTTGAATCCGAAACGCCGGAAAGTGATACTACCCGCGCCCAGTAAGACCGAGTGGTTATAATAGATTGCGAGTTGACAGTAAAACAATGATTCCTTTTAATATTCCCCCGCAGGTTGGTACAGAGCTGGACTATATGCGCCAGGCCATGGCCAACAATAAGATCTGTGGCGATGGCCCTTTTACCCGCCGCTGTGATGAATGGATGGAACAGCGGTTCCATGCGGGCAAGGTGCTGCTGACCACCAGCGGTACCACTGCGCTGGAAATGGCTGCCCTGCTGTGCGGCATCCAGCCCGGTGATGAGGTGATCCTGCCCAGCTACACATTTTCTTCCACGGCAACGGCCTTTGTTTTAGCTGGGGCCAAGCTGGTGTTTGTGGATATCCGCCCGGACACCATGAACATTGACGAAGCAAAAATTGAACCCGCCATTACCGAAAAAACCAAAGTCATCTGCGTGATGCACTATGCCGGTGTGGCCTGCGATATGGATACCATCATGCAGATTGCGCGCCGCCATAACCTGAAGGTGGTGGAAGATGCCGCCCAGGGCGTGATGGCCAGTTATAAGGGCAAGGCGCTGGGCACCATCGGCGATTTTGGCTGCTACTCTTTCCATGAGACGAAGAACTTCTCAATGGGGGAGGGAGGCGCACTGGTCATCAATGACCCCGAAACCGTGACCAAGGCCGAAATCCTGCGGGAAAAGGGTACCAACCGCGCCAGTTTTCTGCGCGGCCAGGTAGATAAATATACCTGGGTTTCTTATGGCTCCAGCTACCTGCCCAGTGATCTGAATGCCGCTTACCTGTGGGCACAGCTGGAACAGGCCGATACCATCAATACAGACCGTACCCACAGCTGGGATTATTACGCACAGGAGCTGGCACCGCTGGCTAAAGCAGGCCTATTGGAGCTGCCCACCGTGCCGGAAGGCTGTGTGCATAACGGGCATTTGTTCTATGTCAAGCTGCGGGACCTGGAACAGCGCACCGCGTTCATTGCCTATTTGAAAGCCCACGGTGTGGCATCGTCTTTCCATTATGTGCCGCTGCACAGCGCCCCGGCGGGCATCAAATACGGCCGCTTTGCCGGTGTGGATGAATACACCACAAAGGAAAGCAACCGCCTGACCCGCCTGCCGCTGTACTATGGTCTGACCGAAGCTGACCGCGCAGCCGTGGTGCAGGTGGTCAAAGACTTTTTTGCACAGAAATAACATGCCCAGTGCATGAAATCAGCAATATAACAAAAATCCGTATCCCGAATGCCAAGCAGGGCAGGAGGATACGGATTTTTCTGTTTGTTCTTTTAAAATTAAGCGAAAGTTCTCCACGGAACAATGAGGTCAGGACACGGGGGACGAAACGCTTGCCTGTTTGTATAAAAAACAAAGGTTTCTACAGGGGAATAATGCCGTTCACTTTCCCCACCCGCTGCTTTGCAGCATGGTTTCATCGCTCAGCATCCACAGGGCTTCCACATCGTTCAGCTGCTCGATCAAAGCCTGCCCTTTTTCTACCGGCATGCAGAACACACCGGTGGAAAGTGCATCCCCCAGGCCGCTGTCACTGCTTACAATGGCAACGCTGTTCATGTAGCGGGCAGGCTGTAGGGTGGTCAGGTCGATCAGGTGGTGGTAGCATACACCGTCCACGGTAAAGTAACGCTGGTAGTCCCCGCTGATCACAAGGCTTTGCCCCGGCTGCAGCTCCACGGTATCCACATAGCGTGCGGTGGCGTATTGGCCGTCCTGATCCGGCCAGGGGTTATCGACCCCGGCAACCCAGGGCCCGCTGTTGGGCTTGGTGCCAATGGCGCGCACATTGCCACCCACGTTCAACAGGGCGCTGGTCAGGCCGCGGGCTTCGGCTGCCTGGGCGCATTGCTCCACCGCATAGCCTTTGCCAATGCTGCCAACGTCCAGCTGCAATTCCGGGTCTGCAAAATACACCGTCCCGGTATTCTGGTTCAAAATCAAATCATCCATATTGCAGTGGGCGGCCGCAGCCTGCAAGTCGGCGGTTTTGGGCAGGATATCGGCGCTTACCTCGGCTCCATCGCCCGCGGCGGTGCGGGCATCGTGCCAGTAGCGCAGCACCGCCCCGGCAGTGGCATTGCAGGCACCGTCCGTTGCCTGGTACATCTCCTGCGCGAAGGTCAGCAGGTTTATAATCTCATCCCCGACGGCAACGGGGGCAGCGGCGGCTCCGGCGTTTACATCCGCCAGGTTGGTCATGCCGTCATAGTGGTTGTAAATATCATACAGCTGGTTATACCGCAGCAGGTCTGCATGCAGGGCGGTCATCTGGGTGTTCCAGTCGGCTTCACTGTCGGCATAGCCGCTGATGACAGTAACGGTGTCAAACACATCCCACCAAGTTATGCTGTAGCGCTGGGGGCTGGTGGTTCCAGTTGCCGCACAGCCGCTCAGCAGCAGGCAGAGCGCCAGCACCGCACAGGTCAGGCGGCGCTTCATGCCTGGCCTCCCACGTGTTCATGCTCGCGGTTCAGTTCGGCCAGCAGGGCAGCAAGGGTCCAGCCGCGGCTGGTGGGGGTTACCATGGCGCGCAGCGGGATCACCGCCCCGCCGCGGCGCACTTCATCCACAAACTGGCCCAGATCGCCGTTGTCATGCCGCAGCCCGCTCACAATCATGGCCGGGCGCTCCGGTACATCCGGGGCGGGGGCGGCTTCACCGCCAGTGTGCCGCCCGGTGCAAAGGGCTTCCATGGTGGTGCCCAGGTCGGCGGCGGTCAAAAGGCGGACTTTCAGGCGGCTCAGGCGTGCAGCGTGTTCCACCGCGGCGTGCTCGGCACTGCCGGGGGCAACCTGCCACAGCAGCACACAGCGCGGTTCCTGCTGGATTCTGGCTTTCATAACAATACCTCGTTATGCCTGCCCGCAGCCGGGCAGGCAGCAATCATAAAATCAAAATGTGCGGCGCAGGGGTCAGTCCCGCGCCGCACGGTGGAAAAGGTTCAATTACAGGTCAGGGTGATACTCTTTGCAGGTGCATTTTTTCCATTTCAGGCCGCTGCCGCAGGGGCAGGGATCGTTGCGGCCAATCTTGGTCACGCGCACAGGGGTGGCACCCTTGGCACCAGCCTGAGCCGGTGCGCCTTCGCCGGTGGGCTTGGCAACCTGTTCGCGTTTCGGCTCCTGGTTCTGCTGGCGCACTTCAATGGTCAGCAGCATGTGTACGGCATCCTCGCGGATGGTGGCGATCATCTCGTCAAACATGGCAAAGCCTTCAATGCGGTATTCCACAATGGGGTCGCGTTGGCCGTAACCGCGCAGGCTCATGCCCTGCTTCAGCTGGTCCATGTTGTCAATGTGCTCCATCCACTTGGAGTCAACATTGCGCAGCAGGCAGATACGCTCCAGTTCGCGCATCATGGGGGCACCGTACTTCTGCTCCTTGCTTTCCAGAATGCTCATGCCGCGCTCATACAGCACCTTGGCAACATCCTCGCGCTTCAGATCATTCAGCTGCTCGGCAGTGTAGTTAAAATCAGTGGGCAGGCACAGCCAGTTCAGGTAGTGGCGGCGCAGGGCGGCAAAATCCCAATCGTCGGCGGTTTCGCCGCTCAGGAAGGACTCGCAGGTCTCGTCGATGGACTGCTTCATCATCTCGTGCAGCTTGTCGGAGATATCCTCGCCGTCCAGCACCATCTGACGCTGCTTGTAGATGATCTCGCGCTGCTGGTTCATGACATCGTCATACTGCAGCACCTGCTTACGGATGGCAAAGTTGGAAGCTTCCAGCTTTTTCTGGGCGCTCTCGATCGTATTGGTGATCAGCTTGTTCTCGATGGGCATGTCCTCGTCCAGGCCCAGGGTATCCATCAGGCCCTGCACGCGCTCACCGCCGAAAATGCGCATCAGGTCATCTTCCAGGCTCAGGAAGAAACGGGATGCACCGGGGTCGCCCTGACGGCCGGCACGGCCGCGCAGCTGGTTATCAATACGGCGGCTTTCGTGGCGTTCAGTGCCAATGATGAACAGGCCGCCAGCTTCGCGCACAGCCTCGGCTTCGCGCTTGACTTCCGGTTCATATTCTGCAACCAGCTCGTCAAAGCGCTTGCGGGCAGCCAGAATATCAGCATCCTGGGTGTCGGCATGGCCGTCGCACTCGGTCATCAGCATTTCAACTTTTGCTTCATAGGCTGTGTCATGGGCAGGGGGGATGGGCAGGCCCTGTGCCTTGGCGCGGGCTTTGGCGTGCTCGTATTCGTCCTTCAGCACTTCCAGGTCGGCATTCATCTGGCGGGTCAGCTCTTTGCGCAGGGTGGCCTTTGCCATATAGGTCACGTTGCCGCCCAGCATGATATCGGTGCCGCGGCCAGCCATATTGGTGGCGATGGTCACAGCGCCCTGCTTACCGGCCTGTGCAACGATTTCGGCTTCGCGCTCATGCTGCTTTGCGTTCAGCACATTGTGCTCAATGCCGCGCTTTTTCAGCAGCTTGGAAAGCGCCTCGCTCTTTTCCACGCTGACGGTACCAACCAGAACGGGCTGGCCTTTGGCGTGGCATTCGGCAACCTGCTCGATCACGGCATTATACTTGCCGTTGATGGTCTTGTACACGCTGTCCGGCAGGTCCTTGCGGGCGCGGGGCTTGTTGGTGGGGATGGATACGATCTGCAAGCCGTAAATTTCGCTGAACTCGTCCGCTTCGGTGGAAGCCGTACCGGTCATACCGCCCAGCTTTTTGTACATGCGGAAATAATTCTGGAAGGTGATGCTGGCCAAAGTCTTGCTCTCAGCAGCAACGGTCACGCCTTCCTTGGCTTCAATGGCCTGGTGCAAACCGTCATTGAAGCGGCGGCCATACATCAGACGGCCGGTGAATTCATCAACGATGATGACCTCGCCGTCTTTCACGATATAGTCGGTATCACGGTGCATCACACCGCGGGCCTTGATGGCACCGTCAATATAGTGGCGCAGGGTCATGTTGTCGGCATCGGCCAGGTTCTCAACATTGAACCATGCTTCGGCTTTCTTAACGCCGCTTTCGGTCAGGGTGCAGGTCTTGTGCTTTTCGTCCACAACGTAATCACCGTCAACCTGTTCATCGGCTTCCACTTTGTCGTCCAGTTCAACGATGACAGACTTTTTCAGCGTTTTGGCAAAGTCGTCCGCGCGCTTGTACATCACGCTGGAATCTTCGCCCTTGCCGGAGATGATCAGCGGGGTACGGGCTTCATCAATCAGGATGGAGTCCACCTCGTCCACGATGGCGTAAGCATGGCCGCGCTGCACCATGCTGGCCTTGTAAACCACCATGTTGTCACGCAGGTAGTCAAAGCCAAACTCGTTGTTGGTGCCGTAAGTAACATCCGCCAGGTAAGCCTTGCGGCGGTCCTGCGGCTGTACGTCATGGATAACCAGGCCGACCGTCAAGCCAAGAAAGCGGTAAACCTTGCCCATCCATTCGCTGTCGCGCTTGGCCAGGTAATCGTTGACGGTAACAACATGCACGCCTTCGCCGGTCAGGGCATTCAGGTAAACGGGCATGGTGGCCACCAGGGTCTTGCCTTCACCGGTCTGCATCTCGGCAATGCAGGAACGATGAAGCACAATGCCGCCGATGATCTGCACCGGGTAGGGCTTCAGGCCCAGCACACGCCAGTCCGCTTCGCGGCAGACGGCGAACGCTTCGGGCAGGATATCGTCAAGGCTGGCCCCGTTTTTCAGCTTTTCTTTCAGGTACGGGGTTTTGGCCTGTAATTCTTCGTCAGTAAGTTTCTGCATTTCGGGCTCAAGTTCCAGCACCTTGTTGGCAATGGGTTTGATGCGCTTGAGCTCTTTGTCGGAAAAATTACCGAACAGTTTTTCCATAAAAGACATAAGTAAACACCTGTATTTCTGCCGCATGGCGGCGAATGGATCAGCAGGGGAACCCCTGTTGGATACAATGCTATACTTTAATATAATACACCCGCGCAGGGTACCGTGTCAAACCTGTGCGGGTGTAAAATGCAAATATTAAACTGTTTCAGCGGCTTTTGTTGGAACTTGGCCGGTTATCATGCGCTTGCAGCGCTTTTGGCCTGCTTTTCGTTGCTGATGAACAGCAGCACCAGCATCAAAAAGATGCAAACAAAGCCGATGGCGTCCCACACGGTAAAGGTGGAACCGAGCACCAGCGTGCTGATGATGGCCGCCGTAACCGGTTCCGCAAAGCTGAACAGGCTGGATTTCTGCGGCCCAATGTACTTGACGCCGCTCATGTAACAGCTGAACGCCAGCACGTTGCCGATGAGCACGACCGCCGCAATACCGGCAATGCCGGCCGCGTTGGGTACGTAGTTCATCCGCCACGGGCGGAACACCAGCGCAAAGAAGGTGCCGCCCATCAGGAATGCCCAACCCTGCAGCATGGGTGTAGGGTACTGTTTTTGCAGGTTTTGGGGCCATATGGTGTAAATAACAACGCAGAACGCGCTGATAATACCAACGACCAGCGCAGCGGGCGAAACCGCCATGTTGGTCAGGCTGCCGTGGGTGGTCAGCATAAATACACCACCCAGCGCCAGCACAATGGAGAACACCTCAAACAGCCGCGGCGCACGCTTTTGCTGGATGCAGACCACCAGCAGAATCAGCACGGGGGAAAGATCCTGCAAAATGGTGCCCACACCGGCGCTGGAAAGCTGGATGGTCAAAAAGTAGGTGAACTGGCAAAAGCTGACGCCAGCCAGGCCATAGATCACAAGGTCGCGCGCGTTGCGCCAGCTGCGCCAGGGGTTCACCAGTTGGTGCCAGTTGCGCACACCGTAATAGATGCACAGAATCACACCGGCCAAAAACAGCCGGATGGGCACCAGCCAGGTGGAATCCATGCCCTGGCGGGTAAACAGATACTGCCCCACGCAGCCGGAAACACCCCAGCACATGCCGCCGAACATTGTCAGCAGAGCGCCTTTTACGCTATCCGTCATTCGTTATGATCTCCTATCCCAAAACTTGTTACAGTTCGTTCAGGCAATACTGCGCAGCGGCCAAAACATCCGGAACAACGGGGGCACCGGTGGCACGCAGCTGCTGTGCGCTCTGATGCCCAGCGGTTTGCAGCACACACCGCACGCCCAGCGCCTGGGCAACCTCAAAATCGTGGACAGAATCCCCGATCATAATAGCCTGCGCCGGTACGGCACCGCGCTGCTTCAGTTCAGTCAGATAAGCCAGGCCGACTTCCACTTTGCTGCGGGCGTAAATATTATCCAACCCCAGCAGGCGGTCAAAGTAGGGGCGCACGCCGCGCTCCGTGACCTGCTGTTCCAAAACCGGCAAGTTGGAAGCCGAAAGAATGACCTGCTGCACCCCGGCACCTTTCAAAAGGGAAAGGGCGGGCACAGCACTTTCTGCCAGCGGGCAGGCCCCGGCGCGGGCCAGGTAATCCTGCATGTAATCATCGGCAAGCTCTTTGTAGGAGTTTTTGGAAAAATCGAACCCTGCGCGAATATAATAATCTTCAATCGGGAAGCCAAAAATCTCACGGTACTGGGCAAGGCTGTATTGCTGCGGGTAATGATAGATGCGGAGCAGACGGTTGAGCGCGTCCACACAAAGGGCAACATCATCCAGCAGGGTGCCGTTCCAGTCCCATAAAACAAGGCTCGGTTTCATGGCAGCTCCTTTTAATGAATACAGGGAAAGCGGTTATTATTCTGCAAAAATTTTGTTCAGGGATTCGTTGCTCTCGATCAGCTTGACCAGGGCAACACCCAGCACACAGCAGCTGATGATCTCACCAACGCCAACAGCAACGGCGTTGAATACCGCCATGGTGGCCGTGGGGGCAGAATCCGAGAAGAACACAGTGATTTCAAACGCGCCAACGATCAGTGCATTGGCGATAACAGGAGGGAAAGACGCCGGAATTGCCAGCCCTTTCCAGCGCACATTGCGCAGGGCATAGGTGGCAAGGCAGGCAATCAGGGTGGCGGCGGTGCCAAACACCACATCCACCATGGTGGAACCCAGCAGGTTTGCCAGCAGGCAGCCCAGGGTAACGCCCACAATGTATTCGGCCCCAAACACCGGCAGCAGGCAGAATGCTTCGGCCACGCGCACCTGTACCGCGCCGTAAGAGAACGGCTGCAATACCAGGCAAAGCACGGTGTAAACTGCGGCGATCATGGCGCAGCGTACCAGGGTTTGAACGGACAGTTTGTTTTTGCTAGTCGACATAAAATTACACTCCGGCGGATAGATTTTGACCGCGCCCAAGACCGCCAGGCTTGGGTGGGTTTGCGCCTGAAAACCAGGCGGAGCCTAAAATCCTAAGTTGCTCAACAAATTGTTATTATAACAAATGAAAATGGGGGATACAAGGGGGAAAGGGGCATAATATTGCAGCAAAAGAGCAAAATACTGCCTTTGCAGACAAAAAATCCCGCACCGGGCGGGCTGCCGGTGCGGGGGAAAATGATAGAGAGGTTTGTTACCAGGGCGCGTTATCCAGCGGGCAGTGCATGTCTGTGCGGGCGGCGCGCATTTCCACATAGCAGCCGCACTGCATGCAGGTCCCGGCGTTAAGGCTGGGGCAGGTGCGGCAATGTTCCAGCCGGGCAGTGTATTCCGCATCCGGGGTGCGCACACGGCGGGGCATGGTGGCGCGGTAGCGCACCACGCTGGCGTAATAGTCGTTTTCGTCCGCCATATCCTGCAATAAGCAGCGGCGGCAGCGCTTGGGCTGGGCTTCCATTACTGGTTCACCACAAAAGCGGCTACGCTGCACGGCGGCAGGGTGGCGGTAAAGCCGTCCGCCGTCAGGCTGGTGTTCAGTTCCGCGGGGACAACCTGCTCCGGCGCGGCAAAGGTGTTGTGGGCGGCGGGGGCACCGGCCAGCACGCGGGCTGTTACACCGGTGGGCTTGGCCCCGCCCAGCATGCAGGTAACAGGGATAGCTGCCGTATCGTTCAGGTTGGCCGCAGTGACCAGAATACTGCCGTCTGCCTGCTGGCTGGCACTGACATGCAGATCGGGCACCGCCTGGTCATCGTGGTTCAGCAGGGTGGTCTCCGCATAGCTTTCCAGCTGCTTGGCACCCTGGTGGCCCTTGTACATTTCAAATATATGATAGGTCGGGGTCAGCACCATCTTGCTGCCTTCGGTCAGGATCATGGCCTGCAGCACGTTGACCATCTGGGCAATGTTGGCCATGCAGACGGTATCACAGTGGTTGTTGAAGATATTCAGGTTGATGGCCGCCACCAGCGCATCGCGCATGGTGTTCTGCTGGTAAAGGAAGCCGGGGTTCGTGCCCGGTTCCACATCGTACCAGGTGCCCCATTCATCCACGGCCAGGCCCACTTTGCGGTCGCCCTGATACTGCTTGATAATGCGGGTGTGGTTCTCCACCAGCTCTTCCATCTGCAGGGTCTTGTGCAGGGTGGTATAGTATTCCTCATCGGTAAAGTCTGTGGCCGAGCCCTTGTGCTGCCAATCCTGATGGGGCAGGGTATAGTAATGCAGTGATACTGCATCTACGGCCTGCCCGGCGCGCTCCATCACGGTTTTGGTCCAGTGGTAATCCGCCACGTTGGCGCCGGATGCGATCTTGAAGATTTTGTGCTCCGGCGAGTAGTTGCGCAGGTAGGTGGAATATTGGCGGCACAAATCGGCATAATACTCGGCACGCATACTGCCGCCGCAGCCCCAGGCTTCATTGCCAATGCCCCAGTATTTTACGTTGAACGGTTCGTCCTGCCCGTTGGCGCGGCGCTCTGATGCCATGGGGGAAATGCCGCCCATGTTGCAGTATTCCACCCAGTCCGAAAATTCCTGCACGGTGCCGCTGCCCACATTGCCGCTGAAATATGCTTCGCAGCCAATCTGGCGGCACAGCTCCATAAATTCATGGGTGCCAAAGCTGTTATCCTCGGTCACGCCGCCCCAGTTGGTGTTTACAATGGTTTTGCGGTTCTCCTTGGGGCCAATGCCGTCGCGCCAGTGATAGGTATCGGCAAAGCAGCCGCCCGGCCAACGCAGCACGGGCACATGCAGGGCTTTCAGCGCGGATACAACATCATTGCGCATGCCGTTGGTGTTGGGAATATCAGAAGCCTGACCGACATAAATGCCCTGATAGATGCAGCGGCCCAGATGCTCCGAAAACTGACCGTAAATGTTGGGGTTGATGGTGCCGACCGAACGGTTGACGTTCACAAAAATATATGCCATAAAAACACCTCACAAAAGTAAAAAAATACCATAGGCAACACCGCACAATTCCCGCCTTACGGCTTAAGCACCGCTCCGACGGCTGC
>ERZ772872.652-NODE-652-length-34531-cov-22.302036_pt1 | contig 34531 bp, 30 predicted proteins | sample MGYA00512132_ERZ772872 | MGnify/ENA primary metagenome ERZ772872 (study PRJEB29015, sample SAMEA2737724) | human gut metagenome | biome: human gut; feature: human-associated habitat; material: faeces | place: China | collected 2012 ...
CATTATTATCCAATAAACATTTTAATACTTCTAGTTCTTTTGCATTTACATCTATTTCTTCACCATTTATTTTAGCTGTATAGCTATTAAAATTAACCGATAGATCCTTATATTCAAACTTATCTAAATGTCCATAATTCTTCTTAATTAAAGAATCTATTCTAGCCTTTAAGACCGGCAATGAAAATGGCTTTTCTACATATCCGTCTACTAAATTAGTAAATGCATCAATTTTATATTCTTCATCACTAAATGCAGTCAAGATTAGAATTGGTAAATTGCTTTTCTTTCTAATTTCTTTCAACACTTCTAAACCATTTATAAAAGGTATCTGAATGTCTAAGATAACCAAATTTATATCGCTATTAAATTTTGACAAGGCTTCTCTTCCATCTTTAGCTTGAATAACAGTATATCCAAATTCTGAAAGATATTCACTTATTCCCTCTCTTATCATATTATCATCTTCAACAGTTAATATTTTCATATATACCTCCACTTAAGCCTCTACACTCGTATTATACAGCATATTATTTGATATTTAAAAGCCAAAAAATTTTTGGTGCTAAAAAGCACCAAAAATTTTAATTATTGTCACTTAATAATTCTTTTGGATTCCTTCTTAATATATTGAATGAAGAAATAATCAATGATACAAGAAGTACTAAACTCATAAATATAACTACATAAATTATGAATTTAGGTAATACATTTATATCTAAACTTGATAATGTCTTGTTAAATCCTTCAGCTTCTGCACCACCACCTAATTGGCTAGATGCAGATTGTCTAGCTATTTGTTTAGCTATATCACCAGTAACCTTATTCAATATATTATTCCCAAGCTTATCAGCTGTATACCCAGCTAAGAAATAAGAACCAACGAATGCGGGGATTGATATAAATACCATCTCAATTAGGAATTGACCAAAAATTTCTAATTTTGATATACCTAATGATAGTAATACTGCTATTTCTTTCTTTCTGGCATTCATCCATAAGAATAATAATAATGAAACTACAACTCCTGCAAATATTAATGAGCCAACAAATAATTTATTTGAAATTGAGTAGATACCTGATATAGATTGTTGTAATGCAGGGTAATTTGATGAACTTTTAATCAAATTATATGCTCTCCAATTTATATCTAATTTCCCAAGATCTTTTATTACACTATCAAGATTTTTATCACCTTTTACAAAGAATGTTGCATCTTGGTATACAGCTGTATCTTCTGTATTACCATAAACTTTAGCAGCTGTATGAACATCAGTGATTAATGTATTTTCGTATAGTTCTTGTGCTGCACTTACTCCACCGCTATTATGCCCATCGAATAGACCTTTAATTTCTACTTCTACTGTTTCGTCTGCACCTTTCTCATTATCAGCATCAAATAAATTAGATTTTATTTTTATCTTATCTCCAACTTTAAGATTATTTTTTTCAGCCAAATCTTTATGCATTAAGATTTTATTTTTATCTTCATTTTCTAAATGCTTTCCTTCTACTAATTTATATGCTCCTGATACAAATTTTGTTTCTTTTGATGAGTCGTTAACTCCGGTTAACATCACTGTTCTTTTAAAATTCTTCGCTCTTTTAGGCGATTGATTCGCAAGAGTCTCTTTAGTTTCAATAATATCATAATCAACTAAATCTGCAACACTGTTTATTCTTTTTACATAAGAGTCTATACTATCTGTTTGAGATATCTTTTTAATATCTTCACCCTTTACATTTCCTCCACCTCTAGGTGTTCCTGGATTTACCTGTCTATTTATCTCCATAGAAAAACTATTTGTTATATTAGCAAATGTTTCTTTTGAAGCTCTGTCCGTAGCATCTTTAATAGATAAACTTATAAGACTTAAAGTTGACATAGCCAAAATGACTAACATAATAATTATTGATTTTAAGCTTTTTCTAGTTACATAAGCAAATGCATTTTTTATCATTTATTATTTTTAGTAGCAGACTGTATCGTATGTATGAAAGTATTGTAAAATAAGCATTTATTACTTCCTTTACATAAAATACTGTCTACTACGTTCTCCTTTCCTAAAATTATTCTTCATCCAATAACTCTTGGCAGGTCATTGAGATGAATACGCCTAGCTTAATCAATTCATTAAGATGTTTTTCTGAAAGGTCAGCATCTTTTCTCATAAGTTTTGATATTTCTGCACTCAATTCATCTGCCTGTTGCTGTATATAATAAATCTTTTCTTTGTGTTCATCATTCATAAGCGTACCTCTATTTCTTGGCTAACTGTTTCTTCAGTCGTTCATTCTCGGATTTTAGTTCCTCATAATCGACTAACTGAACAATCAATTTCTTTTTGTCATCCTCTAACTTTTTAACCTGTTCCCTGAGAGATGCAATCTTATCATCCTTGAGCTGTATTTTATCCTTTTTAACAGCAACCACATCATCTAAAGGACTTGCCTTCGAGATTGCTCTAAGGCTTAAAATACGCTCTTTAAGCTGTGCATTGTTGTAAAGAGTTGCTCTTGATACGCCTGCCTCCTTACAGACAGTTTCAAAGTTAACAGGTTTGTTCTTCCTTTTAAGCTTATCTATAGCCTTGTTGACCTTATCAAGGGTTTCTTTATTCTTAGCCTCTGCATGAGCTTTAATGCCTGCAACCTGACTATCCGACACTTTTTTAGACATTTAACTGCACCTCCAGACTTTCTACCAATGGTTTTAGATACTTGTACTTAACTGCCTGCACTTGATACGCTGGCTCTTGACCAAGTTCCTTTAGTCTTGCCATTTCTTTTTCAAGCAAATCCAGTTCATCCTTCAAGATTGGATAGAACTGAACTTCTGTGATGTAGTTAGGGCAGTTATAAAAGAAGCAGCCATCTCCATCAGTGCAATTACCTCGTCTAAAATCGTACAAGCATACTCCTGTAGGCAAAGGATTAAAACTCATTGTCTTGGCTAAATCTGTGATTACACCATTAATCTCATCCTCGGTCTTACCATGAAATAAATCGTCAAGTTTACCCTTGATTTCTTTAGCACGAAGCCCTGCAATCTTTGATTCTGGACTTAAAATCATATCAGAATAGATTTCTTTGACTTCTTCTTCCTGTAAGGTAAGATAGTGTGCTGTCATTTCAATAGAAACATGAGAATACTGTTTCATAATCATCGCGATAGGCACTTTTCTTTTAATAAGTTCCCTTACAAATGTTGCTCGAAACTGATGTGATGCAAGCTGATATAACTCACCTTTGTTATCTCGAATATCGTATTTCTTTATAAAAGCATTGTATTTACGCAACCCAAATCTATCTGAATTATAAACATCAATTAGATTGCCTTTGTTTCGATTTTTACAAAGAAACAACTCTTTTAATCCACTTTCCTTACGAAGTTCTGCTGTGTATTCTGAAAGCTCTGCGATGGCATCTTTTACAAGGTTATTGATAAACACCTTATGAATGATAGGCTCACCTTTTTCAGTCTTACCAAGTGTTACTTCCATGTAATCATAGCCATCTGATGTGCGTTTTACACAACCTTCCTGTATAGATAAAACCTCGTTAATACGAAGTCCTGTCTGACTCTGAATAATAATACCCGCCTTTGTAAGCACATCCTTTTCATCATGTATGGCATGGTACAAAATTTTATCAAACACATCCTCTGGAATAGGTTTTGTTTTGTTAGTTTTCATAGACTTTTTCGTATTCCATAACTGGTTAGCTGTCTCTGTCTTTGGAAGATGGAACTGTGGTACATTCCATCCCTTTATCTGACCAATACGGATGATTTCTTCTACCACATGGCAAGTTATAAATCCTGTACCTGTTGCCACTTTCTTTTCATCCTTCATCCAAAGATTGAAGTTAAGATAATCTTCCAAGGTTATATCTGCAAAGCTGTGAATACCATTTATAGAGCAGTATTCGATAAACATTGGAAGACTGCCATTGATATAAACTCTAACCGTTTTAGGTTTTGATTTACCAAGTTTATAGTAGGCATACTGTTTCACAGTTTCCTTCATATCTACATCAGATATGTACTCAAAACGGATATATTTATGCGATTCATTTGTTGTTTTAGCAGTAATAAAAGGTCTTAAATCCCACGCATCATCACTGTATTGGGAATTGCCTATCATTATGCTGCTTAAGTCTGTATTAGGCTCTATGACCTGTAATTGTAAAGCCAAGTTAGTTTCCATTTTGCAATCCCTCCAATCTTTCAACAATGACTTTTAATACCTCTATGGTCGGTATAAAGTGTTCTGCGTAATGCTCGCCATAAATAGCACCTTCTTCAAGCTGTTTTTCAAGGTTTGCCAAATGCTGTTTATGAGCCTCTAAATACTCTGGTGTAGTGATATAACGACTGCAAGTGTAGCATTTCTGTCTTTTAAGAAGTCTCGGACAGATGTTTCCATTTGTAACAGGCTTCGTGCAATAACCATCGCATAGACCTGCAACACACTTATCTTTGTTAGCCTTAAACCATTCAAACTCTGATACATTATCAAAAGTATCACTCTGTACCTGATTGATGTTACCGATAACACCTACACTTTTAAATACCTCTGCCCGTTCCTTATCCTTTACATCTGCATAGAAACGCTTTGTAACAGATGGATCTGAATGACCTAACACCTGCTGAATGACATTTATGTTAGTTCCTTTGGAAAGCATATCTGTTCCAAGAGTTCGCCTGAACTGATGGCTTGTAAGATTGTAGTAATCGCCGTTGGCATCTTTGATGTTGTTATCTTTGATGAACTTATCAAACCATGCAGCTCCAAATGTATTTTGTGATATAGGCATTACTTTACCAGCACTATTTCCTTTAGGAACTCGCCAAATCATCAGAATATCTTTATTCTTTTCATCAGCTTCATTACGAAGCTCTGATGTAACCTCAATAAGCTTCTCTATCGCAGCTACACATTCGCTTCTAACAGGCATAGGAGCCTTATCCTTGCGTCCTTTGTGCTGAGTCCACTCGATTGTATAACCACTAATCAAATGTGGCTTAATGCAGTCAATACGGAGTTTTAAGAGGTCACCAATACGCATCCCTGTCGATTGCAGGATGATAATGCCATACTTTAGATATGGATTTTCTTCTGCTTTAAGAGCCTCATTTATCTGTGCTACAACGTCATCTGGAATGAAGTCGATTTTGACTTTTCTATTGATTCCGATATACTCACTTCCAGTAAAAATCTCTATTGTTGGCACATCATTAGGTCTATGTAGCTGACACCAACGAATGATAGATTTCAATGTATTTAAACTGATTCTCTGCATACTTGTTCCAAAAGGCTTTTTTGTTCTTTCTGAAATGGTTGTATGCAGATAAGAAATAAAGTGGTCTACATCAGTATTAGTTAATCCTTTTAATAATGTGATATTTCTTGTATCAGCAAACCTAATGAACTGAAAGAAGTAGAAATTAACCTCACTGTATAAGGTATATAAAGTCTTATTTCCAACCCTGTAATTCTGCCAAACATAGTCCTTCACAACATCCTTGATTTCTTCGCTTGAAATATAGGAAAAATCAAACTTAAAGTTCCTTCCATAGTGCTGTGAGTCCTTATCATTGTCAACGATGTTCCATACCTCACCATCTGGTCTACTTGCCATCAGAGCCACCTCCAATCAATGCACTCTGATTCCAATACCTTGATAGGCTGTCCTCAATATATGGATTAGAGAGATGTGTGTACTTCTGTGTAGTAGAAAGATGCTCATGTCCCATAATCATTCTTACAACACTTACATCCATTCCAGACTGTACAAGGTTAGAACAGAAGGTATGTCTTAAATCGTGGAAGTTAAAATCCACACTGATTTCTTTCTGTACCTTTTTAAGCTTGTCATAGGCTGCACGATAGGTAAGCTGTTTGCCAAGCTGTCTTTTCTGTTCTGATACAAAGATGTAACTGTGGTCTGTGTCAATAAGGTTTCTTTCTTCCATGATGAAATCATCCAGTTCCTTGATTAGTGACATAGGAACATACAAATCTCTGGTCTTTCCTTTAGACTTAATCTGCTGAAAGCATCCTACTAACTGTGACATATCCGGAAGTGGTACAGAGTCTATTTCAAGGTCTAAAACCTCTTGTATTCTTGCCCCTGTAAGATAGAGCATCTTGTATAAAAGGATGTCTCTACGCTTGTCTAAACGGTTTAAAAACAGTTCCATTTCATCATCGGTAACAAGATTTATCTTATAATCACTTTCCTTTACCTTGAAGATTGACTGCTTTGTTTTATTATCAGACTTTGCGTGTTCCAAGATGCCTTTAAAAGCATTAAAAGGTCTGTTTACATCATGCATTAGGATAGGATTATCTATTTCCTGCATATCTGCTTCAAACTGATAAAACATATGGATTGTACTCAATATACGATTGATTGTTTTATTAGTCCTCTTGCTTTCCTTGTTAAGAGCTATGACATCATCATCTGGTGCTCTGAGATAGTCTATAAACTCAGCAATCATCTTAGGTGTAACCTTGTCATACTCATACCCGTTATCATTTAAGAACTCCCAATAGGTTCGTAAGTCACTTCCACTTGCCTTTAAGGTATTGAGAGCTTTATCCTTTTGTCTTTGGAATTTCAGATAGTCGTATACTGGCTTTACAATTCTCATCTCATTATCCAGCAGAACAACTGTCTCCCTTCCTTCACGTTCTATAACATGTAGTTCCATGTACCTAATACCTCCAATACATTTGTGATATGTCTATAATGTCAAAACACCTCTTATTACTTTATATTTTACCATTAATAGAACATATGTTCAAGTATTATTCTACTGTATAATAATTATTTAATATTCAATTTTTAAGGTACACATACTTTACAATGATATATCCTAACAAGCCCTTATATTTACTGAGTTTATGAGGATATATTTATTATTTAACTTACTATACATTAACTACTAAAGATAACATTATTTAACCTCCAAATTCATTTTATTTACTTTTTTCAACTTTTTACCACTTAGTTCTAAAATGATATCTGCAGAATCTGCTACTTCCTTACTATGTGTTACAACTATTACACATTTATCTCTATCTTTAGCTAATGTCTTTAATATATTAATTATTTCTCTAGCAGTAACACTATCCAGATTACCAGTAGGCTCATCAGCTAGTATTATTGGAGCATCTGATACCAATGCTCTGGCAATAGCTACTCTTTGCTGCTGTCCACCAGATAATTTCATAACATTTCTTTTTATTTGTTTTTTATCTAAGCCCAGTTCAAACAAGATACCTTCATCTGCTGATTTATTCACCAATCTAATATTTTCAATCGGCGATAAATAATCTATTAAATTATAGTTTTGAAACACTAAAGATATATTATTTTTTCTATGATTACTATATCCTTTCTTTTGTATATCTTCATTCTTAAACAATATTTGTCCTGTTTGAGGTTTATCAAGTCCAGCAAGTAAGGAAAGAAGTGTAGATTTTCCTGCTCCTGACTTTCCTACTATCGCATAAAACTTCCCAAGTTCAAATTTTTGATTTACTCCTGACAAAACTTTTTCTTTAGAATTGGCATAACTATATGATACATTCTTTATTTCTAATATTTCCATAATTTTCTCCTAACTTATTTTTGATAATATTTCTTTAGGCTTCTTGATTAATATTAATGAAGAAGCAAATACAACTGATAAAACAATAATACTTATTAATATTAAATAACTTTGTCCAAGTGTTGTAATATTTAACATAAAACTACTATCATTTATTAAATTTCCACCAGAAATCATTGAGTTCTCTGAGTTAATTAATCCACCTGCAATTACTTTTATCAATACATTTCCTAAAAATAAGGAAGATATTATACTTGGTATCGATATGAATAATAACTCGAATATAAATTGCATTATAATTTGTATCTTAGATGTTCCAATAGATAAAAATATACCTATTTCATAAATTCTTTCTCTTAACCATAGAATCAAAATCAATGAAAGAACAATAATCCCGCCTAACATAATAGAATAAGTCATTATTTTTATCATATGTTTTATTCCACTCACTGACTCTAAAGACTCTTCAAATGCATTAGAATCTTTTTGAACAAAATACTTTGACTCATCAATCTTAAGCTCTTTCAATTTGTTTAAGGCTAAGTCTGTAGATTCTGCGCTACTAGAATACATTAAAATTTTATTTGCAATTTTGTTATTTTCTGATTTATTTAATATCTCTTGGCTTGTTGAATAATCTACAAACACCATATTTTCACTAAAATCAGAAGATAATCCTGTATATGTTTCTTGTTTTTTACCAGAAAAGATTCCTATAATTTTAAATTTATGACTTTTTATTTTTTCACTTTCTTCAATGTCAAGTAATTCAAGATTAACTTCATCACCTAATTTTAGATTATTTTGTTTAGCAAATTCTTCATGAACAATAATTGAATTCTTATCATTTTCTTCTATATTTTTTCCTTCTTTAATTGTAAACACTCTACTGCTAAACAAAATATTTCTTTTAGTATTATTTGTAGCTTCGAATGAAACAACATTCTTAAATTCGTCAGATAAATCTTCTCTATTTATTCTTTGTTCTCCGCTAACTACTTTAGCATCTTTTAGTTTTGCTAATCCATCATATTGAATTATTATTTTTTCAACTTCTTTTATTTTTTCAATATCTTTAAATTGATTAACGTTAAAATATTTACCATCTTTTTTTGTTATTGAAATTGAAGAATTAGAACTTTCATATAAAGTCTTTTCTATTTCATTGCTTGATTTCATTATTGTTAAACAAGAATACAAACAAGATAGAACTATAGTTAATATAATAAAAATTATTAAAGTTCTATTTCTCTTTCTTGTAATATATGCTATAGCATTTTTTATCACTTTACTAACTACTCCTTTCTATTTTTTAGTATTTCATAACTGCTTTCAATAACATTCTACATAGCTTTTATGAAACGTTTATGAAATATAATTTTTTATTTTTCCAAACTATTGTATAATAATATAATCATTATGTTTAAAATTGTTCTTACACGATTAGTATATGATCTATTAGTATATGAGCAAGCACAGTAAGTGTACGGACACTTACGAAAAAATTGATGAAGCAGCCCTCTGGGATATGCTTCTTTTTTCAAATAAAAAGACGATAGTTTTTCTATCGCCTTTGATAACCTATTTATGAAATTTTTAACTTTACTGTCTGTAATTTATAATACTATTTTCTTCCATTTTCTAATTTTGTTCCTGAAAGTTTTAAAAGGAGCTACAGTATTCACATGAATAAACTTATAAACTTCCCACACTGCTGTTTTAGTCGCATCATCAGCCCATTTTCTCATATGTGGTTTAAATAATTCTTCATCACTTAATGAATCAATCATTACATATATAGAATTAATATTTTCATTTAATCTAAATTTTAACTCTTGCAATGATAAATAAGCGTAGGTATCTGTGAACCATTGATATAATTCACCAAGTTGATTCCATTTGAATTCATCCGATGGTGTCTTTACTTGAAGCCCATTTCTTTCATCTTCTTCCCATTTAAGAACTAAAGTTGTCCATCCCACCTGATAGGCAAGATTTTCTGCCGGCGTTCTGTCAACTTCATCAATTCTTTTATCTTTTAAGCTTTCTGGAATATTATCAAATTCTGCAATATACTTCTCAAATGTTTTATTTATTTCAGTTTTGAGTTCTTCTTTATTTTCGTATACTCGCATAAAATTACCTCCACAACTCCTGATTGTGATTTGATACTTTTTAAGGGAAACATTAGCTGTTATATTTTATTATTAAAATCTCCGCTAACCCTTGAAAACACTAAGTTTGTCACAGGTGAGCTTTCCCTTATCGTTTCCCTTGTGTTATATCTTCCCATAGGGCATTATGAACCCTGATAAGGGAAAAAACGAGGGAAACAAAATCACATAAAACATTATAACACAAAACAAACGGGATATGGTGAACTGATTGAAATGCTTTCATAAAAATTAAAAGAGAGAGGACAGATAAAATGAATATTATATATGCAGATTACAACATATACCACAACAGCATCGACATAGCCACTTCCGCCGGATATATCTTACGGATAGACTGCGGCAGGGCAGAGGAAGGGCTGCGGACAACTCCATACTCTGAATGTGCCTTAAATGCTTTGGCGATAGATGAACCATTAGAATACGCCCGTCTTTATCTTGAGGGCAATATGCAGATGTGGATAGATGCGGAGGATTCTCTGGAATTATGGTAAAAAAATCTTAGGGTTTTCACAGCCCTAAGATTTTTCATTTAAAGGTAATTACATTCTTTTTAACAATATCGCAGAAAAAGGCGCAAGTTCCATTACTTGCTTCTGATATGTTCCAATGACCTCTCTCGTCTGTCCGCCAAAGCGTTCCCAATCCGTGTGTAGCAATATACGGTACTCTGCATTGGCTTTAAAAGGCGGCTAATATCGCTTTTTTTCTTTTGAAAAATTAAATATGCCGCATACTGTGTCAGAAATTCCATTTCTTTGTATTGCATAAATACAGTCCTTTTCCTGATTGCAATCCAACCATTCAAACCCTTCTCTGTCGTAATTCTTTTCATATAGAGCAGGTGTCGATAAGTACAGTTTATTCAGTGTAACCATGAAATGATAAAAAGCGTCATGGGCTGGATATTTTCTCAAATCCCAATCCTGTTCCCTTTTTTCATCCCATTCCCGAAGCTGCCCGATTTCATTGCCCATAAAATTTAATTTCTTTCCGGGATGCAGTATCATATAGAGATATAATGCTTTCGCCTGTGAAAACTTATTCAATATTCCCCTAAACTTTGATTTTATACTGCATAGCGAAAGTATGCAATAGGTTTTCAAAGTGGGGTGACAATTTTATCCCCCATATCACGAAATAAAATTCAAGATAACATACGGATTACTTTCATTTGATATTTCTCTAATTTTTTCTTTTCGTCCCATATACAAAAAATTCATAATATCATTAAATTCCGTTGTTTCCCAATCATCTCCTGTTAGTATTCCTCTTGATTTATAATGTGGCAATGCACTTTCAAAATCCGTATATAATACACCTCTACTGTTAACTATGTCTCCGACTTCTGAAATCTTCATTTTACATAATATGTACATATTAGCAGGTGAATTATTTCGAATAAGTTCAGCAAACCCTATGCCTTCTTTTTCGGCTATCTCATTAAAGGCTTTTTCCGTCACTGTTCCCATCTTGATTAGTGCGTTCTTCTCTCTTTCAACCCATTCCGTTGCCTCATCAACACTAAAAGCTTTCACAGTTGCCAAAACCAACTTATCTATGGCTGAAATATTATCCGGATATTTTTTATACAAAAAACTTAACACCTTATAACGTATTATAGGTGGCAGCATTGAAAAGGAATATAACACGTCATTTCTTGATCCAAATTCGTATTTTTCAAAATAGCTTATCAGCAGATATGATAGCATATCAAATAAACCATCTACCACATTATCAAAGTCCTCTGAGTCAAACCCTCCTAAATATTGCGTATGTGTCGACTGATTTCCTTTGCCACGAACAGTTTCTACAGCTGCTTCAATAAATTCATGGTTAGGCAAATTTTTTATTCTATTTTGAATATTCTTCGCTCCTAAAGTTACTGCCTTATTTGGATCAATATCTAATATTTTTCGAATAACAACCTCTGCATATTTTCTAACAAAAGATATTCTTCCGCTAACGGAAGTATCTTTATAAAATGTATCTCCGATTAAATCTGCAACTAAGCTTTGATATGAGTTATTATTAAAATTACTCATTAACTTATCCTCCTTATCACAAATTTACTTTTGCGAAAAAGTATCCTTTCGCCAAAATGTGTATTTCTTATTCCCAAAAGCCTATCCCCTAGGGTAAAACTCCAGTTATATCATCACTCTATGGAAACAGAAACACACATCTATTTTATTCCCAAAATGGCTAAATCCTTTGATTTATTGGGCTTTTCTCGACAGAAGGCAGACCGTCTCTACATGGTCACAAAAAGGGAACATATCAAATGGTCTGCACTCCAAAACCTTATATCCACCTTTCATAAGCATATCAACATCCCTTTTCTGAGTATCTGGATTGCACGATACATACACAACTCTTTCTGGCTTAATCTTAAGTACCGACTCAAGAAATTCCTGACTGCTGCCACTTCTTGGAGGATCCATTATAACAACATCAGCCCTCTTATGTGTGGCATATTCAACAAGAAACTTTCCAGCATCATCATTCACAAATCTAATATTCTTTATATTGTTAATCTTAGCGTTGACCTCTGCATCTTTTACCGCATCTGCATTTAACTCAACCCCTATAACCTGTCCTGCCTTGGCAGAAGCTGCTATTCCTATTGTTCCTATTCCACAATAAGCGTCAATAACTGTATCCTTCTTAGTTATTCCAGCCATATTTATCGCCGTCTTGTATAACTTTTCTGTCTGCTGGTGGTTAATCTGATAGAAAGATGATGGGCTTATTCTAAATCTGTAGCCACATAACACATCTTCAATATATCCCTTGCCTGTAAGCACTATATTTCTTGGTCCTAACACCATACTTGTATTGTATTTATTAACATTCTGTACGATTGTATTAATCTCTGGGTGCTTCTCTTTTAATGCTTTAAGAAAATGTGTCTTAGACGGAAATGCAACATCAGCCGTCACAATAACAAGCATAATCTCCTTAGTTGAAAAGCCTTTTCTCAAAAGAATATGCCTTATAAAACCAGTTCCCTTATCTTCATTATATGGCTTGTATTTAAACGACTTAAATAAATCTCTTAATGTAGCTATAATGCTGCTGCACTGTGAATCTTCAAGCAGGCAGTCAGATACAGGTACTATATTGTGGCTGTTCTCTTCATATGTTCCCGTTATAATATTGCCATTCTTATCTTCCCCGACAACAGCGTGAACCTTGTTACGGTAATGCACTGGTCTGTACATTCCTGTTATCTTATCTACTGGACAGATGTCTTTAAAAAGTTTGTCTACATATCCCTGCTTTATCTTTAATTCATTATCGTATTTCATTCCTGCATAGGCACAGCTCCCACATTTTTCTGCACTTTCACAGTTAATTACACGCTTCTTCTCATCATATATATTACTTCCCATAACTTTTATGTTACCTCCCAACATCAAAAGGCTGTCACATATAAAATGCAACAGCCTGTAAATTCTATTATTAATATTACAAATGACAATATTATGCAGTAATCATTATATCAGCAAATATCCATGCATAAAATCAAAATCTGAAATTACATAATTTCACTGTCATCGCCATTGCTGACAATCTTAACCTTGCCTTCATATAACTCTTCTACAGCTATTGAAAGTGGCTTCATATTCTCTGCATTATCGATAAGAGGTGTTCCTATCTGAAGCTTTCTCGCCTCATCTGGTGTTGTAAGCGGCTTTGGCTCATTCTTCTTATCCTTATTATCCTTTTCCTTTTCCTTTGGAGCGTTCTCAGCCTCAATACGAGCCTTTCTAACCTTCTCCTCTATTGTTCTTGCATCAATAATCTCTTTAGCTCTTGCGGCAGTAGCCTTAACAATTGAATAACGGCTCTGTACGATTGGCTGTTCGCCGTCCTCTACCTCACTATTAACAACTGCCATTAATTCTGAATATGATGGATGTAACATTATTATTCTCCTTTCTCATAAGCTTTAAGCTCTTCTTTAATATTATTAATTAAACTCATATTGTTAACTGCTTTTCTCTTCTCACTGTTAACTATAGAATGAATTGCCTCAACACAATCATCCACTTTATCATTGATAACTATATAGTTATAATTCTCTACGCCCTTAGCCTCATCACTGGCTCTTTGCAGTCTCGCCTTTATTGTGGCTTCATCTTCTGTTCCACGTCCTACAAGTCTTCTCTCTAATTCTTCTGCACTTGGTGGCATAATGAATAAAAGAACTGCATCTGGATACATCTTCTTAATATTAAGTGCACCCTGAATCTCGATTTCAAGTATCACATTCTTACCTGCTTCAAGCTGTTCCTCGACATATGCCTTAGGTGTTCCATAATAGTTGCTGACATACTTTGCATACTCAATCAATTCAGAATTATCAATCATACTCTCAAATTCTTCTATTGATTTAAAGAAATACTCTCTTCCATTCTGTTCACCTTCTCTTGGTGAGCGGGTTGTCGCTGAGATAGATAGAGCATAATCATTATGAAGCTCTAATAATCTCTTAACTACAGTTCCCTTTCCAGCTCCTGAGAAACCTGAAATTACAAGTAATAAACCTTTCTCTTTCATCTCTATTCTCCAATCTGTAAATGCCTGTTGGCACGCACACAACATAAGTGTACAAGTTATTATACAGAAATACACCGATTCGTGCAAGCTTTTTTATTCTATATTCTGTATCTGTTCCCTTATTTTTTCTATTTCTGTCTTTAAATCTATAGCTGCATTTGATATTTCTATATTATTCGCCTTAGATAAAGTTGTATTGGCTTCCCTGTTCATCTCCTGTGCTATGAAATCCATCTTTCTTCCAATCCCTCCGTCTTCGTTAAGGCATTTTCTTGCGTGTTCAATATGACTTCTTAATCTTACTGTCTCCTCATCTACGCATACTTTATCAGCATATATAATCACCTCAGAAGCTATCCTGTTCTTATCTATATCAGCATCTGAAAGGATTTCTTCCATCTTGGCTTCTAACTTCTTCTTATAATCTTCTATTATCTGTGGATTTTTTGTTTCAATATAAGAAACAAGCTCCTCCATATGGTCTAACTTTAACAAAAGATCATTCTTTAAGTTCTCACCCTCAATAATTCTTGTATCAGCAAGCCCCTTGCAGGCTTCTTCTATTGCCTCATTAATAAAGTTCCACAATTCTTCTTCATCTTCATGCGATTCTTCCATTGTGATAACCTCTGGGTATCTTGACAAAGCTCCAACAGTAATATCATTTCTTATATTAAAACGCTCCTCCATCTGTCTGAATATATTCATATATTCCCGTGCTATGCTTTCATTAAACTTAAGGCTTACATTGCTCTCTGAATTATCCTCGTATGTAATAAATACATCAATCTTTCCCCTTGATGCATATTTCTTAATTATATCCCTTATTCTTGCCTCAAATATATTAAGCTTTTTAGGCATCTTTATGCTGTTCTCAAGAAATCTGTGGTTCACCGACTTAATCTCTACTGTTATTTTACGGTTGCCTCTCTCTATCTCGCTTCTTCCAAAGCCAGTCATACTTTTTATCATCAAAGTGTCCTCATTTCATTTATTCATTGTTGATAACATTAAAAAATATTTTAATACTAAATGTAGTTTAATACATCGCTTATTAAACCTCAACTTACATATCAAACTTTTAATTACAACTGCTAATTATATCAATTTTACTTTAACCATACAAGACAACATCTATAAAATGTGCTATCATTTATTCTAAAGTATTAATGGCGTACCAATACGTCAGAATGGAGTATTATGGCATTTGATGGAATTACAATAGCGAATATTGTACACGATTTAAACAACACAATTCTTGGTGGAAGATTATATAAGATTGCAGAGCCAGAAAATGATGAGCTTTTACTTACCATAAAGGCTAATTCTGGACAATACAGGCTTGTATTATCTGCAAATGCTTCACTTCCGCTTGCATATATGACTAAAGATAATAAGCCAAGCCCCCAGCTTGCACCTAACTTTGTTATGTTTCTTAGGAAGCACATCAATAACGGACGAATTATATCAATAACACAACCCGCTTTTGAGCGAATAATTGATATTGAAATTGAACATTTAGATGAATTAGGTGACCTCTGCCGTAAACATTTAATCACAGAATTTATGGGCAAACACAGCAATATCATATTATGCGATGACAATAACACAATATTAGACAGTATTAAGCATGTGTCAGCACAGATAAGCTCTGTCAGAGAAGTTCTTCCAGGAAGGGAATATTTTATTCCTAATACATCTAACAAGCACAATCCGATGAATATGGATTTTAATACCTTTAATGAAAATATATTATCACAGCCTAAGACTACTGCCAAAGCCTTAAGCAGTGCTTACACTGGAATAAGCACCTGCATATCAGAGGAAGTCTGCCACAGGGCACATATTGACAGTGCCAAACCAACCAACTGTCTGTCCAGTGCTGAAAGCATAGCTCTATTTGAAGCATTCAAGGCTATTATTGATGACGTGGCAAATGGAAGTTTCAGCCCTAACATAGTATATGATAACGATGCACCCACAGATTTTGCCGCTATTTCTCTTACTATGTATGATAAATCCGAAAGCTACACCTCAATAAGTGAATGTCTTATCGGTTATTATCACGAAAAAGAAGTAAGAACACGAATTCACCAGAAATCGACTGATATAAGAAGAATAATTACAACTCATCTTGAGCGTTCTTATAAAAAGCTTGATATTCAGGAAAAACAGTTAAAGGATACTGAAAAACGTGACAAATACAGAGTGTATGGAGAGCTAATCAACACATACGGCTACAATACCGAGGCTGGTGCAAAAAGCTTCACAGCTCTTAATTATTACACTAACGAAGAAATCTCTATTCCTTTGGACGATACATTGACACCAATTGAGAATGCGAATAAATATTTTGCACGATACAACAAATTAAAACGTACTTACGAAGCTGGTGTAAGACTTATCGAAGAGATTAAAGATGAGATTATGTATCTTGAATCAATAATAAATGCCCTCGATATTGCAACTACTGAGAATGACCTTAATAATATCAAAGAAGAACTTATCATAACCGGCTATATCAAGAAGAACAGCAAATCCAAAAGCAAGGATAACAAGAACAACAAACCTCTGCACTATATATCATCAGACGGTTTTGATATGTATGTCGGCAAGAATAATCTTCAGAATGATGAACTAACCTTTAAATTTGCTTCTAATAGTGACTGGTGGTTTCATGCCAAGCAGATGCCTGGTTCTCACGTTATAGTTAAGACTAACGGCAAGGAACTGCCCGACAGAACTTTTGAGGAAGCTGCCGCACTTGCAGCCTACTACTCTAAAGGCCGCGACCTTGATAAAGTTGAAGTCGATTATGTATTAAAGAAAGAAGTCAAAAAGCCTGCCGCTGCCAAACCGGGCTTTGTTGTATATTACACTAACTACTCTCTTATAGCCATAGCTGATATTAAAGGCATTAAAGAAGTTACTGGATGATAAAAAACTGGCTGTCTGAAAGCTTTATATGACTTTATCATATAAATGTTTTCTGGACAGCCAGCTTTTTATTTAATTAACTTAAAGTTCTTAACCCTGTAACAGCTAACACTATAACTCCTATAACATCAGCCACAGCACACAGCATATACATAACTGAAAGCGAAGCCCTGTTTAGTCCTGCCACAATAAGCATAGCAAGACTTAACACAAGCAATGTGCCTGCTATTATATACATACACTTTATATTAATTCTTTCATTAACGACCAATACAATAAATATTATGCCTGTGATTAATGATACGCTCATTCTTACAAGATACCATACAAATGCAGCTTCTGTTAAATCACACAGCGTATTATCTGTTGTAAGGTATCCAAATAATGATGGCGGATTAAACGCATATATAACTGATGGAATAATAACAATAATACTAAATACAGCTATCTCAATAATCATAAGTTTATTATTATTATTTAATAATATTGCAACGCAGGTTACAATAGTAAATATAATAAGCCACGACCAGTTAAAATAGAATTTACTTCCAATATAATAGTCCTGAATATATCCTGCTACAGTCTGTATATACTCATCTGATGATAACATCACCACTCTTGAAATAACAAGATTTCTAATAACTTCAAGTATAATAAAACCTGATAATGCAGGGAATATATATATAACAGCATTATTATATGCCATCTTATCATTATATATTTTTAGCTTTGTTATTGTACTGCTCTTAACCATTAAAAGTCCTAATACTGATAACACCATAACAAGAATATAAGCTATTGGTATTCTGGACATTAATTGTACTGTCTGTATATTACCAATGTCCGATTTATTCATATAAAAGCTATTTATAAATATATGAACACCTTTTGAACTTTCTGTTATTCTTGCAAATAACAATAACGCACCTGTTATAAATGCACTTATATTAGCAGCTATTGACAACCTTGATGCCATACTCACCTTTTTGTATACACATACCGCCGCAGTCACAAGTAGTAATATCGTTATTGGAAATATAATCTTATATATGCTCCCAAAACCAGCATAAAAATAATAATTATAAATTGATGTATCAAGCGTATCGCCATCATATACATTACTATTCATTCTGTTAAGTATATTCTGAAATGTATGCTCCCCTACAAAAAATAATAATACAGCCACATTTATAACCATAATTAACGCAAGGCTCATAAGCCTTATAAAGGTAATTTCACTCTTTTTCATACTTATCCTCACTCTTTAACTCTCCAGAACCAGCAGTATTACTGCCGGCTCTGAAACATTTTACAATATTATGCCTGTACCTTTATAAATGACTTCTTACCCTTCTTAACAACTACTCCATCACCAGCAAAGAATTCTTTATCAAACTTTGCTGCTATATCAGATACCTTTTCACCTGCAACAGAAGCACCGCCCTGTGAGACAACTCTTCTTGCTTCTGACTTAGTAGCTGCAAGACCTGCTGCGTGAATTAACGATACAATATCAATGCTTCCATCTGTAAAGGCATCATCTTCAAGCTTAACTGCTGCCATATTAGCCGCATCACCTGATGTAAATATAGCCTTAGCTGTTTCTTCTGCCTTCTTAGCTTCTTCCTCACCATGAACCATCTTAGTAAGTTCAAATGCAAGTATTTCCTTAGCTCTATTAAGCTGTGCACCTTCCCACTTATCCATTTCATCAATCTGCTCAAGTGGTAAAAATGTAAGCATACGGATGCACTTTAATGCATCTGCATCAGCTACATTTCTCCAATACTGGTAGAACTCATATGGAGAAGTCTTTTCTGGATCAAGCCATACAGCACCGCTTACTGTCTTACCCATCTTCTTACCCTCTGAATTAAGAAGAAGTGTGATCGTCATAGCTGAAGCATCCTTACCAAGCTTCCTTCTGATAAGTTCTGTACCACCAAGCATATTGCTCCACTGGTCATCTCCACCAAACTGAAGATTACAGCCGTATTTCTGGTATAACATATAGAAATCGTAACTCTGCATAATCATATAGTTAAATTCAAGGAATGTAAGACCTCTCTCCATTCTCTGCTTGTAGCACTCAGCTCTTAACATATTATTAACTGAGAAGCACGCACCGACTTCTCTTAAAAGGTCAACATAGTTAAGCTTCAAAAGCCAGTCTGCATTATTTACAAATAAAGCCTTATCATCTGAAAAATCGATGAACTTGCTCATCTGCTTCTTAAAGCACTCACAGTTATGCTCAATCTGCTCCGGTGTAAGCATTTTTCTCATATCTGTCTTACCTGATGGGTCACCAATCATACCTGTTCCGCCACCGACTAATGCGATAGGCTTATTGCCTGCCATCTGAAGTCTTTTCATAAAGCAGAGTGCCATAAAATGTCCTACATGAAGACTGTCTGCTGTTGGATCAAAACCAATATAGAATGTAGCCTTTCCATTATTAATTAAATTCTTAATTAATTCTTCATCTGTTACCTGTGCAATTAATCCTCTTGCAACTAACTCGTCATAAACTGTCATTTCTGCCATTTCTGTTCTCCTGTTCCTATTACGTTATTATTTGATAAATGATACATAACCCTGTTAATAACAAAAAAGAGCATATCTTTCATCCTTGTTAAAGGACGAAAGCATATGCTCCGTGTTACCACCTTTATTCATAAACAGCTCACACTGTTCACCTTAACGGGTCTTATGATCCTTGATACTGTAACGTGTACCACACGTCGCCCCTACTAAGCATTATATGCCTTTCAGTTTGCTGCTACGGAATGTATTCAGAATAACTATCCACTGTGCCTCTCATCAGCCGGCTGCTTTCTGTTGCTTACTGTTATGCCTACTTGTTTCCATCATCGCATTATATTAATATAGATGATAATCTTACTGTCAACCTCATACAACTTATTATGAAAATTGCATAATAAAATATTATATTCTGATATTCGACACCTGATTATCATATGTCTACTAAAGCTTATACCATATAGTTGCTAATTTTGCAAGCGTTATATCATATTTTCGCACTCATTATATCTTTATTCTTGTGCTGCTTTTCAGCACATACAAAGTTCCGTTAGGAACTTTTAAGATGAGTGCTTTCGCACTCATTATATCTTTATCAATTAATATTATTGCATTTTTCGCCTTTATGTTTACACATATTTTTATATATAATATATACTATAATAAGTCCTATTATGCTCCCTGCCGCATCTATCAACACATCTAACACACAACCATACCGACCTGGCACGAATGTCTGGTGAAACTCATCTGTTGCTGCAAATGCTATTGCTATAACTGCTGATATGACAGGAATCCTTACACCCTTAATCCCATCAACTATAAGTGCAATCATTACAAATATTGAAAAAATTGCATATTCTGTCATATGTGCAGCTTTTCTTATTGGAAACTGCACCGCCTCTATCATACTTTCCCTGTTATTCTCATTACAATCTATAATTCCAGCCTTATCACACACTGTAAGTATAATATCCGCCGCCTTATAGCTTAGCCCTGATGACTCTTCCCCATCCTGCTTTGAAAAGCCAAATATAATCATTGCCATAACAATGGCTGGGAGCCATATCAATATCTTTTTTATGCTCATATTCAAATCCTTTAATATACACCTATGTTATTATCAAACTATTCTGCTATTTTTTTTAATATCAAGCTGCATATTCTATTCTAACCTCCTTAATTGGTTTCAAAAACTCATCTACATCACTCCCATTGCATATATATAATTACGTATATTTATTTTTCGATTATTATATCATTCAATTTTTATATTTTCAATTATGTAGTGTTCTAACCAACTTAAAACAAGCCCACAAAACCAATTTCACAAGGTTTTGTGGGCTTATATAACTATCTGAAATATCTTATACCAGCTATAATATTAGAGTGTAACAACTCTCATTGTATTAGTAAGACCTCTCTTAGCTGATGGATCAGATGTTGTAGCGATACCGGCAGATACGATAACTGTATCTCCTTCTTCTACATATCCAGCCTGCTCAGATACAACTAAAGCGTGCTCAATAATCTTATCTGTTGAAGTCTCTGTAGCTGTCTTTAATGGTCTTACTCCCCAATAAATCTGCATCTTTCTAAGAACATTATCATATGGTGAGCAGCCGATAATTTCTGCATTTGGCTTTAATTTAGATGTAAGTCTTGCTGTGAATCCTGAAATTGTTGGGCATACAATAGCCTTTGCATTAAGGTTATCAGCAGTCTGAACTGTTGCGTTACATACAGCACTTGAAATGCTTCTCTTGCTGTGAACCTTAGCGATATCTGCAGATCTTCCCTTGATATCCTGCTCTGTTCTTTCAGCAATCTTAACCATCATCTTTAATGCTTCAAGTGGATACTTACCATTAGCTGTTTCACCTGAGAGCATAACCACGTCTGTACCATCATAGATAGCGTTAGCAACGTCAGTAACCTCGGCTCTTGTAGGACGTGGATTTCTAATCATAGAATCTAACATCTGTGTAGCTGTAATAACCGGCTTATATGTTGCGTTACACTTCTTGATAATTTCCTTCTGGTAATGAGGAACATCTTCTGCTGGAATCTCTACACCCATATCACCTCTGGCAACCATAATTCCATCAGCAACTTTGATAATTTCATCAAGATTTTCAATACCCTCTGCATTCTCAATCTTAGCGATAACCGGAATATCAGCACCATGCTCCCATAAGAGCTGCTTGATTTCCTGAATACAAGCTGCATTTCTTACGAATGAAGCTGCAATAAAATCAAATCCCTGTTCAATACCAAATATAATATCATCTTTATCTTTATCTGTAATACCTGGAAGCTTAATGCTTACGTTAGGTACATTAACACCCTTCTTAGAACCAAGTTCACCACCATTGATTACTGTACATACGATATCCGTACCATCGACTACCTCTTCTACTCTAAGCTCAATAAGACCATCATCAATAAGAATAGTATTACCATTAGCTACATCTGCTGGAAGACCTGCATAAGTAATCATATCAATAGTATCATCACCTACAATATCTCTTGTTGTAAGTGTGAACTTCTGACCTTCCTTAAGTGTAACCTTCTTGTCATCCTTAAGCACACCAGTTCTGATTTCTGGTCCTTTTGTATCAAGAAGTGTAGCTATAGGCTTGTTAATCTCTTCCCTTACGCTCTTAACTAATGCAAAACGGCCTGCCTGTTCTTCATGGTCACCATGTGAGAAATTAAATCTTGCAATATCCATACCACTAAGTGCAAGCTGCTTAATAAGCTCTCTATCATTAGTGTTAGGACCCATAGTACATATAACCTTAGTCTTTTTCATTATAACCTCCAAGTAAATAAAATAAATTAAATTCAAAACAATCCAACAAATTATACTTAATAACACATAAAATAGCAATACCCATTCTGAAATTGTTATGATAATTAAGTGTTATTAATAATATATACCATCATATTACCATATATTATTGTGTTTTGCCAATATGAATATGTGTATATAAATGTTCATTACAATATTCATAATTGCCAGCACATTTTGAGCAGAATCTGAACACAAGATTTTCATCGTCTAATTCCGTTCTTCCACACACAGCACATTTGTGCTTAGGTGTTCCATTAGCAGGTCTGTATGGCTTATTAGCCCCCTGCCATGTTGTCTTTTCACTATTGGCATTATAAAATGTTTCATTAAAGCTCTGTCTGCTGCCATTATTCTTCTGTGCTTTTCCTGCTGTATGCATAGCCTTATTATAATTCTTCTGTGTAGAAGTCTTAAAAGGTCTTCTCTTAGACACTGTAATGAATATTATAAAGTTAATCATAGACACTAAAGCTGCAATCGCATTGGCATAACATCCCATTCCGCTTCCTGACAGAAGTCCTGCATTGTATAAACCTTTCCACATAGTCCAGCCAAAGTTCACTCCGCTTACTGCAATTGTTGGAACAATAAAGCCTCCAAGAATAATTATTGCAAATACTATTCCGTCAAGAAGTGCCATCCATTTAATCTTGATCGGTATTACAAAGAACAACAACACTTCCATATCCGGCTGTTCCATAGCAAAAGCCATAAATAAAGCAAGGTTAATATAATGTGTGCTCATATTAAAACTTATGCCAAATATAAGATATATTATAAGAGCCGCAATTATATTAAGTATTACTCCAGAGAAGAAATACACATTAAACTTAAATGACCCCCATATATTCTCTAACACTGTTCCTATAAGATAATAGAAATAAAGTGAAAAGAATACAAATATTATGCTTGTTGATGGTGGCTGTATAATAAATGTTACAAGCCGCCATATCTGTCCCTTAAATATATATGCAAAATCCAATGAAAGATATGTGCTGTAAACCCCAGGTGCAAACACCTCGAATACAAAACCTACAGCATATAACACAATAATATACATCATTAAATTCTGTATTGCATATTTAGAATACTTTCTTTCTAGTTTCTGAAACCAATCCATTAAACTCCTCATTTCCGCAGGAATAATTCCCACATTATTAAATTATGTATATTTAAAGCGATTTAATAATAAAAGTATAAAAACAAAACCTATGTTTGTCAATTATATAACAATAATAGTATTATTAATTTTATATAAACAATGTTCTAACAAGTGTTGAATTTCTGTGTCATTTCTTATATAATATGTCGGATTGTAACTTTTCGATTTTATTATATATTTTTCGACACAATATAATTAACAAGGAGGTCGGCTCTGCCGTAATGACTATGAACAAATACAGATTAGGTATTGATATTGGCTCTACAACAGTAAAGATCGCTATTCTTGATGATAATAATAATATTTTATTTTCTGACTACGAAAGACATTTTGCTAATATTCAGGAGACCTTACAATCTCTTCTTGAAAAGGCTGTCGCTCAGTTAGGTGAATTTGAAATATACCCTGTTATCACAGGTTCTGGCGGACTTACACTTGCCAAGCATCTTGAAGTACCATTTACACAGGAAGTTGTCGCTGTATCTACAGCACTTCAGGATTATGCACCTCAGTGTGATGTTGCAATAGAACTAGGTGGTGAAGATGCCAAGATTATATATTTTACTAATGGTATCGACCAGCGTATGAATGGTATATGTGCAGGTGGTACAGGTTCTTTCATCGACCAGATGGCTTCACTTTTACAGACAGATGCTTCTGGTCTTAATGAGTACGCCAAGAATTACAAGTCAATATACCCTATTGCCGCAAGATGTGGTGTATTTGCCAAATCAGACATACAGCCTCTAATTAACGAGGGTGCTACTAAGGAAGATTTATCAGCTTCTATTTTTCAGGCTGTTGTCAACCAGACAATCTCTGGTCTTGCGTGTGGCAAGCCTATCCGTGGCAATGTGGCATTTCTTGGTGGTCCGCTTCATTTCTTATCAGAACTTAAGCAGGCATTTATCCGCACATTAAGCTTAACACCTGAACAGGTTATAGCACCTGACCACTCTCATTTGTTTGCGGCAGTTGGCTCTGCTATGAATTATGATGAAAATGTATGTGTAAATGTTGCAGATATTATCAAAAGACTTTCAGGCAAAATCAAGCTTGAATTTGAAGTTGAACGTATGGAACCTCTTTTTGCCAATCAGTTAGCTTATGATGATTTCACTAAAAGACATAATGCACATCATGTAAAGACTGCTGATATAAGCACTTATGAAGGTAACTGCTACCTTGGTATTGATGCAGGCTCTACAACAACTAAAGCTGCTTTAGTAGATGAAGATGGTAATTTATTATACTCATTTTACTCAAGCAACAACGGTTCTCCTCTTGATACTACAATCAAGGCTGTTAAAGACATTTATACAAAGCTTTCACCTAAGGCTAAGATTGTGCAGGCCTGTTCAACAGGTTATGGTGAGGCTCTTATCAAGTCAGCACTTATGCTTGATGAAGGCGAAGTTGAAACTGTGTCCCACTTCTATGCTGCTGCATTCTTTGACCCTGAGGTTGACTGTATTATAGATATCGGCGGACAGGATATGAAGTGTATTAAGATAAAGAACCAGACAGTTGATTCTGTCCAGCTTAATGAAGCCTGTTCTTCAGGATGTGGTTCATTTATCGAAACATTTGCAAAGTCGCTTAACTACTCTGTTCAGGACTTTGCCAAAGCTGCACTTTTTGCCGAGCACCCTATTGATTTAGGTACAAGATGTACAGTATTTATGAACTCTAAAGTCAAGCAGGCTCAGAAAGAAGGTGCGGAAGTCGCTGATATTTCTGCCGGTCTTGCTTATTCAGTTATCAAAAATGCTTTATATAAAGTTATTAAGATTGCTGACCCTAACGACCTTGGAAAGCATATTGTTGTACAGGGTGGTACTTTCTATAATGATGCAGTATTAAGAAGTTTTGAAAAGATTACAGGTGTTGATGCCATAAGACCTGATATTGCTGGTATTATGGGAGCATTCGGAGCTGCTCTTATCGCAAGGGAAAGATATGACGGCATATCTGAATCATCAATGCTTTCAATAGATAAGATCAACCGTCTTACATATGAAACAACACTTACAAGATGTAAGGGTTGTACTAACAGTTGTCACCTTACTATTAATAAGTTCTCTGGTGGCAGGCAGTTTATAACTGGTAACAGATGTGAAAGAGGTCTTGGAAAAGAACGAAATAAAGAACATCTTCCTAACCTTTTTGATTATAAATTCCATAGACTTTTTGATTATGAACCATTATCTGCTGACCTTGCAGTGCGTGGAACTGTTGGTATTCCTAGAGTACTTAATATGTATGAGAACTATCCTTTCTGGTTCACATTCTTTACTAAGCTTGGATATCGTGTAGTTCTTTCGCCTCAGTCTACAAGAAAGATTTATGAATTAGGTATTGAATCAATACCTTCTGAGTCTGAGTGTTACCCAGCCAAGCTTGCACACGGACATATAAGCTGGCTTATCAAGAAAGGTATTAAATTCATATTCTACCCTTGTGTTCCTTATGAACATAAAGAGATTGATAACACTAATAACCACTATAACTGCCCTATTGTAACTTCTTATGCAGAAAATATTAAGAACAACGTTGAAGAATTAAAGACAGAAAATATAGATTTCAGAAATCCTTTCCTCTCATTTGAAAGTGAAGAAATTCTTGCCAAACGACTTAAAGCAGAATTTCCTTTAATTCCCGCACCAGAAATCAAGGCTGCTGTTCACGATGCGTGGGAAGAACTGATGCAGTCAAGAACTGATATGCATAATAAAGGTGAAGAAGTTATTAAATACCTTAAAGAAAATAACAAACGTGGTATTGTACTCGCTGGAAGACCTTACCATATTGACCCCGAGATTAACCATGGTATTCCAGAACTTATCAACTCATATGGAATAGCCGTTCTTACTGAAGACAGCGTTGCCCACCTTGGAAATGTTGAAAGACCACTTATTGTTATGGACCAGTGGATGTACCACTCACGTCTGTATGCCGCAGCAAGCTATGTCAAGACTCAGGATAATCTTGATCTTATACAGCTTAATTCATTCGGCTGTGGACTTGATGCAGTTACTACAGATGCCGTTAATGATATTCTTACTAAGTCTGGCAAAATATATACAGTTCTTAAAATTGATGAGGTTAATAACCTTGGTGCTGCAAGAATACGTGTCAGATCACTTATTGCTGCACTTAAAGTAAGGGACAAGAAAAATTACCAGCGACAGTTAGTTTCAAGTGCATACAAGCGTGTTGAATTCACACCTGAGATGAGAAAGAATTACACTATTCTCTGCCCTCAGATGTCACCAATACATTTTGACCTGCTTGAACCTGCTCTTAATTCGTGTGGATATAACTTCGAAGTTCTTGCCAATGATAATAAATCGTCTGTAGATATGGGACTTAAATATGTTAATAATGATGCCTGCTACCCTTCTTTAATGGTTGTCGGACAGATTATGAACGCGGTTCTTTCCGGTAAATATGATTTAAGCAAGACTGCCATTATAATTACGCAGACTGGTGGTGGCTGTCGTGCTTCTAACTATATTGGATTTATAAGACGTGCTCTTGAGAAAGCTAATCTTGCATACATACCAGTTATTTCTTTAAGTGCACAGGGACTAGAGTCTAACTCAGGCTTTAAGTATGATCTGCCTATGTTAAAGAAAGCTATGATGGCTATTGAATACGGTGATGTATTTATGAATGTTGTATACAGAACAAGACCTTATGAGAAGGAAAAAGGCTCTGTTAACGCCCTTCACGAACATTGGAAAGAGATATGTATAAAGCAGCTTACTTCTGACAAAGTAAGAATGAAAGACTTCAATAAAAATCTGCGTGATATAGTTCACGATTTTGATAATATTGAACTTCTTGATATTAAAAAACCTAGAGTTGGTGTTGTTGGAGAAATTCTTGTTAAATTTCTTCCCGCCGCTAACAATTATCTTGTAGATTTATTGGAAGCTGAAGGTGCTGAAGCTGTTGTTCCAGATCTTATGGGATTTCTTCTTTATTGTGCAGAAAATGCTAACTTCAAACACAAGTACCTTGGTGCTTCATCTAAGTCAGCATTTATCAATAACGTGGTAATTAAATTGCTTGAGTGGTTCAGAAAAGCTGGTAACGAAGCATTAGCACAGAGCAAGAGGTTTGATGCTCCATCTTCAATTAAAGAAACTGCTGCTCTTGCCAAAGACCTTGTGTCACTTGGTAACCAGACTGGTGAAGGCTGGCTTCTTACTGGTGAAATGATTGAGCTTATTCATAACGGTGCTGGAAATATTGTATGCTGTCAGCCATTTGCCTGCCTTCCTAACCACATTGTTGGTAAGGGCGTAATCAAAGAATTACGTGCAGCATTCCCTGAAGCTAACATAATCGCCGTGGATTATGACCCAGGTGCATCAGAAGTTAACCAGCTTAACAGAATTAAGCTTATGCTTGCTACTGCTAACAAGAACCTTTAATGTCTGATGTTTACTAAATCAGATTTATTACAGTGAACTTATATAAAAGGCTGAGTGTTGCATATTTATTGTATACATATGTGTTATAGAAACATCTGTATATAATAAATATGCTGAAATATTTAATTTCAATATATTGAAATTAAATAATTTAAAGTGTATAATACTAATAAATGGAGGTCGGTAATATGAACTTTTTATTATTTTTAGGACCAATTATCGGTGTTGCAGTTGCTATCTTTGCAGTTGTAGTAATTATTGCTGTAATAGGAGCTGTTGCAGGTTCAGAAGAAGATTTTGATGAATAGACATTTCTTCCGTAGTTTTATTTCCTAAGTAAAAAGCAGCGTTGATTGACAATCTACTATTAAAGGTTGTCAATCAACGCTGCTTTTTATTTATTTTAAAATATTCATAATATCAGATATTCTCTATCTGCCAGTCAATAGGCTCAACTCCATGGCTTTCAAGGAATTCGTTACATTGGCTGAAATGCCTGCATCCAAAAAATCCTCTATATGCTGATAAGGGACTAGGGTGTGGACACTTTAATATAAGATGCTTAGGATTGGTAAGCATAGGTATCTTTCTCTGTGCTGGTGAACCCCAGAGCATATATACTATCGGTCTGTCCTGCATATTAACCGCATTGATAACTGAATCAGTGAACTGTTCCCAGCCCATTCCCTGATGTGAATTAGCATTATGAGCCCTTACTGTTAATACTGTATTTAACAATAGTACGCCTTGATCAGCCCATTTTTTAAGGTAGCCATTATTAGGATAATAACAGCCACAGTCATCGTGTAATTCTTTATATATATTCTGTAGTGACTTAGGAATAGGATTGCCCGGAAGAACCGAAAAACTAAGCCCATGTGCCTGATTTACCTCGTGATATGGGTCTTGTCCTAATATGAGCACTTTAACATCTTTTAAAGGTGTAAAATGAAATGCATTAAAAATATCGTCTGCTGGAGGATAGACAACACATCTGCTATATTCGTCTTTTACAAATGTATACAACTTTTTGTAATAATCTTTCTTAAATTCATCACTTAAAGCATCTTTCCAATCATTAGTTATCATTGACATAATAACACCCTCCAATATCTACTTAACTAATCTTATAGGTATTCCCTTATCAGATAAATACTGCTTTAAATCATTTATCTCCATCTCTTTATAATGGAATAAAGAAGCAGCTAATGCAGCATCTGCCATACCTTCTGTAAAGGCATCATAAAAATGCTCCATATTGCCAGCCCCGCCTGAGGCTATAACTGGAATTGATACATTAGAGGCAACCTCTCTTGTAAGTTCAATATCGTATCCTGCTTTAGTCCCATCACAGTCCATACTTGTAAGAAGTATCTCTCCTGCTCCAAGCTGTTCTGCCTTAACAGCCCACTCAACAGCATCAATATTCATATCAACTCTTCCACCATTCTTATAAATGCTCCAATGACCATCTTCCTGTCTTTTGGCATCTATTGCAACAACCACACATTGACTGCCGAACTTATCAGCCGCCCTTGATATAAGTGTTGGATCCATAATTGCCGCTGAATTAATAGATATCTTATCAGCACCTTCTCTTAAAAGCACCTTAAAATCATCTACTGTTCGTATTCCTCCGCCTACAGTGAATGGAATAAATACTTTTTCAGCAACTTTTCTTACTAAATCAACAGTTGTATTTCTTCCGTCACTTGAAGCTGTTATATCGAGAAATACAAGCTCATCAGCTCCTGATTTGTCATACATTGCGGCAACTTCAACTGGATCTCCAGCATCCTTTAAATCAACAAAATTAGTACCTTTTACTACTCGTCCATCTTTGCAGTCAAGGCATGGTATAATTCTTTTAGTAAACATATTACATTCTCCATTCTATAATTCAGCAAAATTTTTAAGTATTCTTAAGCCTGTTTCACTACTCTTTTCTGGGTGGAACTGACACGCAAAAAGATTACCTTTTTCTACTGAAGCATGAATATGTGTTGAATATTCAGTAGACGCTGCTACAATATCATCATTATCAGCTTTTAGATAATATGAATGTACAAAATATACATATGGATTAGCATTGATTCCTGCAAACAATCTCGCATTATCCTTAACATTTAAGGAATTCCAGCCCATATGTGGTATCTTAAAGCCTTCCTTAGCTGGAATTTTAAATATCTTTCCTGGAAGAAGGTTAAGACCTTCAGCTCCTGGTGTCTCTTCGCTTTCCTTGAATAAAAGCTGAAGTCCAAGGCATATTCCAAGAAATGGTGTATCCTTAGCTACAACATTTTTAATTGTATCTACAAGTCCAAAACGATCCAGATTGTTCATCGCATCACCAAATGAACCTACTCCAGGAAGAATAACTTTATCTGCCTGAAGTATCTCACTTGAGTCTCTGGATACTATAACTTCTTCACCGAGTGCTATTAACGCTTTCTCAACACTCTTAAGATTGCCTGCATCATAGTCAATAATCGCTATCATTTTACTGCCTCTCCATATGCTTCTATCTTGTAATAATAAGTAACAAAATCGCTATTAGACATATCTGCTAAAGATATAGCTTCTGTCTCTGATATCTTATATGTATCCTTAAGTGCATTGATAATCTTATCATAGCTTTCCTTCATCTTATCATCTACGCCTAATTCTTTACCTTCAGCCCTGTATGTCTGATATCTGTCAACACCCTTTATAAGAGCATTAATTGCCTCTGTATTCATATTCATCTTTCTGTAATTAAGATATGACTCATACTGTCTTTGAACATACATAACAACCTTTGACTGGTTATATATTGTCTCTTCATTACCTGAAAGGTTCATACCACTTAAACTATTATAAGCTTTCTCGTATTCGCCATTGATAAAGTAATCTTTAGCCGCATTTACTTTACTGTTGTAATTGATACTATAGCCAAATACCTGTATAAGCATAATAATTCCTGCTATAAGTAATATAAATAAAATGATTGATTTTGGTTTAATCTTAAGAATATCACCTGGTTTAGGTGGTTCTTTAACTTTAACTTTTTTAGGTTTCTTTTCTTTCTTAGGCTTCTTATCTTTTGCCTGTTTAGCCTGCTTTTTCTTTTCTTCTTTCTTAGCTGCAGCCTGTTTCTTCTTCTCCTCAGCCTGAGCCTTTTTGGCTTCCTTAGCCTCAGCCTTCTGCTGATTTTCTATTTGTTCCTGTTCTTCTTCAAGCTTACCTTCTTTTTCCTGCCTAATCTTAAACTGCTGATACCTATACTTAATCTTAGCAATTAAGCCCTTCTTAGGTGCTTCTGGCTGGTCAAGATTAGCTTTACCATGAAATACCTCATCAATGAGCTTCTCATTCTCATCCTGCTCTTTTCCATCATCCACTGTGTTAGTCTTAGCAGTTATTGCATTATCAACAGCCTTTTCAAGCAATTCTCCATCGCCTGTTGCCACATTTGCTTCATTAAGATCATCTTCAATACTTTCAAAGAAAATGTCTTTTATAACAGAAAAAATACCTTTTTTATCTTTTTTCTTTTGTTTTTTATTGTGCTTCTTTTTCATAGAAGCTTTATCAGCCTGTGCTTCATCGGCACTTGAAGCTTTATTCTGCACACTGTCTTTATTAGCTGCTTCTGTGCCATTATCATCAGATGTGCTATCTGAAGATGCATTTGCCTCATTATCAGCATTGCCTAAAGAAGCATTATCTGCTGATGAAGCTGAATTATCGGATGATGTATCCTCAGCAGCTACCTCATCTTCTGACTGCATACCGTTCTCTTTAAGAAGCTCATTCATAGATGATTCATCTGCATTATCATTCATCTCACCTATAAGATCATCCAAATTCATACTTGCAAGACGGTCTTTTTCGGTATCTGATAAACCCATATCATCCATAAGCTCATCGTTCTTATCAAGATTAGTACCAGCAGCTTCATCAACTGGAGTGTCATCTAACATCTTATCAATAGCTTCATCTGCCTGCTTATCCTTAGATGTATCATCTGCTTCTGTCTGCTTATCTGCTTCCTGTGCCTTCTTAGCAACTTCCTCAGGAGTTAATTCTGATACTGTATCATCAGTTATAAATGTTTCCTCCGTATCAGAAGCCGCCATATGACGAGGAACTGTCATAACATCTTTTAATAAATCTTCTATATTATCGTCATTAAGATTTCCATCCTCATCATCATATATATTTTCAAATTTAGTACTCTTCTCATTAGACTTTTCAAAGGCTTCCCTTACCTGCTCTTTGATCTGTTCTTCCTCTTCATCCTTATTCTCTGATTGTGCATTCTCATCTTCAGATAATGATTTCAATAAGCCATCAAGGTAATCCTCTTCATTCTCTGCCACAATTCCACCACCTTCGTAAAATTATAAATAAAATTCTACCATAAAGAATATTAATTAACAACATTAACTAACTCTTTCAATACTTCATATGAGTTAATCTTCATTGTACAAGCTTTGTCTGCTATTTCTTTAGGTATCTGATAAAACGTACTATGTACCCTGTAAAAATGTGCTTTATCATTAATCATAACAATTCTCTCAAATGGCCACCTTATAAGATTAGGATTGTTAAATCCTTCCCCTATCTCAATAACAAGCAGCTTCTTAGCCAATGTCGCTGATAACCATTTGTTGTAAAAATCCCACTGTTTCTCATCTTCATTAATATATGGACAAACCATTCTTTTGGGATTTATTGTTGATTCACCTAGATAATTATGCTTGGTAGACGATATAATAAAATAATTATTCTTATCAAGAAGTTCACCAAACTTATTAAGCATATCTATAAGATTACCATCATTATTATTAAGTGCTTCATCACCAAGACCTATTAATATATAATCATAATCTTTAACATCTTCTCTAATTCTATTACAGTAATCTTGTAATGTATATTCCATATCTATCCTCACAGCCTTAACAATAAATTATGGTGCTATCATTATATAGATAACACCATAATAACATAAATAATATTATCTGAGAAGTTTATCAATCTCATTAACTAACAATCCAATCTCTGGCTTAGATAACTGTACATCAGCTCCTAATGCTTCTCCCTTAGCTCTCATCTGGTCATTAATTAATGATGAGAATATAACAACTGGTATATTCTTTAATTTATCATCTGTCTTGATAAGCTTTGTCAATCTGTGTCCATCCATTAATGGCATCTCTAAATCAGTTATAACACAAGCTACATCCATCTGTGCATCTTCTGAATCCTTCAGAGCAACAAGATTCTCCCAGGCCTCCTGTCCATTAGCACATAATGTAAGATTATCATATCCTGACTTAATAAGTGAGTCTGAAATAAGCTTCATAAGTAATGGAGAATCCTCTGCAATTACAATATGTGCTTCATTCTTAGTTCTTCCTTCAAGCTTTTCAATATCTGATACTTTTAATCCTGTCTCTGGACTTATATCTGATACAATTCTCTCAAAGTCAAGAATGATAATTAACTGTCCATTAATCTTAACAACACCTGTTGCAATTCCGCTGTCAGCACTGCTTATTGTGCTGTCTGGCTTAATAATATCTGTCCAGGATACTCTATGTATTCCAACAACCGATGCCACATGAAATGCAACATTAAGCTTATTAAAATTAGTGATAATAAACATATCCTTTGTAATATCTTTAGAAGGTGCACACTTAATAACCTTAGCTAAATCAACTATTGTTATCATTAAATCTCTTGGCATAAACACACCTTCTACACAAGGATGTGAATTAGGTACTGGTGTAACCTTGCTATATGGAACTATCTCTTTAATCTTAGCGACATTAATTCCATAATGATTCCCTCCAACTATGAATTCAAGCACCTCTAATTCATTAGTACCACTTTCCATTAATATATTAGTTTCCATATAGTTTTATCCTCCATAAATCCCGTACTTTTATTGGAATATTATAACAAATCACATACATAATTTCAATTGCTATTACATATAATTATACAAAATATGAATATTGTCCAATATATTATCTACTTGAATACTTATATTTAAATGCTGATGTTTAAATACTGATATTATTGTATATAACAATATTATTAAAACTTTCTAATCTACATAATATATAAATTGATGATAATAAAAAAGAGGCTTTAAAGCCTCTTAAATAACAATTATTCACTACTCATTCAAAACTGCACATTAAATATATCTTATACATCCGTATCCTGTCAAGTACTTTC